>Ga0302326_10034518_pt1 | contig 10021 bp, 7 predicted proteins | sample Palsa_T0_3_FD_202264 | JGI IMG/M metagenome (GOLD analysis project Ga0302326, IMG submission 202264) | Peat permafrost microbial communities from Stordalen Mire near Abisko, Sweden - Palsa_T0_3 | ecosystem: Environmental > Terrestrial > Soil > Palsa > Peat permafrost | place: Sweden: Abisko...
TGGCCGTCTCCGACGGGCTCGCCGCCGCGCTCGGGAAATGGCTGCTCACGCACCCGCGACTGCCCACGCCGGTGCTGGTCGCGCGACAGATTGATCAGCACCCGGCGGGCGTATGCCTCGGGAGCCGACTTCGCCGACTGCCAGCGCCGGGCGGTCCGCATCAACGTCGTCTGCAGCAGATCCTCGGCGATCGCGTGATCGCCGCCGGTCAGCAGCTTCGCTGCGCGGAGCAGTTGCGTCGAGTAGGCGACGACGAAGGCCTCGAAGTCGACGTCGCGGCGGCGCGGTCTCCCGAGCGTAAGAGTGCGCTGCATACCCACTTAAACGCACAGGGTGTCACGGCGGTTGCCACGCGACCCCGCCACCACCCCCCGCCCCGCCACGCCCGCCACCCGGCCGACCCCTTACGGCGCGAAGCTGACCTCGACGTCCAGTCCGCCCGCCGCCCTCGCGCTCGCGTGCAGCATCGCCCCGTGGGCGGAGGCGATCGCCGCCACGATCGAGAGTCCGAGCCCGTGCCCGTCGCGATGGCGCGCACGGTCCGCCCCCGTCCGCCGGAACGGCTCGAGCAGGGCATCCACCTCCCCGGGGGCGATCACCGGACCGCTGTTGGACACGCTGAGCGTCGGCCGCCCCCCGCGGACGCCTGTCCAGACACGAACCCAGCCACCGGCGGCCACGTTGTGGCGAGCTGCGTTGTCCACCAGGTTGGCCACCAGCCGCTCGAGCAGCCGCTCATCGCCCGTGATCGCCGCGGCGGTCAGCTCGGACTCGACCAGCAGCCCGTCGCCGCCCGGGCCGGCCTCGAACGCGTCGAGGACGTGCATCGAGACCTCGCGGAGGTCGAGCGGCTCGTGCTCCTCCAGTCCCCGCTGGCTGCGAGCGAGCGTGAGCAGGCCCTCGATCAGCCGCTCCTGCTGCTCGCCGGCCGCGAGCACTCGCCGGCAGGTCAGCCGCAGCGAGTCCGCGTCGGCGTCCGGGTCGGCGAGCGCGACCTCCACCATCGCGCGCTCGAGCGTGAGCGGCGTGCGCAGCTCGTGGGAGGCGTTGGCGACGAACCGACGCTGGGCATCGAACGCGCCCTCGAGGCGTCCGAGCACTGCATCGAACGCGTCACCGAGCTCCTTGAGCTCATCCTCGGGGCCGTCGACGGCGAGCCGCTCGTGGAGGTTGTCATCGGAGATCCGTCGCGCCCGGCCCGTCATCGTTCGCAGCGGCGCGAGCACGCGCCCCGCCATCAGCCATCCGAGCGCCGCGGAGGCGAGCGCCATGATCCCGAGCGCGATGCCCGACCAGAGCAGAAGCTGGCGGAGCTCGCTCGCGCGCACGTTCGTGATCGCCCGCTGGACCGTGAGCCGAAGTTGCGTCGCGATCGGGGCCACCTTGGTGCCCGGGAGCAGCTTGCGCGGCAGGATCTCACCGCGGCCGCCGATCCCAGCCTTTCCGAGCAGCGCCGGCACCGGCAGCGGACCCGCCGAGCCTTCGCTGATCGCGACGTGTCCGTTGCGGGACGTGAACGTCGCGGTGCCACCATTCAGGTGGTTGGCGACGAGCAGGTAGGTGATCGTCAGCAGCACGGCCCCCGCGAGCAGGAACAGCGCGCCGTAGAGCAGCGTCAGGCGCAGACGCACGGTTCGTCGCGGCGCGCGGCGCATCAGCCACAACGGCGCGGGTAGCGACGGCGCTCGAGCCGACACTAGATCCGGTATCCGGCCGTAGGAACCGTCTCGATCAGCGGCGGGTCGCCGAGCTTGCGGCGCAGGCGGCTGATCGTGACCTTGACCACGTTCGAGAACGGATCAGCGACCTCGTCCCACGCCCGTGCCAGCAGCTCCTCGGGCGACACGGCCACGCCGTCGGCCGCGAGCAGGATCTCGAGCACGGCCAGCTCCTTGGGCGAGAGATCGAGGCGTCCGCTGGCCCGCGTCGCGATCCGACGGGCCGGGTCGAGTGTCAGATCGGCCTTCGCGAGGATCGGCGGGACCAGTGGCTGCGCACGGCGGGCGAGGGCACGAATGCGGGCCACCAGCTCGGCGAAGGCGAATGGCTTCGACAGATAGTCGTCGGCGCCGAGACTCAGCCCTTGTACGCGATCCCCGATCGTCCCCGCGGCGGTGAGCATCAAGACCCGCGACCCTGACCGCCGCGCGATCAGGCTCTTGCAGACCTCATCGCCGTGCATGCCGGGCAGGTCCCGGTCGAGCACGATCACTTCGTAGTCGACGACCGTAGCCTTGCGCAGTGCCGTCGCGCCGTCCAGCGTCGTGTCGACCGCCATGCCCTCGCGTCGCAGCCCGAGCGCGACCGTCTCGGCGAGCTCCTCGTGATCCTCGACGATCAGGATGCGCATTGGTTGGGCTTTGCGGGCGACGCCTTGGCAGGAACTGACTTGTGTGCGCGCTCAGCGTCGCCGGTCCGAGGTTACAACGCGGTAACGACCGTCGTTCCGGCGATGTAACCGCCGCTCGAGTACCACTCCGCCATCCCGATGAAGGAGGAACAGATGCCAGCCGCCGGCAGATGCGATCGACACCGCGACCCCGCCGGCGGTGGGGAGCCACCGACCCGGTCGGCCACCGGCGGCCGCGTAAGCACCCTCCTCGCCGTGATCGCGGCTCGCCGCTCCCCAACGGGGCCATCAGCTGCGCGAACAGCGTCGGCGGTCCGGGGTAGGTGCGGCGCCGCTGGTAGCCTCCGCGCGGTGCAGGAGATCGCCCCCGGGCTGTGGCACTGGACCGCGCGGCACGACCACATCCCGACCGAGGTCAGCTCCTACTACCTCTTCGCAGAGCGGGTGCTGATCGATCCGATGATCCCCGCGCAGGGACTCGAGTGGTTCGAGCAACGCGGTCCGCCAGAGCACATCCTGCTCACCAACCGCCACCACGACCGGCACGCTTGGAGGTTCGTGGAGGCGTTCGGCTGCACCGTGCACTGCGTTCGCAACGGCCTGCACGAGCTCGAGGGACGCGGCCCGGTCGCGGCATTTGATTTCGGTGACGTGCTACCCGGCGCCGTCGTCGCCCACGAAGTGGATGCGATCTGCCCGGACGAGACCGCGCTGCACATCCCGGCGCACAGCGCGCTGGCCTGCGCTGATGGCGTCGTTCGGTGGTCGGACCGCCAGGGCGAGCTGGCCTTCGTCCCCGACCACTTGATGGACGACCCTGAGCGGACCAAACGGGGACTGCACGACGCTTACCTCGGCTTGCTCGAGCTCGACTTCGATCTCCTGCTGTTGGCGCACGGCGACCCTGTGGTCGGCGGCGCCAAGGAGGCGTTGCGCGCGTTCCTCGGCTGAGCGCGACGCGCGAACCTGGTGGGGTTGTGAGCGGAGCAAGCGAGCGGCTCAGGAGATCTACGCAACCTTCTTTCCGGATACCGGAGGTGATGATGCGTCCATCAAGGAAATCGGGGGGGCTCGGGGCAGAACGCGGCGAGTCACACCTCAAACGCACGCGCAATCCCGGCAGGAATCTCGCGACACCGGCTGAGCGGGACGAACCCCGGAAACCAGGTGAGGACCGCCGCCCCACCACGCCCAGCGGTGCACCTCCGGTGCTACCGTGGCGACCCCGATGGCCCCCAGCCTGACCGATGTGGCAATCAAGGGCACCCGCGCGTCCCTCTCGACGCTGCGCGCGTTCGGGAAGCGAATCCCGGGCGCGGGCGAGGTGCTCGCACTCTCGCTCGAGGACGCGGTCAGCAATCGCGTCGTGATGATCACCGGAGCCTCCTCGGGGATCGGCAAGGCGACCGCATTGAAGCTCGGCGTGGCCGGCGCCACCGTGCTCCTCGTCGCGCGGACGCGGGAGAAGCTGGAGGAGGTCCAGCGCGAGATCGAGCGGCTGGGCGGGATCGCCTACGTTCACGCAAGCGACCTCACCGATGCCGATGACATCGACCGGATGGCCGCCGAGGTCCTCGAGCAGCATCGCGCGGTCGACATCCTCGTCAACAATGCCGGCCGCTCGATCCGGCGCTCGATCGAGCGTTCCTACGACCGCTTCCACGACTACCAGCGCACGATGCAGTTGAACTACTTCGGCCCCGTCAAGCTGATCCTCGACCTGCTCCCGGGCATGCGCGAGCGCGAGACCGGTCACATCATCAACATCTCGACGATGGGGCTGCAGGTGAACACGCCGCGGTTCGCCGCCTACCTCGCCTCGAAGGCTGCGCTCGATGCGTTCTCGCGCTCGATCGGGGCGGAGATCATCGGCGACGGCGTGCACATCACGACGGTCTACATGCCACTCGTGCGCACGCCGATGATCGCCCCGACGAAGATGTACGACCGTTTCCCGACGCTCAGCTCCGAGGAGGCCGCGGACCTGATCTGCGACGCGATCCGCAAGCGACCGAAGCGGGTCGCCACCGCGCTCGGCAACCTCGGGCAGCTGACTTACGCGATCGCCCCCGGCGCCCAGGACCTGGTCGTGCACCGCGCCTTCAACCTGTTTCCCGAGTCGGACGACGCCCAGCGCGCAAGCGATGGCGAGCCGGACCACGAGACCGCCGAGCAGCGCGCTTTCCGCCGCGCGACGCGCGGCGTGCACTGGTAGCGCACACGGGCCGCCCGCGTCGGCGCCGGCAGCCGCAGTCACACACGAGGAGGAACCATGAAGCTCGAGGGCATTCACCACATCACGGCGATCACCGCGGACGCCCAGCGGAACGTCGATTTCTACGCGGGCGTGCTCGGCCTCCGGCTGGTCAAGAAGACGGTCAACCAGGACGCTACCTCCGTGTACCACCTCTTCTACGCCGACGAACGTGGCGACCCCGGCTCGGACATCACGTTCTTCGAGTTTCCCGGTGCCGCGCAGGGCCGGGCCAGCGGCGGCATGGTCCACCGCGTCGTCTGGCGCGTCGGTTCGATTGAGGCGCTCGACTTCTGGAGCGAGCGCCTGCGCGAAGCCGGATACGGCTCCGATCGCGACGCGGAGTCGCTTCGCTTCGAGGACTTCGAGGGCCTCGACCACGAGCTGCTGGTGGTGCACACCGACGACCGGCCCCTGATCGCCAACCATCCGGAGATCCCGGCCGAGCTCGCCCTACAAGGCTTTCACGCAGTCCGCGCCTACGCCGATGACCCCGAGCGCAGCCGCGCGCTGCTCGAGGACGCGCTCGGCTTCGCCCCGCGGGGCGACGGCTGGGAGGCGCGCGGCGAGGCGCGGGGTGGGCTCTATGCCTTCGATCCGGCACCCGCGCACAGCGGGCTGCAGGGCGCGGGCACCGTGCACCACGTCGCCTGGGCTTCCACCCCCGCCGAGCACGAGTCCTGGCGCGAGCTCGTTGTCGCGGCCGGCGCTCACCCGACGCACGTGATCGACCGCTTCTACTTCCGCTCGATCTACTTCCGCGAGCCCTCGGGCGTCCTGTTCGAGATCGCGACGATCGGCCCGGGCTTCACGATCGACGAACCGCTCGAGCACCTCGGTGAGAAGCTCTCGCTCCCGCCCGCGTTCGAGCATCTGCGCGACCAGGTCGAACCGACCCTGACGCCGATCCACAACCCCCGCGATAGCTGGACCCGGCGGTAGCCGGCGGGGACCCGTCTAGCGCACCAGCTCGCCCCGCGCCGCTGCGGTCAGCGGGCGGTAGGCGTCGTCCGCGCGGTCGAGGTACCACGCGTGCTTACCCTTCCCCGGTCGCGGGATCCCGGCCGCGCGCAGTGGACCTGTGAGCGGTCGGTACCAGGTCGTGACCGGGATCTCGCCGACGACGCACACGATCGCGGGGCGCTCGGCCGGATCAATGCCCGCGAGCGTCTCACTGACGTCGCGCTCGGTCAGTTCGCCGCCGGCTCGCAGCGTCACCGCCGCGACCGCGATCTCCAAGCCCGCGCCCGCTGCGACGCCGTAAGCGACGGCGAGGTCGACCGCCGGCAGGTCGCCGAGCGCGTCGCGGATCGGCGCCGTGAAGACGATCCCGTCCGCGGTCCTGATCACGTCCGTAACCGCATCCACGCGCCAGTAGTCACCGTCGGAGTCGATCCGGAACAGGTCGCCGGTACTCAGCCAGGCGTCGTCGCGCGCGAACACGCCCCGGAGCGGCGCGCTGCCGGTCGGCGCGCCCGGATCGATCCGGGCCAGGAGCATCCCGACATCGCCCCGCTCACACTCCTGCGCGAAGCCATCGGAGCCGAGCAGGAGCTGGCCCGACTCGATCTCGTACGCCGCTACCTTCACCGGAGCGCTACCAGGCAACGGACGCCCCAGTGACCCCGGCTTGGTGCCGCGCAGGTTGACGAGGATCGCTCCAGCTTCGGTGGACGCGTAGAACTCGAGCACACGGGCAGGCTTGAAGCGCTCCTGGACCCGCCGCCACAGCCCCGCCGGCATGCCGGAGCCGATGAACAGGCGGACCGCGTGGTGGCGCTCGCCGGGGTTCGGCGGAGCCTCGACGATCTCGTGCAGCAGCGTCCACGTGTACGAGGCGACGGTGACACCGTAGCGCCTCGCCTCGTCCCAGAACGTGCTCGGGTCGAAGCTCGTCGCCATCGCGATCCTGGCGCCGCCGGCGATCGCGCCGCCGATGCTCATCATCAGCCCCGAGGGGTGGTAGATCGGCGTCACGCTGTAGACGGTGTCGGCCGAGGAAAGCGCCGCCGAGGATGCGGTGCCGAACGCCGACATCGCCCAGCGGCGATTGGTGATCCGGCTCATCCGCGTGTTCGCGCCGCTGCCGGTGAAGACGATGAACGCGACGTCGCCCGCCCGCCCCGAGTTCGGGCGATACCACTTCGGCAGCGTCACGGCGTCCGGGTCGATCTGCTCCATATCGGTGCTTAGCGGCACGCCGAGATCGCGCGGCTCGCCTCCTCCGCCGAGTACGAACGTGTGGACGGTGCCGAGGCCGGCCGCGAGCTCGTGCCGCTCGGGGTCGGCGATGATTCGCTCCACCTGGCCGAGCTCGAACTCGCGGGCGACGTCCCCGTCTGGTCGCAGCAGCACCGAGACCGCGCCGAGTCGGTTCAGCGCGACCGCGAGGGCAATCGCGCTCGGACGGGTCCCCATCAGCACGCCCACGTGCTCGCCCTGGCGCACGCCGATCGAGATCAGGCCGCGAACGACGTTGTCGATTCGCTCGTTGACCTGCCGGGAGGTGTACGCGCGCCCTTCCCAGAGGAAGAAGACGCCGCTGGGAGCCTTGCGGGCCGACTCCTCGACCAGCAGGCCGATCGAGATGCGGGTGCTCGGCTGGATCTGCTCGAGACGAGCGAGTCGTGGCAGCTGCCCCGCTGCCTCTCGCGTCAGCTCACGCACGCTGCGCAGGGTCCGCGTGGTCGTGCCGACGAGCGAGCGCGCGATCCCGGAGCCGACGCCGCCGACGAGCTCGAGGCTGTAGCCGACCCTACCGCTGACGGGCTGGCTGAGCTCGAGCGGGCCGTCGTCCGGCACGCGCTCGACCTGCTCTGGCAGCTCCCCTTCGCCCGAGCGCCAGTGCGCCCAGGCGGCCACGGTCGGCCACGTCGTTCGGGTCGAGGTCGAGCCGACGACGAGCCCGAAGTGGCCCGCCGGCAGGGCGACCTCGTAGACATCCGCGCGTGGGGCGGCCTGGCGGATCGCGCGCACCCCGGCGGCGGGGGCAATCTCGTCGACGGTGCCCACGAACGACAGGATCGGGGACTCGATGTCCGCCAACGTCACGAGCCGGTCCTCGATCACGAACCCGCCCTCGAGCATGCGATTGTGGGCGACGAACTGGCGCATGAAGTCCGCCAGCGCGGGACCGGGCCACGCCACGAAGCCTTCGCCGCCGAGGAAGCGCCGCTGGCGCTCGCGGGGCAGCAGCGCTTCGCGATCGTGGAGCTGGCGGATGAAGTCGATCCGCGCGCGCAGCGACTTGACCGGATCGAGCAGTCGGAAGCCGGCGCTGCTGGCCCAAGCCGGCAGTGCCATTCCGCCGAGGCCTTCGGCGAGGATCCCGGCCGCGCCCTCGACAACCGCCGCGGGGATGCCGAACGGCACGCCGGCGCGAGTGTCGACGGGGCTGCCGAAGGTGATCAGCGAACTCAGGCCCTCGTTGCGTCTGTAAGCCGCGGCCTGGTAGACGAACATCCCTCCCTGCGAGTAACCCGCGAGATGGACGTCGCGGCCGGTGGCCGCGCGGACGCGGTCGACCGCGTCGGAGACCGCGAGCACGTGGTCGGCCAGATTGCGTTCGAGCCCGCCGGGCTCGTGCTCGGGGGCGCCGAAGTCGACGACCCACGGGTCGACGCCGCACTCGTGCAGGACCGCGACGCCGCTGGTCGCCGGTGACACGTCGTAGACCTCGGCCGCGAGCATCAGCGGCGGCACGAGCAGCACCGGCGGGCCGCAATCGCCATCGCCCCCGGCGAAATAACGCCGCAGCCGGTACACGCGCTGCTCGCTGACGACCTCGTAGGGCGACTCCTCTTCGTCGGTCTCGAGACCGCCGAACCTGGCCACTTCGAGCGCGTTCTGCGCGACCGCGCCGAGGCGGGTCACTGGTCTCGTGAGGCTCTTCGGCAGCAGCTCCATCCCGGCTCGTGTTACATCATCTCTCAAACGGTCCCCGCCGCGCCAGCGTCACAGTCCAGGCGCTATTGTCCATCTGCCAATGAGCCTCGCGACACAGACCGTCACGCTCGAGATCACCGGCGGCGTCGCCTGGATCACACTGAATCGCCCCGACGCGCTGAACGCCTGGACCCGCGAGCTCGGCGAGGATCTCCGCTCGGCGCTCGACCAGGCCGCGGACACCCCCGAGGCGCGAGCGATCGTTCTGACCGGTGCCGGCCGGGCGTTCTCATCGGGCGCCGATCTGAGAGGCGGGCAGCGCGACGAAGACGGCAAGCCGGACGTGCTGACGCCCCTGCGTGAGACGTACAACCCGCTGATCCTGCGCGTCCGCACGATCCCGAAGCCGGTCGTGGCCGCCGTCAACGGCCCAGCGGCGGGAATCGGGTGCTCGCTCGCGCTCGCCGCCGACCTGATCGTCGCGGCTGAGTCGGCCTACTTCCTGCTCGCGTTCGTGAACGTCGGCCTCGGGCTCGACGGCGGCGCGTCGGTGTTCCTCCCGGCCCGTGTCGGGCATGCGCGGGCGTTCGAGCTGTCCTACCTCGGCGAACGCCTCCCCGCGGCGCGAGCGCTCGAATGGGGCCTCGTCAACCGCGTGGTGCCCGACGACGAGCTCGAGACCGAGGTCGCCGCGCTCGCCGCGCGGCTGGCGGCCGGGCCACCCGGCTCCTACGCGACGATCAAGCGGACGATCAACGACCAGCTCTATCCGCGGATCGAGCGGCAGCTCGACGACGAGGCCGTGCTCCAGCAGGAGCGCGCCCGGTCAGCGGACTTCATGGAGGGTGTGCTCGCCTTCATGCAGAAGCGCCAACCGTCGTTCACCGGACATTGATGTCCGCAGAGTTCCATCTCGGCGGTAGCGGTGAGCCCTTGGTCCTGCTGCACGGGTTCACCGATACGTGGCGGGCGTGGACGCCGCTGCTGCCGATGCTCGAGCGCCATCACACTGTTTTCGCGCCAACGCTGCCTGGACATTACGGCGGTGAGCCGTACCCGAAGGGGACGCGGCTGTCGATTGCGAGCAGCCTCGACATGATCGAGCGTCAGCTCGACGCTCATGGCATCGAACGCGCGCACTTCGCCGGCAGCTCGCTCGGTGGCTGGCTGAGCCTCGAGCTCGCCGGCCGTGGACGGGCGCTGAGCGTCGTCGGGATTTGCCCGGCGGGCTGCTGGGAGCACGGTCCCGCGCCGCGCCTCGTGCTGCTCTATTTCCGCCGCAACGACCTGCTGCTCCGCACCGGTCAGGCGCTCCACCTGCTCGCGCCCGTGGCGCGCAGGCCGCGCACGCGCGCGCTCGCCCTGCGCGAGCTCGTCAGCCGCCCGCATGGAGTCAGCGCGAGCGCCGCGTACGCGATGTTCCTCGGCGCGGCGAACTGCACCGTGGCCCCCGACGCGATCCGGCTCGCCGCCTCGGGCGACATGTTCGGCGACCTGCCGTCGATCGACTGCCCGGTTCGGATCGCCTACGG
>Ga0302326_10034520_pt1 | contig 10021 bp, 6 predicted proteins | sample Palsa_T0_3_FD_202264 | JGI IMG/M metagenome (GOLD analysis project Ga0302326, IMG submission 202264) | Peat permafrost microbial communities from Stordalen Mire near Abisko, Sweden - Palsa_T0_3 | ecosystem: Environmental > Terrestrial > Soil > Palsa > Peat permafrost | place: Sweden: Abisko...
CGCCCAAAAGGCTGAAACCCAGGGCAGCCCGGTAAAGCCATGCCACTCGTGCGCCAGGTCCAGGTAGAGCAGCCGCTCCCCCGTCCGGGCCTCGCGGGCCTCCCTATCCTCCAGGGCCAGGAGGGCGGGGTCGCCGATCAGCAAAGCCGCATCGGCAACCGCAAGCATGGATTCAAGAACCGGCGGGTGGGGCACGAATACTGCCGGAACCTTCCAAAAGATGTTGAACAGGATGCGGGCGTAAGCATAGGAGGTCCGCGAAGAAGTATCTGCAGCGACATTTCGTACCGCGCTGACTCCGTGCTCGGGACGCACCACCAGAATAATAGAGCGCACCCGATCGAGAGCAGCTATGGCGCAGCCGGGTACGATGAGCAGCGAGGGAGTGGTGGCGTGGGCCGCGACCGGGACCAGACCGATATCCGCCTCACCGGCAGCCAACTCGCGCGCGCATCGTGAGGGCGTGGTGTAGCCGATCTGGTAGCGTTCCCGCAGATCGCTCCGCCGGGGCTCGTGTTCGAAGTCCCACATTAATGGAGCAGGATTAAGGAAGTGAATCGCCGCCATGCGCATGCGGCGTTTAAGTGGACGGGTCACTCATTAGTGTACCTTGGCATGCAGCGATGAATTCGCCTGAACAAAACCGGCTCGCCTGGGTTGCGCTCACCCTCACGCCCGGCCTGGGACCCAAGCGCATCCTAAGGGCCGCGAAGGCTTTACCCGATCTCTCCTGCCTGTTTCGCCTTTCTTTGACCGAACTTGAGTCGCTTAACTTTCCTGCGCCCGCTGCCCAGTTCCTTTTCACCGGCAAGGCGCGCACCGAGGCGGAACGGGAGCTAGTGCGGATCGGAGAACAGAAAGGCCAGATCCTCACTTTTGAAGACGAGGATTATCCCGAGCAACTGCGGGAGATTTTCGATCCTCCGCCAGTGCTTTGGGTGTTGGGTGACGTGAAGCTGCTGGCTCGGCCGGCAATCGCCGTCGTGGGCACGCGGCACCCGACCCCGTACGGCACGGGGATGGCAGAGCTACTGGCCCGCGACCTGGCCAGCCATCGTATGGTCATTCTCAGCGGCATGGCAAGGGGCGTCGACACCGCCGCTCATCGTGGAGCCCTCGCCGCAGGCGGCAGCACCGTCGCCGTGTGGGGTACCGGCGTAGACGTAATTTACCCTAAAGAAAATAAATCTCTGGCCGAAAACATTCTCGTCGCTGGAGGGGCCATCGTTTCGGAGTACAGGTTGGGCACCTTCCCGGCGCCGCAAAACTTTCCCAAGCGCAACCGGATCATCAGCGGCATAAGTATCGGCGTGCTGGTGGTGGAGGCCGGCGAGAATAGCGGCACCCGGGTAACCGCGCGATGCGCCCTGGAGCAGAATCGCGACGTCTATGCGGTGCCCGGTAACGTGACCACCAAGAACGCCTGGGGCCCCAACACGTTGATAAAGCAGGGCGCTAAGCTGGTGGCGACGTGGGAGGATGTGTGGCAGGAGTTGCCCACGCAGGTACGGTTGCAATTGGAAGGCGAGCTAGGTTTTGCATCGCAACCGGAGCAAGCTGCATCGATTGTTGAAGAACTTCCGCTGCAGGAGCCGGAAAAGGTAGTGCTCAACGCGTTGCGCCACGATGAAGCGGTGCAATTGGATGAGCTGATGGAAATGCTGGAGTCAAAACTGACTTCTTCTGAAATCTTCACCGCCTTGTTCGAACTCGAGCTTGCCAACCGGATTAAACAACTTCCGGGCAAGAACTACGTCAGACGAATGTAAAGTTCTCGCCTCTCTGCACCATAAGTTGCAGACGCGGAAGTTGCAGACAGGGCAGGAGAAAGCACATCCTGACCTACGCTGATGCAAGCTGCCGCCCACACGCGGATCACGATAAGTAAATAACTGTGAACCTTCCAGGTGGTACAGTCAGTCCCATTGGGAGAGGTTTTGTTGTCCCTGGTCGTCATCGGGTTTAAGGAATGCAATGAGTAAATCACTAGTGATCGTCGAATCGCCGGCAAAGGCAAAGACGATCAGCAAATATCTCGGAAAAGACTTCACCGTCGAAGCCTCCGTCGGCCACATTAAGGATCTGCCCAAGAACAAGATTGGGGTGGACCTAAGCGACGGCAGTTTCACGCCTGAACTCATCGTCATTCCGGGAAAAGAAAAAGTTGTCGAACGGCTGAAGAAGCTGGCTAAGGCTGCGACCAATATCTATCTGGCGCCTGACCCTGATCGCGAAGGCGAAGCGATCGCGGCGCATCTTGAAGATGAGCTGAAGGGTCTTTCCAAGGGCAATTCGATTCGTCGCGTCACGTTCAATGAAATCACTGCGAAGGCGGTGCATGAGGCCTTTGAACACACCCGCGAAGTGGATCGCAATCTGGTGGACGCGCAACAGACAAGACGCGTGCTTGATCGCATTGTGGGCTACCAGATTTCGCCTTTGTTGTGGGATAAGGTGCGGCGCGGCCTTTCCGCGGGCCGGGTACAGACCGTTGCGCTGCGTCTCATCGTCGAACGCGAGCGCGAGATCAAAGCATTCGTTCCAGTCGAGTATTGGACCCTTGACGCTCAACTCACTCCGGCAAACGAAAAGACAGGGTTGACTGCGCGCTTCACTGGAATCGATGGAGAAAAGGCGGTCGTCGAAACAGTCGATGCTCCTTCGCTGCCCAACAAGCAGCAGATGGATGCCGTAGTCGCGGCGCTTGAACAAGCCAGGTGGTCAGTACAGAACGTAGAAAAGAAGGAACGCCGGCGCAATCCCACCGCACCTTTCACTACCAGCAAATTGCAACAGGATGCCTCGCGCCAGTTGGGCTTCAGCGTGCGCCGCACCATGGGTGTAGCGCAACGTTTGTATGAAGGTATTGAGCTGGGCAGCGAAGGCGCGGTAGGCCTCATTACTTACATGCGTACCGATTCCACGCGCGTTTCGCCCGATGCAATCGCCGAAGCACGCAATTGGATTGAACAAAACCACGGCAAAGACTATCTGCCGGCCGTGCCCAACGCATTCAAAAGCAAGAAGGACGCGCAGGACGCACACGAGGCTATCCGCCCCAGCAGCGTTGCTCATCATCCGGAAGAGATTAAGCGCTATCTCAGTGACGAACAGTATCGCCTGTACCGGCTCATCTGGCAGCGCTTCGTCGCCTCGCAGATGCTCCCTGCCGTGTTCGACCAGACGACGGTCGATATTGTCGCTAAAGCGGATCGCAGTTATAACTTCCGCGTTACGGGTTCAGTCATGAAGTTTGACGGTTTCCTCAAGGTCTACGAGGAAGCCAAAGAGAAGAGAGACGACGAGGACGAAGAGCTCAAGAATCGGCTTCCCGCGCTCGAGAATGGGCAGGCACTCTCCTTGAATGCTCTGCTGCCCGAAGAACACGCGACCGAGCCTCGTCCGCGCTTCAATGAAGCATCTCTGGTAAAAGAGCTGGAAGAGCGCGGCATCGGAAGGCCTTCCACATACGCCACCATCATTAATACGATTCAGGAACGTGAGTACGTACAGAAGGTGGGCGTCGGCAGGGGCGCAAAATTCGTTCCTACTGAGATTGGCTTTGTGGTCACCGACCTGCTGGTGGCCAACTTCCCCTATATCTTCGACCCGCAATACACCGCCAAACTGGAAGAAGAACTGGACGATATCGAAGACGGCAAGGAAGTATGGACCACCTTGCTGGGTGCTTTCTATGGGCATTTTGAGAAAGAGCTCGAACATGCCGGCAAGCACATGGAAAACATCAAGCGGATGGAAAAGCCGACAGACGAGAAGTGCGATGTCTGCGGTTCGCCCCTGGTACTGAAGTGGGGTAAGTTCGGCAGCTTCTTCGCCTGCAGTACCTATAACAAGAAAGACAAGAACAGCTGCACCTTCACCAAAGAGAACTTCGCCGCCAAACCCGAGATGAATACTCAGGAGGGTCAGGAAGGGGAGCAGACGGAGGAGTATTGCGAGGCTTGCGGCCGGGTCATGGTGCTGAAGCGGGGACGCTTCGGCGCGTTCATGGCCTGCCCCGGTTACAACGAAGATCCGCCCTGCAAGACCACCCGCAAGCTGACCCAGAAACAGCAGCAAAAGGCGCCACAGCCACTGGACGAAAATTGTCCCAAATGCGGACTACAACTGGTGCTGCGCAACGGTCAATACGGAGAGTTCGTCTCCTGCAGTGGCTATCCAAAATGCAAGTACATCAAACAGAACCTGGTCGAAGGAATGAAGTGCCCCAAGTGCGGCGATGGAGACATTGCGGAACGGAAGGCCAGGCGCGGCAACCTCTTCTATGGCTGTACTAATTATCCCAAGTGTGACTTCACTTCGAATGCCAAGCCGGTGCCGGAGAAGTGTCCGGAATGCGGCAGTCCGTACCTGCTGGAGAAGACACGCACCACCGGGACCTACCTGGTATGTCCTAACAACCGCAAGTCTGCCGCAGAGGACGAGGCGCCCAAAAAACGGGCTAAGAAAGGCGCGGCGGAAGAGCCGGCAGAGCAGGTGGCTTGCACTTATTCCAGGAAGATTGCCGAGCCCCAGGTGGAATCTGTTGAGGCGATGCGCTATCAGACTAAGGCAGAGCCGCTTCCAGTTGGTTGAATAGGGTCAAACTGCTTTCACCCTCGGGACTTGCCAGGATGCGAGCCGGGGCGTACAAATCCTTTGGCGGTTGTTTCATCTATTCGATCGCATGGAGCCAACATGAAAGCATTTTTAGTAGTTCTAGCACTCTCGACCGTCCCGGCAATGGCTGCGGATATGAGCGCCGCGAAGGTCTCAGGATATATCAGTGATTCGATGTGCGGAGCCAAACATAACGGCAGTGCTCCGGATGCGGCCTGCGTAAAAAAGTGCATCGGCGGCGGAGCGAAGCCAGTTTTTGTGGACGATGCCAATAAGAGCGTCTATACCATCGACGATCCCGAAGCGGTCAAAGGTCACGAGGGTCATCATGTCAGCGTAGTTGCCAAGATGGATGATTCCGCGAAGACCATCCACATCACCAAGCTGTCGATGCTGGCCGACCAAGGCAAGCAGAGCAGCACGTCGGAGATGCACTAGACCTCTTAAAGCTTTCCAACTAACCGCGCGCGGCAGTGCTTTCGGCTTGGCTGAACACTGTCGCGTTTTCGTGTGTTCAATCGTCTAACGAGGGTAGATGCCACAGCGGGCATCCATCTGCTAAGGTGAAGAGAGGGTAGGAAGGAATGCAGGATTTAACCCCAGTTATGGCAAAGGCAACCTGGAACGGCAAAGTAATCGCGGAAAGCGATACCACAGAGATGGTTGAGGGCAATATTTACTTCCCGGAGAGCTCCCTGAAGCGGGAATTCTTTCGCCCCAGCTCGACGATTTCCACTTGCCCCTGGAAGGGACAAGCGAGGTATTACAGTCTTTTGGTCGACGGACAAGAAAATCAGGATGCCGCCTGGTACTATCCGGATCCCAAACCGGCAGCCCGTAACGTCAAGAACCATGTGGCCTTCTGGCGCGGAGTTGAAGTCGAGAAGTAGCCTCCAAAGCACCGGCCGGAGCATGGCTGCCCTGGTCCTGAGTCTGATGATTCTCGCTCCCGGCAGGCTCTTACCTGCCCAGCCAGCCGCTAACTCTCCCCAGAGGGACCTTGAGGTCTTGCGACGGCTGGAAGAAGAGTATCTGCGGGCTGAGATAGAAGACGACACAGCGATCGCGGGCACGATTCTTGCTGACGACTACGTCGGACTCAAGCCGGATGGCTCAACTTCCACGAAAGCTGATGTGCTGAGCCGTCTGGACCGGCACGAACGCCGCCGCGAGCCGTATCTGATTACCGCTACTAACATGCGGCAACACCTGTTTGGCGATACGGCCTGCGTGACTTATACCAAGGTCTATACCAAGCCTGGCACTCAGGCTGCGTTCAGCGAAAATGTCCTGCACGTTCTTATCCGGCGTAACGGGATTTGGCGCCTTCAAGTGAGTAGTCCTCTGCCGGCTCCTAAACCTTGATATTCGGGCAAACCGAGAGGCGCACCGCAGGTCCCTCGGCTACGCTCGGGATGACAAAGGAAGGAGTAGTGACTCCGGGTAATAATGTTCTCTCCTTTGTGATCCCGAGAGGTTGTGGTTTTTTTTGTTTTCGCGCAAGAGGGGATGCTTATCGCCCCCCCACCGCCCCGACGACTGCCCCGGCCCTTGGCAACGGTCCTCTCCTCTCAGCGACCCTCTCCTTTTTGTCATCCCGAGCGTAGCCGAGGGACCTGCGGTGCGCCCTTCGGTTGCCCCTCCCTTTAAGGGAGTCACGGAATCGGTTCCCCGCCCTCCCGTCGGACGCTGTTTTTGGTTTTCCCCTACTTATCTCTGGGATAATGAAGCCACTCTGGCGTTCGAATTGGCGGCCGCACCTGGCATTCCTTCGCAGGCGGCAAGCACCGCAAAGATCCCCGATGAAGCCACTTAAACTGGCATTGACGCCGACTCGCAACCGTCGCCTGAATGAAGTGACAGGCATGGTGCTGCTGGTTGCTGCGAGCCTCCTCTTCCTCGCCCTTGCCTCTTATCGCCCCACCGATCCGTCATTCAATACGGTCGGCGCCGTTGGCCGGCCGGTCTATAACTGGATTGGGCTCATCGGCGCTTCCCTCAGCGATCTGTTGGTGCAATTGGAAGGTGTCGCCGCCTTTATGGTCCCGTTGATGCTGGCTGCACTGGGGTGGACATGGCTGCGATCGCGCCCGGCCGGTTCCCTCGGTGCGAAAGTGTCCGGCGTTTTTCTTTACCTGGTATTTGCACCCGCCATCTTCGGTCTCATGCCTGGCCATCTCCGCTGGATGCATGCCCTGCCTGTGGAAGGCCTGACCGGCCGGCTGGTGGTGGATTCGCTGGTCCGATATCTCAACTTTCCCGGCGCGGCTATCGTGATTGTGAGCATGGTGGTGATCGCGCTCTATCTGTCCACCACGTTCAGTTTCAACACCGCTCAACAGTGGCTGGCGATTCACTTCGCTTTTGTGCTGGCGTGGCGCGACCGGGTGCGCAACTGGCGTTCCGCCTGGGCCCAGAAACGGGCGGTCGCCCACGCAGAAAAGAATGCCGCGAAACGCGCAGCCGCGAGAAACACCGCCGGCAAGCAAGCCCAACGGGCAGAGGACGAGGAGAGGGTTCCCACCTCACGCCGCTCCGCCTTTGCCGACGTGAGCGCTGGCGAGCCCGCAGCGAAATCTGAAGCCGCTCCTCAGCCGCACACGCCATCACTTTGGAACCAGATGCCGCGCACCAGCATTCCCGATCGGGAGCCGGAGCCGATGGATGACGATACGGCATACGAAGCAGAGGAGGCCGTGGCAGCCCCGATAGCGGAGCGGCCAACGCCCGCAAAGCAAGCGCAAACTATCTCGGTAAAGAACCGCGCCGACGCGGATGCCCGCCCGGTCACCCTGGCTCCTCGCGCCGTCAGCGGCTTCAGCTTGCCGCCGAGCACGCTGCTGCACCGCAGCGACGAGTCGCAGATTGTGCGCGAAGACGATCTGCGGAGTCAGGCTCGCGTCCTGGTAGAGAAATGCGCGGAGTTCGACGTGCGCGGCCAGGTGGTGCAGATCAACCCCGGGCCGGTCGTCACCACCTTCGAGTTCCGCCCCGAAGCCGGAGTCAAGTACAGCCGCGTGACCGGCCTGGCAGAGGACTTGTGCCTGGCGATGCGCGCCGAGAGCATCCTGATCGAGCGCATGGCGGGAAAGAGCACCGTGGGCATCCAGGTGCCGAATCACGACCGCGAAACCATCTGGCTGCGCGACGTGATCGAAGCCGAGAACTTCACCCAGACCAAGTCCAAGCTGACGCTGGCGATGGGGAAAGACATCAACGGACGCATTGTGACCGCCGACCTCGCGACCATGCCCCATGTGCTGATCGCCGGATCCACGGGCAGTGGCAAGTCGGTCGCCATCAATGCCATGATCATGTCCGTGCTCTACAAGGCGACGCCGCAGCAGGTAAGGCTGATCCTGGTCGACCCGAAGCGGGTGGAACTGGGGATGTATGAAGGCATTCCCCACCTGTTCACGCCCATCATTACCGAGCCCAAGCTGGCTGCCAACGCCCTGCGGAACGCGGTGCGCGAGATGGAGCGGCGGCTGAAGCTGTTGGCCTCCCGCAGTGTCAGGAATATCGATCAATACAACAAGCTCTTCGACAACCAGACGCCCAGCCTCTTCGCAGAAGGAGAAGAAGAGCAGCCGCTGCCGCACATCATCATCATCATCGACGAGCTTGCCGATTTGATGATGTTGGATAAGGCCAACGTGGAAGAGGCGATCACCCGCCTGGCGCAGATGGCTCGCGCGGTCGGCATCCACCTGGTGCTGGCCACCCAGCGGCCGTCGGTGGACGTGATTACCGGCCTGATCAAGGCCAATGTGCCCACCCGGGTTTCCTTCCGCCTGGCGACCAAAGTGGATTCGCGAACCATCCTGGACTCGAACGGAGCCGAGGCATTGCTGGGACGCGGCGATATGCTGTTCCTGCCCCCGGGAACCTCGCGCCTGCAACGTCTGCACGCGCCGTTCGTCACCGAAAAAGAAATCGCAGACGTGGTCTCTTTCTGGAAGAACCAGGGAGAAGCGGAGTACGTGCAAGGCTTCCTCGAATCGCCCCGGGACGACAAGGGCCGCGACCTGGACGCGGAGCCGGAGGATGGCGACACCAACGACGAACTGTTCGAGGATGCGGTACGGCTGGTGCTGGAATTCGGCAAGGCCTCCACTTCCCTGCTGCAACGGCGGTTGCGGATCGGTTATGGCCGGGCCGCGCACCTGATCGACATGATGGAACGGGACGGCATTGTCGGTCCGGCAGACGGGTCAAAGCCGCGTGAGATCCTCAAGCCACCCGACTGGCTCAACCAGATTGAGCCCGCCCTGCGCTAGCACGATTGTTTCTCCCGCTGCAGGCAGATGATTCAGAGTCCCGTAGGGACGGCTGAATTTAGCCCAGGATGCAATCCTGGGTTGGATTTGCAAGCACGACCAGTCCCGTAGGGACGGCTGGAAATAGGCCGCGACGAAATCCTGGAAAATCTTCAGCCGTCCCTGCGGGACTTAATCATGTTTCACGATGTACCCAGGACTAACGTCCTGGGCTAAGTTCAGCCGTCCCTGACGGGACTCTTCTTGACTCGATAGCCGGTCCAATCTTTCTAGCCGCGCAGGCCGAGCCAGTTTCTCTGGTAGGCGAAGCTGATGGCGAGCAGCAGTACGCCCAGTGCCAGGAAGCTGAGCACACGATAACCCTGGCTCTGTTGGCTGACGCCGTTCAGGAAAACCTTCGCGATGCTGAAGGCGAGAACAACCAGCGCCTGCCAGCGTAGAAATGCGCTGCGCCGGAGGAATCCCGCGGCCATGAGAACTGCGCCATACACCATGCACCAGGCACTATAACCCCATCCCGCGGCAATGGTACGGCGCTCCAGTTGGCCATACCCGCCACAGAAGTCGCGAAAAAAGCCTGCCCCGCAGAACCAATAGTGATGAATCTCCAGGCTGACGGCCACCAGTACCGTGAGGCTGAAAGCGACGGTCGAAAAGCCGGCCATGTAGGTCCAGCTGCCAAAGGAGCGCCCTGGTCCACCACCCACGCTAAGGCTGGTGACGATCGCAAATACCGCCGCCCCCACCAGGTTGGTGGCGAAATGCATGTTGGTCAGCACCGCTAATGGCTGCGTTGTCCCGGCGATCCAATCCACCAGGAGCGAAAGGCCGGCAACAGTCAACACCGCAGTAGCAAAAAATCTCAGCGCCGCATCTGCACCAGCTCGGGCCAAGGCAACCAGCGCCAGCGATTCACCCAACCAGCAGAGGGTCACGGTCGTGCCATTGAATTCCAGCGGCACGGCCACGGTCACAAAAAAGATGGCCAGCCCAACGTTGGTGGAGGAGAGAACCGCAGGCCGGCGCCTGGCGGCTGCCATCAGAAAACATCCCCCGGCGAGGGCAATCGTCACCCAGGGGCGTCCGGCATGCTGTCCCCTGGTCCCGAAAAGCACCATCAG
>Ga0302326_10034521_pt1 | contig 10021 bp, 9 predicted proteins | sample Palsa_T0_3_FD_202264 | JGI IMG/M metagenome (GOLD analysis project Ga0302326, IMG submission 202264) | Peat permafrost microbial communities from Stordalen Mire near Abisko, Sweden - Palsa_T0_3 | ecosystem: Environmental > Terrestrial > Soil > Palsa > Peat permafrost | place: Sweden: Abisko...
GCTGTTTTTGCTTGCTTAAGCATCCTTCGTGGCAGTGATTGCGCACCAATCTTCAGACAGACTACAACTCGAGTCTACCGAAGACCATTTCTCTGAGCCACCGCTCTCTCATTTGTCTTTCAATAACTCAGGCGCGTCATCTCGCGGCGCTAAGCACGGGGGGCTGCCATCAAGTAAGCCAGCTGGGAAGCGCCTCATAGGTCCTGGTAAATACCTCCCATTTCATTTTGACTCCTCCCTTCTTCATACCCGCTGCCCAAGAGCCTTCTTCTCTGAGTCGGTCGTCCAAGAACTGCACACAAAGTGTTTGCCGTGTCAGGCCACACCACAACTTTGTCGTTCTATGTCTCCTGAATTTGATCAGAGACGATGCCACTCACGCTCGTACTCCTCCACCGACCTTACCTCGCGTTCTCCTGCTATGGCTCCTTTGTCAACTCTTCCGAATGCTAACGGTCGAACGTTGAAAGCGTCATTCACAGCAGTTACAACATCGACCCCATCTTTCGCTGAACGATCGACGGCACGGAATACAGACGGTTTCCAAGCGAGAAGGTCGAGGCAAGGTGCTGGCGGGGCCTCGGTGCATACTACCGTTTCGAGGTGCCGAAGGCATTATCAAACGGCAAAGATGCCGTCAGCAGCTGGTCCGAGGATTTATGAAAGCCACATACCGTCGTTCATGTCTGTGTATGACATGGATCCAGCAGCTGTAGAAGGCCCGGTGTTGGGCCCTCCCCCGAAGTTGTCGGGAGCAACACGTACAATTCAGCAACCTCCCCCGCAATCTCAACAAGAAAGTGAGAAGGAAAACCCACAAATACATTCCCACCAATACCGGGAAAGCACTTCCACACAGACTTCAGACTCGACAGACTCCTCACCTACAACCACCATCTCCACAGTCGACTCCTCTTCTTTATCGGATCCCTCGCCAAGCTCATCTCCTGAATCGCCAATTACGTTAGTACCGCTATCCTCGTTTTCTGGATCGACATTCGGCTTAGATTCTTTTCAAAGTTTGAAAATGGTTGAGAGCAACCCCCCTCGATTACCTCTGAATGATGACCGGCCGATGACATCTCCTTTACCACGCAAGCCCAAAAATCCTAAAAGCCTTGCGCTCAATCTGAACCCCAGCATTGAAGCTTTTCAAACATCCGAGCCGTCATCACCATCCTTTATAAAGCCACCAACGCTTAAGGGGAGGCGAAAACCTAGCCTCCTAAGTTTAAATACGGGAGCGGCCAACAACCTCTCTCTTGCTGTAGAGTCATTAGGGTCGCCAGGAATGCCAACGATGCTGCAACGGAGAAGTTTAAAACATTCAATCTCGTCACCACAGATGTTATCCACTCCAAGCTTTGGCCCCAGTGGGGGCATGACATTGGGGGAGAGGAAACCACTGGGTTCCTCCAGATTCAAAGAGTCGAATCACGCCATGAACACTTTTACTATTGATGAAGATGCACACGAAGTTCCCACTGGGGTCCAAATGGCAACTCGAATACCCGGTGTTGCTGTTGGCGGCGACAGCTTTGACCGACCACATTCTGGGGAGGATGCGAAGTCTCCGTCGTATCCAGAAGGTCCAATACTGATGCACGAACCCAGCGTTCACCTCTACTTAGAACCGAAGGTTGAAGAGGCGATGAAATTTGATGTTATAATTAACGTGGCTCGAGAAGTGAAAAATCCATTTAAATCAATGGAGATGCAGGAGGCGAAAAAGGAGAACTCCGCATATAGACCTCCAACGCCAACAGAACTCGCCCGAGCTACCAGTGATATACCACCCGATACTGCAGCCACAACGATGTCTTACAGTACTGCGTTCGAGGTTCTACCGCCGAGTTCGACAGAATCTTCACCAACGACGCCAAAACCGGCCGTGGAAAAGAAGCTTCCAGAATATATCCATGTGCCTTGGGATCACAACACCGACGTCAAGGATGAGTTATGGGACCTCTGCCAGACTATTGAAGCCAGAACGAAAGAGGGAAAAAGGGTTCTTGTGCATTGTCAACAAGGCGCTAGCCGATCAGCTACCCTGATCATCGCTTATGGGATGTACATCAACCAAGACCTGGGACCGAACGAGGCATACTCGCTGGCGCAGTCGAAATCCCGCTGGGTGAATCCGAACATGTCACTCCTATTCTCGTTGAACGACTTCAAGAAAGTCATAGAGAAGAAGAAGGCTGAGAAGAACAATGTGGCTCGAAAGACCACGGTGAAGCATAGGCCGACTTTGTCAGCCGACGCAATGGATCCGCCTCCAACCCCATCCCGAGCAAGAGGGAACTCGACGCCAAATGCTTCAGCGCGGGATAAGGCTTTGGCGAAACCTGATGAAGATCTGGAGCCCCAAGCTATCAGTAACTCAGCGATCGAAAGGTTGGGAGGCTTTGATTTCGGGTTCGGGGAAATGTCCATTAGCAACGACCGTCCGAAGCGTGTAAGTAACGAGTGGGAGGATCTGCTGTCACCTCGCCTTTCCGAGATGACGAGCAATCCCCTTCAGAGTTTCTCGCGCAGTTTTGGATCCGATGCAGAGGTTCCTCCAACACCGAATGTCTTCTCCCCCCGAGCTTTCGAATTTCCCCGGTCGTCCTTCTTTCACTCCCCAGCGCAGCGAGCCTCCCTAGCCTTGGATGAGGATCCCCGAAGCCCGCCCACTAAAGGCGAAGCTCCCATCACGCGATCAATCGATGATTTCCTCTGAGCCACGAAGCACATTGAATTTGACGATAATTTTGTAGCGAGATATACCACATCATACGAGGTGATGATATTGGATTGGATTTAAAGGCGTTAGAATAATATGCCGTCATGATGAGGGATGCACGGCGTTGCACAGGCGGCGTTGCAGTGGATGGGATGATTCGTCTTCGACGATCCCCACGTGTAAAATATAATGAGTGTCGAGTAGAAGCTGAGGCTTCGGAATAAAATGAATACTCCGAAAGAAGCTGGTTCCTTGAGCGTGTCTTTGTGTGGTGACTCAGTGTGCGTTGTGTGCTGGTGAATGAGAGGACTCAGAGGAGCAAGCATACTCGAGTCCTGCGAAAGCTTGTGGGGTGAATGTGTGGTTTAATGAACTTTGAAAACTCGTGTCTTCAGGCTGCTGGTGGTAGGAATGGATGCGGTCCCTACCTACATCCGAGGCTGTCGTCCATGTGATGACCAGTTGTCGGTTGGCTGAAATGAACTCTGCAAAGGCTAGATGTGAAAGCACCCAGGCCACGTCCTGAAGCCGAGCATATTATCTACATTTCCCTGTACGTCCCCGTAATAGTGACAGCACATCATACATACCTTATAAAGAAACGCGTGAGGTTAGACTAACGCGTATGCGGAGAGAACGCTTACGCGGACGTAATCTTCCCAGAACGGCAAGAACGTTGGATCTTCAAGAGCTCGGACGAAAAAAAGGTTAAATGTTTGACCAAAGTCATGTGCTTCTATTCTCTATCGAGGCCCCAACAACCAATACCTTTTATTGAATTCAAATGCTCCTCCTGCGCCAAAGTTCATGCAAAGGGTGGATTGTCATAACACGCTAGATTTGGATTTGCTTAAAGTGTTTTCTTCCCAGCCAGCTTTGCTTTCTCTTTTGTGGCTTTTTCCCGACGAGTGATTACTCCTTCTGCGCCGATTCCACCGAAGACGAGAGCGACGCCCATCCATTGCTTGCCTCCGAGATGGTGTCCGAACCAGATTACGGAGAGGATCATGGTGAGCATTTTGCGGGTGACGGTTATGGTTACCAGGAGCAGGGAAGAGAAAGTCGACAGCGTGTAGACTGTTCCGGTTAGCTCAAGAAAGTTGGCATGGGAAAAAAGGGACTCACAAATAAAAACTTGGCCGATGGCTCCGCACATTGCGAAGCCGAGGACGTCGTACCAGACTGCTGGATGTCGGGCCATGAATCCTAGTGCTGCAGCGAATTCACCACCTCCTCCAGATGCGAGATCCATGCCTAGATACTCGCCGATACCTGTGTGTACCAGGTATGGGGAGATTGCTAGATATGAAAATGTGAGGATAGTGCTGATGATGTTGTTTGCGCACATCATTTGGGGGCCTTTGTATGGTTGGTAAGTCTGGAAGATGTAGTCTTGCGTAGTATTCGTAAGACCATCAAACAGCAAGTTGATGCCCAAAAGTAAGAGACCCCATGCACTGTTTCTGTCCGGGTTGATAGATGCCTTTGAGGGTTTAGAATGAGCCTTTGCGGAACCGGCGTGTAAGGTAAAGACTGCAACGCCAGAAGTAACTGCCAGAACAACAAGATATTGGTACAGTGGGAATTTTTTTTGAAAAAGAGTTATGTGCAAGAACATGACTGGGAGAAGCTTGCAGGACTTGGCAAGAATGAACGTTATGTAGTCGATGTGGGCGAGAGATGCGTAGCCAAAGGGAGATGCCAGGGACGAAGTTACCGCTACTAGGAATAGGGGAAGGAGAATCCGGCGGTTGGGAATTATAGGAGCTGGAGTCGAGCCCTTGGCATCCCAACGTAGATAAAGATAGCCTATAGAGGCCGCACAGAGAGATTGAACAGTATTGAGGAAGACGGGAAACTTGAAGAGTTCGGGAGAAGTCGCACTGCCGTATGGAGTCGTGGTTAAGCGTTCTTGAAGGAGTGCCCAAGTGAGACTATTTAGACAGTTAGACTTGAGGATCCTCTTAAAACCGTGTAACTTACAACGACCCGTAAATGCCACCAACTGCGACCAAGAACTGCAATGCACCAGCTTCCTTCCGCGCTTCTGGCGCAAGGGTCCCAATCACCTTCTCAGTCATAAATCCATTGGCAGTCACGGCCCCATTTGTTTCCTTATCAAAATTCCGCGGGCTGCGAGCTGGAGTCTTAGTCGCATCTGCTCTACTGAAGTACTCGGTCGATGGGTCTCGGCGCAAAGGCGTGGCCTGTTTGGTTCTCCCCATTCTGAGCTGTCTGCAAATATGCTGAAATGAACGACTGAACGACAAAGAGTGTGAAATTTCCAAGTGAAATTTATGCAAAGGCGAAAGACAATTGAACGGCGGTTATACGCGCTGATCGTTCTGGACAGATAATTTGGATTGAAAGGTTGCGACCCTTGCTGAATGGGGGCGTGAGAAGACTCACCGCTCGGCAGAATCTGATACACCAAGTTGCAACTTCCCGGCTTCAAGTTGGCTTCAAGTTAGCTTCAAATCTCTCTTCCATTTCGAACCGTTGCTCACAATCTCCAGCGCGGTCTGCAAAACTATCAGGCTCGGATCTTATATCCAAAAATTAGAAGACATTGCGGACTAGATCCGACCAAACCTCCATCTCCTCGACACTCACCAGCTGCCCCCACCATCACAATCCCACAATGTCCGGCGCAGACGCCCCTGACATTCTAGCTGCGTACGATGCAGTGCGATCTGATAAAGATGAGACTAATTGGCTCATAATCTCCTACGCCTCAGCAGTAGGGGACAAGCTGAAGCTCAGCGAGACTGGGACCGGAGGACTCCCCGAACTAGCCTCCAAACTCGATCCTTCTCAAGCCCAATACGCATATGCTCGAGTGGAATATGCCAATGATACGGAAAGCAAGCGGGTTAAATTTGTGCTGATAATATGGATTGGGGAGGGAACGAAAGTTATGCGGAAAGCACGAGTTAGTATTGAGAGTGGAGCGGTCAAGAAGGTGCTGGGACATCATAGCATTCAGGTTGACGCGAGAGACAAGGCGGACATGGATGAGAAAGATATCGTTGTTAGACTACGGAAGGCTGGTGGTGCCGATTATAACGGCGGAAGAGGATAGATTATATTAAAATGGAGTGGGCGTTTTGCGGCGAGGATGATTGAAGCATTTACTGGGCGTCGGTGGACAATAGAGAGGGAGTGGATTTTCAAAATGGAACAGACATTTTGACATACTTCATACCTAGAATCACGGGGGTTGTAGTTGGATCAAGCAGGTAATGCTTGCTTGGCATGTTGCTGGATGTACTATGGTCACGTGCCAAGAATCAAGAATAGGACGTCCAGAGTTCATTGCTCATATTGCCTAGCCTGAGACTAAATCTACGTACATCCTATCCGAAGATCAAGAGTGCCGGTATGACGAAGCAGACAGGCTTGGCAGTGATGAGGGGAATAAGGCTATTTTTCGGTGTATGGGTGAGGGAGCGAGTTGGAAGACGAGAGAGTCGAGTGTCCAGTATTTTCTGGAAATTGTAGAGTGGCAAAGAGCTTCGTTGTCGGTCGTGATTCGTGACTTTATGAGAATTTATGGTCATAGCCGCATGAAGGACGAGATTAGGGCGATTCTCGTGCGTTCGAGGGAGGACGTCGGGTTGGCAGAGAAGTCGAGACAGGGTGTCGGTATCTCGAGTTGTTGAATGTCAAGGCGAATCGTCTGTGTCGAGTGTCGAGGGGGAATGGCAGTTGATGGGCTACCTGAGTACACCATGCTGCCGGTTGACCGTGAATTCGTAAAGTCCGTATCGAAAGGAAAGTGAAGTCGTAAAAGTGAGCCATGAGATGCTTTTGTGAAAGGAAATAACGGTCAATTAGAGAAAGGTCGCAGACTTCCAAAGATCCATCGCAGTATCAGCCTTGCGGCAAGTCAGATCTGGAAGAACTTCGACAACACTGACCGGATGCAAAGAAATTATGGTAATCCGAATTAAAGACCGATTCTAGTCCTGCGGGTTGCCCTGGCTGCGGCGCATCTTCTCTGCCTCAAGATTCTCATACAAGAGGTATAGAGCCGTCTCATTCGCCTTAGCACTACCCATGATGGTGAACATACGTTCTCCAGTCTCGTCATGGGGAGCCTTGGCAATGCTGATTCGAGCGCCCGAAGTCTTGCGGATCTCACTGATCTTGCTGCCTGCTCGGCCAATGATACATCCAACCATATCGGACGGAATGCTGATGTTTTGTGTCTGCAACTCCTCTCCGTTCTCATCATGAGTCGGGGGACCCCGTTGAGCTGCATCAGAGTCAGAACGGCGGTTGTTGTACTGCCGAGGAGCGCCCTCGCTGAAGTCGGCACCATTGCCTGTTCGCATAACGCGGTTGTTGTTGTAATCACCACGTCCGTTGCCTCCAAGACCTTGACCCATACCAGGGCCTGCGCCAGGTTGGGTACGTACAACAGGGTTGTACAGAACAGTTCCAGTACCTCGTTGCCAGTCATCAACCAAGCACTTGCAAATTTCCCAGACAGCCTTCTGGATTCCCTCTGGTCCGCCTTGAACTTCGACGATGCGTTCAGTAGATTGTGGAAGCATCTCCTTCTGGGCCACCATACGAACACCGGAGACATCCTGGATGTGCTTGATCTTCAAGCCTTGTCGGCCAATAATTGTGCCCATCTGGTTATGGGAGATCAACAACTTGATAGCTGTATCCAATCAGTCCAAAGTCCAATATATCTAGAGGATGCCACTCACGATGCGTGCCATTGTTGGACACAACTCCACCCATGCCCATTTGCGGCGCGCCCTCCAACAATGCCTTTGCCACAATGGCATAAGCCTTGGAAATAGCCTCACATCCTCCAGCGATTGTCAGAACACGGTCATGTACACCTTGAACAACTTTGCTGACACCCGCCTTCACGCCAGTCTCGTCGCGCAGATCAGCAACATTCTTACCACCCTTGCCAATGATCACACCCGCCTCCTTGGAAGAAACAATGGCCCTTAGAGTGAGTTGTGACTCGGCATACTCTTCATCGGTCTTGGGTAGCGGTTCGCCATCTGGTCCCACGCGTCCCTCATCACCAACGTTGAGGTTGTTCATGCCATCAATAAGCTCATCGGCATTGTCGCGATTGTCTTGGGGGGCAGACATTTTGAGTAGAAGCTGACGTCGTGCAACGGAAGAGGAATTGGTCGGTTGTGTTGTTGCGACTGCGAGCAGTCACTTTGCCTACCATAGACGAGCACATTAGCATTATATCAGAAAGGCGAGCAGGGGTGTAACAAAGGCCAAAGGCCAAAGTTTAAAGGTCTGAAAGAGGTTGGCAATCTAGCAAGAGGGACGTCATATTCATACCGTGTTTGAAGCGCTGCGCAGAGCAGATTTGGTGTTGTGTGTGGAGTGGGATGTGGTGGGGTGAGGTGGGGTGCTGGGTAGAATCGGATGTCGGAGGAGGATGAGTGAAGGGGAGGGTAGCAAGGACCAAGGACCAAGGACCAAGGAGGAAGCAGGACAGGGTGGGAAGGGACGGAGGAGAGATTAAGCGACGAGTGAATGCGGTCGGGATCGCAAGAGGGTGAAAAGGACAGAGGATGGGAAGAGGGTAGTAGATTTGTGTGAAGAGGAAGAAGAGGAGGGGAGGGGGAGAGGAGAGGAGAGGAGAGGAGAGGGGAGGAGAGGGGAGGAGGGGAGGAGAAGAGGAGGAGAGGAGTTGAGGAATTTTGAAGAGCCCTTTTTTTTTTTTACTTTTACGCGTAACTGGTACTGGTACTGGCACTGGTACTTTTTCCTGATATTGGAGGGGTAGGCACTGGGACTGGCAAGGGTTTTCCATTAGGCGATGTGTGGGGCATTGGCAGCGCAGCCAAGTTGAAGCGGCCTCACGCGCCTCTTCCAGTCGCCGCCTCCCATGGACGCCTCTGCAGCAGGTCTGGCGCTCTTGCATGAGCAGAGAGGTAACAGAGCCAGGTAACAGAGCCAGGTAACAGAGCCAGGTAACAGAGGTAGGTAACAGAGGTGGCAGAGGCAGCAGAGGCAGCAGACGTAGCACAGGGCACTCAGAGTCTGAGACTGAGGCAGCAGAGGCCGCAGAGGCCGCAGAGGCGTGCCCTGCCGGGCCACTGACACAAAAATTAGGGCCTCTGGCCCCTGCCATTGGCCGCCGCCCATTGATTTTCGGACCAATACTCAACAATTTAATGCAAAATGTCACGGAAGTAATCCGGATGAGGGGTAAGCTAAAGCTATTTATTCACATGACTACGTTCCGAACGTCCCAGCACTCCCCGGGCCGAAGTCCACCTGGTAGTGAGTTGCAACTCACAAGAAGGCTCCCCAGATGCTTCGGAAAATTTCACAATTCAATCACTCGCAACGGGCTAACGCGGAAATAATATCCACTGCTGCTGGCACACGATCTGCGGTGCGAAGCATTATTTTTGGATTTATCAGATCATAAAATGCTGCAATAATGTGTCTGGGATGCCTGCGTCCGGATTGGAGCAGGAGGGAGCCATCAAATGCAGCATCGTGCATTCGTCTGCGTGGGATGCTGCACCTGCGTGCAGCAGCCTCACAGACTCAGTCCTCGTCACGTCTGGAGCTTTCACACCACCCGATTCCTATCCCAAGGTAGATCGCGAATCGGCTATTGTGACGGGCAGATCATCACACCAATAAATCCAAGGCCACCGTTAATTCGTGGGGTAAAACTCCCGACTCATGGCAAAGCAATGTGTGATTACCAAAAGAAAATCGGACACCAATCGCAGAGGAGATACCTCGTATTCTGTTCTATTCTCGCTCTAGATGGATGTTCTCTTTCTAATGTTGATCCACCTTATCGAGACATCGTCCACCCATTGAATGCCCATTATTCGGTTTCTGTTCCCTTTATAGTGCCCAAGTTGAATGTCTCAGTATCCACTTGAGATTGGGATTGCGACCTCGCACTTGGAATGTCAGGCTCGTCCACTTCGCCGAAGAGAAATGCCGCTTTCTCTCGGCCAGAACCTGACCCAGGCCGCCTGCCAGATTTGAGGAATGGAGACGAAGATTTAGGAGGAGACGATTTCATGGCAGATCCAGAGGGACTGTCCGGCTCTAGCATCCATGAAAAGCTAGACTGTGCAATTGTCGACCGTGTAGGCATGGGGGCTTTGGGCCTGGACGATACTTCTCCTTCGTTTGCGGGTTTAATTGTGGTTTGCTGTAAATCAATAGATGGAATTGTATTTGGTGAAGCCGCAAGAGCCGGAACTTTATATGGGGTGGGACTATAAGGTGACGGCTTCTCCACGGCTTCTGCATCGGACTTCTCAA
>Ga0302326_10034522_pt1 | contig 10021 bp, 8 predicted proteins | sample Palsa_T0_3_FD_202264 | JGI IMG/M metagenome (GOLD analysis project Ga0302326, IMG submission 202264) | Peat permafrost microbial communities from Stordalen Mire near Abisko, Sweden - Palsa_T0_3 | ecosystem: Environmental > Terrestrial > Soil > Palsa > Peat permafrost | place: Sweden: Abisko...
TTCCCAGCAGCACGGCGACAACCGGGTTCACGTAGGAGTAGGAGGCGACTTTGGCTACCGGCACGTGCTCCAGTAAATAGATAAAGCATGTGTACCCCAGCAGCGAACCGCCTGTGATAAGCCATGCAAGCGACCCAATGGCTGCGCGGTTCAAATGGAATTGCGGCCATTCTCGAAGGGCCGTTCCCAGCGCAGTCGAGAAGACGCCGGCAGCCAGCATCTCCCACGCCGCGGCCACAAAGCTGTTCACCGGCAGGCGTGATCGTCGAGACAAAATGCTGCCGACAGTCCAGGAAAATCCACCGGCAAGCAGCACGGCAAGAGCCACAAGCAGGCCGCGATTGCCTGCCAGGCCCGACCGCAGCGACGGCCAGACGAGCACGCCGAGCGCCACAGAGCCCAGCGCCATCCCCAACCAGCCACGCGCCGATAACGGTTCGCCCCGGGGGAGAAACATCTCAATCAGCGCGACGTAAATGGGTGTAACAGCCAGCACCAGCGATGCCAGCCCGCTGGGAACTGTTCTCTCTGCAAACACCAGCCCGACATTGCCGCCGGCCAACAAAAGCAGCCCGATCAACGCGAGACGGAGCATGTTCGGCGCAGGCCAAAAAATCCGCAACCCGCGCCAGCGGCACCAGGCGAGGAGAATTGCTCCTGCAATCAGGAAGCGCGTTCCGGCCAGCAGCAGCGCCGGCATCTCAGCCGCGCCAATGCGGATGGCGGTATACGTCGACCCCCAGAAAAAGTACACGCTGGCAAAGGCCAACACAATTGAGGCCGTGGTGGCCGTCTTCTTTTTCTGGTCGATTTTTTGCGGCATCGCGTTCGCCATCGGGATAATTCAATCGTAGCCTGAGTTGCGTTCAGCCGCTTCCCGCTTCTTGCCGCGTTCTCCTGGGTGGTGCATTCAGCAGGTGCAGCCACGCTTGTGTCGGCTCCCGATTTGCCCCAGGCCTGCGCAAGTGGCTTGAACTTCGAACTCAAGAATGGACGCGTGTCGCGCTCACCGAACTACTCGACGGATTGGCCCGCCTTGTAACCGCTTGGCTGCCCGCTACGCCGGTGCGGCGCAACCTGAGGCTATCATTCCTATATCGCCCTCCGCGCCGCCGGCTACAGAGGTTCTTCAATGAGGAATTGGCTTCTCGCCTGGATCATTGCTTTGCCTGTTTCGCTGTGTGCGCAGGCCATTGTTACCGTTCCGCCCGATCAGTGCGTTTTTAAGGTTGGAGACGATCCGCGCTGGGCCGCGGCCGACCTCGACGAGAGTGGCTGGAAGCCATTCGGCCAGTACAAGCTCTCCGGCGACATGACGGTCCTGTGGGCGCGCTGCCACACCAACGTCAATCTGGCAGCAGAACAGCAGCCAGCCGTGGAGATTTCCGCAGCCGGACCTGTGCTGCAGGCGTTCTTGAACGGCGAGCCCGTTGGCGAAATGGCCGCTCTGATGGCGGGTCACGCCTCCACTGCAACAATCGAAAAACGGGTCCTTCCGCTGCCTCTAAACCTGGCCCATTCGCTGCACACCATCGCGGTCCGTGTTGCTAACGACAGGGTCGCGGCCGGAACTTGGCCGAGCTCGGTGGTTGCTCGCATCCTCCTCGGCGATCGCGAGGCTCTGGTCAACGGCGAAGTTCGGAACTCCAGCTCAATTTGGTGGGGGTTCGCCCCCGCATACTCCTGCTTCTTGGTCATTGGCGCTGCCGGCCTCTTCCTGCTCGGGCTCTTCCTGTTCGATCGCTCGCAAAAGCCCGCCTTGTGGCTCGGGCTCTATTGCTGCCTGGTCAGTCTCTCCCGTGTCGTCTCCATCTGCTGGGCGCAGGTGCCACAGATTCCGAGTTGGGTGTGCGAGACGCTGTGGGCCGTAACCATGTTCGAACCCTATGCGCTGGTCCTCTGCGTCTTCGCCCTGGTAAATCGCCGCGTGCCCCGCATCTACTGGATCTTGCCGGCAACGACAATCGTTCTAAACATCGGAGGCGTCGCTGCAATCCTCCTTCCGCCGCGTTGGGCGCTGCCACTTTCGCTGTTTGTGCAGGTCACCTGCTTCAAGCCGATGTGGTCGATCTACGCAATTTCCGGCACGGCTCCGTTCGTGGCCTTCTGGCCCTGGACCGGATTGCGGGGCCGCATGAGGATCGTGGCCCCGCTGTGCGCTCTCTGGGCTCTGCTCGAAGCCGCCTTCTATCTGGGCCAGGTCATCTTTGGACGCCAAACCTGGACGGGACCGGTGCAGACTTACTGGTCGATCTCCATCATGATCGTTGTGGTGGCATTGGTCGGCTACATCTTTCAGGATCAGCACGCAACCGCGGACGAGCGCGCCCAACTTCGCGGCGAGCTCATCGCCGCACGCAATGTGCAGCGCACGCTCATGCCGGAAGAACTCTCCGTCGCGCCGGGCATGGCGCTCAGCGTTGCTTTCCTACCCGCAAGAGAAGTAGGTGGAGACTTCTACCGCTGCCGCGTTCTTCAAAACGGGAGCCAGCGCGTCGTTCTCGGTGACGTCAGCGGCAAAGGCGTCGCTGCTGCCTTGACCTCGGCCCTGCTGCTTGGGGCCGCTGACCGCTGCGACGATCTTCCTCCCGCTTCTGTTCTCAAGGTGCTCAACCTTGCACTCCGCCAAAGTGCGATTGGAGGCTTCACCACCTGCCTCTGCGCCGATGTATCGCCCGAAGGCAAGATGCGCATCGCCAACGCTGGACACCTGTCTCCATATCGCAATGGCGAAGAACTCCCGCTCCCCAACGGCCTGCCGCTGGGACTAGTGGACCGCATTGACTACCCGCAGATGCCTCTCAATCTCGCCCACGGCGACACGCTTACATTTTTGTCCGATGGTGTTGTTGAAGCGCGCAACGGAAGCCGAGACCTGTTTGGCTTCGAGCGCACGCGCCAGATAAGCACACGCCCGGCCAAGGAGGTTGCCGAGGCGGCGCGGCAGTTTGGACAGGAAGACGACATTACCGTGCTGACGCTCACCTTGGCGCCCGCGGTCGTCCCTGTCTGACACCGGCTCTCATCCTCTGCCGGGAAGCAACTGTTAAAGACACGCCGTCTGCAGCGATATCCGCTCAAAGCGCTCAGCGAGGCGGATCTTGCATAATAGCCTCCACTTTCGGACCCCTGGCCGTCTATTCGCACACTGCCGAGCCGCAGTAGGACGAGATCCGCTATACAGCAGAGCTGAATTTGGGCTATCCTCAGTGCAGCGGGTCTCCCATGCACAAGCACAATTCCAACGCGATGCAGCCAGCACCAGCCGCCCGACGCTGGTCGCGGTCGCGCGAGCGCAGCATCCGCCCCCGCCGCCATCTGCGCGTGCTGCCCACCCGCACTCGACCTAGCCTGTTCGCAAGCGACTAACTCCCCGTCAGTTGTAGCCCCTCGTTCGTCTGGTGGAAACCTGACTGGTTCCGCGAATTGCATCTATCCCAGCGATGGAAATGCAGGCCCCTTAGAAGGCCTAAGAACAACCGCAGGTCCTTCGACTCCGCTGCGCTTCGCTCAGGATGACAGCCCTTTTGAATAGGAGATTAGATATGACCAAACAAGAGCTATACACCCAATACGGACCCAAACTCCGCACCGCCCTGCCCGGCCCCAAAGCCCGCGCAGCCGTCGAGGCAGACGGCAGGCTCATCTCACCCAGCTACACCCGCTCCTATCCGTTGGTGGCACGTCGCGGCCGCGGTGTTCGCCTGGAAGACGTGGACGGCAACGAGTTCCTCGACTTTGCCGCCGGAATCGCCGTTGTCTCCACCGGCCATTGCCACCCCGAGGTGGTCGCCGCCATCCAGAAACAGGCCGCGGAGCTGATCCACATCTCCGGGACAGATTTCTATCATGAGCCGCTGACCGACCTGGCCAGTCGCCTGTCGGCCGTCGCGCCCATGCCCGGCCCGCACAAGTTCTTCTACGGCAACTCCGGCGCGGAGGCCATCGAGTGCGCGCTGAAGCTTGCCCGTTACCACACCGGCCGGCAGAATGTGATTGCCTTTCTGGGCGCATTCCACGGCCGCACCATGGGTGCGTTGTCTCTCACCGCCTCCAAGCCGCAGCAGAAGCGCCGCTTCGGCCCCATGCTTCCCGGCGTGACGCACATCCGTTATCCGTACACATACCGCGGTTGTACCGGCGGACCGCAGGAGCAAGAGGCCTACAGCCTGGATTGCGCGCGCTACATCGAAGAGAAGCTTTTCAAAACCATCCTTCCGCCTGAAGAAGTCGCCGCCATTTTCGTCGAGCCTGTTCAAGGCGAAGGCGGATACGTCGTCGCCCCCGACAACTTCCTGCGCGAACTGCGCGCCATCTGCAATCGCCACGGCATTCTGCTGGTGTCGGACGAGGTGCAATCGGGCGCGGGCCGCACCGGCAAGTGGTGGGCCATCGAGCACTCCGGCGTGCAGCCGGATATCGTCTGCATGGCCAAAGGCATCGCCAGCGGGATGCCGCTGGGCATCTGCATGAGCCGCGCGGAAATCATGGACTGGGTCCCCGGCTCTCACGCCTCAACGTTCGGCGGGAATCCCATCTCCATCGCCGCTGCGCTGGCCACCATGGATGTACTGGAGCGCGAAGGCATTGAGAACGCAGCGGGTGTGGGGGAGTTCATGCTCGAGCGCCTGCGCGGTTGGAAAAACTCCCATCCGTTGGTAGGCGATGTACGTGGCCGAGGCCTCATGATCGGCGTCGAGCTGGTCAAGGACAAGACCACGCGCGAGCCGGCCACCGCGCTGCGCAACCGCGTGGAAACCGTCGCATTCGAGAAAGGGCTCATGATTCTTGGCTGCGGCGAGACCTCGCTGCGCCTCTGCCCGCCTCTCATCGTCAGCAAAGAGGAAGCCAGCGTAGCGCTCGATATTCTCGAAGAGTCGCTTGCGCAGGTTGAGCAGGAACATGAACAAACGCGAATTCCTGAGGCTATAACTGCATAAACGATCCTGGGCATTTCAGATTCAACAGTATCCAGGACAAGCAAATGCGGCCCGCCACTCGAATGAGAAGCGGGCCGCATTTGCTTCTTTCCCCCATCAGGCCGAGAATGAACTCCCATGGGTTGGCTACAGCAAAAGCGGATCAACCTGCTCGAGCACGGCCTCGCGGCGATGCAACGGGTTGCGCGGCGGAGCAGCCGTTCTGAGAGTCAGCCGGCTCATCTCGCCACTGGAATCGACGGTGAAGATGCAGCCTTCTTCTACCTCGGCCGCAAGGGTTACACCGTGGTCGCCCGGCGATGGTCGTCAGGCTACCAGCGCGGCGATCTCGACCTGATCGCCTGGCAAGGGCCGCTGCTTTGCTTCATTGAGGTAAAGACCCGCACCGCGCATGACATGGCCGCCGCCGAAGTCGCCGTCGACACGCACAAGCGCAACGTGCTCCGAAAGCTGGCCCGGCACTACGTGCGCCAGTTGCCCACGAAGACAGCCCCGCCCGTCCGATTCGACATTCTCAGCGTCTACCTTGTTCCGGGCAAGGAGAAGGAATTTGTGCACTTCGAAGGCGCGTTTGGATGGGCCGAACGCAGAGAATACGATCCGTGGTATGAATGATCGTCAATGTGCCATTTGGCAATTGCAGCGCGGCGTCGATCCTACCCCTGCGCGTCCTGAAACTCCTCATGCCACGCCATCTGAATGGCTTCAAGCCGCGACTCATTCGACTTCGCCGGATCATCCGCGAATCCCGGCAACTCCGTCACGTAGCGATGCAGATCGGTAAACCGGACCGTCAACGGGTCCAGGTCGGGAAACTTCTCCTGCAATTGAATGCCGATCTCTTCGGCGTCGGTCCACAGAATTTCGCGCGGCATCGTTCTGCTCCCTACTTGCTCTCCGCCAGCGTCAGCGGCTTGCCTTCAGACACATAATTGCGGTTCCACTTGGGAATCTCCACCACGTAATCGCCCGGCTTGGTGATCACCGCCTGACACCCCAGGCGCGAGTCCAACTGCTGGTCGGCGGCCATGTCCATGCGGTCAATTTCGTCGTCGTCGGCTTCGCTGATGCCGGTCTGGTCCTTGATCCACAAATGGCAGGTGGTGCAGGCGCAAACGCCGCCGCAGGCGTGGTCGAGAAAGATGTTGAAGTTCTCCGCCACATCGAGGAACGACATCGGCTTGCCGTGGTGGTCGTAAGGCAGAGTCCCGAATTCGAATTCCACAGTCTTGCCCTCGGGCTGAAACGTGACCCGCACCAGCTTGTCCGCCGGAATGTCTTTCTTTTCTGCTTCACTCATAAGATCTATCCTTCCACGCGCACTTGCCGCACCGCTAACTCCGCTATCTCGCCGAAAAACGTCAACCCCGCTCTCACTTGAACTCCGCCGTCGCCATCGGATGAGGAGCAGTGACGGCCTCGCCCAAATCCTCATCGGCCGCGTCCATGGTCTTGCCGGTGATCGCGCTGCTCACCGCGGCCTCCATCATCAGCTCGGCGAAGCGGCGCGTCGCCTGGTCGAGTGCGAGCGTCGCATCGCGAATAGCCTTCGCGTCCTCGCCGCGCAGCATTTCTTCAAGCCGTCCGCGCGCCGCTGCAACCACAGCCTGCTCCTCACCGGTGAGCTGTGCCCATGCAGGGCTTCGCGGAGCGCGCTCGACGGCGGACAGAATTGTCTCCGCCTCATTGCGTGCCTCAATCAGCAGCCGCTTGGCAAAGTCCTCTTCCGCGTGATCGAACGAGTCCAGAATCATGCTCTCCACCTGCTCGTCGGTCAATCCGTAGGTCGGCTTCACTTCAATCTTCGCTGCCTGCCCGCTGCGCTGTTCGCGCGCGGTGACCTTGAGGATGCCGTCTGCGTCGATCAGGAACTTCACTTCGATGCGCGGCAACCCAGCGCTCATGGGCGGAATACCCTTGAGGTCGAATCGAGCCAGCGACCGGCAATCCGCGGCCATTTCGCGCTCGCCCTGGACTACGTGAATGGCCACATTGGTCTGTCCGTCGACGCCCGTCGTGAAGTGTTCCGTAGCCGAAGCGGGAATGGTCGAGTTGCGCTGAATAATCCGCGCCACCGTTCCGCCCAGCGCTTCGATGCCAAGCGAAAGCGGCGTCACGTCCAGCAGCAGCATCTCTTCAGTCGTCTTCGACGCGCCGGCAAGAATATCCGCCTGCACCGCCGCGCCCAGCGCAACAACCTCGTCGGGATTCAGCTCGGTGTGCGGGCGTTTGCCACGCGGGCGTAGTTTGAACAATCCATCTACCAGTTCGCGCACCGCGGGGATGCGTGTCGATCCGCCCACCAGCACCACTTCATCAATCTGCTCCGGCGTAATTCCTGCATCGGTCAGGGCTCGTTTGCAGGGGCCGACAGTCCGGTTCAGGACCGGCTCAATCAACAATTCGAAGACCTCGCGCGGAATCTCGCGCTGATAGCGGTCGCCATTCGGCAATTCAATGTCGAACTTCGCCACCTGTTCAGAAGAAAGGCTGATCTTGGCGTCGATCGCGGCCTTGCGCAACGCCTGCACCGCGCCCGGATGTCCGCGCAGGTCCACACCATGCTCGGCGTGAATCTCGTCAAGGGCAACGGCCAGCAGCAGGTTGTCGATGTCGTCGCCGCCCAAGTGCGTATCGCCGTTGGTGGACTGCACCTCGAATATCCCATCGCGCAGTTTGAGAATGGAGATGTCGAACGTGCCGCCGCCAAGGTCGTACACGGCAATCGTGCCCTCTTTTGCGCGATCCAGGCCGTAGGCCAGCGCAGCCGCTGTCGGCTCGTTTACCAGGCGCAGCACTTCCAGGCCCGCCATGCGGCCCGCGTCTTTTGTGGCCTGGCGCTGCGCATCGTTGAAGTAAGCAGGCACCGTGATCACCGCCTGCGTTACCGGCGCACCAAAGAAACGCTCCGCGTTCCGCTTCAACTGGCGCAGGATATAGGCCGAAATCTCCGGCGGCGTGAACTTCAATTCGCCGAGCTGGATTCGCGGGACCTCACCCTCCTCAACATCCTCTGCGATGCGGAAAGGGAAGAGCTTCAACTCGTCCTGAATCTCTTCGAGTCCGCGGCCCATGAGCCGCTTCACGGAATAGATCACGCGCTCCGGTGTTTCGATCAGTGCCTTGCGGGCAGTGTTGCCGACCGTCACCGTAGGCCTGCCGCCATCGGCCGGCGCGGGATCGAGCGCCACCACCGATGGCACCAGGTTCGAGCCGTCAACGCCGGGAATCACCACCGGCGCATCGCCCTGCATATAAGCGACAAGGGAATTGGTGGTGCCGAGATCAATGCCAACTACGCGGCCGGTCTGGTTTGCTTCCGCCATCTCTGTTGTTTATGCTCCCAAAGTCTCGGTCACATCGCGGACCAGATTGCTGAGATAGCGGCGCCGGTCGATCAGGGCCACCATGGTCTGTTGCGCGGCCTTGCGCGTCGGCTCATCGCCCGCGTCCCACGTCTTCCACTCTGCGCGCAAATCAACGTCGACTGCCGCGAGCAAACCTTCGAATTTCTTCTCCGCCTGCTCCAGATCGGCCTGCAGTGTGGGATCCTGTTCGCCCATCTTGCGGGCCATGCGCATCTCTTCCAGTTGCATGTTCAGCTCGAAGACCTCTTCGAGAAGATCGGCGGGAACGCGCGATGGGTCCGATTGACCCTTGCGATCTTTTCCCGCATGCTCCTCGCCAATCTCCGCGCCTTCCAGCTTGAGCAGATACTCGGTGCGGTGCAGAGGATCTTTCAGCGTCCGATACGCATCGTTGAGCAGCGCAGTATCGGCCAGGCTCAACTGCCGCTCCGTTTCCGAGGAGCGTGCGAACCGGTCGGGATGCACCTTGCGGCTCAGGCGATGAAACTCCTGCTCCAGCGCATCAAGATCGATTTCGAATCCACGTTCCAGCCCGAAGACGCGAAAAAAATCGCCCGCCGCGGCCGGCTGAATCTTGCTGCAGTGGGGGCAGAAAAGAGTGGAGTCATTATGCGCCACCGAGCACGACCAGCATGCAACAGGCACAGCGGAATTGAGGACTTCGATCATATGTGAGCTCTTGGCGAAACGGAACCCTGCGAGATTCTAGGAGAACGACGAACCGCAGCCGCAGGAGCGCGTGGAGTTCGGATTGATGAAGTTGAATCCCTGCCGCATCAGCGTCTCTTCGTAGTCCAGCGTCATGCCGTGCAGATAGAGGAACGATTTCGGGTCGACGAAGACGCGCACGCCGTCGAAGTCGTAGATGCGGTCGCGCTCGCGGGGCCGCGTGTCGAACTTGATTGAATACGAGAGCCCCGAGCAGCCGCCGCCCATCACGCCCAGGCGCAGCCCGCCCTCTTCCGGCGACACGCCTTCTTTGGCCATGGCACTGCGGATGCGCTTGACGGCGCGGTCCGTCACCTGCAGTCCGCCCTGCGCGCCGTGGCTGGGCAGTGCTTCGCCCGGGCCCGGTGCGGGAGATTGCGGCGGCGCCGCTGAAATTCCTTCCGCGGGCTTGGATTCGATTGTCACCATGTTCGACATTATTGCCTTTTCAGTGTTGCGACCCCGGGCTTGGAGGTCTCCCACCCATTCGCCAAGAACGCGAATGGATGGGGCACCCAACCTTTGTGGACGGCCAGCAATTCCTCAGTGGGCGGTGGCCGCGACAGCCGCCGCTTCCGCCACGCCGTTCTTCTTCTTCCAGTCGCCGATGGCCGCGCGAATCGCATCCTCGGCCAGCACCGAACAGTGAATCTTCACCGGAGGAAGCGACAGCTCCTTCACAATGTCGGTGTTCTTGATTTCGAGCGCATCATTGACCGTCTTGCCCTTGATCCACTCCGTTGCCAGAGAAGAACTGGCGATCGCCGAACCGCAGCCGAAGGTCTTGAACTTGGCTTCTTCAATGACCTGCGTCTCCGGGTTCACGCGAATCTGCAGCCGCATCACGTCGCCGCATTCCGGTGCGCCCACCAGGCCCGTGCCCACTTCGGTGGAAGCCTTGTCCAGTTGGCCCACATTGCGCGGGTTGTTGTAATGGTCGATTACCTTGTCGCTGTATGCCATTTGGTCCATTCCTTCTGCGGGGAAGCCGCGGTGTTGTTTCCT
>Ga0302326_10034523_pt1 | contig 10021 bp, 7 predicted proteins | sample Palsa_T0_3_FD_202264 | JGI IMG/M metagenome (GOLD analysis project Ga0302326, IMG submission 202264) | Peat permafrost microbial communities from Stordalen Mire near Abisko, Sweden - Palsa_T0_3 | ecosystem: Environmental > Terrestrial > Soil > Palsa > Peat permafrost | place: Sweden: Abisko...
CAGCGCCAGCCGCAACGTCCCGCCCGAGGTCGGCTTTCCCCCGCCCCCGCCCCCGCCCCCGCCCTTGGTCGAGCTGGTCCCCCCCGACGAGTTCGCGCCCCCGCACGCGGCGACGATCGCGCCGGCGAGCGGCGCGGAGATTCCGATCACCGATGCTCGCCGCAGGAACTGGCGGCGGCTGAGACTCCCCGACAGCAGCTCGTCGATGTGGTGGTTCTCGAGTTGGGTCCGTCCTTGGCGCAGCTCGTCGAGCTGGCGTGGTGAGTGCATCGTGACTACCTCTCTGTGGTCAGGCGCGGCCGGTGCCGCTGGTTTCCGGACGGTGGCCTGGATGAGCGCACGAGGCCGGGCCACGTCGCGGACGCCGGTCGCGTGCATGCGCATTCACCCACGGATATGCCGGCTCTCCAAGTCGACGTGCTCGGACGACGGACGGCGGGAACAGGAGCACCTGCACCGAGCCAGTCGTCCGGGGAGCGCGTGACCGCGGCGCGTGCGGATGGGCGCAGCTCGCGTGTCGCCTGGCGCGGATCGCCCGGTTCGGTCCACGGCTGTGCGTTCATCGGATCAGTATATCGTATATGGAACGCCATACCTGACGTCTGCTCCGCGGCTACGATGTTGTCCATGAGCCTGGAACTCCCCACCCGTCCGGAGAGCCTCAGCGACGTCGTCTACGAGACGATCCGCGACGCGATTGTCAACCGCACCATCCCGCCAGGCGCGCGAGTCACCGAGACGGGGCTGGCCAAGCAACTCGACGTCTCAAAGACGCCCGTCCGGGAGGCGCTGCTCAAGCTTCGTGAGATCGGCCTGATCGAGCCGCACGGGGCACGCGGTGGCCGCGTTGTGCTGCCCTCCCCGATCGCGATCCGCAACGCCTACGAAACGCGGCTCGCGCTCGAGACGTTCGCTGCCCAGACCGCCGCCCGCCGCGGTAGCGCCGCCGACAAGGCGCGAATCGAGGCGATCGCGAGCACCTGCCTCGAGCATGCTGAGGCGGGCGACCTCGACGGATTCAAGACCTACGACGCACAGTTCCACGAGGCGATCGTGCACTCGACCGACAACCCGAGGCTCGCGAGCATGGTCGCCGACACGGTCGCGCTCGTGACCGCGCTGCGGCGCCGCGACGTGCCCCGCGCGCAGATCTCGATCGAGTGCGCCCGTGCCCACGTCGGCATCGCCGCCGCGATCACCGCCGGCGATGGCGATGCGGCCGCGTCGAGGATGGCCGAGCATCTGCGTCACGTCGAGGCATCCGTGCTCGCGAACATGCTCGACGAGGGGTCCGACGGCCCCGTCGCTCACTGATCCGCCGCCCGCCGAACCTCGTCGAGATGCGCCTCCATCGCCGCCCGGGCGCGCTCGCCGTCGCCAGCGGCGACCGCGTCGAGGATCCGCTGGTGCGCGGCGATGATGCGGCGCCGCCGGGCGATGCCGCCGCGGCCCAGATTCGTGCGCCGCACGTCCACCAGCGGTGCGCCGAGTGAGTCGAGCAGGATCGAGAACAGCGCGTTGCCGGTCGCGTCGGCGATCGCGCGATGAAACGCGAGGTCGGCCTCCACGCACTGCTCGAGGTCGTCGATCCGCTCCCGCATCCGGCGCAGCTCGGCCTCGGCTCGCGACACGTCGTCGGGCGTGACCCGCGCGGCGGCGACGCCGGCGGCGGCCACCTCGACCGCGCGGCGGACCTCGTCGACCTTGGCGTAGTCGACGTCCGAGCTGCGCAGCAGGTTGCGCAGCGACTCCCCGACGGTACCGGCGTCGATCGCGAGCACCCTGACGCCGCTGCCGCCGATCGACTCGACCATCCCCTTGGCCGACAGCGAACGGATCGCCTCGCGGATCACCGTGCGCGAGACCCCGAACTCGTGGCACAGCTCGCGCTCGGGCGCCAACGCCTCGCCCGGCAACACCACCCCGGACAGGATCCGCTCCGCGATCGCCGCGGCAACCGTGTCCGCTAGCCGTGCCGAGCGCGCGACCGGTGGCAACGGCGTCAGCGGCCACTCGTCGTGATTTGGCATATCATATGCTAACATACCGATTTTCCATGGCCCGCCGATCGTACCGCTCGCCGTGAGCCTCACCGTGCTCGCCGGTGGGCGGGTTGTCACACCGGCGGGTGTCGTCATCGGCGATGTCGTGATCGAGGACGAGCGGGTCGTCGCGATCGCCGAGTCGGGACGGTTCGACGGCGACCGGCTCGACGCGCGTGGCTGCTTCGTGCTCCCCGGCGGCGTCGATCCCCACGTCCACTTGCTGTCCGACGTCCCGGCCGCCGACCAGGCGCTGCTCGGCGGCACCACGACCGCGCTGTCGTTCACCTGGCCCGACGACGGCGAGGACCCGATCGCCGCGTTTGAGCGGGCGCGTGACCGGATGCTGCCCGACACGAGCCTCGACGTCGCGCTCCACGCGGCGCTGTGGAGCCCGGATCGGGTGACCGCCGAGCACGTGCGGCGCCTGGCCGAGCTCGGGGTCTGCGGCCTGAAGCTCTATGTCGCGTATCCAGAGCTCGGGTTGATGGCGTCCGACCGCGTCGTCTATGACGTGATGCGCTGGGGCACCGAGCACGGGCTGCCGGTCCAGGTGCACTGCGAGAACGGCGACCTGATCGCGGCCCTGACCGCGGAGGCGCTGGCCGCCGGTCGCACCGGGGTGCGGTCGTTCTTCGACACCCGGCCGGTCGTCGCCGAGGAGGAGTCGGTCCACCGGATGCTGTGCCTGGCGGAGCTGACCGGGGCCGAGCTGTATCTCGTTCATCTCTCGACCGCCGGCGCCGTCGACCACGTGCGCGCGGCGCGGCGGCGCGGCGTCCGCGTCACCGCCGAGTCGTGCACCTGGAACCTGACGCTGGACGACTCGGTGATCGCGGCCGACGATCCGCGGCCGTACATGGCGGCGCCGCCGCCGCGCCCGCGCGCACACGTCGAAGCCGTCTGGCGCGCGATCGCCGACGGCACCGTCAACACGCTCGGGTCCGACCACCATGAGCGCAGCTATGCGCCGCCAGAGGCTGCTGACTTCACGGGGATCCCGTACAGCATCCGGGGAATCCGCGTACGGCTGCCGATGCTGCTCGCCGAGGGCGTAAGCCGCGGGATCGCGATCGAGCGGCTCGCCGACCTGCTCGCGGCCGGCCCCGCCCGGGCGTTCGGGATCGCCTCCAAGGGCCGCCTTGCCCCAGGCGCCGACGCCGACGTGGTGCTCTGGGATCCGTCGGCGAGCTGGACGATCGGCGACGACTATCCGGCCTGGCGCGGGACGACCGTCTCCGGCGCGGTCCGGACGGTGCTGCGGCGCGGCGAGCTGGTCGTGCGCGACGGCGAGCTGCTGCAGTCGCGCACGCCCGGACGTCACCTGCGGCGCGAGACGGCCGGGGCCGCGCCCGTCGCGATCGCCGTCGCCTGATCGTCGAAGAGTCCTCAGGCTCGGAGGGCCGCGGCGATCTGCGCGATCGCCCGCTCGATCGCGTCGTCGTCGATGTCCATATGCGTGACCGCGCGCATCACCGTTGGCTCGAGCGTGCCCGACAGGAGCACCCCATGCGTGCGCAGCCGCTCGGTCGCGGCCTCGGGATCCGGCCCGACGTCGACCATCACGAAGTTGGTCTCGACCTCGTCGGCGCGCACCGCCACGCCCTGCCCGGCCAGCCCGTCGGCGAGCCGCCGCGCGCGGGCATGGTCGTCGGCGAGCCGGTCGACGTTGTGGCGCAGCCCGTACAGACCGGCGGCGGCCACGACGCCCGCCTGCCGCAGCGCGCCTCCGAACCGGTGCTTGTGCAGCCGGGCCCCCTCGATCCGCTCCTCCGAGCTCGCCAGGGCCGCGCCCATCGGCGCCCCGAGGCCCTTCGAGAAGCACACGCAGACGGTGTCGAAGTGACGGGCGAAGTCGGCGGCCGGACGGCCCCGCGCGATCGCGGCGTTGAACAGCCGCGCGCCGTCGAGGTGCAGCGCGAGGCCGGACTCGCGCGCGACCGCGACCACCGGCTCGAGCTCGCCCATCCGCCAGTAGCGCCCGCCGGAGGCGTTGTGCGTGTCCTCCACCGACAGCACCGTCGCCCGGGGCGTGTGGAAGCGGCCCCAGTCACGTAGCTTGGCGCGGACCTGGTCGGCCGTGAACCGGCCCGATGGAGCGTCGATCGGGCGCTGCGCGAGACCCGAGTGCACCGCGAGGCCTCCCTGCTCGGCCGAGAACACGTGCGCCCCCTCCTCGGCCAGGATCTCCTCGCCCGGATTGCTGAGCGTCTTGATCGCGATCTGGTTGCCCATCGTCGCCGTGGGCAGATACAGCGCGTCTTCTTGCCCCAGGAGTTCGGCGACCAGCCGCTCCAACTCACGCACGGTCGGATCCTCTCGCCGCTGCTCGTCGCCGAGCGGGGCACGGACCATCGCCTCGAGCATCGCGGGCGACGGCCGTGTCGCGGTGTCGGAGCGCAGATCGATCATCGGGCCGCGGCCGGGTAGCGCTCAAGCCACCAGCGGGCGATGTCGACGCGTCGCATGAACGCCACGCCCGGCGTCCGCTGCGCCAGCGCGATGAACTCGCGCAGCACCGCCGCGCGTGCCGCCTGCCCGCTCCAACGCGCGTGTACCGCCACCGTCATCATCGACGCGCGGCGCTCAAGCACGAGCTGCTCGAGACCCATCGTCAGCGTGTCAAGAAAGTCCCGCGGGCTGGCGAACCCCGGCGACATCAGGTATCGGCTGTCGTTGTAGGTCTTGGAATACGGCACGACCAGCCACGGCCGCTCGCCGGAGCGGTCGTAGTACGGGAGGTCGTCGGCGCAGACGTCGGAGTCGTAGATGAAGCCGCCGGCCTCGCGCAGCAGATCGCGGGTGTTCTCGGTCGGCCACGACCTGCAGTTCCACCCCACCGGCCTGGACCCGAGGATCCGCTCGTAGGAGTCGATCGCGCGGCGCAGATGCTCGCGCTCCTCGTCACGGGTCTGATGCCAGGCTTCCACCCAGCGCCAGCCGTGTCCCATCAGGTCGTGGTCGTGCGCGCGCATCCACTCGCAGACCTCGGGGTTGAGCTCCAGCGCGACGGCCGACCCTGACACGGTGACCGGCACCGCGGCCTCGTCGTAGATCCGCGCCAGTCGCCAGACGCCGGCGCGGCTGCCGTACTCGTAGTGGCCCTCGGTGCCCGGGTCGCGGTGTGGCGCCTTGACCCCCGCGTCGGCGTACTCGCCCCAGCCGTCGTTACGATCGTCGCCCCACCGGACCGAGTACTCCGAGCCCTCCTCGTAGACGAGCACGAGGTTGACCACGACCGATGCGCCATCCGGCCACTCGAAGGCCGGCGGGGTTGCCCCGTAGCCGACGAGGTCGCGCTCGCGAACGGCGGCAGGGATCAAGTCTTCGTGTTGCATCGCATACTCACAATCAAATCGTGTTTGCTGATAGCTCTTCCACACCACTGACGATCAACGACGAGCGGTTCGCGGCCGACCTCCAGGCGCTCGGCCAGATCGGCTGGGCGGGCGCCGACGGGATGCAGCGCACGTCGTTCTCGGCGGCCCACATCGAGGCGCGCCGCTGGCTGTTTGACCGTGCCACGGACGCGGGACTGGACACGCGGGTCGACTCCGCCGGCAACCACAGCGTGGTGCTGCCGGCCGCCGACCCGGACGCACCGACGGTACTGCTCGGCTCGCACCTGGACTCCGTCCCCAGTGGCGGCCGGCTCGACGGCGCGCTCGGCGTACTCGCCGCGCTCGAGGTCGTCCGTTCGGTCAAAGACGCCGGCCTGCGGCTGCCGGTGACGCTTGAGGCGGTCGATCTCACCGACGAGGAGGGCACGTTCGTCGGGACGCTCGGCAGCTGGGCGCTCGCGGGTCAGCTCACGCCTGGGATGCTGCGCACGCCGCGTTCGGGGCGCGAGGCGATGCTCGACGCGCTCCGGCGCCAGGGGCTGAGCGAGGAGGGCCTGCTGTCCGGAGCCCGCCGTGATCCCGCGACGATCGCCGCGTTCCTGGAGCTGCACATCGAGCAGGGCCCGGTGCTCGAGCGCATCGGCACCCAGATCGGGATCGTCACCGGGATCCGCGGCAACGCCTCGTTTCAGATCACGTTCCACGGAGCAGCTCGCCACGCCGGCACGACGCCGATGGAAGACCGCCGCGACGCCGGCCTCGGCGCGGCCGAGCTGATCCTCGGGGTGCGGGACCTGATCACGCGGGAATTTCCGGATTGCGTCGCCAACGTCGGCGAGGTGCGCCTGCACCCCGGCGCGTTCAACGTCGTCCCCGAGCTGGCCCGGGTCAGCCTCGAGGTCCGTTCTCTGCACGACGGCGAGCTCGACGCGCTGTCGGACGCCGCCCGGGAGCTGGCCGCGCAGTCCGCCGAGCGCTGGGGGCTGGGTCTCGAGATCGACGCGGTCGGTCGCTGGGCGCCATCGCCGACCGACGAGCGCGCGCGGCGCGCGATCGCGGGCGCGGCTCACCGCCTTGGGCTGAGCGCGATCGAGATGCCGTCCGGTGCCGGCCACGACGCCCAGGTGATGGCCCGGATCACGACCGCCGGGATGGTGTTCGTCCCGTCCCGAGAGGGGATCAGCCACCACCCCGACGAGGACACCGACCTGCAGGACTGCATCAACGGCACCAACGTGCTGCTCGGCGCCGCGCTCGAGCTCGCCGCCGAGAGCCGGCACTAGCGCGCGACGGCCTGCATCGCGCCCAGCAGCGCTTCGTTCTCGGAGCGGGTGCCGATGCTGATCCGGACGATCGCTCCGAACGGGCGCACCACGATCCCCTCGGCCAGCAGCTCCTCGGCGAGCGCGTCGCCGCGGCCCGGATAGTCGGACGCGTCGACCGACACGAAGTTGCACTTCGAGTCCCAGACCTTGTAGCCGAGCTCGCGCAGCCTGGGCGTGAGGCGGTCGCGCTCGGCGATGATCCGCGTCACCTGGTAGCTGTGGTACTCGCGGTCCTCGAGCGCCGCCAGCCCCGCCCGCAGGGCCGTCGAGGAAACCGCGCTGCCCGGGACCAGGAAGCGGTCGACGTACTCGATCAGCTCGGGGCTCGAGACCCCGTAGCCGACCCGCAGGCCCGCCAGGCAGTAGGCCTTCGAGAACGTCCGCGTGATCATCACGTGGGGGTAGGCCGCGGCCAGCGCCATCAGGTCGAGGTCGGGATCGAAGTCGCTGTAGGCCGCGTCGATCAGCAGTGGGACGCCGAGGTCGGCAATCCGCCGGATCTCGTCGGCCGCCATCGCGTTGCCCGCCGGGTTGTGCGGGGTGCAGAGCACGATCAGTTTCGTCGCCGCGGTGACGGCCGCGACCATCGCGTCGACGTCGTAGCGAAACGACGTCTCATCGCGCAGCAGTGCGATCGCGACGATCCGCGCCTCCAGCGCCTGCAATCGCGTCCGGCAGACCGGCCACAGCGGGTCCGGGATCACGACCTCGTCGCCGGCGTGCACGAACGTCCGCAGCGTCGCGTCGATCACTTCGGTCGAGCCGGCGGTGACAAGCACCTGATCCGCACCGACGCCGTGGTGCTCGGCCAGCGCCAGCCGCAGCGGCGGGATCGGCGGCGGCGACAGGTTCGCGTCCTCGTAGGAGTCGATCAGCGCTTGGCGCACCCGCGGCGACGGCGGCTCGGTGTTCTCATTGGACGCGAGCCGGATCAGCCCTGGATCCGCCGACTTCGACAGGTGCTTGAGGTAGGCCGCGTTCGACGGCATCGAACGCGCCACCGGCACGAGGAAGTGTTCGAACGTTCTCATTTCGATATACGACATGCTATCGGACCAATCATCGACCCGGCGCGTGACACCAGCGCGGCCACGGCGCCCGCAGTCACGCGCCAGGGTCGCGATCGGTTCAGCGAAGAAGCTTGGCGATTTGGGCCGGAGGGGTCGGCCGAAATCGCCAAGCTTCGCTCTCCGGCAGCCGGCTGAGCGACCGGCCGTGGGGGCGCGGCCGCGGGGGGGGGGCGGGGGGCCCGGGGGCGGGGCCCCCGGGGCCGGGCCGGGGGTGGTGAACGGGGCGCGCGGTTGCGGCCCCCCCCGGGGGGCGGGGCCGGGCGACGGCCCGCTCCAGGGCGGGCCGACGGTCAGCGCTGTCGCTATCCGCCGTGCGACGGCCGGTATGAGATCACGGTCGCGCGATTGACCGGCAGCGCCTGGGGCGCGGTCACGGTCACGGTCGAGGTCGACGGATCCCACGAGAGGTCCGACGCCGGCACGGGCCGACCGTCGACCGAGGCGCTCCGCGGGGCCGTCGCGCTCATGAACTTGACCGTCCAGGTCCGCTGCCTGACCTGACCCGCGAAGCTTCCGCGCGCGGGGGCGATCGTGACCGTGTGGTCGGCGTCCCGGTAGCTGATCGACGTCGTCGCCGACTGCGACCAATTCGTCGTCTTGCCGTTGTCCTCGTATAGCGAGTACGAGCCGTTGGCTCCGCCGGCGACGTTCAGCGTCACCTTCGTCAGCGGGTTCTGCTCGTCGTTAGTCACGTCGTCGCTGCGAATCGGAACGATCCCGCCGGCCTTGATGAACACCGGCATCGTGCTCAGGTCGGTGTGGACCGTCTGGATCGACGGGCCCGTGTACGTCTTACCGCTGAAGTAATCGGTCCACTGACCCGGCGGGAACCAGACCGTCGTCCCGACCGTGCCGGTCCCCGGCGTCGTCACCGGCGCGACCAGCATGTTCGGGCCGAACATGTACTCCGAGTCGGCATACCCATACGCGTTCTGCTGATCGGGATAGTCCAGGTACATCGGCCGCGTGACCGGGACACCGGTCGTGGTCGCGTCCTTGGCCGCGGTGTAGGTGTAGGGCACGAGGTTCTCGCGCAGGTTCAGGAAGTAGGAAGCCGACGAGTCGGGCGCCGCCGGGTATTGCCACGGCAGCCGGTCTGAATGGTTGCCGTGCAGGCGCAGGATCGGCTGGAATGCGCCGAGCTGTACCCAGCGCGCGTACAGATCCGGCGACTCCTGCGTGCTACCCGGCTCGGCGCCGGTCGTCTGGTCCCCGACGTTGTTGAAGCCGCCGATGTCGTTGGAGACCGCCGACAGGCCGGTCGAGGCCGCCTCGCCCGGCGTGTAGCCGACCTCGAACGCGAGCATCGCCCAGTTGGATCCGGCGTCGCCGGTGAAGTGGATCGTCGTGCGCTTGTCGGCCCACGGACCGGTCGGCAGCGCCTCCGAGCCGGCGTAGCCACCCGCGGTCAGCGACGAGTACGCGCGAGACAGCGCGAACCCGCGCCCCAGCGTCGGATCGGTGTACCAGGCGTAGTTCTGGTTGATCCACGCATCGGGCGTGACCCCCGGCAGCGACGAGATCGAGTTGTCGCAGCACCAGTCCAGCCACCAGATGTCGTTGCCTTCGTCACGCAGCTGGTTGTGCAGCTGGAAATACGCCTTCAGCTGATCGGGGTTACCCCAATCAAACGCATCGCAGGTCTCCCCCGACGGGCAATCGCCGCTGCCGTTGGGGATCAGCGGTCCGCCCGCCGTGGCCAGCGCGGCCGGGTACTGCGGGTCGTTGGTCGCGATGCTCGGGTGGATGTTGAGCGCGGTGTGCAGGCCCATCGAGTGCGCCCAGTTGAAGTACGCCGTCGGGTCCGGGAACTCGGTAGGGTTCATCTCCCAGCCATCCCAGGCGTTGGGCGACTTGAAGTCAGTGTCGGTCACCAGCACGTCGAGCGGCACGTGATTTGACCGGAACGCCGGCAGGATCGTGTTCTCGTAGTCGGCCGCGGTGTGGTTGTAGTACTCCGAGTACCAGACGCCGTAGGCCCATCGCGGCAGCAGCTCCGACGGCCCGGTCAGCGTCGCCAGGTCCTTGAGGGCCTGTGCGTAGCCCTGGCCGTAGGCGAACACGTACCCGTCCTGGTAGTTGGGGTCGGCCGGCCGCTGGGTGACCTGCCGGCTGGCCGGGTCATACAGCGCCGACGGCGTGTCGTCGAGCAGGTACCAGCCGTCCTGGTAGAGCAGGCCGGGCGTGGTCGTCGGCGGGGAGTTCTGGCCGTCGAGGCCGCGGCGATAGCCGCCCAGTGGCGC
>Ga0302326_10034524_pt1 | contig 10021 bp, 7 predicted proteins | sample Palsa_T0_3_FD_202264 | JGI IMG/M metagenome (GOLD analysis project Ga0302326, IMG submission 202264) | Peat permafrost microbial communities from Stordalen Mire near Abisko, Sweden - Palsa_T0_3 | ecosystem: Environmental > Terrestrial > Soil > Palsa > Peat permafrost | place: Sweden: Abisko...
CGCGAACGTCGTGGGCAGTGGACTCGGTATGCCGGCTGGCTTCGGCGCGCTTCGCCTCGGCATGTGCGTGGGCGTCGTCCGTGACCGCTTGGGCGGCATCTTTGGTGTTGCCCCAGGCTTCTTTGACTGAGCCTTTCACCTGATCGGCGGTCCCCGAGTTGGCCAGCTTGTCGTTGCCAAACGCTTCGCCTACCGACTGCTTCACCTTGCCCTTGATTTGATCGAATTTTCCTTCTGCTGTGTCGCGATTCATGAAGCGCTCCTATGGGTTTCCGGTTTTCTGCGGCTGGGCCCGGACCCCAGGCGCCGGTCCGGGACGATGGGTTTTCTTACAGGGCTCGTCTGCCCGAGAGCAGGTTGAAGATGAGTACGATGACTGCGAGAACCAGGAGGATATGAATCCAGCCCCCGAGGGTGTAGCTGCTGACCATGCCCAGCAGCCAAAGGATGAACAGAATGATGGTGATCGTCCAAAGCATTATTTTTTCTCCTGAGAGCTGTCCGTCAATCCTTCTCCCGAAGGCCCTGGTGGGGAGATCAACGCGGGCCGCCATGTGGTAAGTTGCGGGGTACTGGAATGAGGTTGCCAATGCGGGCCAGAAATGAATCTGCGGGGGGTTGCTTGTGAAGGTTGCGATTCAGGGCGAGCTTGGTTCGAACAGCCACATGGCGGCGCTCGCAATGCTGGAGGACATTGCGAGCGCAGGCGAGTTGGAGATCGTCGCCTGCGCTGTTTCTGCGGAGGTCTTCGCGCGCGTAGCGGCCGGCTCAGTCGATGGCGCCGTGCTGCCGATCGAGAACAGCCTGCATGGCTCGGTCGCGGAACACTACGACCTGCTGCTGGCGCAGCCGGTGCGGATCGCGCGCGAGAGCCTGCTGCGGGTTCGCCACAACCTGATTGCGCGGCCGGGGGTGGAGCTGGCGGACATTCGCAGGGCAATGTCGCACCCGGTCGCGCTGTCGCAGTGCCGCCGCTGGCTGGGGGCGCATCCGGAGATCGAGGCGGTAAACTTCTATGACACCGCGGGAAGCGTGAAGCACGTGATGGCTGCGGGGCTGGGCGATACGGCGGGAATTGCGCCGGAGATTGCCGCGCGGGAGTACGGCGCCGAGGTGCTGGTCGCGGGCATCGAGGACCATGCCGAGAACTTCACCCGCTTCCATCTGCTGCTGCGCGAGGACCGGTGGGCGCCAGGCGCCGGGGAGAACAAGGCCAGCCTTGCCTTCAGCGTCGAACACCGGCCGGGAACGCTGGTGCTGGCGCTCCAGGAGTTCGCGCGGGCCGGGGTGAACCTGACCAAGATCGAGTCGCGTCCGGTTCCGGGAGTGCCGTGGGAGTACGTGTTTTTCGTAGATTTGCGCTTCGAATCGCCTGGCCAGATCGATGTAGCTCTGGGGCTGGTTGCGCGCCACTGCCGAATGCTGAAGGAGCTTGGGCGGTACGTCGCGGCTTAGGGCGTCAGCCCTTCGAGAGGCTCCGGCTGAATCGGCAGAGGTGGTGGCGGCAGCGCCGGCGTGAACGCAACACGGTGCCGGTGCAGCAGCCAGAGCACGAACCCGTAAAGAACGGTTGCGATCGCCAGAAAGAAGACTATAACCGCTGAGGAGCCGAAGGGATTCGGAGGCGCCTGCCGGCCGGCGTACATCGCCGCGTTGATTGCGTCCATATAGATACGGAACTGGTGTGCGCCCCACGGCGTAAGCAGGACGACCAGTTGAATCGGGCACAAGACAAACATGACGAACACGGCGATGCGGGCTTCCTCCCGAAGGCGATAAAGACCGTAGCCGATAGCGAAGGCGCCAACCCCGAATAACAAATACATGCAGTGCGCCGCGAAGCCATACAGGATGAATCCAAACAAGAACGCCGGGAAGGGCAGGAAGGTATAGATCAGGCAGCAAGGCCCGGAGATCAGGAAGATCCAGCTGATGACGGTGACGGCGGTAGGCCGCGCCCTCCCTGTACTGGTGTTCGGGGGACCGACCGCAAGCGGCGCACTCAGAAGGAACAACGCGCGCGTCTTCGCCAGGTTGAAGTAGACCAGCAGCGCAACGCCGGCGGCAGTCACCAGGCCATAGAACGCGCCGGTGGCGAAGAAGATGATGCGCATCATGCCGGGGTCGGCGGCAGGTTGATTGGCCGCGACCGGCAGCGTTGGCATCAGAAAGGGTATGGCGAACGAAGTCAGCATCGAGATTCCGCCCAGGCCGGCCAACAAGCCCGCGATCGCCAGCACCGAATAGCGTGCCCAGAACCGCAAACGGATAAGGCCGATCAGCGTCAATATGAACCAGACGGCAAACGCCGCCAAGATCACCGACGTTCCAAACATGAGGGCAGGCATCAACGAAGGTGAAAAGGGCTGAGGACCCGCAGCGGCGGGCATGCCCTGCTTGCGGATAAGGAACCCCACGGCGATCATCAGAACGGCGAACAGAAGCTGGAAGGCAGCCATCAGGCCGAGCAGGATTGCGGAGAGAACGACGGGGATCGGCCGCTTCATGGTGGCGCCAGTATACGTTTGGCCCCCCGGTTGGGCGCCCGTTTTTATTTGTGATTGAAGATAAAGGGTTTCCGCGCCGATGACGTGCAGGAGACGGCAGACCGCATCCAATAAGTAAGCAGGTGAAGTGCCAGTGCATAGATGCGATCTGCGACTTTGGGGTTGGTTGATGCATCCAATGTAGGAAAATTGATATAAAGACACTCAAGGATATCCAATGGCCAACGATTTTGTAAGTGTAATCAAGCCGACAGGAACAAAATCCGCTGACGAGCCGGCGGAAGTCTCAAGATCCGGCCGCCCCATCCCGGTGCTGCCGGTGCGGGACACCGTGCTGTTCCCCCATGCCGTTCTACCTTTGACCGTGGGGCGGGAGAGCTCGATCCAGCTGATCCAGTCGCTCGGCGAGGAGAAGACGATCCTGGTGGTGGCGCAGCGCGACGCTCGTCAGGACGCACCGCAGGCGGTCGACCTGCACCACATCGGCACGCGGGCGACTGTGCATAAGGTTGTGAAGATGCCCAACCAGAGCCTGTTTGTGTTTACCGAGGGCAACGAGCGCGTGCGGCTGGGCGACTTTGCGCAGATCTCCCCGTTTATGACTGCCGAGTGCGAGCTCGTGGAGGAGATTGAGCCTGCTGCCACGCCTGAGACGGAGGCCTTGCAGCGCAACGTGGTCAGCCAGTTCCAGCAGATTGTCAGCTCGTCGCCGACACTGTCGGACGACCTGCAGACGATTGCCATCAATATTGAAGAACCGGGCCGGCTGGCGGACTTCATCGCCTCGTCGCTGCCGTTTCTGACCACCAACGACAAGCAGGAGTTGCTGGAGACGCCGGACATTGCCGCGCGTCTGGAGCGCATCAACAAGCACCTTGCGAAGGAGCTTGAGGTACAGCAGTTGCGCAACAAGATCCAGACCGAGGTGCAGGATTCGGTGCAGTCTTCGCAGCGCGACTACTATCTGCGCGAGCAGTTGAAGGCGATCCAGAAGGAGCTTGGCGACCTCGACGACACCCAGAAGGACATCGCCGAGCTGAAGGAGAAGATCGAAGCCGCGGGCATGCCGGAAGAGACCAAGAAGGACGCGCTGAAGGAGCTGGGCCGGCTGAGCCGCATGAACGCGATGGCGGCGGACTACTCCCTGACGCGCAACTACATCGAGTGGCTGGTCGTGCTTCCGTGGGCGAAGTCCTCGGCAGGCGCAGTGGATATCCTGCGCGCCAAGGAGATTCTGGACGAGGACCACTATGGGCTCAAGAAGGTGAAGGACAGGATCCTCGACTACCTTAGCGTGCGGCGTCTGAAGCCGGACATGAAAGGGCCGATCCTGTGCTTTGTCGGACCTCCGGGCGTGGGCAAGACCTCCCTCGGCCGGAGTGTGGCGAAGGCGCTGGGGCGCAAGTTCTCGCGCATCTCGCTGGGCGGCATGCACGACGAGGCGGAGCTGCGCGGACATCGGCGGACGTACATCGGCGCGCTGCCGGGGCAGGTGATTCAGAGCCTGAAGCGGGTTGAGACCAACGATCCGGTGTTCATGCTGGACGAGATCGACAAGCTGGGACGCGACTTCCGCGGCGACCCGGCGAGCGCGTTGCTGGAGGTGCTCGATCCGGAGCAGAACAACACGTTCCGCGACAACTATCTCGATCAGCCGTTCGACCTGTCGAAGGTGCTGTTCATCTGCACGGCGAACCAGCTTGACCCGGTTCCGGCGCCGCTGCTCGACCGCATGGAGATTATCGAGCTGACCGGCTACACCGAGGAAGAGAAGGTGGCGATCGCGACCAGGTACCTGATCCCGCGGCAGACCAAGGAGAATGGGATTGACCCGGCGCTGATCGAGTTCCCGCAGGAGAGCATCGCGCTGATCGCGCGGCACTATACGCGGGAGGCGGGCGTGCGCAAGCTGGAGCAGCAGGTGGGCACGATCTGCCGCAAGCTGGCGCGGCGCATCGCCGAAGGGCATCCGGAGAAGCTGGTGATTACGCCCGAGGTGATTCTCGAGTTCCTCGGCGGGATCAAGGTGCGTGTGGATACGGAGATTGCCGAGCGCACCAAGCGCGCCGGTGTGGCGGTCGGCCTGGCCTGGACGCCGGCTGGCGGGGATGTCCTGTTTATCGAGGCCAACAAGATGCGCGGCAAGGGCGGCTTCACCATGACCGGGCAGATCGGCGACGTGATGAAGGAGTCCATGCAGGCGGCGCTGACGTGGGTGCGTTCGAACGCACTTGCGCTGGGGCTCGATGAAGATGTGCTGAAAGATACCGACCTGCACATCCACGTGCCCGCGGGCGCGATCCCGAAGGATGGGCCGAGCGCGGGCGTGACCATGGCGACGGCGCTGGTCTCCCTGCTGACCAATACGCCGGTGCATCCTCTGCTGGCGATGACGGGCGAGATCACGCTGAGCGGGAATGTTCTCCCGGTGGGCGGCATCAAGGAGAAGTTCCTCGCGGCCAAGCGGGCCGGGGTGCGCGATGTGATCCTGCCCACGGATTGCAGGCAGCAGGTGGATGAGGACCTCTCGCAGGAGCAGACTGCGGGCGTGACCATCCACTACGCGAGCAGCATCGAGGACGTGCTGGCGATCGCGTTGCCGAAGTCGGCGCGCGAGGCGGTGGAGGACGAGGTGGTGCGCGAGGAAGTGTTGAGCGCGACGGTCTAAAGCGCCGATAGGTGGTCCAGGATGACCGCATCGCCGTCCCTGATGAGCCTCAAACAGCACGCATAAGAAACAGCAAAGGGCCCTGCCTTCCTCCTAATCGAGGTTCGGCAGGGGCCTTTTTTTGCGTTTAAGGATTTGGGCGCTTAGGGCTGGGTGAAACCCGCCGTTACCTCTGATACGAGCTACGGCAGCGGTTGCAGGCCTTCGTAGCGAACCTTCCAATCCTTGGGAAAGCCGGGCGCATGGGAGGTGGTGCCGTCCCAGCCGGCGGCCATCATGGCTGCGGCCGCGAGCCAGCCTCCGTTGGCGGGCATGTACATCGGCGTCTGGTCGGGGCGGCGGACGGTGTAGCCAGATGCGCGGAAGGGATTCTGATCGTACTTGCCGACGAGGAGGGCGACGGCGGTGTCGGGCTCTCCGAGGCGCGCGGCGCACATCGCCATCATCGCGGTGCCCCAGGTGATTGCGTTCTGTGGGGCATCGGGATGAGAGACGCGGTGGAGCGTGTTGCGCATTGCGTCAACGTCGATCCCCTTCCCGGGCAGGACTCCGTACATGAAGGTGGTCATGCCGGACGGTGAGGTTTCGACGGGCAGTTCCATTGCGGGGTAGATGCCGTTGCGGACGGTGGGTGAGGCCATGTGGTCGATGACGTCCTGCCACTTGGGATCGGGTGCGAGGCCGAGGCGGATGCGCCACTGCTGCGCCGTTTCGAGTGCCCACTTCCAGTAGGCGAGTTCCATGGTGGGGTTCAGGTTGTGGGCCAGGTCGGTGTGCTTCTCGTCGGCGGAGTTGAGGCCCGGGCCGAGGACGTATTCTTTGCGCACGGGATCGTAGTCGACGAAGGTGGCCATGTAGTCGGCGGTTTCGAAGACGATGCGCCGATAGCGTTCGAGGGTGGCTTTATCTTTACGCGCGCGGTAGACGAGTTCGCTGAGATAGATCGGGTGAGGCTGCTGCCAGACCAGCGCGGGGCCTACGCCGGAGGGGCTTTCGATGCCGGTGGGATCGGTCATCTTGGACCACTTGACGCCTTTAGCGCCTTCGAGTTTGGCCATGGCCTCGCCGGGCGGCATGAGCTGGGTCAGATTGTTGAGCGATCTCTCGAGCAGTTCGGGATGACCCCATAGCGCCCAGTGCGCGGAGTGCCACCAATACATCTCCATGTGGAACTTGCCATACCAGGAGTTGACGCCAAGGCCGGTCTCCTGCGGAGGGTAAGCCTGCGCGTCGTGGACGGCCATGACGTATTGGGAGAGGACGATGCGGCGCTCGAGTTCGGCGGCGCGTGGATCGGTGTTGCCGGAGAGATCGATTGCGCCGCCTGTGGTCCAGTAATGCTGCCAGTGGGCGCGGGAGGCGGTCTCGACCTGGGCGAAGGTATCGGGAGTACCTGCTTTGAGGTATGGCTCGGCGAACCACTCGGTCAGTTCGATGGTTGAGCCTGAGGCGCTCAAAAGGAACTGGTGCTTGTCAGTTTGTGCAAGGACGGCACCCGGTGACCAGCGGGTGCGGACGAAGTAGCTTGTGGAATCGAGCCTGCGGTCAAACAAGGCGCCGGCCGTGCCGGTGCGCGTGAGCGTCGTCGTGTGGGCTTCGGGATGGTCCCAGTCCTCATAATTGGGGCCGAATGACTTGGAGGCATATGGAAATGCGATGCGGACTTTGAGTCGGCCGCTCGCGATGAGTGCCGATTCAATGCGGACGGCCACCTCATCGCGGTCAGGGTGAGCGGCGGTCTCGACATGGACCGGCGTGCCGTCGACTTGGAAGCTGCTGGTGAGGATGCCTGCCCAAATGTCGAGGCGCTCGTCGATATTCTTCAGGTCGGTGATGAGGACCTTGGATCCGTCAGCATGCGTCATTTCAAGGCCGATGCGTCCGAGGCCGAAGCGGTTCTCGTTCTCGCGGAGGTAGGCTGCGTCGGGCTGCGGATGGCTGGTGCTGGCGGAGGGGAGGACGAACTGGCGATCGTATTTGGGGATCACCGTCATCTTGAACTTGTCCAGCGTGTAGCCATTGGGATTCGGAAAGCTGTGCCAGCCCCAATCGCTGAGGATGCCGATGGGCATGGTCTTGGCGTAGTACTCGGGAAAGGATTGGAGGCCAGTGACGTCGAAGTTGAAGGCGAAGCTGCCGTTGCCGACGGCCATTGCGCCGTTGGGGTCGATGGCGTGGACTTCGATGTTGTGGCGCGTAACCAGCGCATGACGATCGATCGGAGTGTCGGATTGGGCGGACACCAAGGGCGCAATTGCGGCGCATAGGAAGGCTGCGGCCAGAACACGGGTGGTTGGCATGGATGCTCTCTCAGTTAGTAAGAGTACATGAGCGCGTGCATGGGTGGCGATGGAAGCCGGCATCCAAGGCACTTTACCCTGCGCCCTGCATGCTGCATGATGGATCTGGCTACCCAAGCTACTTTGCGAGAGTCCTGATAGACATCAGGCACACCGCGGTTTTCCCAAAAAGAGTGTTTATGAAGACCCTTCGTCCTGCCGTCGCCCTTCTCCTCCTCTGCTCCGCACTCATGCTCGCAGCGCAGACTCCGGCTCCGGCAACGGACGCCGGGGCAAAAGCCGCGATGGAAGCGCTTGTAGTGGATGTGCATTCCGCGCCTTACCGCGCGGGAATCTACGACACCAGCAACATCAGCGACCAGCGCTACGATCTGCGCAACGCGACCATGCTCGACCTGATCGCGATTGCTTACGATCGCGAGCGCGACGATGCGACCATCCTGGGTGGGCCGACGTGGATCGAACTCGACCGATTCGATCTCGTAGCGAAGATTGATTCGCTAAAAGCTCCGAAGTCGAACCCGGTGATGAATGCGAACCCCAGTGCGACAACCCCCGACAACCGCGAAGCAAATCCTTACGACAATATCCGGCCCGTGCTCAAGGAAGTGTTGGCCAGGCGTTTCCACCTGACGTACCACATGGAGGACAAACTGCTGCCCGGCTACGTGTTAACCGTCGCCAAGGGCGGGGTAAAGATGACCGAAACAAAGGAGCCCTCGGACTCGCCAAGTTGCCGCTCTGCAGAGGACAAGGACACACCGGGTCAATACGTTATCAGTTGCACCTCAATGACGATGGCGCAATTCGTTACTTCCTACGGGGGCATCTATTCGCATCGCGTCATTGATAAAACCGGTCTGACGAAGTCGTACGACTTTACATGCAAGATGAAGTTTGGCGAGTTGCGGACGCGGGACGAGTATGTGCGCGCCTATACGGACGCGTTCCGCGAACAGCTGGGCCTGGTGGTGGCCTCGGGAGATGTGCCGCAGCCTGCCATGATCGTCGACAAGGTGGACCGCACGCCGACGCCGAACGCTCCGGACATTGCAAGGCTGATTCCGGCATTGCCTGACCTGGAGTTTGAGGTTGCGAGCATCCGGCCCACGGCCGACGGTGAGCCGCAGGGAATGATTCGGCCGGCGGGCTCGCAGATCACATTTACCGGCCTCCTGCTGCAAGAGTTGATTGTGCGGGCTTGGGACCTGCCGACCGCCGCGTCGCTGGGCGATGCGCTTCAGTCGATGCCGAAGCAGCGGTACACCGTACTGGTGAAACTGCCGCCGGATATCGACGCGCGCGCGGTTTGGCAGGATCAGGACCAGGTGAACGATATGCTTAGGAAGCTCTTGGTCGATCGCTTCCAGATCAAGTACCACCGGGCCGAGCAGATGCGAACCGGATATGTGCTCCTGCCGGGGATGCCGAAGATGAAGAAGGCCGATCCAAACGCGCGAAGTTTCTGCAAGTTTGGGCCACCGCCCGGCGAAAAGGATATGGAGGGTGGGAGTTCTCTATATGACCGCGAGTTCCACTGCCAGAACGTGACCATGGATCAATTCGCCGATCTGCTGCAATCCGTCGCGGGGACGGAGGTCAAGACTCGCGTGCCTAACAGGACTGAGCTGCAAGGCGCTTACGATTTCGCGGTCTATTTCACGAGCGGACACAAACTTCGAGTAGACGCGGCAGCCGCCGACGCGGCGGCAAAACAGGCCGAAAATCCAACAGCTGAGCCGACCGGTGGAGTGAGCATCGAGGATGCCTTTCGCAAAGAGCTTGGCCTGAGGCTGGAGCAGCAGCAGCTGATGCTGCCTACACTCGTGCTCGATCATTTCGAAAAAACGCCGACGGAGAATTAGGTGGATTGATAGCGCGCGGCACCGGTCGGTCGGTGGCCCCGGGCTCCACGGCGGTGACAACTGCGGGTGGAAGGAGAAGCGCACAGCTTGAATCGGCAGATCGCGATCGCGTAGGATCAGCAAACTACGAAGGGGACCCGTCAACATGTTCTTGCGGCGACCCACCAAGTCCATCGCAATCTCCGCCACGGTCATCGCGGTCCTGGCAGTAGTCGCGTCTCCCGCTGCAATATCGGTGCAAGGCGCGCCCGGCAGCGGGGGGCCCCGCGGTCGCTCTGGGCCGGCCGCAGGGGGAGTAGTCGGCAAGGTCGATAGCGTGTCCACATCGAGCTTCGCGGTCTTGACGTCGGCGGGTCAGAAGGTAACCATCCAGGAGGCGCTACGGAATTCCGGAAGGCGACAAACTCGATCCCAGCGAGTTCCCTTACAAAAGGCGACAGCGTGCTTGTACTCGGGATGGTCGACGGACCGACCATCATGGCCAGCCATGTCATCGTGCAACCTGTCAACGGAGGCGGCTCCGCGACTTCCTCGACGGCAGGTGTCGTCCCCTTCGAGCGCGGTGTACCATCTGCGGCAAAGCAGGTCGGTAAGATCCCAACCAATTACAATCAAGGGTCGGGGACGATCGTGAGCGGAACTGAAGCAAACAAGGCGACCGAAGCTGCGTTGGCTATTTAT
>Ga0302326_10034526_pt1 | contig 10020 bp, 7 predicted proteins | sample Palsa_T0_3_FD_202264 | JGI IMG/M metagenome (GOLD analysis project Ga0302326, IMG submission 202264) | Peat permafrost microbial communities from Stordalen Mire near Abisko, Sweden - Palsa_T0_3 | ecosystem: Environmental > Terrestrial > Soil > Palsa > Peat permafrost | place: Sweden: Abisko...
CACCGAACACACAGAACCACGATCTCTTGGTCAAAATGCCGACCTTTGAACAGCTCCTCGACAGGTACGAATCGTGGCATCCCTCCATCATCGTCGACACCGGCTGCCGTTTGCACCAGAGCCGTCCCGTATAGGTACCCATTGGTGGCCTGGAACGGCCCCGCGAAGGGCTCTAAGTTCGAATTAGTTCGATTCGATGAACTCGATATAAGGCGTGGCACCGCCCGCGACGACGCAGCTGCCCAGATTCAAGTTATTGGTCTCTCCGGTTGAGCCGGCATTCGCGACACAAGTCGGGGCTGCAGTGGAACCATCCGTCAGCGCCACCTTCACGGTGATCGAGGAACCCTTATTGAAATCCGCTCGCGAACCGCCGGCGTTACCGACGACGTTGAACTCAGACTGTTTCCAAACCGCCGAGATATCCAGCACGCTGTCGGAGCCGCTAACGGTGTAGGCGGTGGTTCCATTGTTGAATACCACCGTATCGTGGAGACCGGCTACCGCGGCGCCTGAGAGCGACAGGCTGCCAAGGCTTGTAATCTTCATATCGGGTGCCGCTACGTAAGCGCTGTTCTTGTAGCAATCGCCCCCGCCGTCACTACCCCAACTACTCGGACAAGCCGAGTCGCCCCAGCCGATCAGCCAATACTGCATGAATACAGCCGCCTCCCCTTTGGTTTCGTAGTCCGGCGAATAAATGAATTGTTGCCAGACGGTACAACCGGTATGAGCGGCACACGCCGAGGTGGTGCCTGTGAAATTCGAATTGAGCTGAAGAGTGTATTCATTCGGCCCGAGGATCCCTCCGTCTCCAAATAAGGGCACGCCGACACTTTTCTCGGACGTCACGCCCGTGACCGTCACGAAGGTTCCAAGTGTCTTGGTGATCAGCCCCGCCGCTTGAGCGACGTAGTCGTGACCGTTTCCCGTCACCTCCCCGCCAGTCGTGTTGCGGAAGACTGGATGGGGATGCAAGCTTGGGTGCGCTTCCTTGCAATTCACCTGCTCCCAAACGAGGTTGGGAGCAGAGACCTGAAAGCATCCCTCCGCAGGTGCCTCGGTATGCGCGATGGCTTCGCGCCAGGTGGGGGATATGTCCGAGACCTGCGCGAATGCAGGCAAGAGGGCGAGCGCCCCGAAGATCAAAAACCGTTTAATGAACATGCGTAAGCTCCGTTTTTAAGAAAGTGTGTCTCCAGAATTTCCATTTTGGAACCCAAGATCGTCACAAGTGTACACCTGATTAGCCCAAGATTTCCATTATGGTCCCTCGGCTCCACTGACCATAGCCGCTGGTCGCGTCTCTTGTAAAGTCCTGGTACCCAATTCTGTAGTAACAGTACCCTCCAGGTTTCCCCTGAAGGACAAACCCGACCCAACAACTACCCAATCCGACACGTAGGAGCGATTTTTCGAAAAATCGTTTTCGCCCTCCGCCTGTCGCCAAACGCAATAATGACGGGCCTTCGGACGCGTTCACGTCCTGCCACGGAGGGTTCTTCCGCACTTTCGGTGCAGCTTGACAGGGTTGGGGAATGCCCGGAGCTCCGTGGAAAGTAGCGGCTCCCTCGTAACCCACTCTACGACACCTTTCTCCGCTTGGCAACTTCGGGCCTGGGCGGCGCCAGCGCTTCCAATTCCGTCATGAGCGCCGGGATCTGTTTGTACCCGGTGACGTTACCGTCCAAGACGCGCTGGCGGGCCTGACGCATAACCTGCTGCACGCGTGGAATCATTTCGTCCAGTTGCTTTTTGGCCTTGCGCAAGATCGCGCGATCGTCGCGTTTGACCTTCTGCGCAATTTCCTGCGAGAGCTTCTTGCCACTACTCGGCCGGTCGCTTCCAACAGTTTCCCGTAGGCCTGTTTCAATTTCTGCTGACTCTTTTCGGTCTTGTTGCGGCTGGCGCGCGCAATCGCCAGCACGCGCAGTTTTATCGACCGCGTCCGATCCCGTGGCTTGGTCCCGGCCGCGCCAGCCACGGCGCTGACTCTTTTCATGACCCGCGTCAACACCCGCGCGCTATCTCCCAGCAGGCTGCTGTCGGTCGGATAGTGGATATTGGTTTCCACCACCGTGGTATCCACCCGCAGCTTACGGCCCGTGGCGACGCGGTTCTCGCGCGCGATGGCCACTACGCGATCATGCACCTGAACCACCACCTCCGGTCCCAGTTGCCGCCCGAGCCGTCCCATGGTTTTGTCGTCCGGAACCTTATCCCCTCCAATTCGGGTGAACTCGCGGTACACCAGGTTGGCGCGCACTTCCCGGCTCAGCTCTTCGAAGCTCCAGTCGCGCACGCGCTTCAACAGCATCATCCGCAGCACGACTTCGGCGGAGGTGGCCGCGCGGCCGCGAGTCTTGCTCTTCTTGCAGGTTACCAGCAGGTCAAAGAGATCTTGGAGGCATCCCCTCTGGGTTCTCAACGTGGGCTACCCCGGCGGCAAAACCCGTCAGGTGAGTCTCCGACCGGAACCGGTTCCCCAGGTACGCCAGGCAGAGGAGCGATCCAGGACGGATTGTGGACATGTCGAGTATTCTCGGGTCACAAACGCTGCAGGCAGATCCGAAGAGCCCGATCTACGATTTCAAGTCGCTCTCGTATGATGCTTCAAAACCGGCGCTGAATTCACTCACGATACACCTGGCGCACGAGTTGAAAGATGCGAAGATCAAAGTGAATTCGGCGCATCCCGGTTGGGTGAAGACCGATATGAGTACCGATGCCGCTCCCATGGAGATTCCGGAAGGGGCGAAGACTGGTGTTGCTCATGCCCTGCTGGGCGATGACGGCCCGAAAAAGCGATGGTCTGCTCCACGCCAAGATGGCAGACCACAAGAAACGATGGTCTGCCCCACGCCAAGATGGCAGACCACAAAAAACGATGGTCTGCCCCAGGAACCGTTCTCCTATTGACATTCTATATGAGATGCCTTATAGTCATTCTATAAGACGATGGCCGAATCCGAACTGCTACAAGGCATGGGCATCTCCCAGATCACCAATGGCGCATGCGACGCAAAAGCGGGGTCGCTGTTTCCCGCTCTGCACCGCATGGAACAAGCCGGATGGCAGGCCTCCGAACGGGGCGAATCGGAGACCAGGCGCCGCTCGAAATTCTATCGTCTGAGGCACAAGGGCCGCGGCCAGCTCCAGTCCGAATCGCAGCGCTGGGAGCGCATTTCGCTGGCGATGGCCAGTGCTCTCGGAGCCACATAGGAGGATCGCATGCTGGCCAACTTCTTTCGAAACCTCCTCCGCAAGAAGCAGACTGAACAAGAGCTCGACGACGAACTCCGCGCCTACCTCGAACTCACCACCGCCGAAAACGTGCGCCGCGGCATGTCCCCGGAAGGCGCTCTCCAAAAAGCCCGCCGCGATCTGGGCGGCATGGAACAAGTGAAGGAAAGCGTGCGCGACGTGCGCGTGGGAGTCGCGCTCGAAATCCTCATGCAGGACATCCGCTACGCCCTCCGTAGTCTGCGCAGGAATTCCGGATTCAGCACCGTCGCCATCCTCACGCTGGCGCTCGGTATCGGCGCCAATACCACCATCTTCAGCGTGGTAAACGGCGTATTGTTCAAACCGCTTCCGTACCCAAATCCCGACCGCCTGGTGACGCTCTGGGAGACTCATCCGACCTGGGGTGCGTTCCTGACCGTGGCTCCTGCGAATTTCTACGACTGGCGGCAACAAAGCACTTCCTTCTCGCGGATGGCGGCGCTGGATCCCTACCCAGACTTCATTCTCACCGGCAGGGGCGAGCCGCGCCGTCTCGCGGGAGCCGCCGTCACCGCCGATTTTTTCCCTCTTCTCGGAGTGAATATGGCCCTAGGCCGCGGTTTTCGGGCAACCGAAGACCACGTCGTGGTGCTCAGTTATTCCGTCTGGGAAAAGTACTTCGGCGCGCGCACCGCAATCGCCGGTGCCGGCGTCCGCTTGAACGATGAGGAATACACCGTGGTCGGCGTGGCCCCCCGCGATTTCTCGCTGGTCAGCAAAACCTCCGATTTTCAGGCGCGCACGCGATTCGATGTGTGGACCAACCTGGGCCTCGCATCTCCTCCGGAAGCATGGACGCGCGGCACGCATCCGCTGTCCGTATTCGGCCGCCTCAAACCCGGCATTTCGCTGCAGCAGGCGCAAGCCGAACTCGACGGCATCGCGGGCAATCTCCGGCGCCTCTACCGGGATGATAACGATGCGAAGGGAATTGCAGCCGTTCCCATAGCAAAGCACGCGGTCTCCAACGTTCGCACCGCACTGCTGACGCTGCTCGCCGCGGTCGTCATGGTGCTGGTCATCGCCTGCGCCAACATCGCCAATCTGCTGCTTATCCGCGCAGCCGCCCGCCAGAAGGAGATGGCATTGCGATCCGCTTTGGGCGCGAGCCGCAGGCGTCTGGCGCAACAGCTGCTCACCGAGAGCGCCGTCCTGGCCCTACTGGGAAGCGGCTTCGGATTGGCCCTCGCGCTGCTGAGCGTGCCCGCCTTGACCGCACACTTGCCGGCGGATTTGCCACGCATTGCCGAAATTTCCGTGGATGGACGCGTTCTCGCGTTCACCACCCTCATCACCCTCGCCACCGGAATTGTGTTCGGGTTGGTTCCGATGGTCCAATCTCAGGGAGGAAGGCTGAACACCCGCGGCGTTTCTTCCGGACAGTCCAGTCTGCGCGGCGCGCTGATTGTCGGGCAGGTCTCGCTCGCTTTGGTTCTGATGGCCGGCGCGGGCCTGATGATCAAAAGCCTGAGCACTCTCCTGCTGGTGGCACCGGGATTCCAAACCGAGCATATCCTCACAGCTCGTCTTTCGCTTCCGCCGCGATACGCCAACGGTCATCAATTCGGAACCGGCCAGCATCGCGGGATTTCCGTTTTCCTGCGCGAACTTGCCGGCCGCGTACGTGCCATCCCTGGGGTCCGATCTGCCGGCTTCACTGCGTATCTGCCGCTCGCCGGCACCAACAATAATTGGTCGTTCTTCATCGAAAGCCGGCCGCCTAACCCGCCCGGCGTTTACGATTCCACCGATTACCGGCCCGTCACTGCCGGCTATTTCGAAACCATCGGCATCCAGGTCAGGCGCGGCCGCTCGTTTGAAGCGCGAGACGACGAGGACCACGCTCTTGTGGTGGTCATCAATGAAGCGATGGCGCGCCAGTTCTGGCCCAATGAGAATCCGGTCGGAAAACGCCTGAAATTCGGCGATGCGCATTGGCGGACGATCGTCGGCATCGTAGGCGATGTCCATCACCAGGGCTTGGCAATCGCACCAGAGCCGGAGATGTACATACCGTGGGGGCAGGTTCCCAACGTGGAGGTTCGCCCCACTATCGTAGTGCGCTCGTTCATCGAGCCTGCCAGCCTGACCAGCGCCTTGCGCAAAGCAGTCGCGGAGGTGGATCCCGAAGTTCCCATGGATCAGGTCGCCACCATGGACCAACTGGTCTACGGGTCGGTGAGCGAAGTGCGTTTCCGCACCGCTGTTATCTCGCTGTTCGCGCTGCTGGCGCTGTTCGTTGCATCGATCGGAGTTTACGGCGTGATGAGCTACCTGGTCAGCCAGCGGACGCGCGAGTTCGGCATCCGCATGGCCGTGGGCGCGACCAGCGGCGCGGTGTTCGCACTGATCCTCAGGCAAGGCGCGAAACTCGCCGCCATCGGCGTCGCGATTGGACTGGCCGCCGCGGGGCTATGCGGACGGCTGATCGCCAGCTTGCTCTACGGTGTGGAACCGCTCGACGCCGCGACCCTAGCGGGAGTCTCGATCCTTCTCGCAGCGGTCGCGCTTTTCGCCAGCTACGTCCCCGCCCGCCGCGCCGCGAAGGCCGATCCGATGGATTCTCTGCGGTATGAGTAATCGCGCACCAGTCGTAATCTGAACTCTCGCCGTTCGGGTGGCTATAATGCTTCTGTGCGATTGCCATGAACAAGCAGCACTACTTTTTTGGAACTGATTCCACCGCGGCCAACCTTTCCCCAGGACATAACCGAGGCAGAGGCGGCCTTAATGAACGAGCACAGCGCTTATTTTCAGCGGCAGTTTGAGGCCGGCAAGCTGCTTCTTTATGGTCCGGTGATGGCTCCGGATGGGGCCTTCGGTTTGGCCATCCTGGAGGTCGGAGACGAAGCTGAGGCTAGGCAGTTCGGCGAAAACGACCCCTCGGTTCGCGCTGGCCTAAACGGCCGGCCGCAACACCGTGGCTTATCGAATCCGCCGGTATTAAGCGGCATGACGATGGGAGGCCAACCGAGTGCAAGAAGAAAAGAGGTCCAGGGACGTCGGCAAGAGGCGTCGGTAGCGCTGGCCGGGCGGGTCGGCGCCCATGACGGTCACGTCGTAGTCGTCATTTCGGCAGCTCTTCGCCAGCCTGCTCGCGCACCATGTAGCTGGCGTACCAGTCCGGCCAGTTCGGGTCGGCTTGACCGGTCCGCGCTTCGTGCTGCCAGTGGGCGGCCGCGGCGGTGCAGCGCCTGCGACAGGTCGCCCGCCGACGCGTACGTCGTGTGGCCCGCGACACGCCCAGGCAACCCGTGTGGTGACCTCGTGGAGCAGCCAGCCGTTGCCGTCGGGATCGCTTAAGGAGACGAACGAGCGGTAGCTGCGATGCTCGGGATCCGGACCGCTAACCCGTAGCCGCCCGAACACGTAGGGCTGGCCGGCGCCAGCGTGCACGCCGCCGGCGTCGTGGAACACCTCGGTCGCGTCGACGCCGTGCGCGACGAGTTCGGCGCGCGCAGCCTGGATGTCGGAGACGATCAGGTACAGGCCCTGGGCGAAGCCGGGCGCCGCCGCGGTGACGTTCCTGCCGAAGATGACCGAGCACCCGGAGCCCGGCGGCGTGAACTGGATTACGCGGTAGCCGTCACCGTTGGCATAGTCGGCGTCGAGCCGCCACCCGAACCTGCCGTAGAACTCCTTCGCGCGGTCGACATCCGAGACGGGGATGACGAACCACCTCGAACTTCATGTCGACTCTCGCCACTGCCGCGTCGTTACTACGAACTTCGCTGGTGCTCATTCCGGCCTCCCCGGTTGTCCTACTTCTTGTGTCGAGTGCTCGCTAGTGTATTATGCCTTGAAACAGGGCTGCCGGAGAGTGGCCATTTGGCGAAGGCGGCAGACCAAGAAAGGCGATGGTCTGCCCCATTAAAGTGAACCGTATTGCGCTTAAGGCAGTCCGGCACGGGGCGTTTCGACCGTGGTCATCAGGATCGAGGCATGATGGTTCGCGGATGCCTCGGCCTCGTGGAAGGTGGGCGCGACAGAGACGAATAGCGTGCGCCCGTCGTCGCCTCCTAACATGCAGGCAAAAACGCCGACTCCATCGATCTTCGATTCCTCCAGGATGCGGCCGCCCTCAGCCACCCGGATCAACCGGCCGTGGGCCGCATCGGCCACCCACACCGCACCTTCCGCGTCCAGACAGATTCCGTCCGGCACAACGGCCGCTTGCCGGAACATTTCACCGACATCGGTGGATGACGGGGGATCGCCGAAGGCAGCCCAAGTCCGACGCTCGTCCAACGAACCCAAAGCGACGTTGAAGGCGCTAAGCCGGTTCATCGTCGATTCGGCCACGATCAGCGTACGACCGTCCGGGGTAAGCACCATGCCGTTGGGGAAGCCCAGCCCGTCGGCCACCACTTTGGCAGTGCCGCCGGGCTCAACGCAGATGAGCACAGTGGTAAGGGCTTGGGCGCCACCCATGAGGTCGAAACCAAAATTGCCCACCCAGGCCCGACCGTCGCGATCGACGAGCATGTCGTTCAAGTGCCACAGGGCAAGGCCGGACAGATCAGCATGTTCGACGAGTGAACCGTCGCCCTCACGCCGCAGGATCTTCCGATCGCGCATGGACACGATCAACATCCGGCCGTCGGGCAGGAACCCGAGCCCCGAAGGCTGCTGGGGTACGTGAGCCAAAGTCTCTGCCGCGCCGTCCATGGCCACGGCGAGGACGCGGCGCGTGTAGAAGTCGGAACGTAGAGCCGCCCGTCGCGCCATCGTGGGCACTCGGTGAATGACAAGCCGCCGATGAGGGTCGTAAACGCCGGCATCGTGATTCCCCGAATCGCCCGCAAGGCATCAAGAGCTAATGTGGAGGGTAACATGAAGACCTTTGGGGCATCGCGCCACCGGCTTGGCGAAGGCGGCAGACCACGAAAGGCGATGGTCTGCCCCACCAAAGTGAACAGTATTGGAGCTAGCTGTGACAAAAAGCGAAATCAGTCGCGCAACGCCCGCACCGGATCGGTCCGAGCCGCGCGCCACGCGGGCAAAAAACACGCTATCCCGGCAGCCATGGTCATCGCCACGAATGCCACCCCGAAGGCAAGCGGGTCGCGCGGAGTCACTCCGTACAACATGCCCACGATCAGCCGCGTCAATGCCACCGACGCCACCGCGCCCAGCGCCAGGCCGCCCGCGGTCAACGCCATGCCTTGGGACATCACCTGCCGCAACAAATGCGGCACCCCCGCGCCCAGGGCCATCCGCAACCCCAGTTCGCGGGTGCTCTGCGACACGGTGTACGACATGACGCCGTACAGCCCTATGGCGGCCAACAATAACGCCAATCCGCCAAACACGCCGAGCATCGTAACGGCCACCCGCTGTACCGCTGTCGTCCGGTCGACTTGTTCCTGCATCGTGATCACTTCGCTGGGCGCCAGGTTCGCGTCGAGCTTATGTATTTCGCGGGCCAAAACCTTCGCTATCGTCTCCGGGCCTAGCGGCGTTCTCACTTCCAACGCCTGGCCCAGGGCACTCTGGCGCATCGGCACGTAGAAGAACGGCTTCGGCGTCTCCCGCAGACTGCGGTACTTCGACATTTTCGCGACGCCCACTACGCGCATCCAGCGCCGCTTGACCTGCAAACGTCCGCCGACCGGATCCTGTCCGCGCCAATATTGGGCCGCCATGGCCTCATTTACTACCGCCACGAGCGGAGCGGTTTCGTTGTCCGCACGCGTAAACTCGCGGCCGGACACCACGGGAATGCCCATAGTCGCGAGATATCCCGGGCCCACCTCGTTGTATTCGACCGTGAGTTGTCGGTCGGGCGCGGTTTCGTAACCATCCACAGCGATCTCCGCGGAAGAATAACTCCCATAGCTGAAGGGCGTGGTGCGCGCGAATGCCGCCGATTGCAGGCCGCCGAGCCCTTGGAGGCGGTCGATCAACTCGTCTTGAAAAGTCTTGATGCGCTGGGCATTGTAACCCGCCGAGCGAAAATCGATGCCGGTGGTCAGCACGCCCCGCGTCGAAAACCCGGGACTGGTATTCTGCATCCCCCGCAGGCTTTCGAGCAACAGGGCCGCGCCCACCAGCAAAACGAAACTGAGCGCTACCTGGACCACGACCAGGCTCGACCGTGCCGCCGCTCGCCGGCGCCCACCGACGACTCCGGCCGAGTCCGCCTTCAGCGATGAAACGAGATCGATCTTGCTGGCCTGAATTGCCGGCGCCAGCCCGAACAGCAGCGTGGAGATCAGGCAAACTCCGGCGCTCAAGGCCAGAACGCGCCAGTCGAGTTCGCCGGGCAGGGTCATCGTAACGCCTGCTCGCGCCGGAAGCAACAGCGCGAGCAAGTTGCGGCACCAGTGTGCCATCGCCATGCCGCCGATTGCCGAGATAATCGCAAGGATCGTTCCCTCCGTAAGAAGTTGTTTCAACAGGCGGCCCCGCCCGGCTCCGACCGCCAGACGAACCGTCATTTCGTGCCGCCTCCCGAAAGCCCGGACCAGCAGCAGATTGCTGACGTTCGCGCACGCGATCAGGAGTACGGAGACGACCACCGCCAGCGCGATTCCCAGCGTGGGCAGCAAGGCGCCCGCATTATTGAAAGGGGTCTTCCACAGCGGGAACAACTGGATGCCGCAGCCGCGATTCGTGGCTGGATAGTCGACTTCCAATCGCTTCGCAACTGCTGAAATCTCCGCCTGCGCCTGCGCCGGAGTCACGCCCGGCTTGAGTATCGCGAAGCCTTCAATCCAGCGCGCGCCGCGATCC
>Ga0302326_10034527_pt1 | contig 10020 bp, 9 predicted proteins | sample Palsa_T0_3_FD_202264 | JGI IMG/M metagenome (GOLD analysis project Ga0302326, IMG submission 202264) | Peat permafrost microbial communities from Stordalen Mire near Abisko, Sweden - Palsa_T0_3 | ecosystem: Environmental > Terrestrial > Soil > Palsa > Peat permafrost | place: Sweden: Abisko...
GCATTGGTAGTCAGGGGCGCAGTGCCGTTGCCGGCCCGTTTCCCCATTCCCCTTTCAATCCGTGCATGCGGTTTTCCCGCACACGGCTTTCCGATGGACTTCTAGACATGGTTACGCAGCTTTCGGATAGCGGATAGTGCCCATGAGCTTGTGCAGGCCCTGGTCGTAGAACCAGGCCTCGGTCCAACGATCCACCTGACCGGCCCGCAGATTGCGGCCTCGCTTCTTTACCAGCAAGCGAATGAGGCGCCAGCATACGTAGTGGTCAAGGGTTCGGAACTTAAGAGCCGCGTTCCCGGTGCGGAAGTAGTTGCCCCATCCCCGGAGGAACAGGTTCAGGCGTGCGATGACGTCTTCCAACTGCTGTCCGACCTGGCTTCGAGCGGTGAGGGCCTTGACTCTGGCCCGGGCACGCTTCATGGACCGTTGCGACGGCCAGCGGTGGAGGTAGTAGCGGATGATCCGCTGCTGCTCCCAGAGCTTGCCGGACATGCGGGCATGAAAGTGGCACCCGAGGAAGTCGAAGCCCTCCTTGCCTTCCCGGAGGTCGACCACTCGGGTCTTTTCCGGATGAAGGCTCAGACCGAGGTCGCCCAAGATGGCGGTCGCCCGCCGTCGGGCTGCTTCGGCCTGTTCCTGGGATGAGCACAGCACCACGCAGTCGTCCGCATAGCGGACGACTTGTCCGACACCATGTTGTTCCCAGGCCCGGTCGAATGCGTGCAGGTAGGCGTTGGCCAAAAGGGGTGAGATCACCCCTCCTTGGGGCGTCCCCGTGACCGTCTCGGTGACGACGCCATCGACCAATACCCCTGCTTGCAGCCACTGTCGCAGAAGCTTGAGCACCCTTCGGTCCGACACCCGCTCCCCGACCAGGTTGAGAAGTCTCTCGTGGTCGATCGAGCTGAAGAAGTCCTTGATGTCGGCTTCGAAGACAAACTGGCTGCCCTTGATGAAGCCGACCCGGATTACCTCCATGGCGTCGGTGGCCGAGCGCTTGGGCCGGAACCCAAACGAGCAGTCCAAGAAGTCGGCCTCGAAAAGTGGCTCGAGGACGCCCCGCTCAGCCCGCCGCCTCTCGACGACGAACCGGGGCCTGCTACCGGGCTCTCCGGCAATTACCCGGGTGGGACTTGCACCCACTGGTTTGATCCAGCTTCCAGGACGCACCACCTTGTCCAGCGTAGTAAGTACGCCCGCACGGATAGGGTGGGCACATGACCACCATCGTCGACGGCGCCGATGCGTTTCGGGACCTCGTCGGACAGCACATCGGCTACTCCGAATGGCTGACCATCACCCAGGAGCAGGTCAACCTGTTCGCTGATGCGACGCTCGACCATCAGTGGATCCACACCGACCCCGAGCGCGCCAAGGAGAGCAGCCCGTTCGGCGGCCCCATCGCCCACGGCTACCTGACCCTGTCGCTCGCCCCGGCCCTCCTGAACGGGATGCTCGAGGTGCACAACGTCGCCATGGGGGTCAACTACGGAGCCAACAAGGTCCGCTTCCCCTCGCCCGTCCCGGTGGGGTCGGAGCTGCGCATGGGCGTCACGGTGGCCTCGGTCGACGACGTGGACGGCGGCGTGCAGGTGACCTACGACCTGGTGATGGAGGTGCGCGACGCGCCCAAACCCTCCTGCGCCGCGCAGGTCATCTACCGCTACTTCCGCTGAGCCGGTCTGCGCCGGTCTGCGCCGAGCCGAGCTGAGCTGCGCGTGAGCCCCGAGCCGCTTCCCGTGGGCGAGGAGAAGACGGTTGCCGTCCGCTCCATGTTCGACGCCATCGCCCCCCGCTACGACCTGGTCAACCGCCTCATGACCTTCGGGCTCGACCAGCTCTGGCGACGGGCCACCATCGCCGCCCTCGCCCTGCCCGCCGGGTCGCTCCTCCTCGATCTGGCCTGCGGCACCGGCGACCTCTCACAGATGGCCCTCCGCCGGGGCTACCGCGTAGTCGGGGCCGACCTGAGCCTCGGCATGCTGGCGGCCAACCGCAGCGGCGTGCCGCTCGTGCAGGCCGACGGCGGTCGGCTGCCCTTTCCCGACGGCACGTTCGACGGGCTCGTCTGCGGGTACGCCTTGCGCAACTTCACCGACCTGGCCACCACCCTGGCCGAGTCGGCGCGGGTCATCCGGCCGGGGGGGCGCATCGCCCTGCTCGAGGTCGACGCCCCGTCCTCCGGCCCGCTCCGGGCGGGCTACGACGTCTGGTTCACGCGGATCGTCCCCATGATCGGCGGCGCCCTGTCCGACCGTGACGCCTACCGCTACCTGCCGCGCTCGGTGGCCTACCTGCCCCCCTCACCGGTTCTGCGCCACATGCTGGGCGAGGCGGGCTACTCCGGTGTCGGTGTCCGCCCCCTCGCGGGAGGACTCAGCCAACTCCTCTTTGCCACCCGGATCGGCTGTCCCGCGCCATGACCGGGCCATGACCGCCGTGACCCCGCCATGACCGGCCCCGACCTGCACGCCCGCACGGTGGCGCTGGACTACGGTCCCGACCCCCTGCAGTTCGACGGCAGCCCGACCGTGCTCTTCGACCGGCCCGGGCTCACCCTGGTGGGGTGGGGCACCGCCATCCTGGTGGAGGCCCGGGACGCCGCCGCCCTCCTCTCGGCCATCCCCTGCGACGACGCGGTGCAGCGTCCGGGCTCGGGGGTCGTGGCCCTGGGCGCCCTCCCCTTCCTCTCCGCCCTCGAGGGCCACCTCATCGTCCCCCGCTTCACCATGGGTATCGGGCGCGAGCCCGACGGGGCCACACATCGATGGGCCACGGCCGTGGGGCCCCTCGACCTGCCCCTGCCCTCGACCGACGAGCTGTTCGACGCGGTGATCTGGCAGTACGGCGACGGCGGCCCGTCGGCCGATGGCCCGTCCGGCGATGGCCCGTCCGACGCCGGTCCGTCGGCCGATGTGACGGTCACCGGACTCACCACGACCCTCCCGAGTGCCGGCTACCGCGAGCTGGTGGCCCGGGCGGTGGCCACCATGAACACGCCCGGCGCCGAGCTCGACAAGGTCGTCCTGGCCCGCAGTGTGACCGCCGAGCTGAGCGGGGATCTCCCCCTCTCCACCGTCCTGCGCCGCCTGCGGGCGCACGAGCCCCACTGCACGATCTTCTCGTTCCCGGTGCCCAACGGCACCTTCTTCGGCGCCTCGCCGGAGCTCCTCATGGCGCGGCACGGCCGGCGGATCTCCTGCCACCCGCTGGCCGGGACGATCCGCCGCGGCGAGACGGCGAGGGCGGACGCCGACGCCCAGGGGCATCTCGCCGGCTCGGCCAAGGACCGGGCCGAACACCGCTTCGTGGTCGACGCCATCGCCGGCGCGCTGCGACCTCTGTGCACCGAGCTCACCGTGCCCGACGAGCCCTCACTGGTCGCCTTCCGTTCGGTCGCCCACCTCGGCACCCGCATAGACGGTCGCCTCCGCGCCCCCACCCCCATCCTCGATCTCCTGGCGCTGGTCCACCCCACCCCGGCCGTGGGCGGCACGCCCCGCGACCTCGCCCTGGCCGTCATCGCCGAGGGGGAGCCGGTGCCGCGCGACTACTGGGCCGGGCCGGTCGGTTGGGTCGACGCCCAGGGCGACGGCGAGTGGATGGTCGGCATCCGCAGCGCCCTGCTCGACCCCGACGGCACCACCGTCACCCTCCACGCCGGCTCCGGCGTGGTGGCCGCCTCCGACCCCGGCGCCGAGGCGGCCGAGACCGACGTCAAGTTGGCTTCGGTGCTCGAGTCACTGGTGCCCGGTGGGGCGTCGCACCTGCGCTAGTGCTGCTCCGGCGGGGCGCGACGGGCCGGCCCTGCGGCACCGGCGCCAAGGGGATGCTCACCACCACCGACACCCCGCGTCCGGGCGACGACTCGATCTCGGCCGTGCCGCCCAGGGCCTCGGCGATGGCCCGCACGATGGCCAGGCCGAGCCCGGTCCCCGAGCCCGACCGGGCGGGGTCGCCGCGGTAGAAACGGTCGAAGACGCGGCGCACGACGGCCGGATCCATCCCCGGTCCGTTGTCGGTGACCCGGATCATGCCCATCTCCCCCCGGACCCCGGTGGCCACCTTGACCAACGACCCGGGCGGCGTGTGGGCCAGCGCGTTGCGCACCAGGTTGTGGGCCACCTGGGTCAGGCGCTCCGCGTCGCCCAGGACCACGACCTCGCCCCCTCGGACCAACTCCAGGCGGTGGCCGTGCTCGAAGGCGTTGCTGTCGTCGACCACGTTGGCGCAGATTTGGTGGAGGTCGACCGGTTCCGCCCGTAGCGGCCGGCCACGATCCAGCTCGGCCAGCAAGAGGAGGTCCTCGACCAGCCCCCCCATGCGGCTCGCCTCCTCCTCCACCCGCTGCAGCGCCTTGTTGATGCCGGCCTCGTCGGAGAACCCGCCCCGGCGCAGCAGCTCGGCATAGCCCCGGATGGAGGTGAGCGGGGTGCGCAGCTCGTGCGAGGCGTCGGCCACGAACTGGCGCAGGCGCTCTTCGGAGGCCGACTTCTCGGCGAACGCCCCCTCAATCTGGGTGAGCATCTCGTTGAGGGCGGTGCCGAGCCGGCCCACCTCGGTGGTGGCCGCCTCCTGGGGCACGCGCCGGCCGAGGTCGCCCGAGGCGATGGCGTCGGCCGTCTCGGCCATCTGGCGCAGCGGGCGCAGGTCCCGGCGGACGATCCACAGGGCGAACACCCCCATGATGACCACGACGGCCAGGCTGGCCAGGAGCTCGATCCGGCGGAGCGAGGCCAGCGTGTTGTTGGTGGGGTTCAGCGAGAGGGACAGGTACATGGTCCCCTGCGGCACGGCCACCGCCACCGTCCGGTACTGGCCGGCCGGATCACGCGTGCTCCCGACCACCACCGCGTCGGGATTGGGGCGGAACGTTCCGGCGTAGCGGCCGAAGGAGTGCCCGGCCACGGTGGGCACTCGCTGGACGGGGATCGATCCGGTCAGGATCGGCGCCGGATCGGGGCGGGCCGGCGACCCCGAGGGGCGGCTGACCACCGCCTTGCCCTTGGAGTTGGTGATGACCACGTAGACGTCGGGCGAGACGTGACGGGACAGGTCCGCCTGCCCCAGCGCCACGTGGCGTTCGGCGGAGTACACCGCGTAGTTGAAGGCGAGCGTCTCCGAGGAGGACAGCGTGGCGTCGGCGCGCCCGTAGAGGAAGGAGCGGACCGAGACGTAGGTGACGACGTCGGCGACCAGGAGACCGACGACCAACAGGAAGGTCATGGCGGCGACAAGCCGCCGCTGCAGGCTCACGGCTCTTTGGGCAAGCGCAGCGTGTAGCCCACCCGCCGGATGGTGTGGATGAGGGGGGGGTCGACCACGTCCACCTTCTTGCGCAGGTAGCTGATGTAGGTCTCGACGATGTTGGCGTCCCCGCTGAAGCCGTAGCCCCACACGTTGTCGATCAGCTCGGACTTGGAGATGACCCGCCGGGCGTTCTCGAGGAGATGGCGCAAGAGGTTGAACTCGGTGGCGGTCAGGTCGATGGCGTGGTCCTGGCGCCACACCTCATGCGTATCGACGTGCATCGTCAGGTCGGCAAAGCGCAGGATCGACCCGTCGGACGCTTCCACCTCCCCGGCCCGGCGCAGGATGGCGGCCACCCGGGCCATCAGCTCCTCCACGCTGAACGGCTTGGTGACGTAGTCGTCGCCCAGGGCGAGGCCCTCCACCTTGTCGCTCACCGCGTCGCGCGCCGTCAGGAAGACGATCGGCACCAGGTCCCCCTGCTGGCGCAGGCGGCGCCCCACCTCGTTGCCGTCGAGGTCGGGCAGCATCACGTCGAGCATGACCAGGTTGGGCCGGAACGTCCGCGCCAGGTCGAGGGCCTCAATGCCCGTCGCCGCCGACTGGACGTCGTAGCCCTCGAACCGCAGGGCGGCCGAGAGGAGCTCGGCGATGTTCGGCTCGTCGTCCACCACCAAGATGCGGGGCGGCGGCAGGTCGAGCGAGGGCATGATCCTCTACGCGGCGCGCAGCGGGTCGCCGGACCCCGCCGCGGAGTTGGCCGCCCTCGCCGGGGCGGACTGGCGCGGGTGGCGGACCCCGCGGGTGACCCGTCCCAACCCCCACCACGTGACGAGGGCGAGCGCCTCGACCACGATCCTCGAGGACATCTTGGAGTTCCCGGCCGCCCGATCGACGAAGGTGATGGGGACCTCCACCATGGCCGCGCCGTGCTGCTTGGAGCGGTAGGTCATCTCGATCTGGAAGCCGTAGCCCTCGGCCCGGATCAGGCCGAGGTCCAGCTTGCGCATGATCCCGGCGGAGTAGGCGCGGAAACCCGACGTCGAATCGGCCACGCCCAGGCCGAGCACCGCCGAGGCGTAGCGGTTGCCGCCCCGGGACAGGAGGTGGCGATGGCGGGCCCAGTTGGGCACCGACCCACCGGCCACGTAGCGCGAGCCGATGGAGACGTCGAACCCCTCGGCGAGCGGCGCCAACAGCGTCGGCAGCGCGGCGGGGTCGTGGGAGAAGTCGGCGTCCATCTCGACCAGGGCGTCGTAGCCGTTGGCCAGACCCCAGGCGAAGCCCGCCCGGTAGGCGCTCCCCAACCCGGCCTTCTCCTCGCGCACCATGAGGTGGACGTCGGGCAGATCGGCGACCACCGCCTTGACGAGATCGCCCGTGCCGTCGGGGCTCCCGTCGTCCACCACCAGCACGCCGGCGTCGGGCAGCGACTCGACGATGCGGCACAGAAGGCGTCCTATGTTCTCGGCCTCGTTATACGTCGGGATCACGACCAGGGGACGCACGATCGCCATCCTAGGATACGGACCTGCTCAACCGGTATCGTGCGGCTCGGCTGCGAGCCCGACGTCGGGGTCGACGGCGGGGTCGGCGGGGTCGGCGGGGTCGGCGGCGGGGAGGGCACCGGGCCCGCGGCGTATCTCGCGCACCACCACCTGGAGGGCGCCCCCCACCGGGATCCCGATGAGGGCCCCGACGAAGGTGCCCAACCCCGAGGCCACCTTTCCCCCCAGCGTGGCGCCGATCAGGACGGCCAGCAGGACCCAGAACGGGTTGAGGCGGACCGTCCGGCTCATGATGATCGGGTTGAGCACGTGGTTCTCCACCTGCTGGTAGGCCAGGAAGACGACGAGCATCACGATCCCGGCCGTCACCGAGTGGATGGCGGCGATGACCACCACCGGGACACCGGCCAGGAGGCCTCCCACCAGGGGTAGGAGGTCGACCAGGGCGACGAAGGCGCCGAGGAGCAGGGCGAAGGGAACCCCGAGGATGGCCAGGGTGACCCCCACGACGACCCCGGCGACGAGCGAGGTCAAGAAGTTGCCCAGCATGTAGCCGGTCACCGAGCGGATCGACTCGTTGACCACCCGGTTCATCCGCAAGGAGGTCTCGGGGTGGAACAGGTTCAAGAACCCCCGCCAGAGGCGGGGCGCCTCCAGCATGCTGAAGAAGGTGAGGACCACGATGACGCCGATGGTGACGAGCGTCGACACCGCCGCGGCACCGACGGAGAAGGCCGTGGCCGGCTTGAGCACCTTGGTCAGCTGCTTGGTGAGCTGGGACGACCCCTCCGACAGGTACTTCTGGAGGTGGAGCCGGTAGACCAGGCGCCCCAGCGGGCCCCGGCCCTTGCGGGCGTTCTTGATCAGCGAGGGGATCTCGTGCCCGAAGTGCACGGCGCTGCTCACCAGGGGCGAGGCGAAGAGATAGACCAGGCCGCCGGCGATGACCAGGCCACCGAGGAAGACCAGGGTGGTGGCGCCGCCATGGGACATCCCGTGCCGCTTGAGGAAGCGCACGCCCGGGGTAAGGAGGAGGGTGAAGAAGAAGGCGACGACGACGTAGAGGACGATCTTGCGCATCACCCACAGCCCGACGATGAGAGCGGCGTTCAGGTCGATGAAGGCGATGGCCACCGCCGTGGCGACCACGATGGTGGTCAGCGGCACTCCCCGGCGCCCGGCGTCCTGCCCGAGCCGCGAGCGCCAGGTATCGGGATGCTCGTCGGCCACGGGGCCAGCATTGCAGCTCAGGCCAGGTACGGCGTGCAAGCATGAAGGCAATGGACGCGGTCGGGCCTGAAGAGGCGCCCCCAGCGAGGCGACGCTGGATCCCCCGCAACGTGAAGATCACGTTGACGGTGCTACTCCTCTTCTTCGTCGGCGAGTACATCCTCCTGCCCGATCTGCACAGCGCCCGCAAGTACTTCCGCCAACTCGGCCACCTCAACTTCCTCTGGCTGCTGCTCGGCGTCCTGCTGGAGGTGGCCTCCCTGGCCGCCTACGCCGAGCTGACCCACACCGTGCTCTCCCCCGGTGCGCCGAGCCGGTGGCGGCTCTTCCGCATCAACTGCTGGGCCCTGGCCATCAGCCACACCCTCCCGGGGGGCACCGTGCCGGGGACGGCCGCCAGCTACCGCCTCCTGACCGAGTCCAACGTGTCGGGCAGCACGGCGGCCTTCGGGCTGGCCAGCCAGGGCATCGGCTCGGCCCTCGTCCTCAACATCATCTTCTGGCTGTCCCTGCTGGTCTCCATCCCGCTGTCGGGGTTCAACCCGCTCTACGGCTACGCCGCCATTCTGGGTGTGCTCCTGCTGTCGATCTTCGGCGGGCTCGTCCTCCTCCTCCTGCGGGGGGAGAAGGGCGGCGACCGTCTCCTCAACCGGGTGGCGACCCACATCCCCTTCGTCAAGCCCGAGACGGTGACCGCCCTGGTGAAGAATGTGGCGGAGCGCATGCAGGTGCTCTCCCAGAACCCACCGCTGCTCTACCGGGCCAGCATCTGGGCGGCGGCCAACTGGCTCCTCGATGCGTCCTCGCTGTGGGTCTTCCTCTTCGCCTTCGGGGCCCACGTCGACCCCATCGACCTGCTGGTGGCCTACTCCCTGGCCAACATCTTGGCCGTCTTGCCCATCACCCCGGGGGGGCTGGGCGTGGTGGAGTTCATCACCATCTCGGTGCTCACCGGCTTCGGGGTGCGGACCGGGGCGGCCACCGCCGGGGTGCTGAGCTGGCGCCTGGTCAACTTCTGGCTCCCCATCCCCTTCGGGGGCGGCTCCTACCTCTCGCTGCGCCTGGGACACTCGCGCCAGGCGGCCCGGGACGAGGCGGTGCCGCCCGGACTGGCCAACGAGGGGCCGGCCCCGTCCTAGACCGGCCCTGTCCTAGACGGTCTCGGGCTCGCCAATGCGGCGGCGGGCCCGCTCAATGGCCAGCTCCTTCAGCCGGGCCTGGGCGCTGATCCCGTGCACGTTGGGCACCCGCCGCCAGTGGCGGTCCGGGCCGAGCACCCAGGTGTTGGTCTCGTCGGCGAAGACCAGGTCCAGCACCTCGAAGAGGCGCGCCTGCAGCTCGGGGTGGCGCACGGGGATGAGCACCTCCACCCGGCGGTCCAGGTTGCGGCCCATCAGGTCCGCCGATCCGATGTAGAGCTGGAGCGGCAGGCCGGGACCGGCCTCCATGTCCTTCGGCGCGCCACCGAAACGGTAGATCCGCGAGTGCTCGAGGAAGCTGCCCACGAGGGAGCGCACCGAGATGTTCTCGGAGAGCTCGGGGATGCCCGGGCGCAGGCGGCACAGGCCCCGCACGGACAGGTCAATGGGCACCCCGGCGCCCGAGGCGCGGTAGAGGGCGTCGATCATTTCGGCATCGGTCAGCCCGTTGAGCTTGAGCACGATGCGCCCCTCGGGGCCGGCCTGGGTCTGCTCCTCGATCATGGCCAGGATCCGCTTGCGCACGGTCACCGGCGACACGAGGATCTGGCGGTAGTCGGCGTGCCGCGAGAAGCCGGTCAGGTAGTTGAACAGCTCCCCCACATCGCTGCCGATGTCCTCGGCGGAGGTGAGGAGCCCGATGTCCTCGTAGATGCGCGCCGTCTTGGAGTTGTAGTTCCCGGTCCCCACGTGGCAGTAGTGGCGTACCCCGTCCTCCTCCCGGCGCAGGACGAGGGCCGTCTTGGAGTGGGTCTTCAGTCCGACGATCCCGTAGACGACGTGGACGCCCGCCTCTTCGAGGGCACGGGCCCAGCCGATGTTCGCCTCCTCGT
>Ga0302326_10034529_pt1 | contig 10020 bp, 8 predicted proteins | sample Palsa_T0_3_FD_202264 | JGI IMG/M metagenome (GOLD analysis project Ga0302326, IMG submission 202264) | Peat permafrost microbial communities from Stordalen Mire near Abisko, Sweden - Palsa_T0_3 | ecosystem: Environmental > Terrestrial > Soil > Palsa > Peat permafrost | place: Sweden: Abisko...
ACAGAATCCGCCGCGCGCTTCTCGTGCCGCTCGAGCAGCTTCCCAAGAGAGCCTTAACTCGGCCGTAGTCCGACCGATTCTGTTCGCGCCTTTCGCGACGCCCGCCAGAGAAGGACTCCTGCCCGGGTCCCCGCGTCGGTCACGCTGACCACACGCTGCCGCGGCCTCAACGATGTCCTCGCGGACGGCGCTGGGCGCCGGTCACGGTTCCAGCAAGTTCCGGCGCGGAGCTACCGCGGTGCGCCCGAGCTCTTTTAAGTTCGGGGCGAGGAGATCGACTTCGGGTGGCGCACGAAGGGCCCATGGCCGCAAAACGCAAGATCGCTCCTCCCAAGCCCAAGTACAATCTCCCGTGGTCGGAGCTGACGAAAGCCCAGCAGAACACGCTCTACACCGCCGCACTCGAGAAATACCGGATCGGCGAAGGCCCGAACCCGAGCACGAGCGGCGAATTTTCGCGCAAGCAGCTCGCCGCGGAGAAGACCGCTTAGCAAGGATGCGGCCAGCGGGAGGAATGCGGCGTGATTGTAGCGCTGCTTAGCGCCCTGCTCGTAGCCGCCGCGGCACCGCAAGGTCCGCCGATCGAGCCGGTTCCGTTCGGGCTCTTCGCACCGAGCGATATGTCGTGGACGTTCGGGGCATCGTTCACGCCCGACGGCCGAACCGTGTACTTCACGAAGAGCGAACCCGGGCTCGCCGGAATGACGATCTTCGTTTCGCGGCTCGTGTTCGGAATATGGAGCACCCCGAACGTAGCGACGTTTTCAGGACAGTACGCCGATGGAGATCCGGTGGTGACGCCCGATGGCGGCGCCGTCATGTTTTCATCGCGCCGGCCGCCGCTCGGATCGCCGGCGTCGGCCGCGCTCTACGAAGCGTTCACCAGCGGCCCGCGCGCCGGAACGGTCGTCCCGCTGCCGAATAGCGCCAACGCGCTCGGTAGCGAAACCTCGCCGAGTATTGCGAAGGACGGCAGCGTGTACTTCACGCTGAATGCCGGCGGCGTACGGCGCATCTATCGTTCGGCGATCGCGGGCACTACGAGGGCACAGGCTACGCCGGTAACGCTGCCGGGCGACGTGGACGGCGCCGTCGATCGCGATGTCGCGGTCGACCCCCAGCAACGCTTCATACTCTTCTCGAGCATTCGCGGCGCCAGTCCCGGCAGCTTCGCTCTCTACATCGCATTCCGCTCGGGCGATCACTGGTGCGCTCCGCTGGCATTACCCCCGCCGATCAACTCAAGCTCCTCGCAAATCGCGCCGTCACTTTCGGATGATGGGAACACGCTCTATTTCGCGAGTAACCGCAGCGATCTCGTGCAGCCGGCGGATACCGCGCTCGACGCGTCCGCGTTCGCCGCCGCGCTCGCGCGCTACCAAGACGGAAGCATGCGCGTCTACAGCGCGAGCGTCGGGCCTTGGATCAAGCGCTTCATGGGAGGCGTCGCGTGTTAGCTGCCGTCGTGCTCGGTGTGCTTCTCGCAGCGGTCGGCTCGCCCGCGCCGGCAGCGTCGGTCGCGCCTGCTCCGTTCGGGCTGCTCTCGCCCGGCGACATGTCCAACACGCTCGGGGCAGCGTTCACGAGCGACGAGAAAACCGTGTATTACATGAAGAGCGAACCCGGCGGCGTCGGATTGACGATCTTCATCTCGCATTTCGAGAGCGGCTCGTGGAGCGCGCCGCAGGTCGCGCCGTTTTCCGGGCGCTACGCCGACGCGGATCCCACGATCGTTCCGGACGGCAGCGCATTGATTTTTTCGTCGAAACGTCCGCCGCGTCCCGATTCGTTTTCACTCTACGAGCTCTTTCTTACGGGTCGCAGCGCGGGAACGATCGTTGCGCTTCCCAATAGCGCAAACGCCCTCGGGGACGAATATTATGCGAGCGTCTCGAGCGACGGATCGCTCACCTTCACGCTCGGAACCGACGCGGGATATCACCTGTACCGCGTCGCCGCCGTAAGCGAGCAAAACCTGCCCGCGCAGGCCCTCGTGCTCGCGGGCGACGCGCAGGGCGTCAGCGACTTCGACGAGACGATCGCTTCCAACGGCAAGTACATGGTGTTTGCAAGCGATCGCCCCGGCGGCGCGGGTGCGAGCGACATTTACCTTTCGGTGCATCGCGCCAATCGCTGGTGCGCGCCGTTCCATCTCCCGGCGCCGATCAACACGACGGCCGAGATGGCGACCGGCCTTTCGCGCGACGGACGCACCTTGTACTTCGCGAGCTATCGGACGCTGTTCCAGTTTCCGCGTCCGGTGCCCATGACCGGAGCCGATTTTCAAGCGATGCTCGCGCAGCCGGAAAACAATGCGCTGCATACCTACGTCGCCGACATCGGCGCGATCGTCGACAGCCGGCTCGCGGCGAGCGGGTGCTGAACCGCCCCTTCGTCGGGCGGGAAGCAGAACTCGAGCGCCTTCACGCGCACGGGCGCGATGCGAGCTCGGGCCGCGGCGGCGTCGTCTTGGTCGGCGGCGACGCCGGGATCGGGAAGACGCGGCTCGTATCCGAGTTTGCGCGGGGCATTTCAAATCGGCGCGCCCTGCTGTGCCGGGCGACCGCGCGCGAACACGGGGCGCCCCCTTTTGCGCCCATCGCGGAACTCATTCGCACGCTCGATCCGCTCCAAGCGTCGACGCCGGCGAAACCCGCGGCGGCCTCGCGCGACGAGTTTTTCGAGCGCGCGCTTGAATCGTTCGAACGTGTTTCGCGGCACCGAACCGTCGTCGCGAGCATCGACGATCTGCACTGGGCGGAACCGTCGGCGATCGAACTCCTGATGCTGCTGGCGCGCGAGGCCGCGACGCAACGCGTGCTCTTCGTCGCAACGTATCGCTCGGCACCGGGCGACGCCGCGCCGGACGTGCAAAACACGATCGTGCGTTTGCGGCGGCTCGAGGGTTGTTCGAGCATCGACCTGCACCCCTTGAGCGCGGCCGAAGTCCGCTTGTTGCTGTCGGCAAGTCCCGATCGCGAGGCCGCCCTCGGGCACGACGTCGTGGCGGAGATCGTGCGCTCGAGCGAGGGCAACCCCTTATTCGCCGAAGAACTGCTGAAAAGCGCGCTCGACCGAAATCGCCCGAAGGACGTCGCGCTGCCGCACACGATTCGGGCTATCGTCGAAGAGCGGCTGCGTCCCTTGCCGGAAAGCGAACGCGCGATCCTCGCGCAAGCCGCCGTCATCGGCGCGACGTTTTCGCTCGACGTCCTGGCGCATACGGTCGCGCAGCCTCAGGAAACGGTGCTCGGAGCCCTGCAGCGTGCGCGCAATCTCCAACTCATCGTCGAAGACGATGGCGAGACGTTTCATTTTCGCCATGCGCTGACGCGCGAATGCATCTACAATTCGTTTCTTACCAAGCAACGCACGACATACCATCGCCGCATCGCGGAGTTCTTGGAACGTGCGTCGCCTGCCGCTCGCTCGCTGCAAGATCTCGCGTATCATTGGTGGGCGGCGCGGGATGCCGCCAAGGCTCGCACGTATGGCGAACTCGCCGGCGACGCGAGCGTCGCCGGCTTCGCTTTTGAGGATGCAGAGCGATACTACCGGTACGCCCTCGAGTACGGCGAGCGTGCCCCCGGATCCGAGGCGAGCCTGTACTTGAAGATCGGGACCGCGTGCCAGCGGCAGGCGAAGCACGGTGCGGCGAAGACCGCTTTCGAACGCGCGGCTGAAGGCTTCCGAGTTTTGGGCGACGCGCGCGGTGAATGCACTGCGCGCCTGGAAACCTCGTCGTCGCTGTTTTCACTCGGCGAAGGCGATCCGGCCGCTCCGTTGCTCGACGTCTACGGCCGCTTGACCGGCGAGAACAACGAGGCTTTGCGCAACTGGATGGCGACCGAACTCGGTCAGGTTCACGCCCTCGCGGGCCGGCTCGACGACGCCACGCGAGCGCTGGATAGCGTCGATATCGCGCACGTCGATGAACCGCGCGTGCTCTTCGACTACCAGTGCGCGAGCGCGGTCGTGGCCCTGCGCCGTTGCGACGTGCGCGAGTATCTCGCGCGCAACGGCGCGGCCGAGCGGATTGCGACGGAACGCGAACGGCCCTACGCGCGCTCGATCCTTCTCGTGAACGCCGCGGAGGGTCTGTGCGAGATGGGCTATTTGGACGCGTCGAGCGAGTTTTTCGATCGCGCCGAAGAGCTCGTGTACGAACGGGGTTTTCAAGGTCCACGCCGTGCGTTTTACGCGGCTAAGGCGGATCTGCTGTTGTTGCGCGGCGAACTCGCCGGTGCGGTCGATTTGCTCGCCCGGGCCGCGGCGACGATCTGCGATTATCCGTTGACCGGGCCGATGATCGCGCGACCTGGGATCGAACTCGGCCTGCTGCTCGACGATGCGCGTTTGCTCTCCGCTTACGCCGACGAGACACTGCTCGCAACGCCCTATCGCGCGACGGCGGCCGCGAGTTTCGCAGAATACTTCGCCGCGACGGATCGCTTCGGCGAGTGCCGCGACCTCGTGCGCGAGATTCTCGGCATCGGCTACCCGCTCTGTTCGCGTTTCCGCGACCTACTCGTGGTCGCACGATTTGGAGACGCCGCCGAGGTTGCAAGCGGCCTTGAAATCGTCGCACGATTCGCCGCGCGGCACGGCGATCGCACGTTCAAGGCGAGTCTGCCGCTGTTCGATGCGATCGTGGCGCGGCGACGTGGCGACCGCGCGATCGGCGAACGTTGCGGCGCCCTCGCGGCCGAGCGTTTTCGGGGCCTCGGGTTTCCATTGTACGAAGCCATGGGCCGCGAGCTGTGCGGTGATGTCGAGGCTGCCGCCACGGCGTATCGCCGCCTCGGGGCGCTGCGGCCGCTGCGCGAACTAAGCGGGAGAACCCTCGCCGCTCCCCCCGCTGCCGGTTCTTCGCGAGGCGCCGGCGGTTTGACCACTCGCGAGCGCGAGGTGGCCGACCTCGTCGTGCAGGGTCTCTCGAATGCTGAGATCGCGGAGCGCCTCGTGATCTCGACCAAAACGGTCGAGAAGAATCTGACCTCGCTCTACCGGAAAACGGGCGTTTCGTCGCGCAGCAAATTGATCGCACGCACCGCAAGCGCGCCGGATTCTGCGTCGAAAACATGACGGAAGGGGAGGAACGATGTCATTCACCGATCGATTCACGAACCACGCCGGTGCCTACGCGGCTGGCCGGCCCTCGTACCCGCCCGCTTCGATCGATGCGATCTTGGCGGGGTTCGGCGACCCGTCGAACCTCGCCGTCGCCGATCTCGGAGCGGGCACCGGTATTTCCTCGCGGTTGTTCGCCGATCGCGGAGCGCACGTGTTTGCGATCGAACCGAATGCCGCGATGCGCAGCGCCGCCGAGCCCGACGCGCGTATCGAATGGGTCGACGGGACGGCGGAGAGCACGACGCTCGCGGATCGTTCGGTCGATATCGTCGGCGCGTTCCAAGCCTGGCACTGGTTCGATCCGACGGTAGCAACGGCTGAGGCGCGTCGCATCGTTCGGCCCGGCGGTATCCTCGCCGTCGTGTACAACGAACGCGACGAACGCGACTACTTCACGCTCGGATATGGCGACGTCGTGCGCCGTTACTCGACCGATGCGACCGAGCAGCGCCGCGCGAAAGCGCTCGCGCACGCACTGGGCATCGATCCGGCGAAGACGAAGCGAGAGCACTTTCCCAACGAGCAAACGCTCGACCGCGCCGCCCTCCATGAGCGCGCGACGAGCTCGTCGTACTTGCCGCGGAGCGGTGAAGCCGCAAAAAGAATGCATGCCGCGCTCGACGATTTGTTCGGCAAATTCGCCGTGCGGGAGGCGGTCGTGATGCACCTCGTCACGATCGTGGTGCGCGTCGAACTTTCGAACGACGAGCAAAGTCGGTGAGCGCCACGTTCAACCCGCCGGCGCCCGATGCGCTGACTATGATGGCCCCGCGGTTAGCGACACCCCACAATCTGTGCAAAGTAGTTTGGACTCGACGGCGTGTTGAATCCCGTCAGTTTCTGCGGGTCCGAGCCGTCGTGATTCATGATCCACCAGAACCGTTTTGCGAACTCCTACGAGCCGAAGACTTCCGTGAAGTCGCGGCCGAGTTTTGCGAATGCGTATTCGACCGTGCTCGCCTCGCCGACAAATTCCATGAACATCAAGGCAAACTGCATGGACGTTGCGACGACGGTCGCCTCGGAAAACGTGGGTCCGAACGGCCCATCCTCGGCGCCGGCGAACGCTCCGCCAATCTCGGCGATGGCCACGCTATCCGCCTGAAGGTAAGCGGTCCGCTGCGACCACGCACTCGCGATGCGCGCGCGAAACGCGGCGTCGGGGTTGACGCGCGGAAGCATTCGGCTCATCTGTTCCAAGGCAACGCGGCCGCCGTTCGCAGGCGCTTCGTCGTTCGGGCTCAGATCGCGCCGCGCTGCGATCGCGTTCACAGCTTCCTCGATCGGCGTCGCGGCGCCGGCGCGTTCCCAATCGGCGCGCTTCTGCTTGGCGTCCTCGATGTAGAATTTCAATCGCACGGCATAGTCGATCAGCGACCGCGAAAGCGCGTATGCTGCCCTGATTCGCCCGGCCCGCGCGAGAAGGATGACGCTATCGAGCATCTCCCACGCAAGCACGCACAACACCGCCGCCCAATCCCGCAGCAACTCCTGGAAAGGATCGAGGCCCTTTTTCTCCGTGATGATTCCGAGGTAGATATGGAGATCGGCGACGATCTCCTCAGCGAGCTTCACTTGGCGTTCGTTCAGGCGTCCCGTCATCGATCGGCCTCCGTTCGCTCCGGTGCATGGTCGGAGAAGCCGAGAATTTCCTTTGGCTCCGCTACCGCTGGTCCGGTCGCCACAATGAGCCGATCATCGAAAGAAGAAGGCACCCCCGATGCAACGAAAACCCAGAGCCATAAGCTCTGTCGTTGCGTTCGGAGCGTGCTCGCGGCGGCTGGATATGCCAACTAGGGTGTATTCCTCAGAAACGTTGATTCGCTCAGGCGACACATCCACGTTACCTTGGCTCGGACGCTAACGAGGCCGTTCCCAAAGCGGTGCGATGGTCATCGCTCCGCGAGCGATCACTCCCGCACCGCTTGCGGCTACTCGTGTGGCATCAAATCCAACTTCGTTTTCGAGAAACCCCGCAATGCCGACGTTGACGAGAGGATTCTGGTCTTCGCTCGGGTCCACGCGAAACTCCCCGGCGAACGTGCTGCCGGCTATAATCGTCGTGGCAATCGGACCACCGCACGGTGGTGTAAAGCCGATGTACGTTCCCGGGCTCACGAAACCGCCGCTCACGGGAAGCCCCGGGATATTTGCGTAGAAGAACGGCACGCCATTGCCTGTGTCGTACACGACTTCGGGGCAAACGCCGGTAGCAACAGTGTTGACGACGACGCATTCGTATCCGCTGCGGAAGGCCGGAATACCAAGCGCCCCGACGCCCTCCGGCACGAGCGGGAATACGACACCTCTGAAGGGCGGGCCGCCCAAAACCAAATCGCCTCGGTTTGGCGTCAGGCGTAACGCAAAACGCTGGCTGTAGACGCCCGGCAGCACGCGCAACGGATTGGGAAGCACCTCGCCGAGCGACAAGCTCGAGCCGAAAACGCCATAATCACCGTGCGCGTAGTTTTGCTGGGGCGTGATGATCGTGCACTCGGGATTTGTCACGGGACACGATGCCGAGGTCAGCAACGCGAAGGGGACCTCTCGTGCCGTCTTGATCGAACCGATGCGCACATAGGCGTAACAGACGACACCGCTATACGTGATACGCCCCGGGTTCCCGTACGTGACGCTGGTCGGTGTGTGCGAGCACCGCGTTCCGCTAAAGGGCTCTCCCACACCGGGAACCGCGAAAAGCCGTAATCCGGTCGAACCGGTGTCGAAGACGATCGGGAAAGCCTTCAGTGCACCCACGCCGACATCGAGGACTGCCCTGTAGGTTCCGAACTGATCGTTTTCGCTAACGGTCAACGGGACCGTCACGGGCGCCGGCAGAGCGGGATAACCTTGCGCGCCGGCGGCGAACATGCTTGCGGTCAGAAGACCGGCTGCCAGCAAACTAGAGAGAATGCCTTTCATGGGTTGCCTCCTTCGTTCCCATGCTAACGCTCCATGTCGCGCTTGGTCCTTAACCTGTAATGAGAGCGCGCGTCCCTTTCAGAATTGAGCGCGTGTGGCGATCATGACGCGCCCTCCGTGCGCGGGAGCAAGCGTGATGAAGCGCAGGCGGATGCGCTCGGGAGCGACATGCTGGACGCGAAGATCGACACGAGCAAGAACAGTCTGCAGGACCACGCGCATTTCGAGGTGCGCGAACGCCGCTCCGACGCAGCGGCGAATGCCGCCGCCGAAGGGCGTCCAAGAACAGACGCCGGCAGGCTTCTCGAGGAAACGTTCGGGCCGAAATTCCAACGGCGCCGGGTAGAGGCCGGGATCCCGATGGACGAGGTAGGCGCACGGCGCAAGCCACGTTCCGGCGGGCAGTTCGTATCCTCCGAGTTCGAGCGGGCTCGCAAGCTCGCGCAGCACGAACGGCAGCACGGGCCGAAGCCGCAGCGTCTCCTTGACGACTGCATCAGCGTACGCGTGGCCGCCGGCGGCTGCTTCTTCGCGCAGGCACGCGAGCTTCTCGGGATGGCGAAGCAGTTGTTCGAACGCCCACGCCAGCATCGTTGCGGTCGATTCGTGACCGGCGATCAGCAACGTGATCAACTCATCTCGCAACTGCTCGTCGCCGAGCATCGATCCCTCGCCGTCGCGCGTCGATATGAGGGCCGAGAGAATGTCGGAGCGCCCGTTCACGTCGGGGCTCGAGCGGCGATGCGCGATCGCTGCACGGAGTGCCTCGTCGACACGGCGGATGAGCTTGTGAGACGATCGCGCATCGCCGGGGGCGCGCCCCGTTCGACGGCGCAAAGCAGCGACGATTCCTTGGCGGACTTGGTAGCCGGGACTCGTCGTCGCGTTGAGCAGACTCGCCATAAGGTCTTGAAAGCGACTGACCTCCGCCGGCTCGGAGAAGCCGAATACCGCGCGCACGATGACCTCGAGCGTTATCGCCTGCATGCGAGGCCAAATGGGGAACGCGTTGCCGCTCGACCAACGCTCGATTTCGCGCAACGTGACGTCCCGTATCAGTGACTCGTAACGCAGGACGCGTTCGCCCACAAACGCCGGGAGAAGACGCTTCCGTTCCTCCATGTGTTTTGGTTCGTCGAGCACGAGAATCGATTCGGGCCCGACGATTCCGAGGAGAAAGCCGTTCGTCGCGCCGGTGAGAACGGCCGACGGATCAGCGCTGAAGATTCGCTTGATGTGCTCGGGATCCGAGGCGAAGACGCGCGTATTCGGATCGCCGCCGGAGCCCGGGCCGGAAACGGCAAGCGGATGGAGATCGAGCGTAAAGAGCGGCCCGAAGTCCTCCCGGCACTCATCCATGAAACGCGGCGCGTCGAGCAGCCAGCGTAACGTCTGCAGCGTACGCGGGAGGCGAGGGCCCGGGGGGAGTCCGTGGCGCACGTTTGATGTGCGTCCCGCACTCGGTGTGTCGACATCGGTTGGTTCGTCGATCGAGACCCCCGCGCTGGACGGCGGTGCTTTCCGGTGCATCTTCACGGCGAACTCCTTGGCTCGGTCCGATCGGCAATTCCAAGGGCACGCTACCATAAAAGTGAAGTGACGTCAATTCTGTTTGCCATGATATGATGCGGTCGTGGAGTTGGAAGCCGCCGGTTTCGCCCTGCCCGCGACCTCGAAGGGTCATGCGACGCGCGCGCGCCTCATGGCGTGTGCGCGCGAGGAGGCCCTTCGTACGTCGGGCCGCATCGAGATCGCGGCCGTCGCCTCAGCTGCGGGAGTTGTGCCGAGTTTGGTGCATCGCTACTTCGGTTCAAAGGCCGGCCTCGTGAGTGCGCTCGTCGATGATTTTTTCGATCGACTGGACGCAGAGGTGCTCGGGGTCAACCTCGACGCCGCCGGGGACTGGGCCGCGCGCGAGCGACGCCGGCTCGAGCTCGGCGTCTGCTTTCACTACGCCGATCCGTT
>Ga0302326_10034530_pt1 | contig 10020 bp, 9 predicted proteins | sample Palsa_T0_3_FD_202264 | JGI IMG/M metagenome (GOLD analysis project Ga0302326, IMG submission 202264) | Peat permafrost microbial communities from Stordalen Mire near Abisko, Sweden - Palsa_T0_3 | ecosystem: Environmental > Terrestrial > Soil > Palsa > Peat permafrost | place: Sweden: Abisko...
CGGAATGGAACTGGTGCCTATTTTGAAATTCCGTTTTGGAATTTACCGCTATAGATTACCGATTTCGCATGCCGCTGATTAGAAGATTCTCAGCGGGCATGCATTGCCTGTTCTTGCGTTCCGCCAAGTAGCTCTCTGATCTGTGCGATCAGCGCATCGGGGCCATCATCCTTCGCCACGAATCGATCGACCGATCCAGCCGCGCCCGTGTTTGACAGCCGATAGTAGGGAGACAATACAACCGTGATTACCTCGGGACAGATCTTCTTCACCTGCTCAGCCAGCTCCGCATAGTCCACGCTCGGGTCGCCATTATCCATCAGCAGCATGTCCGGACATTGCTCTTCGGCCATGTCTCGCGCGTCTTCCGCGGAGGTCGTGGACAAAACGCTATAGCCGAAGTGCTCCAATAGCATGCGGCGAATGATAAGCAAATCGCGGTCATGACATAGGCAGAGTATCGCCTTGGAACGGTGCATCATTCTTGCTCCCAAAATGTTCGCGTTGGGCGTAGCCAGTCGCGAGCCGAAGTGTGTACGCCCCATCAGGCGTGCAGCAGCTTTACATGCAAGGCCCGTGCCAAGGCTTCAGCAAAGGAAAATAACGGCTTATGGAGCCGCTCGCGAAAATAGGTGGGAAAGTTTTACCGAGTAGCGGAAAGGCTGCCAGATCGAACGCCAGGCTGGAACCGCCGGACTTAAGTGCTGGTCGGGAGAGATGGGCAAGGCCAGGTGCAGCAGATAAGGCCTTGCCCATCAGAGGACTACGCCTGCGCCGGCAGGCCGCCATTCGACATCCAACGGTACGTCGGCTTCGCTGGCGCCTTCGGCAGTATGTCGAGGTAGATCACAGCGTAACGGAATGCCATCACTGCCGCCGCGATAACCAGAATGGTCGAAGCGAATTCACTCCACTTGGGAACGTAATGGGTTCCCATGGCCGTTTGTAGCGCGTTAATCGAGACATTCAGCCGATTCACCATAAACCCGGCCACGACGATCGCGCAGCTCCAATACAAACGCTCGAGATTGTTTCGTACGCTTTCGAAGCTAAGCAGCGTGATAGGAATCGCCAGGAACAACAGCACCTCAAGCCAGAAGTACCCTGCCTCGGTTGTGCGCTGAAACGCATAGCCAAACGCCTGGTTGGCCACCAGGTCGAGCGCTTTAAAGAAAGCGTAGACGATGAGTAGCATCTGCACCATGCGGCCGCAATCGCTCAGAATGCTGGGATCGATCCTGACATTCAGCGAACGCATGCACAGGTAAATGGCCATGACGGTGAGCGCCAGCCCGGCCGGAATCGCCGACAGATAGAACATTGCGTGCATATATTGCGAGTACCACAGCGGATGCACCTTGCCGCGCGCAATCAGGTATAGTCCGCCAAGATACGACTGGTGCATCGACGACAACAGTACACCGGCCAGCACGACGCCGATCAGGATTTTGTGGTGGTAGTGCAGTACGGTTTCGCGGAGGCGCTTCCACGGCAGCTTCTCGATCACCGCCGGTGCGAACTCAAAGGTCAGCACCGTGGTGTACGTCATGATGCAGATGCAGACGTCGAACAGCACCGAGCGATGGTTCCACATCACGATGGGGTGCCAGAAGCGCCAGGGCAAGCCGATCTCATAAAGATATCCCACACATACCGTCAGGTATCCCAGGAACGAGATGAGAATTGCGGAGCGCAGAATGGGGCGGTAGCGCTCCATCCCCAGCAGATAGACTGCGGCGCTGATGCCGAACCCCGCTGCCGACAACCCCACGCCGCACAGCGTGCCCAGTCCAACCCACAAGCCCCAGGGCATCTGATCGCTGAGATTCGTGCTCGCCCGGAATCCCTCGAAGAAACGGATATAAGTTGCATAAATGCCGGTCACGAAAATGATTCCTACGATGACGCGCCACAACGTGATTTCCGACTTGATTCGCGCGAGCATGGTTAGCTCCTTTCCCCTCTGATCTTGTTGATGACCGCTTTCTCTTCCGCTTCCGCCAGCGCCACTTCACGGCGCCGCTGCGTCACCCAGTACAGCGCGGACAGAATCGTGCCGCCCATGATGACCACCTTGGGCGAGTCGCCTAGCGCGCTTTGGGTGAGAGTGGGCATCGGTTGATTGCCGCTCGGTGCAGGCTTGAATCCCAGCTTCTCGAACGGCACGTCGGAGACGAACAACACACAGCCGCCCCCGAGTTCATCGACGCCGTAGATGTGCGGAACGTACGACGAATCGCCGCGAATGCGATTCCAGGCCTCATTGATCAGCTCGCTGCGATTGCCGAACACCGTTGCCTGCACGGGGCAAGCCTCGGCGCACGCGGTCGGCTTGCCGGCCTTCACCCGGTCGACACACATGTCGCACTTCTTGACGAAGGGCGCCAGCTTGGTCCACTGATACCGCGGCACCTGGTAAGGGCACGCCAGCATGCAGTAGCGGCAACCGATGCACTTGTCCGCGTTGTACACCACCGGGCCGAGCGCCAATTTGTCCAGCGCGCCCACCGGGCACGCCGAAGCGCAGGCTGGATCTTCGCAGTGCATGCAAACCTTGCGCACGAACTTGTCGCCGCGGCTTTCCACCACCGTGAAAGCGGTGTCGGAGAGAGTCGGTTCGGGATCGGTGCCGAATCCATGAAGCTGCTTGCAAGCGGTCTCGCAACTCATGCAGCCGATGCAGCGTTTGATGTCGATGAGCATTGCTTTTTCTTGTGCCATGATGTCCTCCAGGTCCGTCGCCGAACGGCGCTAGGTCAGAAAAAACTCCTTCACCAGTTGCGCCTGTACGCCGGCGTCCACCTGGAACAACAAGCCTTTTACCGGCAGGCCGCCATCCTGCGCCAGGCTGGGAGTGAGCTGTTGCACCATCGCGCCCAGCCGCGCCAGGCTGTTCTGCATCCACGGCAACACAATCGGGCCTTGCAAAAGGTTCTTGACGTTGGTCAAGATCTCCGGTGCTTTGATTTCGCACAGCCAGCCATTCCTGTAGGGGTCGTCAACGACCAGATTCGGGTTCTTGAGGACTTCGTGGTTGACGGAAACCAGCACGCCTTCGACGGGCGAGAGCAGATCGACGCTGCGGCCCTCGCGCGTGATCGTGCATAGCGGCTGGCCCTGACGCACCCAGCGGTTCAGGTCGGCAAGTTCGATGGAGTCAATCTTGCCGAATAAGTTGCTCGCGAACGCATCGATGCCGACGCGCGCATTTTGCCGGCCTTCGTCGACCACCCAGGTGTGCCCGGGGTGGAAGCAGTAATCCTGCGGAACTTCGAATCCTGCCTGCTTCACCATCAGCGGCGGAGACATCTTTTTCGCGGGAGCGACTTGCAATGTGTTCGCGTCCTCTTGCGGACGCCGGAAATACATAACGGTAAGAATGAGTAAGAACGTTAGTAAGACAAATAGGATCGACATGGGGCCTCCTTACTGCTCCGCGCAGTCGCGCGGGCTGGAGCGCAGCTGGTGCGTGCCGCTTGGAATCGAATTACTGGGCAGGCCGCCATGGCATCGCGCTCCACCTTTACTCGTGCACGTGGAGGGCAATGCACTGTCCCGAAAAGGGCTGTGCTTCTAAAGGAGATAGGAAAGTAGTGCCAATTGAGGATGGCTTAACCACTGCATTTTGCAGGGTAACCGTCGCACTTTGCTGTGGTGCGAAATGCGACGGTGATATTGCAGGTCTTAGCCGGAAACGACTTCCTGGGTTTTCTTCACCCTTCGCAAGAGCGAGGTAGGGTGGATTCCGAGGATCCGCGCGGCATGGGTTTTGTTCTGGCCGGTCGCGTTCAGGACTTCGTGGATGTAGCGGTCCTCAAGTTCTCTGAGGGAAACGAACTGATCGCCAGTGGGCGAAACATCGAACGACGAAAAGGCTTCTTCGATTTTGGGTTCTTCGCGATAGTCCCGAACTTCTTCCGGTAAATCTTCTTCCGTAATTTCAGTGTCGTGCGAGAGGATCATGGTGCGCTCGATCACGTTGCGCAGCTCGCGAATATTTCCCGGCCAAGGGTAGCTCTGCAACAACTCAGCTGCGGCCGGCGTGAAACCTACAAAATTTTTCTTCAGCTCCTTGTTGAAGAACTGCATAATGTCGAGCGCCAGTGGCAAGATGTCTTCTCGCCGCTCGCGTAGCGGGGGAATGAACAGCGGCACTACATTCAAACGGTAGTAGAGATCTTCGCGAAATTCGCCCCGGGTGACGGCCTGCTTCAGGATCTTGTTGGTCGCTGCGATGATCCGCACGTCAACTTGAATCGGCTTGGTTCCCCCCAGGCGCATGAAAATGCCCTCTTCCAGAACCCGCAGAAGCTTCGCTTGCAGGCTGGCCGAGGTGTTTCCGATCTCGTCGAGGAAAAGCGTTCCGCTGGAAGCCTTCTCAATTAGCCCTTCCTTGCGACGCCGCGCATCGGTAAACGCACCGGGCTCAAAGCCGAAGAGTTCGCTTTCCAGCAAGGTGTCAGGCAAGGCCGCGCAATTCAGGCTGATCAACGGCGCCTGCGCGCGCGAGCTGTTGTAGTGGATGGCCTTGGCCAGGACTTCTTTACCCGTGCCGCTCTCACCTTGGATCAGGATCGTCGTGTGTTCGCTCTCGGCGGCGCGGCGCGCCATCTCCAGCACCTCGCACATGGCCGGGCTTTGGGTCACGACTCGCCCGAAATCGTAACGCCCCTTGGCGTTTTCCACCGTCTCGCGGACGCGCACGCGCAACGCCAGCATCTCCGTCGCGCGCTGGATGGTATTGACCATGTCCGCGATGTGGAACGGCTTGATGAGGTAATCGTAAGCGCCTAGCTTCATCGCTTCGACGGCGCGGTCGACCAGGTGATAGGCGCTCATCATCACCACGACCATCGCCGGCGAGATTTTGCGTCCCTGTCGCAGGACTTCGATGCCGTTGATCCCCGGCAGCACCACATCCAACAGCGCAACCTCGGGCTTCTCATCCGTAATGATCCGGAGCGCCTCTTCGCCGCTGGTGGCCGGCATGACTTCGTAGCCCTCGGCTTGCAAGGCGCGCCCAATCGTGCGCAGCGTCAGGGCTTCATCGTCGACGATAAGGATCGAATGCGACATTTACGCAACCACCTCCTCGCTGTACTGCACCGGTTTTCCCGCCTGACGAATCGGCAGGGTCACGCGCACGGTTGTTCCGTAACCAGGAAGGCTTTCCACCTGAATATCACCGCCATGGCTACGCACATAATTGCGGGTGATGCTGAGTCCCAAGCCGGTGCCCTTACCGCGCTTAGTCGTGAAAAATGGCTCGAAGACATGCGGCAGGATGTCGGCGGGAATGCCGCAACCGGTGTCGCAGACGCGCAATTCGATCACCTCTGCGAACTTCACCTTGTCCGCAAGAATCGTGATCCTGCCGCCCGGCGCCGTGGCCTGCGCTGCGTTCAGCAGCAGGTTCATCAGGATTTGCGACAACTGGTTGGCGTCCGCAGTGATGGTGGGCAGATCGGCCGGGACGCAATTCTGCAGTTCGATATTGCGAAACATCGGCTGATGCCCCACGAAATTCAAGGTCTCGTCGGCCACGATCCGCAGATTCACTCGACTCAACGTGAGCGGGTTGGGACGCGCATAGTCCAGCAGCCCACGCACGGCGGAAGATATCCGTTTGCTGCCTTCGATGCACTGGTCGATCTCCTCGCGGCTTTCTCCGTCGGCGTCCCTGCGTTCCAGTTCCAGATGGGACATGATGCCCATCAGCGGATTGTTGACCTCATGAGCGGCGCCCAGCGCAAGTTGCGCCAGCGAGGCATACTTCTCATAGTCGGAGAGCTGCGATTCGAACTGCATCTTCTCCTTGGCGAGTTCGCGTTCCTCCTCCAAGCGGCGCACCAACTCCTGTTGGGCCAGATTGCGCTCGCTTTCGTGCTGCTCAGCCAACTGCTTCAGTCCCGCAATCTCGCGCTCCGCGGCTTGAACCCGTATGCGTGACCACACTGCGAATAAAATGGTCAGCACCAGGCCGAACGCCACCCCTCCCAAAAATCCGTCGGTGCTCGTGTACATTGTCGTTTGGGATCCCGGATCCGCCGCGCTGGCGTGCTCTGAAACCAGCAAGAGAAACAGCCATGCAGTGCACCGGCTGATTGGCGGCACAAGACCAAAGAGGAGCCGCAGAGGGCGGCTTGAGAGCCGGCGTCCACGGCCGTCGAATGGGGCCAGGACCATAAAACTCTCCACCTATGACATTCGCGCAGTTAGGCGGCAGCGGCAGTGATAGCAGTCACCCGCAGGCGTGATGCGGAACGAGGCTGGATGTCATCGGCCGGCATCGTCTTGTAGAGAATAGGCGGGTTAACATTGGGCTTGAGACGTACTCCGACCGCTTGAATGAAGTGGAAATGCGGCGTGAAGATACCTGCATCGCGGTACGGGCCGCTGCAAAGTGGCCGTTTGTAGCGCGACACGGAGCACCCTATGCGCTGCCGACGTAGCTGTTATAATTCTGAAAGGCGCCTGACTCGGCTTGAGCTGAACAGGTGCTCCCACATTTCGCGCCGGCATCTTTAGCCGGTTCTCGTCGGGGAGTGGCTCAGCCTGGTAGAGCACCTGGTTCGGGACCAGGGGGTCGGAGGTTCAAATCCTCTCTCCCCGACCAATTCCTTCCAACTGCTTGCAGTATGGGCCAGAGCTCCAAAGTCGACCCACCTGGTTTTGGCCCAGGTGCTTCTAGCACTCACACCCGCATAAATACTGAACTTCATGCGCCTAAGGCGATGCAAGACCGTCTACAGAATCGACTAGACTGCTGTAGCGGAAACCCCAGATACCCTACTCAGCCGTGAGCAGTTGAAATCGAAAAGAAGTCAACACGTCGGTCGGCAATCAACGGAGCTAAAGAGACAAACAATCGTCGCCCGTAGGTGATTTCGGCAGGTGCTGGAACAATCGTCCAGACTGCACAGAAGAATCTGGGCACGTCGCTGGGACCCGCGCTACGTCGCCAAGCCAAACGAACAACATGGCAAATCGCCAGAGGAGCGAACGCGAACAAATTGCGTCCCCGAAGTCACGGCCGTCATCGGAGTACTGCGCACTGGCGCCCGCGTCAGGCAGGAATAGTCACGGAGGACAGTCTCGGCCAAACCGAGCGAAGAACAATCCTCGCGCCTAGTGGAAGGAGGATTAATGTCAGATAACCAAACGGCACCCGGCAAGGAAGCAACGAAAGAAAGAGTTCGATCCCATCAGCCAGGGCAAGACGTCTTCAAGGCAATCCTGTCCGAGGAGATTGACTGGAAGCCTTTTCCGGCGTTCCCACCGTCCGTGCGGCTCGCCGTCGTTGTAGGTCAACCCTCGGAGGCAAGCCCTTACACTATCCGGGTGAAGGTGCCTCACGGCGTGAAGTTGATGCCGCACAAGCACCCCGAGGACAGGGTATACACAGTCATATCCGGCGTCTTCTATATTGGCCTGGGTAATCAGTTCGATGCCAATAAGTTGCAAGCGTATCCCCCCGGCGCAGTGATCGTTCTGCCCGGCGATACGTCCCATTTCCACTGGGCCAAGTCCAGCGAATACGTCACGCAGGTGACTGCCATCGGGCCCTTGGGCCTTGAATACGTCAACTCCAAAGACGATCCGCGAAATGCATAGACGAGTTAGATTCGAAGTTGATGATGAACATCGCCAAGGTCGAGACCTTTCCACTGCGTATTTGCTTAAAAGGTGATACAGAGTTTGCAGCGTCGGCCTTGGGGAGAAAGGAACATGACCCGGTCTGAGAATTGATCCGGATGCTGAGTTGTTCGTAACTACCTGGTCATCGGAGGCGACGGGCTTGAGAAATATGCGGAATGAACATCTAATGGTCGGCGTCTAAAAAGGGATAGCCGAGCAAGAATCGTCCAGGATTGGGGAAAGTCCACTAATACTCAAGGAGAGATTACGGTGGCAACGATTCACGTAAATGACAGTTCTAGGCTCGGTGTGCTTGAGGCTGGACAAGCGGAGAACTCTGCCAACCAGATTGCAGTCCCAATGGCGCTGCGCATCAACGGTAAGGAACATTCATTGCGCATCGATCCACGTACAACGCTGCTGGATTGTATTCGCGAAGCCGTCGCACTCACCGGAACGAAAAAAGGCTGCGATCACGGGCAGTGCGGCGCGTGTACGGTGCACGTAAATGGCAGACGGGTGCTGTCCTGTCTCAGTCTCGCCCTATTACATGATGGGGAAGAGATAACGACTGTCGAAGGTCTGGGCACAACGGAAGCAATGCATCCGATGCAGGCAGCATTTCTCGCCTGTGATGCCTATCAGTGCGGGTACTGCACCTCCGGCCAGATTATGTCGGCCGTCGCGCTGTTGAATGAGCCGTGCGGTCCCGATGACGCAGCGGTGAAGGAACTTATGAGCGGCAACATCTGCCGCTGCGGGGCCTACGCCAACATCGTCGCGGCGATCCAGCAAGTTCGTAAACGCGCTTAGCGCGAGCGGAGAGATTCTCGATGCACATCTTCGAATTCATCCGGCCGGCAGATCAGACAGCGGCGATCGCAACCGCCGCGCAAGCAAAAACAGCCCAGCAGGGTGCAGACGTACGGTTCCTGTGCGGCGGCACGACGCTCATCGATCTGATGAAGCTCAACGTCGAGACTCCCGCACGCGTGCTCGACATCAATCGCCTCCCGCTCGACAAAATCGAAACCACGTCCGACGGTGGCCTGAAGATCGGCGCGACGGTTCGCAATTCCGATCTAGCAAATGACGAGAGAGTGCAGCGCGATTATGCCGTGCTCTCTCAGGCCATTCTTTCTGGCGCCTCGGGGCAGATCCGCAACATGGCCACAACCGCTGGAAACCTACTACAGAGAACGCGGTGCGTCTATTTCCGCGACACGGCGATGGCCTGCAATAAACGCGAAACAGGGACCGGCTGCTCCGCCATCACCGGCAGCAATCGCACGCTCGCAATTCTCGGAACCAGCGATCATTGCATCGCCACTAACCCGTCGGATATGTGTGTGGCAATGTCGGCGCTGGAGGCAATCATTCACGTGCAAGGACCCAAGGGAACTCGCGCCATTCCCTTCGGCGATTTCCACCTTCTGCCCCGTGACACACCGCATCGGGAAACGGTGCTTGAACCGGGCGATCATATCACTCATGTCACGCTGCCGCCGCCGGTCACCGGAAGTAAGCAGGTTTACCTGAAGTTGCGCGATCGCGCCTCGTATGAATTCGCCCTCGCCTCGGCGGCGGTGGTGATGAATGTCGATGACGGAAATGTGGGGTACATTCGGATCGCCTTGGGGGGGGTTGGAACGAAACCATGGCGCTCGCCCGAAGCGGAAGCAGCACTCAGCGGCAAAGCCGCGGATGCTGCTAATTTCCGCCAGGCCGCCGAAGCCGCTCTGCGCGATGCCAAACCGCAGAGCAAAAACAAGTTCAAGATTGAACTGGCGAAGCGATGCCTTGTGCACGTTCTGCAAACGGCGGCGAACGGCTGATCCGGCCGAAGGAGAAAAGACCATGCCGATACAGCAGCAAGCATCAGCGGCACCCTCGCCTATCGGGCGTGACACGGTTCGGGTCGAAGGTTCGCGCAAAGTGACCGGAGTTGCCCAGTACACCTCAGACTTCCATTTTCCCGGGATGCTGTATGCGGTGCCGGTTGGGGCGACCATCGCGAAGGGCCGAATTACAAGGCTCGATGCCGCCATCGCCGAGAAGATGCCCGGCGTAGTTGCGATCTTGCACCGCGGCAATATCGGCAAGATCTTCCGTTCGATTCCGGGGCCGGGTTTCTCCGGCATCTGCGAGGAGCGCCGCCCGCCTTTTGAAGACGACGTCGTTCGCTACTACGGCCAGTATATTGCGCTTGCCGTGGCGGAGACATTTGAAACGGCCAAAGCCGCTGCCGATGCGGTCGTCGCAACCTACATTGCCGAGCAGCCGAACGTCGAACCGCAGCTTGTAGCTGACGACGAGCCAGACGAGGTCATGACGACCTTCGGACCGCTGCAGCGTTTAGAAAGTCAGCGTGGTGATCCCGAC
>Ga0302326_10034533_pt1 | contig 10019 bp, 7 predicted proteins | sample Palsa_T0_3_FD_202264 | JGI IMG/M metagenome (GOLD analysis project Ga0302326, IMG submission 202264) | Peat permafrost microbial communities from Stordalen Mire near Abisko, Sweden - Palsa_T0_3 | ecosystem: Environmental > Terrestrial > Soil > Palsa > Peat permafrost | place: Sweden: Abisko...
ATTCCAACCGAGACGAGTTTCGTCGGCGCTTCGGCGGCGCCCAACCAGGCTCCTGCGGTGAAACCGCAAAGGACGCCGACGACTTGCAGCTTTCGCGCGCGCGAAGTCTGCTGATCCACCGTTAGCATCGAGGGATTTATAAGGGGTTCCATCTTTCTTGGCGACGCCTAGTGAATGGACCTGAGGAGAAGCAGTCCGCCGATCAACACCACAAACGGAACCCAAAAGTGAATATCGGTGAGCACGCTGACCAGCCAGCCTCGAGTGTTCGAGGCCTCGTCGTTTTCTTTCATTCCCTCTCCCATTTCCGGCCGCGCGCCGGAAATCAAGCCTCACGCCCGAGCCACTGCCGCTGAAACCGGCAACGCTGCTGCTGTTGCGCGATACCGGTAGGCGCCCTAGCGTCCGCTATCCTACGTTGAAGTGATGGTTTTGCAAGTGGAAGATCAGCGAGCGCCGCGGTTCACTCCTGTACGCCGACGATGACTCGCCAACGCGACAGGTGATTTCCAACTCCCGTCCATAGACACGCCCCCAAATGAAATTACACGCCGTGGACAATTGTCCGCCAAAAGGAGGTTAGAGTAGTGACGACGAGGTCTGTACGCTACGGTACCGAAAGGCGGGCCAGTGGTCGGCTCAATTTCCAGTACGGATGTATTCGTAATTGGCGGCGGGCCGGCGGGGTTGGCGGCCGGCATCGCGGCGCGGCAAAAAGGGCTCCAGGCAATCGTGGCGGATGGTGCGGCGCCTCCTATTGAAAAGCCTTGCGGGGAAGGGATGATGCCGGAGACGCTGGCCGCCCTGCGAGACCTGGGCGTGGAAATTCCTCCGGGACAAGGACAGAAATTCCGCGGAATATGTTTCGCGCAGCAAGGCGCGCGAGTCGCCGCTGATTTTCCGCACGGGCCAGGAATTGGTTTGCGACGGCCGCAGCTTCACGAACGGCTGATCGCCAGAGCCGAAGAGTGCGGCGTGCAAATGCTGTGGAACACCACCGTTTCCGGCATGGATGCGCAGGGCGTGCAACTCGCCCACGGAAAGATTCATGCCCGGTGGATCGTCGGGGCCGACGGCCAGGGCTCGCGGGTGCGGCGCTGGAGCGGGTTGGAAGCAACGAGCAGCAATAGAGAACGATACACCCGCCGCCGGCACTACCGGGTGAAGGCGTGGTCGAACTACGTGGAAATTTATTGGGGAAACCGTGCCCAGGCATATGTAACCCCGATTGGAAGCGAAGAAGTTTGTATCGTGATGATGGCGGAACGGGTGGAGCACGCTTGCTTCGATCGAGCGCTTCAGGAACTGCCCGAACTGAGCGAAAAACTTGGCGACGCAGAGCTGAGCGGCCGGGAACGAGGTGCAGTCACCGCGATGCGCTCGCTCCGCAACGTACAGCATGGGAATGTTGCGCTGGTTGGCGACGCCTCGGGTGGCGCCGACGCAATTACCGGCGAGGGACTGCGGCTTTCGTTTCGGCAAGCAATTCTACTAGCCGACGCGATGGCGGCGAACGATCTGCGCCCATACCAACGGGCGCACCGCCAACTCGAAAGACGTCCCATGCGGATGGGCGGCATGATGCTTTGGCTGGGCCGCAACCCGCGTATTCGAGGCCGAGTGATTCGCGCGCTACAGAGCAAACCGGATCTCTTCGCGAGGTTGCTGGCTGCCCATGGAGGGCAGGGAAGTTCCGCGGACCTGTTGTCGACCGGAGCACTGCTAGGCTGGCAACTACTCGCTATTTGATTTACGAGGTTTTATGTTTCCGGGTTTCCCACTGTTCCCGCGATTTTGGGAAGGGTGAGCGTTTAGTCTTCGCCAGCTCAACGGCGGGATCTACTTGATGTAGCGATGAAGGATTTCCACCAAATCTTCCGCAGCCTTGGTTTCGCGCGAACCAGCCTTAGCATCCTTGCTCAGCACGTGAAACTTTATCTCCCCTTCCACGATCTCCACCAATAAGCCGTTCACCGCGCCCCGACAGGCGGCAATTTGCTGCAATACGTCCGCACACTCCCGCTCCTGCTCGATAGCCTCGCGAATGCTTTGCAACTGTCCCTGAATCCGATTCACGCGGACCAGCAGTTTTTTCTTCTCGTCGATGGAGTGAGCCATGCGCGTTCCTCCTTGACATACTATACCCAGTATAGTATCAAAGATTCGCTGTCACAACCGATTCATATTCCTGGGCTCTAATGCTCCCTGGCAACCATCCGCGCAGCGGACTAATCAGAGCGTACCAGATTCGGCGCGATGCCCAAGTGGCGCGCGAGTCCGTTGCGCTGCCGGCCGCCCAGCGGGCTGGTGGGTTCCCATTGGAATGCGGGCGGCCAAATCAATCTCGGCGTAGGACGCGAGGTCAACCAATGAACTGGCGGATCATTGCACTTCCTGCTTTTTTTCTGGGCTTATTGGTGGCCGGATGTGGCGAATCGAAGCCTGACCCTCAGGCCGAAGCGCCGCCGCCATTGAAAGTCCAAAAAGTCGAGGACCGCAATCTGTTTAAAGTCGATCATCCCGATCAGTTCGCGCTCACCGAGGCAGTAGCTCACCTGGCATCCTCGCAATTGAAAGTAACCGGCACCGTCAATCCGGACATTTCCCGAACCGTTCCGGTAATTTCCATAGCCACCGGGCGCATCGTGGAAATCCGCGCTCGCCTGGGCGACAGCGTCGAGAAGGGCCAGGTGTTACTGCGGGTACAAAGCGCGGACGTAGCCGGCGCCTACTCCGACTATCAGAAAGCCGTTGCCGACGAAGAACTCACGCGCACCCAATCCGAGCGCGCGCAGCTTCTTTACGCTAAAGGCGCGATCTCTCTGAACGATCTGCAAGTGGCGCAGGACACCGACGCCAAGGCCAAAGTAGATGTGAAAACAACAGCGGAAAAGCTTCGCGTCCTGGGCAGCCCGGATTTGGATCAGCCAACCGGAATCGTCGACATTCGCGCTCCGGTGTCCGGGGTGATCACCGACCAGCAAGTGACCAATGCCGCGGGTGTGGCCGGCCTGGGATCTCCGAATCCATTTACGATCTCTGACTTCAGTGCGGTCTGGATCCTTTGCGATGTGTACGAGAACGATCTCTCGAACGTGCGCCTCGGAGAAAAGGCCGACATTAATTTGAAGGCCTATCCGGACAAGACATTCACCGGAGTGATCAACAACATTGGCGCAGTCCTGGATCCCAACCTACGCACCGCCAAGGTGCGCATCGAGGTGCGCAATCCGGGGCTCATGCGTCCCGGTATGTTCGTCACCGCCACGTTTCACGGCCAGAAGAAAGAAACGCGCGCCGCTCTTCCGGCGACGGCCATCCTGCATCTGCACGACCGCGATTGGGTCTACCTGCCCGACAAGGACAACCAGTTTCGCCGCGTGGGTGTTACCGCGGGAGACATGCTTGCGGGCGGTGCGCAGGAAATTATCTCGGGGGTGACGCCGGGCCAGCACGTGGTGTTGAATGCGCTGCAGTTCGAAAACACGGTGGAACAGTAATGATTCGCAAGATCGTCGATTTATCTCTCAACAACCGTTTCATCGTCCTGAGCCTGGCGCTGCTTCTTTTCGTTTGGGGCGCCATCGCATTCAAGAAACTGCCGGTCGAGGCTTATCCGGACGTAGCCAACACCTGGGTTCAGGTGATCACCCAGTGGCCAGGCCGGGCCGCGGAGGAAGTGGAGCAACAGGTGACCGTTCCCATCGAAATCCAGATGAACGGCATCCCTCACCTGCAACACTTGCGATCCTCTTCCTTGTCCGGACTCTCGGTAGTGAATCTGATTTTCGACGACGATTCCGATAACGATTGGGATCGCCAGAAGGTGCTCGAGCATCTCGCGCAGGTCACCCTGCCACCCAACGTCAACGCCAGCATCGGTCCTGATTTCAGTCCGATCGGTTCGATCTACTGGTACACCCTGCAAAGCAGCAATCCCGCGTACGACGTGATGGAGCTAAAGTCGATCCAGGATTGGGTGATCACCGAGTATTTAAAATCCGTACCCGATGTGGTGGACGATTCCTCGTTCGGCGGCATCACCCGCGAATACCAGGTGCGCCTCGACCCCGATAAGTTGATCTCTTACGGCTTGAGCTTGGCGCAGGTGGAGCAGCAACTCACCAACGCCAACGCCAACGCCGGAGGAAGTTTTATCGAACAAGGATCGCAACAGGTGAATGTGCGCGCGGTGGGACTGGTCCGCAACGTCGCGGATATCGAGAAGACGGTAATCAAAACGCAAAACGGTACCGCGCTCCGGATACAGGACATCGGCGTGGTTAGCCAAGGCCCCAAGATTCGTCTCGGCCAAATCGGGAAAGCGGTGCACCGCGCGGATGGCGTGGTGGTCGACGATGACGACGTGGTGGAAGGAATCGTCTTTCTCCGCAAGGGCGCGGACACCGCCACCACACTCGATGCCATTCACGCCATGGTTCGGCAGCTAAACGATCAAATCCTTCCGCGGGGAGTGAAGATCGTTCCGTACTTGGACCGCGACGATTTGGTCCACTACACCACCCACACCGTGCTGCACAACCTCGCCGAGGGAATGTTGCTGGTGGTAATCATTTTGTTCATTTTTCTGGGGAACGTTCGGGGAGCGATCATTGTCGCGCTCACGATTCCTTTCGCGCTGCTGTTTGCATCGATTTGCCTGGACCTGCGGCATATCTCCGCCAACCTGCTCTCCTTAGGCGCGCTCGATTTCGGAATGGTGGTGGACGGCTCGGTGGTGATGGTCGAGAACATCGTTCGCCACCTGAACCGCCGGGAGGAAGGGACCGCCACGCTGCTGGACAATATTCGCGTTGCGGCGCACGAAGTGCAGCGGCCCGTATTTTACGCCATCGCCATCATTATCACCGCCTATCTCCCGATCTTCACCCTGCAAAGAGTGGAAGGAAAATTGTTCCGGCCAATGGCATGGACGGTGGCGTTCGCGTTGCTGGGAGCGCTGATGTTTTCCATGCTTTTTGCGCCGGCGCTGGCCAGCTTCTTGTTTCGGAAGAACGCGAAACAATGGGAAAACCCGGTCATGAGATTCGTCACCGAACGCTACCGGAAGGACGTCGCGTGGGCGGTTCGCAACCGCTGGTTGACGGTGGGAGTCGCCGTAGTCGCATTTCTGTGCGCGATCTACCTGGCTTTCGGCGGCGTAATCGGATCGGAATTTTTACCGCATCTCGATGAGGGCGCGATCTGGGTCCGCGGAACCCTGGCTCCCAGCACCGGTCCCACCGAGAGCGCGCGCATCGCCGAGCGGGCTCGCGAAGTCCTCGCTTCCTTTCCGGAGGTCCCGCAGGTCGTCGACCAGATCGGGCGCCCCGACGATGGAACCGACACCACCGGTTTTTTCAACACCGAATACTTCGTCGATCTTTTGCCCAAAGACAAATGGCGGCCTGTATTCTGCCAGGACAAAGATCGGCTGATCGCCGCCATGAGTCGCGAACTGCAAAAGAATCCGGGAGTGATCTGGAATTTTTCGCAGCCTATTTCCGACAACCTGGAAGAAGCGGTGAGCGGGGTGAAAGGCGCGCTGGCGGTAAAGGTCTATGGCGACGATCTGAAGGCCCTGGAAGCCGAGGGCGATCAGATCGTCAACGTGATGAAGGACATTCGCGGGGTGGAAGATCTTGGCCTGTTTCGCGTGCTCGGCCAGCCGAATCTCGACTTTGCGGTGGACCGCGATGAAGCAGCTCGCTACGGGATCAATGTCTCCGACGTCCAGGACGCGATTCAGACCGCGGTCGGCGGCAATGCGCTTACCCAAGTGCTGGTGGGCGAGCAACGATACGACCTCGTCCTACGTTACTTGCCGGAGTATCGCGATACCACCGAAGCGATCGCAAAAATTCGCTTGTTAGCGCCCACGGGCGAAAGGGTTTCCCTGGCCCAGCTAACCAAGGTGAGCGTCTCGGACGGAGGTTCGGAAATCTATCGTGAGGCAAACTCCCGATACATCGCCATCAAGTACAGTGTGCGGGGAAGGGATCTGGGAGGCACGGTAGACGAAGCGATCAAGAAGGTGAACGCGGGCGTGAAATTGCCGCCCGGGCATATCATCGATTGGGCGGGCGAATACGAGAGCGAGAAGCGCTCCGAGCGCCGCCTGCTGCTGGTTCTGCCCATCACCATCCTGGTAATTTTCATCATCCTCTACACCATGTTCCGATCGATGAAGTGGGCGTTCCTGATCCTCACCAACGTAGCCATGGCCAGAATCGGCGGCTTGCTGGCATTGCTGATTACCCACACCAATTTCAGCGTGTCATCCGGCGTGGGCTTTCTCGCGCTTTTCGGTGTTTCCGTTCAGACCGGCGTCATCATGGTGGAATACATCAACCAGCTTCGCGCCAAAGGCTACTCCACCGAAGAAGCGGCCGTGGAAGGAGCGGTGCTGCGGCTCCGGCCCATCATGATGACGATGTTAGTCGCCACCCTGGGACTTCTTCCCGCGGCGCTATCCCATGGGATCGGTTCCGATTCACAACGCCCTTTCGCCATCGTCATTGTCGGCGGATTGATCTCTGATCTGGTCATGAGCATCTTTCTATTGCCCACTCTCTACGTGTGGTTTGCGCGGAGCGGCGATCAGCTTCCCGTAGCGGAAGGTGACGAAGCGTGATGGGAAGGCCGCAATGTGCGAGGTTGATTGCGTTGCGGGCATTCGAAGTTAGAATGGAGGTGTACCGAACAGCTAGATTGGTTTGTCTGCCCGCAACGGGGAGGAAACCTGGGTATGAACAAAGCCGAAGTTTGCGCCGTCATCCGGGAAATCGCCATCATCCCAGCGATCCGAGTGTCTTCCGCTGAGCAGGCCCATTTTGCCGCCGAAGCGATCACCCGCGGCGGAATTCCCATCGTGGAGATCACCATGACCGTGCCGGGAGCTGTCGATCTGATCTCCCACCTGGTTCGTTTCCATCCCAAAGTAGTGGTCGGCGCCGGCACCGTCTTGGATATCGGCACCGCGCGGCAATGTGTTGACGCCGGTGCGCACTTCCTCACCGCTCCGGGATTCGACCGCGAGATCGTGGAATTCGCGTGCAAACAAAACATCACCGTCCTTCCCGGCGCATTGACGCCGACCGAAGTGCTTACGGCATGGAGAGCCGGTGCGGACTTCGTCAAGGTCTTTCCCTGCGCACCCGTCGGCGGGCCCAAGTACATCAAGGCGTTGCACGCTTCGTTGCAACAGATTCCCTTGATAGCAGGGGGAGGAGTGAACCAGCAGACCGCCCTGGACTTCGTATTGGCCGGAGCAACCGCCATCGGCGTAGGAACCGACTTGATTCCGATCGAAGCCATCGAGCGGCGCCAGGCCGACCGAATCCGGGAGCTGGCGCTGCGTTTTTCGGGGTACGTCAAAGAAGGGCGCGCGCGCCTGGGACCGGTCAAGCCAAGCGTCAAGGACCAGACGTTTACGGCGAATGAAAACTGCGCCAGGCCGTGAAGCCCCAGCCTCAGCTCCCGATACAGCCCCAACGAAGGTTCAGGCGTCCAATTTACGGATGACCATCGAGCTTCGGGCACCCCATGCATTTTGGGAATATCGGCCACAACTGCCCGTTTTTGCCGGCCATCCGGGATGGTATCTTAAGTATTGACTGCAGGAACTTTAAAGCGCGCCATGTCTAATATCATGCATCGATCTGGCCTCCGAACAAACCTCCGGGTTAGCCGCCGAGTGCTGCGCCATCTGCTCCTGTGGGCCCCCTTACTGCTGCTGTTTGGCCTAGCCGATCGTAACCCTGCGAATTCCGCGGAACTCCCCACTGCGCCGTCCACTTCGGTTGGGCCGGGGGCGCAGTTTGCCATCGCCGACCTCGATGGCGACCTTCGCCCGGACCTGGCCAGCATCCAAGCCGAGCCCAACAGTTCCGGCTCCACCAATTACTGGATTCAGCTTCAGCTCTCCGCGACTGGGCGGCAATCGATTCGGGTGGTCGCGCCAGCCGGCGGTCTGCGCATCGAGACCCGCGATGTCAACGGAGACAACGCCATTGATCTGGTCCTGGCCGAGGCTTGGTTCGATCGGCCCATAGCGGTCTTTCTCAATAATGGTCATGGTGGTTTTTCGCGGGCCGAGCCAACCGCCTTCCCCGCAGCATTCCGGCAGTCCGAAACGAATTGGTCTTCGGCGGCAAACCTGGCGACAGACACCGCCGGCGTGCCGCCGCAATCCGGGGCCGGCGTTCGCGAGGCAAAGAATAATCTAGTTCGTGAGCGCGCACTGGCGCGATGGATCCCTCCTTCGGCCGCGGGTTTTGCGGTCAGCTCATTCTTGTCGTGCCACCCAGGACGCGCGCCACCCTCCGAAGGTCCTCTCTCGTAGTCACCCAAATCACGCTCGGCATACCTGCGCGATACATGATTCGCTACAGGTCTGCTGACTGAATTCGTATTTCGGCTCTAGTTCCCGGAAGGAGTGCGTGGGTCACTCCGGAAAATTTAGCGCCGCACTCAACCCAAACTTGTCGTCAGACGCGAGGTCGTTCAATGAAGCGCACGGAGTGTCGAATACTTGCTATGGCGTTTTTCGCGATTTTGGTTGTGGAAGGGTGTAGCAGCGGCCAGGGAGATCCTGCGAAGGAAGCGCCGCCACCTGCTCAAGTCGAGCACGAGCAGGATCTCAACGTAATCCAGGTGGATCATCCCGAACAGTTCCCGGTTAGCGCGGTAACCACCCACGAAGCCGCGTCGCAGTTGGTGGTCACCGGCACGGTGAACCCCGACATCGCGCGGACGGTACCGGTGATTTCGGTGGCGTCCGGCCGCGTCGTCGATGTTCGCGCTCGTCTGGGCGACACCGTGAAAAAAGGGCAGCTCCTGATGCGCGTGCAAAGCACGGATGTGTCCGGTGCTTTTTCCGATTATCGCAAAGCTCTGGCCGATGAAGCTCTCACGCGCACCCAGCTCGACCGCGGTAAGGAACTGTTCGCGCACGGGGCAATCGCATTGAACGATCTGCAGGTGGCGCAAGACGCCGAAGACAAGGCCAAAGTTGACGTCGAAACCAGTGCCGAACATCTGCGCGTGCTCGGCAACGATCCCGATCATCCCAGCGGAATCGTCGATATCTTTGCTCCGGTTTCAGGTGTGATCACCGACCAAGAGGTGACCAACGCGGCGGGGACACAGGGTCTTTCTTCGCCGAACCCGTTCACCATCTCGGATTTGTCTTCGGTATGGGTGGTCTGCGATGTGTACGAAAACGATTTCTCCGGGGTGCGCCTCGGCGAGACCGCCGACATCCGCCTGAACGCTTATCCCGATCAACTCCTGGAGGGCGCTATCAGCAACATCGGCGCGGTTCTCGATCCGAGCATTCGCACCGCGAAAGTCCGCATTGAGGTCCGCAATCCGGGATTCATGCGCCCGGGGATGTTTGCCACGGTCACTTTCCATGGCTTGAAGAAGCAAGAGCACGGAGTGGTTCCGGCGTCCGCGATTTTGCATCTACATGATCGCGACTGGGTTTACACCCCAGCGGGAAACAATAAATTTCGCCGCTTGGAAGTAGTCAGTGGAGACACTCTCCCGAATCAAATGCAGGAAATCATATCCGGGCTGCAGCCGGGCCAGAAAGTGGTAACCAACGCCTTAGGCCTGCAGAACACCGTCGACAATGAGTGACACCGGCGCCGTTGTAGCCCCGGCACTCATGCCGGAGAAGACTCGAACTACCGTCTGAAAACGAGGCGTGCGAAATGATTCGTAAGCTGGTCGATTTTGCGTTGGAAAACCGCTTTCTGGTGCTCGCAGCGGCGGTCCTGCTGTTTGGTTGGGGCGCAATTTCGTTCCATCAACTGCCGGTGGAAGCCTATCCCGACGTGGCCGACAACTACGTCGAGATCATCACCCAGTGGCCCGGAATTTCCGCTGAACAAATCGAGCAGCAGGTGACCATTCCGTTGGAAATCGCCATGAGTGGCATTCCTCACATCACCCATTTGCGTTCGTTTTCGCTCTTCGGACTCTCCGACCTCAAGCTGATTTTCGACGATGAA
>Ga0302326_10034534_pt1 | contig 10019 bp, 8 predicted proteins | sample Palsa_T0_3_FD_202264 | JGI IMG/M metagenome (GOLD analysis project Ga0302326, IMG submission 202264) | Peat permafrost microbial communities from Stordalen Mire near Abisko, Sweden - Palsa_T0_3 | ecosystem: Environmental > Terrestrial > Soil > Palsa > Peat permafrost | place: Sweden: Abisko...
CGCGCCATGCTGAGCGCCAGGTTGATGCTGGTAAACGTCTTGCCATCACCAGGCAGCGCACTCGCCATCATGACAACACGCGCGCCGGCCGTCCGTGCAGCACCTAGAGTCTGCACCTGCATGAGGATGGGTCGCTTGATTCGCCGATACTGATCTGCAAATCGACGCTCTTCAGTCTCGTCGGGCAAAAATCCGGCGGACCGCAGTCGCTTCAGATCAATCTTGATAAAACGGGACGCTTCAACCGCGTGTGCGGGCAGATCGAGCAGCGCTATTTCTGCGGTTTCGACCGTGCCAACCACATCCGACCGCGCTGAGGAGGAATTTTCGGCTGCGCTGGCGCGTAGTTTGGCAATGGCATTCTCCATGACACTCATAGCCATGCCCCCAATTCACGCGGGATCGTCAAATGCAGGCCCAACAAGCTGAATCCCAGTACCACCATCGCCGCGGCCACATAGCTGCCCGTAGCTAGCGAATAAAGCACAAGGTCCCAACGCTTGCGGCGACGGAATACCTTTGGATAAGCGGCACCCACGGCGCCCAACACGGTGGCACCGGTGTTATCGGTCAATGTTCTGACCGACCAGAAGACCGGCTTCAGAATCTGCAGCAGATACGCGAGGCCGCAGCCGATGGCAGGCGCCAGCGCAAATACCATCAGCACCAATAGCGCCCGGCGTGGTGTCACAGGTCGGTATTCAGCATTCGGGGGTTCGACGATCTCAAAACGTACCGATCCACTGGTGTCGGCTTCCTGCCCTAGCTTTGCCTTCTCGAGCTGCGTGAGAAGAGCCGTGTACTGGGTCTTATTGACGTCGTAGTCGCGATTGAGCTGCGCGTAGTCGGCTTCGACCTTGGGCATCGTGTCCAAAGCCCGCCGCAGTTCGGCTACCCGGCTCTGGTGGTCGCCGAGCTGCCGGCGCAGCGTAGCTATTTCGACATCGGCTTGATTGAGCGCTACCTGGATGCTCTGATATATCGGGTTTGCTGTGACGCCGCTGTTTGCCACCGCATTCGGGTCGCCGCGGCGCAATGACTCGAGCTCGGCGGCCCGCCGTTGATTGAGTTCTGCCAGCGTCTGACGTGCTGCAATCACGTCGGGGTGTTTGTCGGTGTAATTGAGTAACAATTCGTCAAGGCGCGCCTGCGCATCGCGGATACGCGACGAGGTGTCGCCACCCGACGCCGTGCCCGGCGCGCCGGCCAGCGGTGCGGCCGTCGCGGCTGCCGTATAAGTGGATTCACCCTGCAGCTGGCGGCTCAACTCCTCGCGCCGGGATAGGGCGACCGAGAGCGTGGTTTGTGCACTCTTAGCTGCGTCCATCTCGGTCTGTAGCCGGGCGAAGTAGCCGCCCTGCTCAGTGGGCATGGTGCCTACATTCTGTTTCTTGAAGTTCGCCAACCGATCTTCGGCTGCGCGCAGACGCGTCTCGTAGTCCTTTATCTGCGTTTCCAAGAACTTCTGCGCATCCTGCGATCCTTGGCGCTTGCCACCCAGCGTGTCGACGATCAGTGTATTCAGCAACGCGCCCACCACCTTCAGGCCGCGAGCTCGATTGGCGTCCTGATACACGATTCCGTAGATGCTACCGGCGTCGCGGTCGCCCTCGCGGCTACTCGCCGACGTCACCGTAATCGCAATGTGATCACGCATACCATCGATGACGCTGACGCGCTTGCGGACATCCGTGAGCTGCGGATTAAGCAGACCTACTTCGCGCGCGATCTTGTCGAGCTGCGGCGCGCCTAAGAGCGACTGGCGCACAAAATTTAACTCAGCATCCACATCTTGTTCGACCGCCAGGCCTTGCAACACGGGCCGCAGCGCGGTACGCGTGTCGACAAAAACCGTTGCACGAGCTTCGTACATATCCGGCAGCAGCATGACCACGGTCCACCCGATCACGCCCAACAGCCAGGCCATCAGGAGCGCCCACCAGCGAAAGCGCCATGCGCCGCGCACTTCGTCAACAATCTGCTCAACCAACAAATTCATAATCTAGAACCGCGTCTCGGGCACAACGATAACGTCACCGGGCTGCAGTTTGATGTTCTGAGTCATGTCGCCCTTGTCGATGATCTTTCCCAGATTGACACTGATCTCGGTCTGCTTTGCGCCGTTCATGCGCACGACCTTCGCCCTATTGCCTGCCGCATAGGGGCCTAGGCCGCCTACCGTCAGCAACGCGTCGAGCACCGTCATACCTTCGTGGTAAGGCAGCGACTGCGGTTTCAACACCTGTCCGATGACCTTGACCTGGCTGAAGGCGCTAAGCGGCTGCGTTACGATGACATTGACCTGCGGGGACTTCACGTACTCGCCTAACACTTTTTCGATGTCGCGTGCGAGCTGCGTCGGAGTCTTACCAACCGCGACCATGTCCTCGACCAGCGGGGTTGAAATCTTGCCGTCGGGCCGCACCGGCACCGTGGCAGAGAGTTCGGCATTGCGCCACACAAAGACTTCGATGGTATCGCCGGGTCCAATGATGTAGGCCGCGGCTACCGGCTGTGCCGGGACGGCCATCGGAACCGGCGGCGGGGGGGCCGCTGGCGAGCTGACCGGCGAGGCGCTGGGGCTGGGCTTCTGGGGTGGACCCGCAGGCGAACAGGCCGCCGTCACGGCAAGCGACAACGACAAAAATATCAAGTTAAACCAAATACTTATCGATTTCACCGAGATTCAGCCCCCATGCTAACGACCTTTTTTTAAGCTTATCAGATACCTGTCAGCGGTCACTGCGGCATTCGCCAAACCGTGATGCATCGTCGCAAATGCCGTCCACGAAAGCCCCCAGCTGCACTTGCGCCGCAGCGCAGTCCGGATTGCATTGTGCGCGGAAGGCGAGGATTCGGGAATCTACCGGGGTCAAAAGCGAGGTCACGCCATACCAAAGCTCGGCGCGCAGCGGCGAGGTCATCTCGCGGCCTGCAACCTCATACACGTACCACACGCGGGATTGGGCGCCAGCCTTGTCTTGCAGCGTGAGCCCCATAAATCGATGTATGTCGCTCGCCACCGGTCCCCGATCGACCAGGACGAACTGTTGACCCATAGGGGAGTTGTCGTAGCCTGATAGCTTGCGTCCCTGACGCTGAAAAGCGTAGTCCGCCGTATACCACTCGACAACCGCCGAGGCGCGTCGGTAAGCCGCAATCCATTCGCTATCCGCGCCGATAAAGACGGGCCGCCATTCGTGGAGCGTAGGCAGCGGACCACTCCAGCCGCGCACAGTCTCGGGGAGTCGCGGCGGCATGACGGCCCTAGCGTCGCCCCGGACGGCAGACCATGCGATCGCGGGTCCGAGCACCAGCGCCGCAACAGCCAACACAAGACCCAGTGCGGCCGGCCGCCACGGCGGGCTCAGTCGGTCCGCAGGTGGCGCGGGTGTCGCGCTGCCCGAATCAACCGGAATCCGTGAAGCCACCAGGAAGAATACGGCCATCGCCACGGCAAACACCGCCCAGCCAAAACCGTAGTGACTGACCCGAACCAAGTAGCTCTGCATGTCCGTCAGGTGCCCGGCAGTAATGACCACGCTGACGCGTACCCAGTTCGTGAACAACGCGAGTACTGCGGCCAGTGCCAGTAGCAACACGCGGTTGCGCGCGTTGTCGCGGTGCAGCGCGCCGTAATATGCCGCTATCGCCAAACCGACTACTAGGAAATGCAGGCCGCTACAGCCGCCCTCGATCGCAAATGTGCCTTCCGGTATGTGCACAAGGTTGCCGTAGAAGACCACCGGCAACCCGAAGAGCTGCAAGATTATGTGCGTCGCGACAATCGTCAGCGCTTGCAGCGGATCGTTGATCACGCCCCAGAACGGCAACGCGAAGTACAAAAAACCCACCGGGAAAAGGCAAACTCGCGCGGTTCGAAGTCCAAAAACCGCGTAGATTGCTATCCACAGAATGATTGGAAGCAGCACCTCGTGCGCCGTCTGAATGCTGGCGCGATACGCCAGGAGCCATGCCAGGCTCAGAAGCGCCAGCGCGATATAAACTATAAACGGCTGTCGCTCCGCTTCGGGACCCCTCAGCTCAGCGCGGCGCAGATAGAGCAATGCGACGCACATGAGTGCGATTAGGTACCCGTGCGTGCTCCCGCGATTGTCGAAATCAGTCCATGCGACCGAATAGGCGGCCACGGTCGGCCAATAGAGCAACATGACGGCCGTGATCAAAAAACATATGCCGAGAAAGCGCCGGGTCGCAAGGCTCACGGATCACCCGTTGTGCTCACTCGCACATCGCAGCGCTCCAGGAGGTCATACAAGGTCGGGCGGCTGACGCCCAGGAGTTCAGCGGCACGCGAGACATTGTTTTGCGCTAACGCCAGCGCCTGAATTAGAGCCTGACGCTCGGCATTTAGGCGAATCTCGGCCAAGTTCAGTTGCGGCGGCGCGTCAACCAGAGCCTCGATGCCCAGATCGTTCGCATGAATCAGTTGACCCTCGGCCATGATTACGGCAGCCCGGAGTTTGTTCTCGAGCTCGCGCACGTTTCCCGGCCAACCATAGTGCTGCAAGGCCGCGACCGCATCGTCGCTCATTCCACGCAGTTTGGCTGCGGACTCCGCTGCAATTCGCTGCAGAATCGCCTGCGCTAGAACGACCACACCGCTGCCGCGTTGCCGCAGCGGCGGCACATTAATGGTCACTGCACTAATGCGGTAATAGAGATCCTGCCGAAAGCGCTGCTCGGTGATAAGCGTCTGCAGGTCCTGGTTTGTGGCGCAGACAACGCGCACATTGACTGGGATAGGCTTGCGGCCGCCCAAACGCTCAATGACGCGGTCTTGCAAAAAACGCAGCAATTTTGCCTGCAAGGAAGCAGGCATGTCGCCAATTTCGTCGAGGAACAGCGTCCCACCTTCGGCCATCTCCACCTTGCCGAGCGTTTGCTTCACCGCCCCTGTGAATGCACCCTTCTCATGGCCAAATAGTTCGCTCTCCAGCAGCTGCTCGGGAATCGCGGCGCAGTTGATGGCGACAAATGACCCGGATCTACGCGTACTGAGCTCATGGATGGCATGTGCCAGAAGCTCCTTGCCGGTCCCGCTTTCACCGAGGATCAACACCGATACGTCGGTCGGAGCGACTTTCTCGACCATGCGGCACACTTTGAGCATGGACTCATCGGTGGCAACTACGCCCGCAAGCGGCGAGCGTGACTGGCTCTGCAGGCGACGGTTCTGTTCCTCAAGGGCGTGCATACGAAATGCACGCTCCACAATCAGCTTCAGGATTTGAGGCTCGACGGGTTTCTGGCAGAAATCCGTGGCGCCCAAGCCGACGGCCTTGACGGCGTTGCTCTGATCGCCATTGCCCGTCACGACGATGACCTTCACCTGCGGCGCAGCCTGCAGGATCTCCTGAAGTGTTCGGAGTCCCTCCGAAACCCCGGCAGGGTCGGGCGGCAGGCCGAGGTCCTGTAGCACAACGGCGGGCTCAAATCGGCGCAGCTGCGCTAGCGCTTCGGTCCGGGTGGCAGCTACCCAGACCCGATATTCGTCAAAGCACCACTTGAGCTGCTTCTGCAGGCCCAGGTCGTCTTCAACGATCAGTAAGCCAGGTCGATCGTCTGTCATCGTCAGTCCTGCGAGAGTCGGATGGGCAGATTAATAACAAAACGCGTTCCCCGCCCGGGACTGCTTTGCACATCAACGTGGCCACCGAGCGAGCGCACGTATTCGCGTGCCTGGTGCGCGCCAATGCCCATACCGGCGGAACCTTTGGTGGTGTCAAAGGGACGAAATAGGCGATCTCTCAGGAAATCGGGGTCCATGCCGATCCCGGTATCGGTGATCGCAATGGATACCTGCGATCCGGCCTGGCTGACGCCGACGCTCACCACGCCATCGCCGGGCGTCGCATCCTGAGCATTCCGAATAACGTGTTCAATGACACTCGTTAGATGCTCCTGATCGGCTTCCACAACGGCATGCACAGCGGACGGGGTTACGACGGGTACTGGTGTGTTTCCGGCACATCGCGCGAGCGCCGCGTTAATTAAATCATCGAGCTTGACGGGCCGCCGTACGGCTCCCGCAGCGCTCAGCCGCAGCTGATCGAGCAGGCGCGTAATGCGCTGCGCAGTGTTGTCGATCGTTGCCATCGCATCGTCGACGAACTCCGGCTCATGGCGAAACTTGACCGCATTGGATACGACCAAGCGTAACTGCGCGACCGAATTTTTCAAATCGTGCATCATGAAGGCGGTGAGTCGGCTATACGTCTCGAACTGGCGGTTCTCGGCGAGCTTGCGATCGGCCTCATGCTGAGCCAGGTGCGTCGCCATATGCCGGCCCATCGTCATCAGCAGGTCACGATCCTCATAGGTCAGTTCAAACGGTGGCGGCGGGCGCGCCATGACCAAGAACCCGGCGAGCGTACCTCCCTGCATGATCGGCGCGACGATACTCATCGCGGGATTCTCGGTCAGCCACTCAGGCAACTGAATATTCTCGTACGTCGCCGGTGCGCGGCGATACTCGTCCACGTCAATGATCCAGCCGCGGCGTTGCATGAACTGCACCAAATCGGTGGTTGCACTCACATCTGCAGGCGGCGCAATCGCGTCCCCTGATTCACTCAAGGATGCGGTGGCGAGAAACTGCTGCCCGGATTCATCCGCAACAAACAACAGCGCTTGCGGGCTCGGAAAGACCTGCGTAAGAGCCTGCAGCGCTCCCAGTTGTACGTTTTCGGGCGCTGCAGAAGATAGCGTGCGCACGAACCGCAGCCACTCCACCCGATAATCATATTTGTTGCGATAGAAATGCTTGTTTATGAATACCCGCAAGCGGCGCCGCAGCAACGCGGACCACAACAGACTGACCAGCACCGCGGCGGCACCGAGAAGAAACAGGAGCTGCAACGCATCGCCCCATGTCCCGCCAACAAACCGCAGGTAATAGCCTCCGGCCGCCATGGCGCAAAGATAAATGCCCACGGCTGACAAAGCCGTCGAATAAAACACCACGTGACGCGAAATAAAGATGCTCGCGCTCGAGGTAGCACTGTTTCTTACCGCGAGGATGATTACCGGCACCGCCATGACCAGCGCGATACCGCGCACGCTCCACGCACTGCTGTCGATCCCGCCCAACAGCTCGGACTGGGCATACAGGAAAAGATCATAGGCAAACTGACCACCAACTCCCAACAGTACGTACTTCAGCCAATCACGCTCACCGACCGCTGCGTTGCGGAATACTTGCTCAACAAGGACGAGTCCCAACAATGCGAGCGCGAGGCCGCCGTGCGTCATTTGAATCGCAGGATCCGTCCAATGCAGCACTTGCGCGACCAGCAAAGTAACGCACGTTATCTGCGCCAGAACCGCAAGCCATCGTGGCAGGCGCCGGGCGAATACGCCCGTTAGCAGCAGCACCCAAGCCGCGTCGCGTGCGATCTCGAGGACATCTACAATCGGCTCTGCATCTCGATACGGAATTAAGGCAGCGATGGCAGCCGCCGCCGCCCATAGTGACGATATCGCGGAGGCGATGCTCAGCCTGTACCCAAACGGATCGCTGCGCCGACCTATCAACAGCAGCGTGTTGAGCGCCAGAAAACCGAGCGCTGCGGTGCCGTACGCTAGGACTGCGAAATTCATGATTCAGGCAGGATGGAAGCGCATCGTTGTAGTACGGCTGACGTCTGGACCAGGAGCGTGAACCCCATCACAGTTACCCAAAAGCGGCTCGTCGAGCATCTTTACAAGCTCGGGCAATTCGCCAGCCGGCTTCAGGAAGGGAATGCAGTTTAATCCCATAAATCAATGCCTTATCCGCCATGGCATGCCTCTTGCTTATATAAGCTCGTCCCAGACAATTTTTTGGATTGGGCAGGAGAGCAGTTCACATGAAAAGTTTTCGCACGATACTGGCACTTGGGATTTTGGCCGCGAGCTCCGCAGCACATGCTGGCCACTATTCGTATGCGCCGCTGAGCCCTCCCCCATCGAACTGCAATGGTCCCATCGCACAACTGTTCTGGGACCTCGGCGACAAGAAAGCCTGCGGCCCGACCGTGTCAGTGCCGGAGCCGGCGACACTCGGACTGCTCGGTATAGGATTACTCGGATTGGCCATCAAGCGGCGTCGCAAATAACACGAACACACTGTCGAATTTTCAACGGCTCCGCCTTTGCGGGGCCGTTTTTTTTGGCCTGGCGTAGTGCCTTAGGCCCAGCCGCGAATTGCCCATGATCTCTCGTAGATCTCAAGATAGCGCGCACCCATTGCTTCGCGCGAGTGCTGACGGAGAAACTTCGTGTGCGCATTCCCCGCCCTCTCTTGCGCCAACTGCGGATGACCCAGGACTTCGCTGATCGCCCCGACCAAAGCGCCAACATCGTTGGTCGGAACAAGCCAGGCATCATCACCGCCCTGCAAAATGTCTGGAATAGCACCGACGCGCGTCGAGACAATCGGGCAGCGCATTGCCATCGCCTCCAGGACAACGACCGGCAGCCCTTCGTAATCGGAGGTCAACGCCAAAACATCCGCGGCCGCCAGAATTTGCCCAATGTCGGCACGATAGCCGCAAAAATGTACGCGCTGCGCAATGCCTCGGCGCGCGCTGAAATCGGCTAGCACCTGTCGCTGATCCCCCTCCCCGACCAGCAGGACATGCGCATCCAGGGCCACGGGCAGCCTGGCCAAAGCCTCCAACAGCAGATCACTGCGCTTCAATTGTATCAGGCGACCTATTTGCACGATGAGCTTCGTGCGCGCGGGCAGCCCAAACTCCTGCCGGAGCCTTGTGTGCGCATCGCCGTCGGCGCGTGGCATCTCAATGCCATTGTGAATGAGGGTGACTTTTTGCGGCGGCAGACCGCTAGTCAGCAACTCCTGATAGATCTCCCCGGAAACCGCCACTACGCCGTCAAAGCTTCGAATAGCTCTTTTGTCGAGAACCGCCAACATTCTGAGTTTTCGCGTTTCTCGGTAGGAAGAGTGGCAAGTCGCCACACATGCCAATCGCCGCGGGATCCCCAGCAGTGCCAGCAACAGATCTGGTTTATAGTTATGTGCGTGCACGATCGCTCGCGGGTAGCGGCGCAGCAGATGGTTTAGTCGGGCTGCCATCGGCAGGAAAGCCAAGCGCCCGGATGAGACGAACGCTTCTGCGATTAGGGCCTTTGCCCTGGCCAATCGTACGAGCTCACCCGCACCCTGCCCTTCCAATGCGACGACATGACTTTCCCAACCGCGACCCCGTACATAGTCCGCCAATTCCAGCAGGACTCTTTCCGCACCGTATATGCCACCAGTGCTGATGAGCTGGATCGCGACCCTAGGGCCGGTCACGCTAGAGGTCCGTGCGAGCGCACGGGCATGCGCTAGTTAAGGCGATCGTACTCGCCATCACAGGCCGAACATGACCTGTTCGGTGTATGCCACATCGCCGAGATGCGGCGGATGAAGTCCCCTGTAGAACTTTGGACCCATATCGATGGTCTTGCCGATTAGCCCGGGGATCGGACCGTTCGAATCAATGAATACCATAGGCATTCCGCGCCACGCCAAGAATCGCCCGAGCGGACCGGAGAATCGAACGAAATCTTCCAAGCTGCGGCAGTAGACAAGTAGCGCATAGGGGAGCCAGCCAATTTTCCAGCGATGCCAGCAGCGCATAAAGACAAACGGATGTCTGCGGTTTGCGAAACTACATGTCAGGCTGAGACAGCCATACCCCGCATGCGCTCGCAGCAATTCAACCTCCGACGCTGGCAGGTCATCTGCGGGCCGCAGGTCGTTTGAGACCGTACGCACGCGCGCGCTGCATGGTCCGCCACCGAGTGCAGCGAAAGCAAGGAATTGTCCGGTGCAGTATCTCGCGTATCCTTGTGCCTCGAGTATCGGCCAGGTATGGAGCGCTGGCGTGACGTTCAGAAAGGTGACATCTTTGTGGGCCAATGCACGCGAAGTCAGCATCGCGGCGTAACTCCGAAATGCGGGTTCCACGTACCAGCTTGCAACGTTGCCCCGGATCTTTGTAACCCCG
>Ga0302326_10034535_pt1 | contig 10018 bp, 6 predicted proteins | sample Palsa_T0_3_FD_202264 | JGI IMG/M metagenome (GOLD analysis project Ga0302326, IMG submission 202264) | Peat permafrost microbial communities from Stordalen Mire near Abisko, Sweden - Palsa_T0_3 | ecosystem: Environmental > Terrestrial > Soil > Palsa > Peat permafrost | place: Sweden: Abisko...
TCGGCGAGGCTGATCAGCGTCTGGTCGCGGGCTACGAACCTGACATTCAGGTTGGAGATGGAGCTTTGGCCGATGTAGAAGCGGGAGCCGGGGATGATCTTCATAAACTCCACGCTAGCCGCCTATGTGTGCCACGTTGACTCACCAAAATGCTTTAGCTTCCACTCTGGGTTTCCCCTGCATCCCATTCACTACTTGCGAGCTAAGGACGACTTCGAAATTCTTTTTACTCCAGTCGACGCCAGCGCCATCTGCCAACTGTTTCAGGCCCGATTCATCGGTCAGGAATTCACCGGCAGCTCTGGTTCCGCTGCCCGCAATTCCCGCCGCCACCAGAACTACTTGACCCGTGGCCTCATCAGTGAATCGGGCGGCTATTGCATAGTCTTTGAGAATTCTACTCTTCCGAGCCAGTGCACTGACTTGCCAAGCGCGTGACTCCGGGTGCTGTGTGTCCGCGATCCAGTAAACACGATTTGGGCCCTCAGGCCCAACGAAATGAAACCTAAGTGCGGACGTTCTGTTCAGCGTCCAGTCATTGTTCAGCGCTCCAATCAGAACAACCGGCCCTTCCCGAAGCTGAGAGGAAACGGTTGTCCGATAACTCTGGACTCTGAAAGCATGTCCGCGAACTCCGATCAGAGATACGAATCTGCTAAGAACCTGCACGTCAGAAAAAGGAACAAAGTCATTCTTTTCTGCGGACACATGAAGATTCGAGTCGTCATCGGCCCCGCTTTGGAGCGCAGTCAGCGGAGAAGCATGAGGTGCAAACAACTCGAACTCGGTTTCGCCCATACAGAACAAGACAGGCTTGTTGCTGGTGAGCAACGGGGACCAGACTTCTTCGAGAGCGGACTTAGGTATTTCGGGAGCAGACTTTTGTTTCTCAAATGGCTTCCAAATATGAGTGCTCAGAACGAATATCACGGCTAGTATCCCGAAAGAGGGGATCAAACCCGCCAACCAATAAATTTTCCTCGTCCTCCTGGGCCGGTTGACAGGCTCCGTTTTCGAAGGAACATCCGCCGGAATCAATTCGCGGATGGAAGCATCCGGCGGTGGTTCGGAGAACACGGGGATATAGGATCCCGGATTCAATTCAATTCTAAGTTCGCCAGCATGCGCCGGCGACTCGTAATACTGAACGAGCCGCTTCCTCACCTCGCCGGCACAGAGACGCACGACAGGATCAAGATTGGTGTCGTAATCCGGCGGCCGATGAAATACCTCGATCCCGAGGGTGCGCTCTTTCAAGCTGTCTTCGTTATCCGCAAGAGTCTGTTCCACGATGTACCGGAGCATGTAGGGATAGCGTTTGCTCGCAGTGAATCTGCTGTCGTTCACAATCCTCTCGAGTTGCGAGCGGACGAGCTGCCTTTCACTCTCGGTCTTCGGATGCCAGGCACTTATTGCTGAGCCGGCCGACGACATAGTTTCATTTCCCAACCGAAAATTCGGCGATCCCAACGTAGCACATCCTTGATACGGCTCGCTACGTACCCGTATAACCGTTATTTTATCAATCAGTTACGACATGCCAGAGCAATTTACACGGTATCGAGCGCTGGAGCTACCGTAGCGACATTGACAAGTCCCCGACCCAGTCATATGAATGCAAACTTGACATGGGAAATTATTTCACCAGGGAAATTCAGTATCAGATTTGGAGGCGGGAATGTCGGGGAGACGCATGAGGCGATGCTCATTGGTCCTGCTGGTCGGGTTGCTCGGGGCTAGTCTGCTGCGAGCGCAAAACACGACCGGTACCATCACGGGAACTGTCACTGATTCGGCGGGTGCGGTTATAGGCGACGCGTCAATCCTGATAGAGGACACCGACTCGCAGGTGTCGAGATCGGCGGTCACGGAAACCAGTGGCAATTTCACAGCGACACTCCTGCCGCCGGGACATTACTCGGTCACGGTGAGTAGGCCAGGATTTAAGACCAGTACATCTCAAGGGCTTGTCCTGGATTTGGAGCAGGTGCTGAGGGTCAACGTCACTCTGTCGCCCGGCGCCGTAACGGAAAGTGTGACTGTAAGTGCGGAACAACTTGCCCTGGACACGGATTCTTCCACGGTGGGTCAGGTAATTTCCGGCGACCAGATCACGGATATGCCTCTAAACGGCCGCAATTTCACTGATCTGCTCCTTCTGACTCCAGGCTCGGTGCAACAGAGCGGCGAGCAGGGGCAGTACCGCGTCAACGAAGGCAACGCCATCAGCCTGGGCGGTGGAAACAGCGACTCGCAAAGCTATACCGTGGATGGCACCACGATTTTGGATACTTCCTACGACACGCCCATGTATGAACCTTCGATTGACTCGATTGAGGAATTCAAGGCGCAGACCAAGACCTATTCCGCTGAGTACGGAATGGGCGCGAACCAAGTGAATCTCGTCACCAAGGCGGGCACCAACAAGTTTCATGGCTCGGTTTTCGAGTTCCTGCGCAACAACGACCTGGATGCGCGACCATACTTCGACGTTGCGCCTCAGCCGGAAACACCTCTCAAACAGAACAATTTTGGATATTCACTTGGCGGCCCCCTCTGGATCCCGCACGTGTACAGCGGAAGGAACAAGACCTTCTTCTTCGCCAACTACGAAGGCCAGAGAATCTCCACTGCGGGATTGGCGCAGGGAATCGTTCCAACCGCGACCGAGCTGGGCGGAGCTATTCCCGGGCCGAATGCGCCGGTCATCGACCCTGCCACGGGGCTTCCGTTTCCGACGGATGGGAGCGGGAACTATATCATCCCTACGAGCCGCTTTTCGAAACTAGGCACTCTGGTCGCCACGCCAGGACTATTCTGGCCTGCCCCGAATGCCAACCCGGCGACAAATAACGGCTTCAACTATGTGGCCAATCTGCCGTCGACGACGGACTCCGATCAGCAGACGTATCGCATCGATCACACCTTCAGTCCTTCGGACTCAATCTTCGGGCGCGTAACCAAGTTTGACCTGACAAATACGACCCCGACAAATCTTACCGCAATCGGGGATCAGATCCTTCTGCAGACGGTGCGTTTCTACCAGATCACCGAAACGCATACCTTTACACCGAATCTGCTCAATCAGGCGCGAATCGCCTTCGTGGAATCGCAGGGTAACAGGTTTCCTTATCTAATCCCGTCATCCGCCGTCAGCGGGCTTGGCTTCACAGGAACTTTCAACCTTAAGGAGTCGGGTTATCCGGAAGTAGGTTTCAGTAAAGTGGGGTCCGACTACGTGAATTATTCGGGTGGCGGAGCCGGAGCCAACCTGCCGAACAACCAAACGCAGCCGACCTGGGATCTCGGAGACTCGGTGTCCTGGACGCATGGCAAACAAACGATCGGCGCCGGATTCGAATTTCGCCATTGGAATCTTGATCTCCTGAACACCTCTGTTCCGTATGGGAACTTCACGTTTTCCGGAGATTTCACGAACAGCGGCCTTGCGGATTTGCTGCTGGGATACGTCGCTCAGGTAAGCCTGGATCAGCCTGGACCGCTGGCGAACGCCGCGCTCGGCAATGTGCCTCATCTGCACTTTGTGGCGTGGGCGCCGTATTTTGAGGACGACATCAAGGTGTCTCCCAAGTTGACGATGAACCTGGGGCTTCGCTACGACTATTCCGGCGTGGCCACGGAAGCACAAAACAATTTCGCATGGCTCGATACCTCTCTTCCCGGAGGCGGCCTTTACTTTGCGAACAGGTCGATCGTTTCGAACTATGGGAACGGGTATTACGCCTACGGCGGCAGGAGCGACGGACCTGCGCCGAAGAATGTCTGGGCCCCAAGGATCGGTTTTTCTTACCGGCCGTTTGAAAAGACCGTAGTGCGGGGCGGCTACGGGATATTCTACGATTCCTCGGAGTCGAACGAGTATGAAGCCTCGACGGCGGTCTATCCCCTGGCCCCGACGCAGGTCTACACATCGTTCAAAGCCACGGGACCAATCTACACGTCGAACAACCTGTTCCCCTCGCTGTCAACCCTGGGACCGGTGACGCCGGCGGATCTGAGCTTTCTTCAAATCGCCGCGACCAAGAAACTCGACCCCTACATTCAAGACTGGTCGTTCGGAATTGAGCGGGAGATCCTCAGAAATACGATCCTCGATGTCGACTATGTGGGCAACAAAGGGACTCACCTGAATATCCGCACCAATCCCAATCAACCAACTGAGTGCATTCTGACTCAAGCCCCCGGTGACGGCTGCGAGGCCACAGTGGTGCAACGCAGGGCGTACTCGAACCTTGGGATGCTCGTCTATGAGGGGTGGAACGGCTCCTCGAACTACAATGCGCTGAATGTGAAGGTCGAGCGTAAAGGAACGGACCTCTCTGTTTTGGCTGCTTACACATGGTCCAAGTCAATGGATGTCAAATCAGCGGCTGCGGCCGTAGGCGGCGATGTCGCGGGATGGTCGGGGCCGCAAGACGACCACGATCTAGGCGCGGATTATGCACGTTCGGACTACGACGTAGGGCAGCAGATTGTCGCGAGCGTGATTTTCAAACTGCCGATCGGCACCGGCAAGGCAATCCTCGGAACCGCGAATCATCTTGAGAATGCCTTGATCGGGGGATGGCAGGTGAATGGCATTGGAACCGCGCAAGGTGGCTTCCCGTTTCCGATCTCCGCGAACGATATCAATTTTGTCAACAACGATTACTCGGAGCGCGCGAACATAGTCGGAAATCCGTATCCAAGCGGTTTTCACAAGAGTATTCACGAATGGTTTAATACGGCCGCGTTTGCGCAACCTGAGGAAGGAGCGTTTGGAACCAGTGGGCGGAATATCATCCGCGCGCCCGGCGTTGCGAACATCAACTTCTCGCTGTTCAAGGATTTCAAGATCGGAGACCGCGTCAATATTCAATTCCGGTACGAATCTTTCAATTTCCTGAATCACCCGCAGTTCGGGGGGCCAGATGAAGGCGTAGACGATACGACCTTCGGCGTGATCTCGTCAGTAAACGCGCCGAGAGAAAACCAATTTGCTTTGAAGATACTCTTTTAGAACTCGGCGGCTGCGTGGTGTTCAGATTCGCAGCCGCCTCAACCTTTGCTACTAAGGCCTTGGACCTGCATTGGAAAACTCCTTCCACGATTCGGCAAGTTCGTCCACACACTCACCTGCAGTGTGGCTCGGGTCGATCTCAGGACAAAATGTCATGTCCCTTCTTCCGCGTCATTGGCTTCTGCTGTTTTTGACACTCCTGGCGCACACTCTTGTTCCGTCCATTTGTCCGGGGCAAGAGCTACCGGGACATGGGAACGATGAGGATGCAGCTCTGAGGGCGATGTCGCAAGGCGACTATGCCAGAGCCGAAAAATTGTATCGAAGCGCGATCGAGAAGAACCCCGCTTCAGCAACACTCCTCACCGATCTCGGTGTGGCTCTCCAAATGCAAGGTCGGACAAGCGAGGCGATCCAGATCTTCGAGCGTGCTCTCAAAGAGAAGTATCTTCCTCAAACGTATGCCTTACTAGCCGAGCAACGCTGTATCTCGCGCGATCTGGAAGGTGCGCGGCCCATGCTGAGCAAGATCCTCCATGACTACGCCTCGGAGGCCAGAATCATCGCTGCTGTAGCTCCGTGTTATCTCGATCTCGATGAACCTATCGAATCGGTGAGTGTCTACACAGCTCTGCTGCACTACGAGTCATATCCGCACGACCTCGCGTTGATCCAGCTGTCCAAGTCTTATCTGGCGGTTGCGCAGTACTTCGTCACGAAGCTGCGAAAGCGCTCTGACAGTAACGTGTACGTCAAGGCGCTCGACCAGGCGAGCACTTCAGGGGATCCGCGAAGCGCTTTCCAGATAGCTCAACGCGCGTCTCCGAATTTTCGCGCGGACCTAGGTTTCGACGCAGTTCTTGCAAACTGGCATCTGCATGAGGACGATCCAGCTCTCCTCTATCAATTGGCTGTAATCAGTGGAGAGGAGAGCATGCGGCAAATCGAACTTTGCAGTCAACAGTATCCGGACTCTCCGTATCTTGCTCAACGCCAATTTGAGATGCTCGCTGACCAGGGAAGGGAAGATGAGGCGGTCAGTGGGTTCGAAGAGCTACTCCATTTGCATCCGGAACTGTCTGAATTGCGCTACGACCTTGGCATGCTCTACAGAAAGGAGCATCAGTGGGACAAGGCGCTCGCTGTCTTCCGCGATGAACTCTCCACTCATCCAAAGGACGAGCGTGCGGCGGCACGGGTGAGTGAAGCACTGGACCAGTTGATGCGATGGACAGAACTCCGTGACTTCCTCGAGCCGCGCGTGCAGCAAGCTAAAACGCCACCGCTTTGGGCAACGCTCGATCTTGCCGAAGCGCTTGAGCAATTGGGGGAGTCGCGCAAAGCGATCTCTATTCTTTCAAATGCAGAGCCGGAATATCCCTCCAATAGGGCTGTGCACTTTCGCCTTCTCCACCTTTATCGCAGTACCGGCGACATGCAGAAGGCCATTGCCGAAGCGAATTGGTTTAAGAGCCGACCAGGATAAATATCCTTTTCGCCGGACCGGCATCGAGAAGTCGCGAATGCCAAACAGGCCGCATTCGCCGAAGTGTGAGGCCCGTTGGTCACGCCCGACAATTCAAATCATACGAGAACCCGAGAGGCAGATAAACGAAATGACACCTATCTCCAGACGTGATGTTTTAGCTGGATTGGCCGCATCAAGTGCAGTCTCCGTCGTGACAGCTCGCAGCGAAAAGCGCAAAAACTCCGCCGCGGGCAACGGGACGCCTCTCTCGGGTAACGAACGCCGTCAACACGCCGATGCGCTGCTCCGCTATTTCGCATTGAATGCGCCGCTTCTACTGCGAGCTCCCGATGGTGTCCTGAAGCACCCCAGCGTTGCGCCCAGCCTGCCCGGAAAAGCCTACTCAACCGACCTGTGGGATTGGGACACACTTTGGACCAGCCAGGGACTTTTTCGTCTTGCTGCGTTGCAACATGATGAATCGCTCAAGCAAAAACTGTGCGAGCACGTCTCTGGGAGCCTGTTGAACTTTCTTGAGCATGCTTCTGCCGGGGGGCAAATCCCGATCTCGATGAACGCAACCGATCCAGATCCATTTAAGAATCCGGAGAAGAACTCAACGACGAGAAATCAGGGTAAACCTGTTTTTGGCCAGCTTGGATTGCTCGTCTGCGATGAGCGCGGGGATGCGAATTGGTTGGCGCCGCATTTCGATTCGATTCTGCGTTTCTATGATTCCTGGGTAAAACACAACTCGTCCTCGATTGGTCTGCTCGTGTGGGGCGATGACGTCGCGATCGGGGATGACAATGACCCAACCACATTCGGCCGGCCTTTCTTTTCCTCGGCGAACCTGCTTCTCAATTGCCTGTTCTACCAGGATCTTTTAGCGTCTGCGGAACTGGCGCGAAGGCTGGGACGCTCGACGGATCATGATCGGCTTTCAATCCAGGCGAAGGAGTTGGCGCAGCGGATCCAGACGTTCTGCTGGGATCCGAGAGATAGTTACTACTACACTGTCGATGTTCAATGTGTCGACCGGCGGGCTCAGCTCATCCCAACAGTGCCTCGCGGCATGGACATGTCCTGGAAGTGCCTCCCGTTGAGAATTCAGATGTTTACCGGCTTCCTCCCGCTATGGTGCGGCATTGCGCCTCAACAGTGCGCGCAGAAGCTGGTTACCGCAAACTATCTTGCGGATGACCGCCTATGCGCGCAATGGGGTACAAGGTCGCTTTCGTCCCGCGAGACCATGTACTCTTTGGAATTTAGTTCCAATCCGAGCAACTGGCTTGGGCCAATCTGGATCATCGTGAATTATTTCGTATGGAAGGCCTTGCAGCGATATGGATACAAGAAAGAAGCAGATGTGCTGGCAGACAAGACTCTTCTTCTTCTCTCGAGGGACCTTGAGGCGAACGGCTCACTGAATGAGTACTACGATCCCGATACGGGTGCGGCACTGAGTCACAAGGGATTCATGGACTGGAATCTTCTTGTCCTGGAAATGATCTGAGCGGGAAAAGTCCGTGTGATAGCAATTGAATTGAAACCGCTTTTACCGGTTTGCTGTCTGAAATCTCAGCCTGAGTCCTTCTCTTGCTTCGTCTCGCCGCCAGATCGCTTTCGGGTAGCGAAGAATTCGATTCACGACCGAGGCGAAGCGGTTCCTGACAGGTCGCCTCGATTCTGCAGCTATGGAGGTCTTTAATCCAACAATCCTTCTCGGATGATGTACCCGCCTCCTCATGCCTTTAGTGCTCGTACAGCTGGTGGTGAAAGATGAGTACACATTCGCCCTCCTAGACCTAGAGGACACTCATGTCCTGAAGCACGGCTACCCCGCCAATCGGAGTATATTCGTTCAGCGTGACACCCGATGTGCCAAAAAGGTTGCAAGGTAAGTTGGCCATGACGACGATCATGGGTTTGGTGTTTCCGCTGGCAATCAGGTTATCGAGAATGAAATTCGCCTTGCCTTAACGGATCCATCCGGTCTCGTCCTCGCCTCCGCCGTGCTGGAGGTAGAGGACGGGATAGCGTGCCTTCGACGTGTCGTAATCAGGGGGCAGGTACACGAAGGCGTCACGCCATGTCCCGGTCACGCTGGAGTGGTACCAGATCTGGCGCACCTGACCATGCGGCACGTCCCTGGGCAGGTAGTAGTCGACGCCCGCTTCGGGAACTTCCACCGCGCTCGCCCATTTGCTGCCTCCAAAGTAAGCCGTGCTTCCGGGATCGCTGACCTCGGCGCCATCGACGACGATTGTGTAGTAATGAAGGCCGGGCGCCATGGATTTTGAAGTGAAAGTCCAGAATCCGTCCGGTTGCTTCTCCATGTCCGCTTTCTCGCCGCTCCAGAAATTGACCCGCACCTTGGTCGCATCGGGCGCCTTAAGCGAATCTGGACACGCGAGCTGCTATCGACCTGCGGAAACTGGGCGTCAAGAACGTTGGACGAAGCTGGCTTGAAATCACTCGAGCCCTGGGCAAAGCAAAGGCTTGCAGATAACAACATCACGATTCCGATTGCTCGCATCTGGCACCTGTGACCGAAAATGTTTTCACTGCTCATTCCCATGAGGAAACTGAGGCATCGGAATCCTACACCGGCATATCTGCTTAAATAAAGCGATTTTTTAGCTTGTTCTTTTTATCCTCCCCTTTGTATAGTCGGGTGGTTCAATTTTTGCGGAACAGCGAAGCTTCCTGGAACGGATCCTGGGCTACCAGATCGGAAAGCGTTTGCTGAAGTGCGCGTAGGAGGGATATGTTTCGTGTAAATTTTGCTGTGCTCAAACCTTCGAACGCCGAACAACGCGTTCAGTTCAAGACAACTGACCGAAATTTACAAGTGCCGGAAATTGTGGCTGGAAGCAGTTGCTCGGCTCTCTGCCTGATGTCGTTAGCGTTCGCCCCTTCAGTGTGAACATTTACTCCTACCCGGTGCAATAGCCCGACGTTCTTTGAGAGAGACACAGATGAGAACAACGAAATTTATCCTTGCCTGTGCAATCGCAACGGCGATTGCACCCATCGCTCAGCTTCACGCTCAGGTGCAGACCATTGTCCCCGACCCGGTGCCGGGCGCGAAGCCAGTCGCGGTGGAACATATCAAGATCCACGGCGCGGCATTGGAAGGAAATCTCGAAGGCGAGGTTGTCGATCGCGATGCGATTGTCTTTCTGCCGCCGAGTTATGAGAAAGACAAGAAGCGCCGTTACCCGGTTGTCTATGCGCTGCATGGCTATTCGATTGGAGCCGAGCAGTGGACGCACGAAATCCACGTTCCGCAGACCGCTGAAGGAGCGTTCGCGCAAGGAGCGAAGGAGATGATCGTCGTCCTGCCCGATTCCAAGACGATCTACAACGGCTCCATGTATTCAAGCTCTGCGACGACAGGCGATTTTGAGAACTATGTCGCACGCGATGTTGTTGCCTACATCGACGCGCACTACCGCACCATACCGGATAGGCAGAGCAGAGGATTGGTCGGCCACTCAATGGGCGGGTATGGTGCGTCGCGCATC
>Ga0302326_10034536_pt1 | contig 10018 bp, 5 predicted proteins | sample Palsa_T0_3_FD_202264 | JGI IMG/M metagenome (GOLD analysis project Ga0302326, IMG submission 202264) | Peat permafrost microbial communities from Stordalen Mire near Abisko, Sweden - Palsa_T0_3 | ecosystem: Environmental > Terrestrial > Soil > Palsa > Peat permafrost | place: Sweden: Abisko...
CGATCCGCATGCTGACCCGGACGCTGGGCGACCGCGAGCGGACGCAGGGCACACGCGATACCGAGACCATGGCCACCCGGGACCGCCTCGCCGCGGCCTGCCTGGCCGGAGGCAAGATCAAGGACGCGGTCTCGCAATTCAAGCGGGTGCTGTCCGACCGCGAGAAGGTCCTCGGCCGCGACCATGCGGACACGATCGCCGCCGCCGCGAACCTCGCGGCTGCGTATCAGGGGGCCGGAAGGATGCCCGCCGCGATGCAGCTCGCCGAGCAGTGCTGCGCGGATTCGGAGCGGGTCCTCGGCCCTGAACACGTCGACACGCTGGCCCGCCTGGCGAACCTGGCGCACCTGTACTATGCCGTCGGCCGAGTCGGAGACGCGGTGGCCCTGCTCCGCGACACCGCCGTGCGCTGTGATCGGGTCCTGCCGGCCGGGGACCCGCTGATCCGGGCCGTCCGGCAGAGCCTGGCCAACCTCGGGGAGAGCTGACATCCCCTCGAGCAGCGTGGATCCGATCGAATCGGACATAAGGTACTATATGGGTAGTTAATGTCCTAAATATGGTGATATGCTGTGTATTGTGAGCTAAAGCCATGAAATACTAATTTTCCGCTCTAAATGAGAATCCGCGTGCGCCGACTGCTTACCTATTAGAGTTAGGTCGCAATGCAAGCGCAGGACAGGCTGCCGGGAAGGGGCGCTATGTCGGTTCCATCGCTGGAGCGGCCCTGGGCTGCCCTTGGCGCCGAGCGTGCCGATCGCGAAGTGACCGGGCATTATTGGTCTCGCACCATGCGCCGCCTCGCGCGCATGACCCCCGTCACCGGCTGGATGTGAGTGGTCATGCTGGCCGTAATCTTGATGACTGTCCTAGTCCTCGTCGTCATCTTCCTGGTGTTCGGGGACTTTTCCAGGACTGAGCGCGACACTTCGCACTGGTCTGACGACAGGCTGGCGAATGAGGTCGGCCCAAGGACCATCGCAGAGGCTCACGATGGCTCCGCGTTTCTCCGGGAACCTGCCGCTGGGCACGAGGTCCGCCCCGGTCCGTCCGCCGGAAGCCACGAGCGCTCACGCAACAGCACGCCGGCGAGGCATAACGGATCGCGCCGTGAGCTGAAGAATTGGCGTGTCCGCTCGCGTTTGCTGCTGCTCGTCATCATTCCGGCCGTCGCCGTCGCCGTCGTTGCTTTCTGCGTTGTCCGCATTGCCGATGCCACCCAGAGCGCGTCGACCCACCCGTCGGGCAGTTCGGCCCGCGACAGGGCTATTTTGTCGGCGATCGCGGTCAGCGTCGTGGCGATCGTCGTCCTAGCGCTGGCATTGTGGTTGACGGTGGCCGCGGCTGGGTCCGTCCTGAAGCCGATACGCAAACTTCGGGCCGGGGCGCTGGAGTTGGACGAGGTCCGGTTGCCCGATGAGATCCGCCGTGTCGGCGGGAACAGTGTCGGCGGGAACAGTGTCGGCGGGAACAACGGCCAGGGCGTGCCGTCCGAGGTGGAACCCATTGATGTGGATTCCTCCGACGAGATAGGTGAGGTCGGGCGCGCTTTCAACCACATGCGAACCGAGATGTTGCGGCTGGCGGCCAACGAGGCCGCGATCCGCGGCCGGCTCGACGCCATGTTCGTGAACCTCTCCCACCGTAGCCAGTCGCTGGTGGAACGCCAGATCCGCCTCATAGAGCATCTCGAGCAGGGGGAGCAGAACAGCGAGCGGCTGGCGAACCTGTTCAAGATGAATCGCATCGCGAGCCGCATGCACCGCAATTCGCAGAACCTGCTGGTTCTGGCCGGTCACGAGGCGCCCAGCGACTGGAACCAGGCGATTGCGCTTGTGAACGTGATCAGGGCCGCCGTGTCCGAGGTCGTGGACTACGAACGTGTCTCGCTGCCGGCGCAGCCGGACATCGGGGTGTCCGGCCCCGCCGTCAACGACGTGGTGCACCTGCTGGCCGAGCTGATCGAGAACGCAACGTCGTTTTCCGCGGGGGACATGCAGGTCGAAATCTCTGGCCAGCTGCTGGCCAGCGGCGGCGTGTTGATCGACATCACCGACCGAGGCGTCGGAATGGCCCCGAAAGAGCTGGCGTATGCCAACTGGCGGCTGGAACACCCGCCGGCGACGGATATCAATGTCCCTAAGTGGATGGGTCTGTTCGTGGTCGCCAGGCTCGCGGCGCGGCATGGCATCAGAGTCCGGTTGCAACAGGCGGATTTCGGCGGTCTCACGGCCCTGACCTGGCTCCCTGGCGAGGTACTGACGGACCAGGGCGCGGCTCCGCAGTCGCCGTTCAGCAGCTTCGGCAGCACCGGGTCGAGGCGGCGCCCGGCCGAGCCGGGTTTGCCTGAGCCGGCCGCTGATCCCGGCTACGCCGCCGCAGAGCAGAGGGTGTCCGCGTCGGCGGCGCCGCAGTTCGCGCCGCCGCGCGAAGATGTCCGGCCCGCGCCGCTCGGCCGGCGGTTGATACCCGATGCGGACCGGCCCGCGGCTAGCGGCCCGCGGCCGGTGTTCCAAGCCGGACCACCCACCGCCGTCCGGCCGTTCGGCTCCGGGCTGCCCGATCCGGCTGGCGTCTCTGGCCAGGCCCGCGCCGTCGGCGACGAGGACCCTGCGGGAACCTTCGCTGCCGCCCCGCTGTCCCCTCGCGCTCCGCAGTGGCGAAGCGAGACGCCGCAGTCCGCTCCGGTGGCCACCGAGGCGCCCTCGGGTCAAGAGAAGAGTTCCGCCGAGGGCGGCGTGATCGTACCGCCCGTAGAAGGTCCCCCGGAGACGCGCAGGCTGCCTATCTTCGACGCGGTCGAGTCAAACTGGTTCAGGGGCGGTCGCGAGGCGCCAGGTAACTCGTCCGGTTTCAGCACCGCGGCCGCAAGCCGCTGGTCGTCCGCGGCAGATCAAGGCTGGAATGCCGCCGCGACGGTCGATTCGCCGTCCACGGGCGGCGAGACGACAGCGGGGCTCCCCAGACGGCTGCCGAACGCTAATCTCGTCCCCGGCGCCATTCCAGGCACGGAACCGGTCTTGCCCGCCCGGTCAGCCGCCGCGGCCCGGGACCGGCTCGCCGGATTCCAGCGCGGCGTCGGCGAAGCCAGGGCCGCGGCCGGCGAAACGGCGAATCCCGGCGGAGCCGACGAGTCCTGACGCCCTGTCAATAAGTTCCTGGGCATCCGGTCTGTCTTATTCATCAGTGGATTTGCATCGTGGAACTGGGCGTCGATGGCTTCTCGCTGGGCGCGGCCGCACGCAGGCCACGCTGCTGCCAGAAGCCGCCCGGGACGGCGCCCCGGACCCAGACCAGGTCGCCGACCGGTGGCACCTGTGGTCCAACCTGTGCGAGCACGCCCGCCAGGCTCTCGCCCGCCACCAGGACGGCCTGACCGGGCCCGACTGCCCGGACCGGGAGCAGGACCCACCGGGGGCCGGGCGGACCAGCGGGCTCCTAAACCAAGAAGAACCGGCCATCACCAAGCCCGTTTCCGGTCCTTGGTGATGGCCGGTTCGCCTACGCCCTGATGGCTCAGGACTGGGCAGAACGGCCCGGCTTGCGCCTTCGGTAAGGGGCCTTAGACGGCGACGGCATCCTTAGGAGCGCTCTCCCGCTGCAGGTGGAAGAACTGCGACCGCAAGACGAACCGCGCGACGAACATCATGATCAGGCCGGCCACCACGATGCCGATCAGCGCGTACCTTTGCGCGTTCGGTGCGCCTTGAAGCGACTTGACGACCACCCAGCCCAGGAACCCGACGGAGCCGAGCGGAAGGATGCCGACCAGCACCGCGTCCCAGGGCTTGCTGAAGATGCGCCGCCGGTAGTACACGATCGCGGCGCACGCGGTGAGCATGTAGAACAGGGCGAACAGCAGGCCGGTCACGTCGACCACGTCGCTGAAGACGTTCGCGATCGAAGTGGAGAGCAGTTCCGCCCAGGTGGCCGCGATGAGGATCACGGCGATGATGACGCTGCCGATCGCCGGGGTGTTGTACCGGCGGCTGATCTGGCCCAGGACCGACGGCAGCACTCGATGACTGGCCATCCCGTAGGCGATCCGGGCGGCGGCCACGATACCGGTGCCGGTGGAGGCGATCACCGACAGGACCAGCGCGAAGGCCATCACCTTGGCCCACCCGCCGCCGCCCAGGACCTGGGTGACGTAGATCAGCGCCGAGGCGGCGTTGGCCTGCAGCTTGGCCGGTGACGACACTCCCTGCAAGCCCACCTGCGGCAGGATGTACAGCACGATGAGGATCAAGACCGCGAAGACGGCGGCCCGGCCCGGGTTGACGCGCCGGTGCTTGACTTCCTCGTTGACGTAGATGGTGGCATCCCAGCCGGAGTACATGAAGACCGCGATGAGCAGGCCCGCCGCCAGGCTGCCTTTCCCGCCGATGCCGGACAGGCTGAACCAACCCGAGGTGATCGGGAAGGTGCCGGCGTGGTGGCCGAGCACATACACAAGTCCCCAGATCGAGACGCCGATCAGGACGATGTATTCGAACACCGCCATGGCGACTTGGGTGCGCGCGGTTATTCGGATGCCGGCCACCGCGATCGCCAGCATGACGATGATCAGGGCGGTACTGATGCCGATGTTAGGCCACGCGCTGGTGGCGCTGGCGTTGAAGACGGCCAGCACCGCCGGGGAGAGAACGACCACGACGGAGATCGTCCCGACTATGTAGCCCGCGAGCATCAGCCAGCCGGTCATGAAGCCGAGGTAGGGGTTGATGGAGCGGCCGACCCACTCGAAGGAAGCGCCGCAGTTGGCGTTCCACAGGTTCAGCCGCCGGTAGGAGTTGGCGATGATCAGCATCGGGACGCCGCACAGGAGAATAACCGGGCCGCCGCCATAGGCAGCCGCCGCGGCCAGCCCGGCCATCGTCACCGCCATCGTCGCCGCCGGGGCGGACGAAGCCATGCCGATGACGGTGTCCTGCGCGACACCGATCGCGTCGGGTTCCAGCTTGGCCGCTGGCGCAGGCGTGAGCCCCGCTAGTGCGGCCGCGGGTCGTTCCACGTGCTCTCCTCTCGGCTATGCCCTATATGTGGGCAAAGGCAGGATACGGCAGAAGCCGTCTTGTACGCGCGGAGTGTTCTGTTGTAACTGAATTGATTTGTGGTCTGCTGCGAATAGTAGCTTGACCACCCTCCTATACCCCACTAAGAGTGTTTGACTGATGACTGAGAGTTATCAGCCAAACATTACCCGTGTCTGGCACGCCCCTAAGGATGCCGCAAAACGGACGAAACTGTGATGAACTTTCCAAAATGCTCCGGGCGAAAGCACGCAGGTCAAAGTGCGTCATGATAAAGCTGAGCTAAGTGATCAAGCTGACCTGCGCCGCCGACCCCAGGTGGCGTCGGCCCACGGGAGGGAACGCCAGTGGTACCGCGCCAGCACGCAGGGGATCACAGCCGCCCGGCCGCTGCGGACGAGCAGCGAGGGGGCCACTTTCCGCTCGACCCGCTGGACGCCGCCGAGATCAGGGCCGCGGTGGAGATCCTCAGGCGAGAGCGGCCGGTGACTCCCGAGGCCCGCTTCGTCTCGGTGACCCTGCACGAGCCGCGCAAGGACCAGGTGGCCCTGCCCCCGGGTTCGGTGCCGCGGGAGGCCTTCGTCGTCCTGCTGGAACCGCGCCAGCACGCGACCTACGAGGCGGTGGTGTCTCTTACCGCCGGCGCGGTTGCGTCCTGGCGGTCCGTGCCTGATGCGCGGGCGCCCTTCACCGCGGCGGAATGCGTCCAGTGCGGGGTGGTGACCAGGGCCGACTCTCGGATCCTGGCCGGCCTCGAGCGCCGCGGCATCACCGATCCCGGACGCGTGCGCGTGGAGCCCTGGGGAATCGGTACGTTCACCGCGGCGCAAGAGGCGGACCGCCGGGTGGTGTGGACCTTGCTGTTCTATCGCGAACGGCCCGACGACAACCCCTACGCCAAGCCGGTCCATGGCCTGCACGCCATCGTGGACCTCGATGACATGACGGTCCTGCGGGTGGAGGATACGGGCCCGGTGCCGCTACCGCCGGGTTCCGGCGCCTACGCCGCCGATCGCGTCGGGCCGCTTCGAGACGACCTTAAGCCGCTGGAGATCATCCAGCCCGAGGGCCCGAGCTTCGACGTCAACGGCTGGGAGGTTCGCTGGCAGCGCTGGCGCCTCCGGCTGGGCTTCACCGCCCGCGAGGGCCTGGTCCTGCACACCGTTGGGTACGAGGACGCCGGTGAGGTCCGGCCGATCCTGTGGCGTGCCTCGGTGGCCGAACTGTTCATCCCCTACGCCGACCCGCGGCCCTACCAGGGCTGGCGCAACGCGTTCGACATCGGCGACTTCGGCATCGGGATGCTGACCAACTCACTCGAGCTCGGCTGTGACTGCCTCGGCGAGATCCGCTACTTCGACGTCGAGCTGGCCGACGGCAACGGCGATCCCTACACCATCAGCCAGGCCATCTGCCTGCATGAAGAAGACTTCGGCCTGTTGTGGAAGCACTTCGACGCCGATCTGGGCACGACCGAGACGCGCCGCAGCCGCCGCCTGGTCGTCTCGTTCGTCATCACCGCGGACAACTACGAGTACGCGATCTACTGGTACTTCTACCAGGACGGCACCATCGAGTTCGAGGTCAAGCTGACCGGCATCGTCCTGACCAGCGCTCTGCCTCCCGGCCAGACCAGCGATTTCGGCACGCTGGTGGCGCCGCAGACCCTGGCCGCCCATCATCAGCACTTCCTGTCCGTGCGCCTGGACACGGCCGTGGACGGGCTGGGCAACACGGTCTACGAGGTCGACACCGAAGCGGTCCCGCTGGGACCAGAAAATCCGCTGGGCAACGCGTTCCGGCCGGTGAAACGGCCGCTGCGCCGCGAGTCCGAGGCGCAGCGCGTCATCGACCCGGTACACGGCAGGTACTGGCTGGTGGCCAACCCGAACCGCCGGACTCAACTCGGCCACGAGCCCGCCTACAAACTCGTCCCCGGCCCCAGCGTGCTGTCGTTCAGCCACCCCGACTCGCCGGTGACCCAGCGCGCCCTGTTCGCCACGAAGCACTTGTGGGTCACCCCCTTCCATCCCGATGAGCGGTTCCCGGCGGGCGATTACCCGAACCAGCACCCAGGCGGCGCCGGGCTCCCCGCGTGGACGAAGGCCGACCGCCCGATCGAGAACACCGACGTAGTGCTCTGGTACACCGTCGGCAGTCACCACATCACCAGGCCCGAGGACTGGCCTGTCATGCCCGCCGAACGGGCCGGGTTCATGCTCAAGCCATCCGGTTTCTTCGACCAGAACCCGGCGCTCGACGTCGCTCCGTCCCCGCACTGCTAGCCGCGCGCCCGGGCCGCTCTGAACATACAAAGTATGCTTAGTATGGGCCCGAGGCGGCCATCTATCAGCGAACGAACGGGAGCCACCACCTTGGCAGCGCAAACCTTCGACGAGCGGTACCGGCACTGGACGCCGCGTTCCGGTGAGCTCTTCACCGAGGCCAGCCGCTACATTCCCGGCGGCGCCGGCAGCAGCGCGCGTACCACCAAGTTCGGCTGGAAGCCGTACCCGCCGTTCCTGGCCGACGGCCTCGGGTCCCGGGTCCGCGACGTCGACGGGCATTCCTACGTCGACTACCTGCTCGGCCTGGGCCCGATGATCCTGGGTCACCGGCACCCGGCCGTGACCCAGGCCGTCACCAGGGCCGTCAGCGAGCTCGGCACCTGCTTCGGCCTGCCGTATGAACTGGAGATCGAGGCGGCCCGCAAGGTCACCGAGGCGGTACCGGGGGTAGAGCTGGTCCGGTTCTCCAACTCAGGCAGCGAGGTCGTCGGCACCGCCGTCCGGCTGGCCCGCGCGCACACCGGCCGCCGGCTGATCATCCGCTTCGAGGGGCACTACCACGGCTGGCAGGACACCGTCTACTGGAGCAATCACGTCGACCCGGAGCTGGCCGGGCCGGCCAGCTCGCCCCGGCCGGTCGCCTCAGGTCCCGGCGTCCCGGCCGAGCTGGCCGCCACGCTCATCGTGCTGACCTGGAACGATGCCGAGAGCTTCGCGGCGGTGATGGAGGAGCGCGGTGACCAGGTGGCCGCGGTGATCACCGAGCCCGCGGTGTTCAATACCGGCTGCATCCTGCCCGAGCCCGGCTACCTGGAGCTGCTCCGCGAGCAGACCCGCCGGCACGGTGCGCTGCTCATCTTCGACGAGGTGATCACCGGCTTCCGGTTCGCCCGCGGCGGGGCGCAGGAGTACTTCGGGGTCACGCCCGACCTGACCACGATGGCCAAGGGACTGGGCGGAGGCTTCCCGGTGGCCGCCATCGGCGGATCCCGCGAAGCGATGTCGATGATCGCCGAAGGCCGCTACTCGCATTCGGGCACCTACAACGCCAACACGGTCGCGTGCGCCGCGGTCAGCGCGACCATGGACGTGCTGGCCACCCCTGGCCTGTACGAGCGGCAGCGCGAGCTGGGCGAAACGCTGATGAACGGGCTGCGCAAGCTGGCCGCCGAGGCAGGCCTGCCGGTCATCGTCGAAGGGCTCGGCACGGTCTTCCAGATCTGGTTCAGCGAGCGGCCGATCAGGAACTGGCGGGACGCTCAGCGCTATGCCGACGAGGAGCTGTTCACCCGGTGGTGGCAGGAGATGCTGCTGCGGGGGGTCCTGTTCCACCCCAGCCAGTTCGAGAACCTGTTCCTGTCGCTGGTGCACACCACCGAGGACGTCAACGACATGCTGAACGCCGCGCAGGAGGCATTCGCCGTCATCGGACGCCGACGGTTAGGGTGAGGGCCTATGGTCCTGGATCTCGGTGGCAGCCGGGCCCGACCCGCCGGCCCGCCCGCCAGAGGCCGGGGGGGAGGGTCCGGCTCCCAGCTGCTTTATCAGCGGGTCGTAGCCTACGTCGAAGAACTCGTGGCCGAGCGCGGTCTGGTGCCCGGCGACCTGCTGCCCACCTACGCTGAGCTGGCCGCCAGCGTCGGGGTCAGCCTGATCACCGTCCGCCGGGCGCTTGATGAGCTGGAGCGGGCCGGCCGGGTCCGCCGCCATCAGGGCCTGGGTACTTTCCTGGCCCGGCCGCGGATTGTCACCGAGCCGGCCAGGACCGGCAGCCTGCTGGGCACCCTGAAGCGGGGCGGGGCCGCATCACCACCCCACTCGATCGAAACCCGGATCCTGGATATCCGGTGCGGCTTGCCCTCGCCCGATGTGGCCAGCGCGCTGCGGATTCAGCCGGACGCGCGGGTGTGGCGGCTGCGGCGGCAGCGGCTCATCGACCGTCAGCCCGCCGTGGTCGAGACGTCGATCATCCCGGTGGCGCTCGCCCCGGAGCTGGATCAGCTGGTCGAACGGCTGGGCGGTTCGCTGTACGACCTGCTGGCCCGTGAGTTCAAGCTGGAGGACGAGTACGAGGAGCAGTACCTCGAGGTCGTCGTCGTGCCGGACGCCGACGCGCGCCGGCTGCTGAGCATCCCGCCGCGAACCCCCGTGGTGCGGATCCGCGGGCTGAGCATGGACAAGTCGGGGACCCCGTTCGACTGCTTCGAGCAGCTCTACCGGGCCACCGAGTTCGCCTTCGCCATCTCCGGCAGCACGTCACGGCAGCTGTTCCCGACCCCAGGCTTCCAGGACTGGGAGGTGCGCGCGCTTCCGGACGCGCCCCCTGACCTAGGGGCTTGACCCGATGCTGTGACGTTCCCGATACTGTGACGTTCAGGTACCGGGACGTTCCGCAATTTCGTGACATTTCCGATTCCGTGACACTGTTGCGTCACCGTCGGCGATCATCTAGGGTCTAACGGCATACTGAACATACACAGTATGTCTTTGGGTGAATGCTCTTTAGCCCAGTAGCCAGCACGTGGTCTCCCAGCGTTGCGAAGGCCTCCCGATCGAGACGGAGATCCGTAATGTCATCGCAAGCCAGCGGCAGTGCCGCCCCGGCGGGGGAGCAGTCCCCTGACCACGCGGGCGGCACCCTGAAGGATGCTGCCCTACGCGCCGGCGGCATCGTCGTCATCTCCATGGCCAGCTCCG
>Ga0302326_10034537_pt1 | contig 10018 bp, 8 predicted proteins | sample Palsa_T0_3_FD_202264 | JGI IMG/M metagenome (GOLD analysis project Ga0302326, IMG submission 202264) | Peat permafrost microbial communities from Stordalen Mire near Abisko, Sweden - Palsa_T0_3 | ecosystem: Environmental > Terrestrial > Soil > Palsa > Peat permafrost | place: Sweden: Abisko...
ATGCCTGCGCCAAGAAGCAAGGCGCCAAGGGTTACGATGAGCTTAGGCCCGAGAAGCTGGTAAAGTCGTCCGGCGATGAACGAGGTCACCATGAATGTCCCCATCATGGGCAGCAGCCCGGCGCCTGAGCCGATCGCACTGAAGCCGAGACTCTTGGACATAAACTGCGGCAGGTAAAGCAGCGCGGCGAAGAAGATGGCCGAGGCCAACAATGTGGCGATGCTGGCTGCGACGAATCCCCGGTTTTGCAGAACAGTTTCGGGAACCAGGGCACTGTCGCCGGCCCGGCGCTCAATCAATAAGAACGCCGCGAGCGCCGCTGCCGCCAGCGCGAACAGGAAGATGATCAACGGGGCGGTCCAGCCGAGGTCGAGGGCCCAGTCGAGCGCGAGCAGAAGCGCCAGCAGTCCGAGGGAAAGCGCCGCTGTCCCGCGATAATCAATTCCTCCGTGGTGGTCGACGGGCGTGTCTTGCGGTACCACCAGCAACGTGATGAGGACGGCTGCGGCCGCGACCGGCAGATTGACGAAGAAGATCCACCGCCATCCAACGGTGTCGGTGAGCAGGCCGCCCAACAAGGGACCAACCGCGTTACCGAATCCGGCTGCGCCCAGAATCACGCCGCCCGCGAGTCCGGCCTTGGCTCTCGGCAAGAGGCCATAGGTCATGCCAAGGATGGCGGGCCACATCATCGCGCCGCCGATGCCCATGAGAAAGCGGCAGGCAAGCAGCACCCAGACATTCGGCGCGAATCCGCCGATGAGGGAGAAGCCTGCGAAGAATGCCGCCCCGGCGAAGAAGATGCGTCGGCGGCCGAACATATCGGCCAGCCGCCCTCCGGTAACAATGAGGACGCCGAATACCATGGCGTAACCGTTGATGACCCACTGCACCGTGGTGACGTTGGTATGGAGAGTGCGCTCGATGGCAGGAAGCGCAACCGAGAGTGCAGTGAAGTCGTTTGCAACTACCAGAACGGCGACCCCCATGGCAATCATGCCAAGCATCGTCGCCTTGCTGAGGCGGTCTTCTGTCACGGCCATCCTACCCCTTTTTGTGTGTCCGCAGAGTTTCGCACAAAAGCGATAGCAAAGCGACACAGACTCTGAAGCGCTGGGCTATCTTATGCCGTCCCGTAGAGCGGGACGGGATTGTTGCGGGCCATACCCTCCGACCGAGGGAAACTATTTTCTTGGTGAAGCGGGACGGGTTTCTTACTGTGTCGTCTCGTGGGTGAAGCGGTCGCGGTTGGCCCAGAAGGGACACTGCGGACATTTCTGTCCCTCCGGATAGTCCACGCCTTCCTCATGCGGGCAGCCGATGATGCGATCGGTCATGACCACGGAGCGCACACCATGCTCCCGGATGAAGGCCACTATCTCAGCGTCAATTCCTGGTTCGAAGCGAACGTCGCCATCCTCCGAAAACCAGCGGCGCAGGGGATCTGGATCGGCACCTTCTTCGCGGATGATGGCCACGGCAGCCTTGCTGGCCCTTTCAGCGGTCGGCCCATACAAAGCGATGGTCGCAACGGGATTGCCGCGAAATCCGCGCCGCGACAGCTTGTGCAGCCGCGACGGCCGTCTCTTGATTCTCCGCATGAGCAGCATGAGACATCCAGTTCGGCTGAAGAAGTCAAGGCCCCAGGTTCGCCCTCCTGTTGGCTACCCGGGTGGCTGCTCGCGTGGCTGGCTGCGTGCGCTCCGTCCCTACGGTGTCTGTGTCGTAGCTGTGCCGCCGCTACGCGGCTCGGGTCAATTTCCCACCTGGACCCGGGGCTTACGCCCCGGGCTAACTTCATAGCCGCCGCTGGCGCGGCTAGTTTGAGGCAAATCTCGAGCGATCGTTCCAACCGGACAATATCGTTCTACCGCACAATTAAGATCGACACAGACTCCTTCAGGGATGGCGTGCCTGGAGCGATCCGGTTACTAAAGTACATGTACTTTAGTAACTTGACCAATTTGCTGGTTCGCCTATGCTGGTATGTTGGGTGTTGTGTCCACGTGCCTGGCGGAGGCGAAAAGAGCGCGATCCGCTCGGCTGAGATCTTTGAAAATTTGCGGAGGTGCGCGAGCCAGCAGCCCTCAGTTGTCAACCATCAGCCATCAGCCAGCGATCAGCCGTCAGCCAGCAGCCCTCAGTTGTCAGCCGTCAGGCATCAGCGAAAGCTGCCTCCGGAGGTTGGACTTAAGGAAGTCCTGGTCAAGTCAAGGCGAAGTCCCTCAGCGGCTAAAAGCCGCATTGATATTGCTGCATTTACGGACGGCCAGAAGGCCGTCCCCTTCGAGGAACCGACTTAATCAGAGCTTCCTTAAGTCTCACGGAACTTCCAACGGGCAACGGGGAAGATCGCTGAAGACCCTTTGACTCCATGGAGGGCGGTTGAGTCCGGTGGCCAAATCTGTCCTTGGCCGCCCAAGTATGACAGATGGGAAACATATTGGCTTCAGTGGATCGCCGAAAGGCCCGTAAACCCTTCTGGCTCAAGATTTTGGCTGTAAGTCCTTGGGGCTCAATATTTTACGGCGGCTCGCCTTTGTTTTCAAGATTTTACGAGCGCAAGGGGGGAGGGGGGTAGGCGGGTGAGAGGGACGCGGTTCAGGCGCGATCCGTTTGGCTTGAAGCCCACCCGTATCCGCCGCAGGTGCGGACAGGGTGGGAGTCAGGGAGTCCGCCGTGACGTTCTACTTTGCGGCGCCGCCAGCGAGGGCATAGTCGCCGCTGCACGAGTAGTCCGTACTGCCATCGGAATTGCCGGTAAGCTTGCAGGCGCCCGACCCTTTGAGACCTTTCATCTTCCCAGTACCGCCGCTGATCTGGTACTTGTTGGTGCTGGATTGAAGGGCGCCATCTTTCATGGTTCCGACGGATTGGTAGTCGTAGAAAACCTTGTCGCCGCTATCGAAGGTTACTACGTAGACGCCCCAGTTCCTGAAGTGGTTTCCTGTAATCTCCGCGTGCTCAGTATAGGTGCCCTGTTTGCCCGCGACACCGCCTACATCTCCGGTGACGGTGCAGTTTCCCTGTGCCAGGGTGAAGGTGCGGCCCTGCTGGTCGCCGGCAGGAAGACTATGCTGAACGTCAGGCTTACCGCACTTGCCGGACATTGTGGTTTTAGTTTGCGCCGAGGCCATCGCAACCGCCAAAGCAACGAGCACACAGATACACATGGCCCTATAGTTCATTCGCAATCTCCTTGTGGTTTAAACAGGCCCAGATTGTACGCCAACTACTACCGTCCAAAACAGAGAGAAATTGTCATTGGTTTGGAGCTGGTGCGAAGGACTGAAAACACCAGTGTGACTAGAGAGGCGGATTGCCGCGTCCAGCCGATTTCGGCGGGCGTTCGGCGTCGGATGAATCAGTGCCCGGCGGCGTTCGCTTCTTGCGCTTTATGATCACTGCATAGCAGATGGCGTAAACCACATACGCCGATCCGAGCACGACGAAGAAAATGGTCTGGCTCAAAGTAATGGCAAAGACCACGACCGACGCAGCCAACACCCACATGAACGCCTCGCCCAGAAAGCCGTCCTTCCAGTTTGGGGTTGCTCCGCCAGACGGAAGCTGTGGTCGCGGCGCGGGCAGCAGTCGCGGGACGGCCGAGCAGTAGGCGCGATAGCTGTCGCCCTGGCTCGCGGAAATCGCAGCCTCCTCGCGAAAGATGAGGCGATAGTCGAACGCGACGATTCCCAGCACCAGGATGAAGAAACCGATGCGGCTTGCCATTAAGCCAAAGCCGATGGCCAGCAGAATGTTGCCGAAATAGAGCGGGTTGCGCAGGTAGCGATAAGGGCCGTCGGCGACCAGGCGCGTGGTGTGCAACCGCATATCGACCATGACTTCGGGATTGAGGTAGGCGGTCCCCCAGGTACGGACTGCCGCATTGGCGAGGCAGAAGAGGGCAGCGACGGCAAAGACCGTGTGATACTCCCAGTCGGGCGCCGGCGTACCGCGCAGCCGGGCAGTCCAGTCCACCAGGGCTGCGCCGGCGTTCTGGTGATCGAGGGAGTAGCTGAAGAAGGCGATGCCGAATATCGCGCCGAAAATCCAGAAGCGAAATTTGAACTCGAAGTCGCTGGCTGCCAGCATCGTGCCTCCTGCCACCGGACGCTCGCGGGGCGTGAAGATCATACGCCAGCCGCACACCGTGCGTATCCCTCGAAACGACGCCGCATTGTGTACGCAGGTGACTGCACTTTCGAACAGGGCAGAACAGTGTCGGCGCCCTGTCCTGAATTGCGGCCACAGGCCAGTAGCCATGAGGAGGGCAACGTTCTACAGTGGAATTCAGCTGCGAAAGTAGCCATGGGCAGTGGCAGTAAATGTTGTTGACTCGGAGCACCGCCAGTAAGAGGCGCTACGAGTAAACGAGTTCAGTTACCAGTCTCTGGTGGCTGACATAGGGCTGGCGAGCTTAAAAGGGGGAGCCCGCTGGCCCTTTTGTATTAACCCACAGTACCTCTTTTTGAAGGCCGACCTAAGCCCACCGTATCATCGATCCAACCGCGGTGTTCACGCGGTTTTGACAGCGCAAAAGACACACCGCAGGCTTGTGCCCAGCAGGCGAACAACAAAGCCAGCTCTTTCAGCGTTCCTGCAACCCGTCGTTGAAAATGATTTCCAGGGAATCACGAGTGACTTCCGACCGTGGCCTGCTCCTGGTGCGCGAGTTGGATGAACAAACTGGGCTTGACCGACCAACCAAGGAAAAATAACTATTGCGCTGGAACCACTCGATGAGTATATATTGTTGGGCTGTCTGGAGTTAAAACGGAAATTCCGGCTAATGTTGCATAGTTCGGCCGGATGGCGAAGGAGAATGTTATGCGACGACTGAAATTGGTACTGGCATGCGTCCTCCCGGTGTTCCTGGGCTTTGACCTGGCGATCCCGATGGCGGCGCAATCGCTCAATCCTCAGCAGCAGTTTGTACCGGACTCTCCGAGTTATTGGGACAATCCACTGAATTGGAAGCAGCAGTTTGTGCCGGACTCGCGGCTCTTCTGGGATAACTCAAAGAATTGGACGACAAATTACGGACCCGCGTACCGCGACACGATCCAGGCGCCTTCAGAAATGCTGGGGTGCTCGACGCAGTTCGCGCTGTGCTTTCATTCGGGCGCCGAGCCCTACCCCTGCACCCTTTCTCCCGACGGTCAGTCTGCCAACTGCTTGTGCACAGTTGCCACTACCACCAACTACACGCTGATCACTGCAATTCTGAACCGCCCGATCTATAATGACACCGTCAATACTTGCGGTCCGACCGGTTCCGGATGCCCGGGAACCGGCCAAGCGCCGGTGTGCGGATATCTGAACGGTGGGGCTCTCATTCCGGGTGCGAACGTACTCTCCACTTACGATCCGGACTCGCACCTGGCGATCTTGAAGGCCCTTGCGTCGGCTAAGGGCGGGGAGATTACCGTTTGTCCGAAAGCGCCTTACGCCGCCTGTATGACCGCGCCCTGCACGCTTAGCTCAGACGGTTCCACCGCCAACTGCAAGTGTCCCGTGTTCTACGGCACCTTTCAGCTCGTAGGAAAGAACGCACAGTGTTCCCTGGGCGGCGATCTGATACCGTCTGCCTCCTACATCCCAAAATTGGACGACAGTCCTAACCATTAAATGAGTGGCTGCGGTCATCGTTAAGAAAAGAGATGCGCCATTAATAGAAAACTTAAGTAACAGCGTCTCTGGAATCCCGGGTATTTACCCGGAGTTCCCCGGTCACGCGGCTCTTGCCATCGTTCAGGAACTCATGACCAAGGGAAGTCTTCTCTCTGCAGATAGCGTAGAGCGCGGCTGGGTTCTCTACTGGTAACGCAGGCTTTCGATAGGGTCGAAGTGGGCGGCGCGCGCCGCAGGAGCGGTGCCGAATAAAACGCCAACCAGGCTGGAGACCAGCACCGCTATTATCACCGACCATCCCGAGATGGGGACGCGATAGTTGGTGATGAAGCGAACCGAGAGTGGCAGCGCCAAGCCGAGAACGATCCCAACGATGCCGCCGGCCAGCGAGATGAGGATCGCTTCCACCATAAATTGCGCGCGTATCTCGGAATTGGTGGCGCCTACGGCCTTGCGTACGCCGATCTCGCGGATGCGGGCGTTCACCGTGGCCAGCATGATGTTCATGATGCCGACTCCGCTCACGATCAGGGTGAGCACCGAGATCAGCAGCAGCACCTCAGTCAGCGTGTCCGCGGTCTTGGCGGCCACTTGCAGCAGTTGGGTAAGATTGTCGACCCGGTAGACCGATTCCGCACGATGCCGCGACTGCAAGACGTCATGGATCCCCTGCGTGGCGCGAGGTACCTCGGCAGAGTCGGACACCGAAAAGAAAAGCTGCTTTACCTCGTCGCTGTTGGTGAAGTAGCGCGCCACGGTGTAGGGAATCAGGATCGTGTCGTCGGAGATCTCGGACTGCCCGAAGGTATCCACCCGCTCACGAAAGGTCCCAATCACGGTGAAGGGAAGTCCGTTGAGCTTGATCTCCTGGCCCACCGCTGAGTCCATCGGGCCCAGCGCCTCGGCCAGCTTCTGGGTTATGACCGCGACCTTATTGCGCGCCGAGGTGTCACCGTCATCGAAGAACCGGCCCGAGAGGATCTGGAGATTGCGCACGTTGAGATACTGGCGGGAGACGCCGAGCACAATGACCTCGCGTTCCTTGCCGCCGGGCACAGCGATGCGATCATGAAACTCGATCATGGGCGAGGCGTTGCTGATGCCGGGAACCTGCTGGCGCACCGCATTCAAGTCGTCGAGGGTGAGGAAGTCGCTGGAAGCGTCGCGCCCATAGATGCCGCCCCCGGCGTATTCCGCGATCATCATGTTGGAGCCGATGTTTTGAATTTGCTGCAGCAGATATTGCTTGCCGGTGAGCCCGATGGTGACCACCAGGATGAGCGACGCCGTCCCGATCACCATGCCCAGCGACGTCAGGATGAACCGCATCTTGCCGATTCGAAAGGTCTGGAATGCGACGCTCATGGTATCGCCTAAGATGAACCTGGGATACCGGCGCCCGTTGTTGCCGTTGGCTGCCATTCTTGAGCTTTAGACTACTCGCGCGGGAATGCAGCTGCAATTCCCGGTGTCGGTAAGAACCGCATCCGCATTACCTGGACGTTGTCCGTATCCGACCGGGAATTGACGCAAAAACCATATCCGCGCCGAAGCTGCGAGCCACGATTCGCAATCCAATATGCCGGAAGGACTCATCTTGAAACATAGGCAGCTTGGCACGTCAAATCTGCAAGTCTCAGTGGTTGGCTTGGGTTGTAACAACTTCGGCTTTGTCGCGTCCATGGATGTTGAAGCCTCGCGCAAGGTGATCGACCAGGCCCTCGACTCCGGCGTCCACTTTTTCGATACTTCCGACAGCTATGGCACCTCGGAAAATATTTTGGGCGAAGTGCTCGGCGAGCGCCGTAAGAAGATCATTCTAGCGACGAAGGTCGGCTCCAAACCAAACGCGCTGGGCGAGAAGAGCGGCAACTCGCGCGACTACATTTTGGCCGAGGCGGAAGAAAGCCTGCGGCGGCTTCGCACCGACTGGATCGATCTTTACCAGATCCACTATCCGGATCCCAGGACGCCGATCGACGAAACACTGCGCGCACTCGACGACTTGGTGAAGAGCGGGAAGGTTCGCTACATTGGATGCTCGAATTTTTCCGCGACCCAGTTGCAAGAGGCAGAGAGCTTGGCGGCATCGACGGGCCTGCCGAAATTTGTTTCCAGCCAGGATGAGTTCAGCCTGCTGGCGCGCGACATCGAACGCGAACAGTTACCTTTGATCGAAAAATACGGAATGGCCGAGCTGCCGTATTTTCCGCTGGCCAGCGGCATGCTCACCGGCAAGCATCAGCGCGGACAGCCCGCGGCCAAGGGGACGCGTCTCGGCGATAAGCCGTCCCTCGCCGGGCGCTATCTGAACGAAACGAATCACGCGAAGGTGGAGCGGCTGCAACACTTCGCCAAAGAGCGGGGACATACGCTGTTGGAACTAGCTTTTAGTTGGCTGCTGGCGCATCGCGCGGTAGCTAGCGTAATCGCCGGGGCGACGAAGCCAGAGCAGATGGAAGCCAATGCCAAAGCGGCAGAATGGGTGCTCAACGCCGAAGAACTTGCGGAAGTGGATCGGATCACGGGCGTCGCTTCTGTGCCAAAGCCTGCCTAGGTTTGTACGGCTGTCATATGAGGAGATGGTGACTCACAAGAAACTCTCTTGCCACCACACCGGCATCTTTCTTCTCTCCGTCGACAGCGTAATTCATCGCTCGCATGTCAGCGGCGGTGATGCGCCCTGCCAGTCGCGCGAACGCATCTTGCGCCCTCGGACATTCCTGGAAAAGGGCGGGCCGCACAATCGGTACGGCGTCATAAGGAGGGAAGTAGTGCTTGTCGTCCTCAAGCACGACCAGGCCGAGCGCGGCGATGAGGCCATCCGTATTGTTGCCGGCCACAATGTCGACTGACCGGTTCTGCAGAGCGCGATAGAGCAGCCCGAGGTCCATCACGCGCGGAGCTTCGGCAAAGTGCAGGTGATATGTCTTGACCAGGCCTTGATAGCCGTCCTGCCGTTCGAGGAATTCATAACCCACTCCCAGCCTCATATGCGGAGCCACGCCCGCGAGTTGCGAAAGCGTCTTCACTCCCAGTTGCCGCGCGTCATCGCCGCGCATCACCATGGCGAAGCTGTTGTTGAACCCCAGCGGCGGCATGACATTGAGGTTGAAGCGGCGCTTGTATTCCTGCTTCACGCGCTGGTAGACGCTGGCCGGATCGCCGGCGAACTGTTCCTTCAGGATCGCCGCCAGCGCCGTGCCGGTGTACTCGACGTAAGTGTCAATTCGCCCAGCGAGTATTGCCTGTTGACAAATGTAGGTGCCGGCAAGATAGAAGCGGCCGTCAACCGGCATTTGGCAAACGCTACGCAGATATTGCGTCAGCAGTTCGCCCAGGATGAGCTGTTCGGTGAAGTTCTTGGAGCCGACGGTCAGCTCGGTCTCGCGGGACAAGCAGCCGCTGCAAACGGTCAGCGCCAGTGCGGAGAGGAATGTGCGGCGATTCATCGTCAGCTTCGGTGCCGTACCAGCAGCTTCTCGACGCCGCTGAGCAGCAGGTCCGCGGCCAATGCGATCAGGGCGGCGGGGATCGCGCCAGCCAGGATTACTCCGTTATCCACCATGGCGATGCCGCGAAAGATAAACTCGCCGAGACCTCCTGCACCGATGGCGGCGGCGATAGTGGCCACGCCAATCGTGATCACCGCGGCAACGCGAATTCCCGCCAGCATGACCGGCAGCGCCAGCGGCAATTCGACATGCCACAGAAGCTGGCCTGAGGTGAGCCCCATTGCAATCGCCGCCTCCCGCACCGGCGGGCTGATGCCGGCGATGCCAACGTAGGTGTTGCGCACGATGGGAAGCAGCGCGTAAAGCGCCAGGGCGACGATCGCCAGGCGGTCCGCGCGCGCGCCCAGCCACGGCAGCGGCAGCAGCAGTCCGAATAGCGCCAGGCTGGGAATGGTTTGAATGACGTTCGTGCTGCCCAGCACGAGTGCCTTCCACTTTGGCTTGCGGGTCAGAAGGATTCCCAGCGGCACGCCGATGGCGATCGCCAGCAACATCGAGACGCCGACCAGCCACAGGTGTTCGGCGGTGAGCGTAGCGACCTCGCGTTTATGGGTGAAGATGAAGTTCACAGATCGCGCCCGGCTCTCTCGCTAGATATTAGACTCATCTCGCAAGCCCTTCTGGGTTCTGTCAGGGCACGACCTTCAGTCGTGCCGAACAGGACACGACAAGAACACCGGGCTTCAGCCCCTGCGAGGATTTTCCTCAGTTCAACTTTGAAACATCTGCTGGCGCGTGCGAAACACATCCACATACGCCTTCACGGACGTGTCGGGCGTCTCCAGAAATTCTTTCGGGCCATACACTCCGCGTAACCTGCCCTCTTCCATCAGCCCAATCCGGCTGCCGAGCAGCAATGCCTCGCTCAC
>Ga0302326_10034538_pt1 | contig 10018 bp, 8 predicted proteins | sample Palsa_T0_3_FD_202264 | JGI IMG/M metagenome (GOLD analysis project Ga0302326, IMG submission 202264) | Peat permafrost microbial communities from Stordalen Mire near Abisko, Sweden - Palsa_T0_3 | ecosystem: Environmental > Terrestrial > Soil > Palsa > Peat permafrost | place: Sweden: Abisko...
GGTGTGGGCGTCGCCCCGGTACTCGCGCAGCCGGTCGGCCAGCCGCCACATGTCTCCCATCGGGTCGCCGGGCAGGCCGAGGGCGACGAGGCCGGAGAAGAGCGGCTTGCCCTCGGGCCGCAGGCCCTCGCCGGCGGTTGCCAGCAGGCTGGTGGCCCGGTCCAGTCCCTCGGGCGCAGCACCGAGGATGCGGACCAGCTGGCCGACGGCGCCCGCCGTTCGGGTGTCGCAGATCGTCGGGGCATCGGTGAGCGACCACCCGTAGGTGACGGCGGGGATGACCGCGGCCGGGTTGAACACCCCGAAGCCGGCGGCGACCACTTCGCCAGGCACCTGCCCCATGACCGATCCGCGGCTGGTGAAGTAGGCGGCACCGTCGGGGAACGCCACCTGGCCGTTGGAGCCCGGGCTCGGGGAGAAGCCCGGGCTCGGGGAGAACCCGAGCGAGGCGTAGCCGGCGTGACACTCGGGCGAGAAATACACCTGGCCGGCGACCGGCTCGAGCGCCGCCGCCAACCGCCGGGCCCTGATCCCAACCTCATCGTCTGAGAGCACGGCGGGACCCTATCGCCATGCGCCATGCTCCTGGCGTGGTCACGATCGGCGAGATGCGCGAGCTGGCGCTGCAGCCCCTATGTGGCACGCATGTGCAGCCGGACCACGTTCCCAACCCCGGACGTGCGCACCTGAACCAGGTCGCAGAGCTGCATCGCCAGCCACACACCCCGGCCTCCCTCGCCATCGGCGGGGGCTACCCGCCCGACCAGGGGGTCGTCGATGTGACCCTTGTCGCGCACTTCGCAGACCAGCGTCGCCCCGTTCCGCCACACTCGTAGCTCGCCCGTCCCGCCGGCGTGGACCAAGGTGTTGGTCGCGACCTCGGTCGTCGCCAGCACCAGGCTGTCGACGTCTTGCTCCGTGAGGCCGGCATTGCCCGCGTGCCGCCTGACTATCCAGCGGATCAGACCGAGCCGCCCGTACTCGACCCTGACCACCCCGAGGACGTCGTCGGGCTCCTCCAGCGGGGCATCGAACTCCTCCGTCGGCTCACCGTAGGCGGTGCTCGGCAGGTCGGCGGTCCCGACGACGATCCGGGGATGGCTCCGATAGGCCTCCTCGATCACGCCACCGGGGAGCGAGCCAATGTCGTAGGGGCAGAGCAAGCGGAAGTCATCCGCTCCTGCGAAGGCCAGGTTGAGCAATGACTCATGCCGCTGGCACTCCACCAGCTCGTCGCCGCTCCGACCAGCCCAGATCGGCTCCCCGATCCCTCGGAACGGTCCCCGCCCCCCGTACTCCGCGGCGAACTCCGCCCAGGCAGGGATGATCCGAGCCGGATTGGCCCCGACCTTCGCCATGTTCGCGAACGCCACGCGATCCGCGTCCTCCCCGAGATCCTCGCGGAGCAGGTCGATCTTGTCCGGCACGAGCATGACCAGGACGGGCTCGTCCCGGGACAGCCCGTCGATGATGAACTCGAGCGTGCCGGCCAGGAAGTCAGGCTGGCTGTCGTAGAGCAGCGCCTCGTGGCGGAACGGCGCGACGACGGTCACGGACCGACCGCACATGCAACGAACACCAACAGAAGGGTACGGCAGATCGCAGGCGCGCTGGGGTTCGCGGAATGGTCTCCTACCCGGCGACTCGGCCGACGACTCGCTCGGCGACTCGGCCGACGACTCGCTCGGCGACTCGGCAGGCCACCGCCCGGCCGAAGCTCACATCACCCGCCGCCGGATCACCCGGGTGCCGAGGCCGGCGAGGAGAAGGAGCAGCCCGGCGACCGCGACAACAGCGTCCGCGCCCGTGTCCGGGAGCGTGGTGCCGGTCGTGGACCCAGCGCCCACTGCGCCAGCGGCCGCGCCGGCGCCGGACGAGCCGCTGGCGGCTGCCGCCGGCGCCGTGTCGAGGCTGGCGGCGCTGAGCATCACCTCGAGCGCGGACGGAGCCGCAGCCGTGTGCTCGACCTGGTAGATCCCGCCGACCAGGCCCAGATCCTGCGGCGGGGTCGCGGCCAGATGCGGAACATCGGAGGACGAGATTGTGACCCGCAAGCGGTCTCCGGCAGGGATAGTGGCGAACGTCGGGAAGATCTCGATGTCGTACCGGGCCACGGCTCCGCTCGTCACCGGGGCGGCGGATGCCTCCGTGTACGGGTGATACGGCAGCAGCAGCTGATCGTCGCTCGTGTACCAACTCAGGTCGGGCGTGACGGCCCGGTAGCTGCCCAGCAGGGCCCCCTCCGTCAACGGCTTGGCCGCTCCGTCCGGTGCCACGTCTTCGAGCTCCGCCGTCCACTCGGTGTCCGCTGCCGTCGATGTCGCATAGATCGTCAGGTCGGCGGGGCCGCCCAGGGTTCGGCCAGTGGTGAATGGCGCCGTGGTGTAGGTCAGCGACCCCGGGCCTGCCGTGGACGAGGAGTCGTCGGTGAGGCACGGCGCGTTGGACACCCCGGCCTCCTGGGCGGCGATCACGCCGGCACCCATGCTCCACTGGTCGATGCTGCGCTTGCACGGGCTGGCCGCCGGCAGCCAGACCATGGTGTCCGAGCCGCCTGTGGCGGGCCCGCCCGATGCGGGAGCGGTCGGCGAGAGCGTGCCGTCGTTGGCCGACAACGGAGCCGTCCCGGAATCGGCCGCGCTGAGGTAGAGCCGCGTTGGGTCGGTGCCGGTGTAGGGATAATGGCCGGTCTCGACGTAGCTCCCCGTCCCGAGGTCGTAGACGTGCATCGGGGTTGGCGTGCTCGCCATCCCGGTGTCCTCGCCCTTGAGCCAGGTGTCGAACCACTCGAGCTCGAGGTTGTCGTAGTCGATGGCGCTGGCGACGAGGTGAGTCCACGGACCGATGAGGATCTGATATCGGCCGGTTACCGGCTGCGTCGGGGACATGGCCCCGGTCACAGGCCGGCCGTCGTAGGCGTTCTGCAGCGCCGCGTAGTTCAGCGGTTCTCCCCGCTGGAAGATGTCGTACTCCCCGCCGACCAGGTAGGCGGGGATGCCGTTGGCGACCACGGCGGCAAGGGCGTTGCGGGGTTCGCGCTGCTGCCAGTAGGTGCCGTCGTAGGCCTCGTCGCCGTCGGTCAGGATGTTGGTCGTCTGAGCTGCGTAGTAGCTCTGCAGCGCCTGTTGGTGCGCGAGCTCGACGGCTGTCAAGGCGGCCGGGTCCGGGTACTCGAGCTGATCCGTGAGCGGGTTGGTGGCGTTGAGGGCGCCGGTCAGCCCCAGGTAGATCTCATCGAACTCGGCGTCGAGGATGCCGCCCATGAAGCTGGTGTCGCGATACAGATCGTCGGCGGCGACGACGGGAAAGATGGCCTTGAGGGGCGAGTTCTTGCCGACAGCGCCCGCGGCCAGGATCTGGTTGATGCCGAGGTAGCTGGGTCCGTAGGTGCCGACGACGCCGGCCGAGTGCGCCAGCTGCGCGCTCCAGTGGATGAGGGTGACGCTGTCCTGCGTCTGGACCGGGTCGAAGATGCCCCACGTCCCGCCTGAGTCACCGGTCCCGCGGACATCGGAGATGACCTCGATGTAGCCCCGCTCGACCAGGTACGGATCGGCGCCGCCCCCGGCCAACCCCGCGGCAGCGCCGCTGCCCTTGCCGTACGGCGTCTGGGTCAGCAGGACGGGGAACGGTCCCGCCGCCTCCTGCCCGGTCTTGAGGTCGGTGGGGTAGATGATGTTCACCCGCAGCACGGTGCCGTCGCTCATGGTGACGGGGACGTCGTTGTCGGCACCGGCGCCGTAGGTCGCCGCCTCTGGCTGCCACCGGCTTCCGGGCGCCGCACTGGCCGCGACGACGTCGGGCGGCGGCGAGCCGGAGAGCGCCGAGGTCCCCCCGACCGTGCCCGGCGCGCCGGCCGTGCCCGGCGCATCGGCCGCCGCGGCATGGGCCGGCCCCGCCGAGGCCAGGGCGACGGCGAGGACGAGGAGCGCGGCCCCCACCACCGCAAACGAGCGCTCGGGGCGCGACGGGCAGGACGTGACGGCGGGCACGGGCCCATTCTCGGTGGTCATCGCCGCTGGCGCACAGCGGTGGCCCGCCAACCCCCGGCGGTAGGGTCGGCGTTATGGACGGGCGAGTCACGATCGAGGATGGCGTGGTGGTCGGCACCGGCGGCGGGAGGGAGCTACGGGCGGATGTCTTCACGCCCCCCGGCGAGGTCAGCGATGCCCCTGCGGTGCTGTTGATCCACGGCGGTGGATGGCGGGAAGGCGACCGCACGCAGCTACGCGGCTACGGCATCCTCCTGGGGCGGGCCGGCTACGTCTGCGTCGCCTGCGAGTACCGCCTGGTGCCCGAAGCGCCGTGGCCGGCGCAGATCCACGACGTCAAGGCGGCGCTCCGGTGGATGCGGGCCAACGCCGGCCAGCTCGGGATCGACCCCGATCGGATCGCCGTCGAGGGGAACTCGGCCGGAGCGCACCTGGCCCTGCTCGCCGCCGGCACACCTTCCCTCGCCGACTACGAGGGGCAAGGCGGCAACGCCGGTGTGTCGACGGCCGTCGCCGCCGCAATCGGCATCTACGCGCCGACCTTCTTCGCCGCCGGGGCGTGGGAATGGGGGAGCGGAGCGGCGCCGCTGGAGGTGCTCCACGCGGGCGGCGACGAGGCGTTGGCTCGCGCCGCATCGCCGCTCACCTACGTGGCCCCTGGGTATCCGCCGACACTGCTCATCCACGGCAACGCCGACAAGGTCGTGCATCCGGAGGCGTCGCTGCGCATGTACGAGGCCCTCGCCAAGGCCCGGGTCCCGGTCGAGCTGCACATGTACGCCGAGCAGCCCCACGCCTTCGACGCCACCCCAGGGTTCGGGCGCCAGTGCGCCGCCGAGATGCTCCTCTTCCTCGACCGCTACGTCTGACAGGCGCAACGGGCCGCTGTGAGCATCCCGCCTCATGATCGAGGGATTGCCCTGAGGCAAAGAAATCGATCCGATCGCCTCGATTTCTTTGCCTGGAGGCAACCGGTCGGTTTCTCCGCTCAGGCCGCGATGTCTGGGAAGGCGATGAACTCCTTGATCAGCAGGGTCGCGAACTCGCGGTCGCTCAGGCCGTGCTCGGTGGACTCGAGCGCGCCGCGCTCCACCAACGCCTCGGCGAGCCGGCCGAGCACCCATTCGGGGTCCATTGGCTCGACGCCCTGCTGACAGATCTCGTACTGGCGTTGGTCGGCGAAGCAGTAGGCCTTGCGCGACACGGAGTACCGCAGGTCGTCGCTGGAGTAGGTGGCCATGAGCTCCGGCGGATCTGTGTCTCGGCTGAAGAGCTGCCACTGCCGGTTGCCGTGCCGATGCAGGCGCATGAACGCTCGGTTGGCCGGGGGCTGATCAGTCTCGGCGCCGACCGGCAGAACGGCGTGAAAAACGCTGTCGGCGTCGAGCACGACCGCGCTGCCCGGGGCTGGTGCCAGCGTCGCCGCCTCGCCGCTCGTCTCGTAGTAGACGAACTCTCCGCCGGCGCCGCCTTCGAGGTACGTCACCGCGGTCGCGGTGGCGATCCGCCGATCGGCGAACAGCCCTGAGTGGTGCATCACGACCAGCAGCCACATCGGGAGCTGGCTGCGGTCCGCCCCGAGGAACTCGGGGATGTCGGTGTGTACCGGCAACTCTTGGCCAGGCACCATGAGGTTGGCGTACACCAGCGTGGGCACGACGAGGGGGAGGTCGAAGATCTGGTGGACAGCCTCGATGAAGTCCTCGTCGTGGAGGAACTTCTCGATACCGGGACCGGCAGTCTGGTCGTGGTACACGTAGTTGGCGGCGAAGTAGTTGGTCCTCGCCAGACCTGCCTCGATGGCGGCCCGGCCAGCCGCACAGCCGGTCTGGCGGAAGTGCGAGTCGACATCTTCGCGGCCCATCAGGCCGGGGAACCGTCCCGGAAGCGCCGGCGTCGAAGCGTCAGTGTCCGGCGTGAGGGTGCGGATGTCCGAGGACGGCGCTGCCCGGTACGGCGACTCCTCAGCCCCGCCCGGCCTCCGTGACGGCCGCTGGTTGACCGCGTCGTAGAACGGGAACCGGTGCCAGACGCGCACGATCTGGTCGACCTCGTCGGCCGGGAGCAGCGCGTCCACGCAATACACCGCCATGGCATGAATGATAACTGCGCCGCAAACGGGCGATTCCCCGCACAGCCCGTCTGGTCAGGCCCTCTGTGCCAAGAAGCCGCCCCGGGAGGGCGGCCTCAAGGTGTTCTGACTGCTCACGCCGGGTGGAGGTGAGGGGAATCGAACCCCTGGCCTCGACAGTGCGATTGTCGCGCTCTGCCAACTGAGCTACACCCCCGTAGGGCCCGCTCAGACTAGCGCACCGGTCCTGAGCGCCCCGGATCCGTTACGTCAAGTGCCCGGTCGATGCTGGCCTGGAGCCGGGCTTGGAGCATGGTGGTCGTGAGGTCGCTGCGGGTGCGTTCGAGGACGGCGCGGAACGCATCGGTGGTCCGCCGCAGCCCGCCGGTGACGGCGTCGGGATAATCGACCGTCACGAGCACGGCGTACACCTCGTCCATGCGCGCCAGCATCTCCTCGGCTCGGGTCAGATCTCCCGCCCGCAGGGTGTCGAGCGTGTGGCGTCGCAGCTCCGAGGCGCCCTCGGCCAACCCGTTGAGCCACGCGGCGGGGCTGACCCCGACCTCGCGGTGCCCGGGCAGCGGCCCGCCGGCGACAAGCCGGGCGAAGAGCACGGCCTCGGCGTATTCCTTCTCGGCGTCGTGGAGGAACCCAGCCGCGGCGATGGCCGGGAACCCCACCAGCACGGCCTGGGCCTCGTCGAGCGACGCCCGGGCCGCTTCGGCCAGCGCCGCCGCGCCGTCGAACTCACCACGATGCGTGGCCCGGATGCTCCGGCCGCAAGCCTGGATCGTCGCCCGGCATGCCCTGAGGGCGACCTCGCGGGCCTGATGGGTCTTGCCCAGCTCCTCGGCGGCAGCCAGCCCGAGATCGTCGAGCTCGCCCACCTGAGGCGGTGCTAGTTGGCGGAGCGGCGAAGCAGGTATGCGGGCTCAGGCTCGCCGTAGGCCCAGTTGGCGCCCTCGGCGGGGGCGGCGGTGGGCAGATAGCGGACCTTCTGGACCCGCTCGGCGGCCGATGCCCGGAGCTGCATCAGCATGATCACGTACACGGCAAGACCTACGGCGAGGAGCGCGGCCAGCCACCACATCACGGACAGCCCGGGCAAGAAGCCGAGGATGGCAGCGCCGGCCACCGAAGCCGTCAGGCCATAGAAGACATCCCGGCGGCGCTTCTGGATCCGGCGGCGACGGGCGGCCGCCACCGAGGGCGGCTTGGTGGCCGTCACGGCAATGCCGTAGACGCCGACGTCTCCCGCGTCCTGCATCCGGTAGGCAGGGGCAACGGTCGTGGGCGCAGCCCTCTCGAGGACTCGCAGCTGGTGGCGGAAGCTCCCGATGGAGTCGGTCGAGCGGCCCTCCGGCCGGCTGAGGAACCACCAGGCTCCCATCCCACCCCACACTGCCAACAGCACCACGATCACGACCAACGAACCTCCACCACCTTTCGTGTTAAGAGGGGACCGTACTTGAGCTGGTGGTTCGGACCAGTGATGGTCGACATGACGCGCCAACGCACGGTTTCGTCTGAGTCGCCGCAGACCGTAGGTCATGCGGCACGTAGCCCGCCACTCTACCAATACTTTCGCGAGCATTCAATAGCTGGCTGCAAGCGAACGGACTAGTCCGCGTCGCCGGCACCGTCTTCCACCACGCCCTCGCCGAACACCCCGCCGTCGTCGAGGAGGTCCGGGCCGAGGTCGAGGGAGTCGGACGCCAGACCGGTCGAGGCGGGCATCGCCCCCGCCCGGCGGTAGCTCCCCGAGCGGCCCCCGGTCTTCTCCCACAGGGTGAGCTCGCCGATGACCATCGAACGATCGACGGACTTGCACATGTCGTAGACGGTCAGCGCAGCCACCGTGCAGGCCGTCAGCGCCTCCATCTCGACGCCTGTCCGGTCGACGGTATCGACCTGAGTCTCGACCTCGACCGAGTCCTCGCCGATGTTGAAGTTGACGTAGACGGCGCCAATCGTGAGCTGGTGGCAGAGCGGGATCAGGTCCGGGGTCCGCTTGGCCGCCTGGATGCCCGCTACCCGGGCCACCGCCAGCACATCACCCTTGGTGATGGCATTGGCCGCGATCTTGTTGGTGGTCTCCGGCGCCATCCACACCTTGCAGCGGGCCGTCGCCCGCCGATGGGTCGGTTCCTTCGGGGTGATGTCGACCATCCGGGCCCGGCCGAGAGGATCGAGATGGGTCAGGCCGCGGTCAGACATGGTCGGAGTCTACTAACGCCCTTCAGCCGCCGATCTGGCTCATGCTGCGCGGCGGGCGCAGGAACGTGACCTGGCCGATCGAGTGCCCGGCCCACTTCCCGCCCACCGCAGTGCGAATGACGGCTTCGAGGTCGTCGTCGCTACCGCCGCCTCGCAGGACGGCCCGCAGATCGGTCTCCTCGAGGGCGAAGAGGCAGGCCCGGAACTGGCCGTCCGCGGTGATCCGCACCCGGTCGCACGAGGCGCAGAATGGCTGGGTGACGCTGGCGATGACGCCGACCTCGCCGCCGCCGTCGAGGTAGCGGAACCGGGCCGCCGGCTCCGGCCCGTGGTCCACCGCTTCGAGGGGGTACACGGCCCCGATCGTCTCGAGGACCTCGCTGCTGGGGACGACGGCATCGCGCTGCCAGAGGCCGTCGGCGTCGAGAGGCATGAATTCGATGAACCGGACGGTCACCCCGTGGTCCCGTCCGAAGCAGGCGAAGTCCACGATCTCGTCGTCGTTGACCCCACGCACGAGGACGCAGTTGACCTTCACGGGATCGAACCCGGCCTCCTTGGCCGCGGCGATCCCATCGAGCACGGCCGGGAGAGCGTCTCGGCGGGTGATCGCCATGAACCGCTCGGGTCGCAGCGAGTCGCAGCTGATGTTGAGCCGGTCGAGCCCCGCGGCCCGCAGGTCTTCGGCGATCAAGCGGAGGGTCGCCCCGTTGGTGGTCATGGCCAGGTCCGGCCGGTGTGGCAAGCCCGCCAGCTGCCGGACGAGGACGGGCAGATGGGCCCGTACCGTGGGCTCCCCGCCCGTCAGGCGGAGGCCGGTGACGCCCAGGCGGGATGTGAACACCCCGACCATCCGGGTCAGCTCCTCGAACGTGAGCAGCTCGGACCGGTCGCTCCAGACCATCCCCTCTTGAGGCATGCAGTACGTGCACCGGAAGTTGCAGCGGTCGGTGATGGACACCCGCAAGTCCCTGACCGTGCGACCGTGGCTGTCGGTGAGGGGGGTCGTCATGTCGCGTCGATTGTCGCAGCTGCGAGCTCCCTACGTGTCCGGCCATCCCAGCAAGACCACCTCCACCTCGGCGCCGGCACCCACACCCTCGCCGTCCGGCACGAGCGCCAGACCCGTCGCCTCGGCCATGGCCAGGAGATGATGGGAGCTCTGGCCCCGCGTTTCGCGGGCATGGAATCGGCCGTCGACGGCCGACCACTCGGCGCGTACTCGGACCAGGTGCAGTTTCCCGTCAGGGCGGCGTAGCAGCCCGTCGTCGGCGATCGCGGTCACCCGGGGCCGGTCGAGGTCGGTGTGGCCCATCATCTGGCGGAGGGCTGGCCGGGCGAAGAGCTCGAAGCTCACCATCGACGACACCGGATTGCCGGGAAGCCCGAACACCGGCGTGCTGCCGACGATGCCGAACGCCAGCGGCTTGGCCGGCCGGATCGCCACCTGCATCCACTGCACCCGGCCGCCCGACAGCCGGTCGAGCACGACCTTGACGTAGTCGAAGTCGCCGACGCTCACGCCCCCGCTGGTGATCAGCGCGTCGCATCGCGACAGGCCGTCGCTGATCGCCGCCGAGATGGCACCCTCGTCGTCGGGCACCAGGCCGAGGTCGACCGGTTCGGCGTTGGACCGAGCGACCAGGGCCAGCAGGGTCCGGCGGTTCGAGTCGCGGATCTTGCCCGGCTCCAGCGGTCCGACGCCGTCGAACAACTCGTCGCCTGTCGAGAGGACTCC
>Ga0302326_10034541_pt1 | contig 10017 bp, 8 predicted proteins | sample Palsa_T0_3_FD_202264 | JGI IMG/M metagenome (GOLD analysis project Ga0302326, IMG submission 202264) | Peat permafrost microbial communities from Stordalen Mire near Abisko, Sweden - Palsa_T0_3 | ecosystem: Environmental > Terrestrial > Soil > Palsa > Peat permafrost | place: Sweden: Abisko...
ATGATCGATCCGATCAGCGTGTGCGAACTGGACGCCGGCAGTCCCAGATACCAGGTGCCGAGATTCCACATGATTGCCGAAATCAGCAGCGCGAAGACCATCGCAAAGCCGGTGGATGAGCCGATGTTCACCACCAGTTCCACCGGCAGCAGAGCCAGTACGCTGAACGCCACCGCCCCGGTTGACGTCAGCACACCGATGAGGTTCCAGCAACCGGACCAGATGACCGCCACATATGGCGGCAGCGTATGAGTGTAGATGACGGTCGCCACGGCATTGGCGGTATCGTGAAAGCCGTTGACGAACTCAAAGCTAAGGGCCAGCAACAAAGCGAATACGAGAAAAACGCCCGTCCCCATCGTGAGGGAGTTTGCCAGCAGCAAATGCATACAAAATCCTCGCCTGAAAAGAAAGTGCTCGAGTCCCTGCACTGAAGCTTTTCATCCCGCTCCGCCGGAGCAATAGCGTACACGTTCCACCAGCGCGATGTGTGATGGTTGTGTTAAGATTTTGTAAATGGAAGAACGTCACGCTCGACTTGTTGGCGGATAGCGGCCAGGTCGGTGCTCGCCGGGGAGAGCAGCTCAAGTGGGAGTGTTTGGCCGAAATGCGGAGCCGCGGATGTACATCCGCGGCTTCGACGGCCAAGCGGCAGACGTCAGGCGAAATCGGTCTAATGAATGAATAGAGAAATGCTCTAATGAAGCGTGGGATCTTCCTGCATGACCACGTTGTTGTAACGCAGAAGGGTTCCCTTGGATCGCTCGAGGTGCGCAAGGGAATTGTTGTAGGCGCTTAGCGCCGTCGCTTCTTCGCGCTCGGCATCGGCGAGGCGTTCCTGCGAGTCGAGCTTGAGCTGCACGAAAGTCGGCGTGAGTGCTTCCCCGTGCTCTTGTTGCTGCTCGATTGCCAGCAGCGAATCTGACGCGGCAAACCTCGCCTGGCGCCGCGCGCCCAGCTCTTCCCAGGTTGTTTGCACCTCGCGGAGGGACGTTTTCACGTCCTGAGAGACCTGTTCGACCAGCAAGCCGTATTGCTCGATCGCTTGCGACCGCTGCAGCAGCGACCGCCGATAGACCGCGCGTGCCTCTCTGTTGCCGATCGGGACCTCAAGTTCCAGACCAAACGCGTAGCTGATGTGCCCGTCGTCGAGCTGCTGGCGAATGGCGCTCCCGTCGCTGGATGCCAGGCCCTGCAGGCCAACCGTGGTCTGCAGATCAAGCTTCGGCAGCAAGCCGTTCTTACCGACCACCACCGCGACGTCAGCCGAGTTAATGCGGATCTGTTGCTGCCCCAGCTCCAGGCGGTTTTCCATCGCCGTGTCGATCTGCTCCTTCGGATCGAACTGAATGCGCGTCTCCAGCGGAAGATCGGAGCTGAGAATCACGACCTGCCCGGTGACGGGAAAATCCGGATCGTTCATTCGGCGTTTCAGATCGTCGGAGAGGTCCCCGATCCGGGCTCGCGCCGCGATCAGCACCGCTTCGCGCGATCGCACCGACGCGGTCGCCTGCGAGACCTGCACGCGGGAAACATCGCCGCCGGCGACAAATCGCTTGATCAGCACATCCGCGGTGTCGCGGGTGCGATTCAGAAGCTCTTCCTGAATGCGGACTTCCTGCTCGGCTTCGACCAGATCCCAATAATCCTTCTCGATGTCAGCGATGTTTTCTTCCAGCGTTTTGCGGAAATCGAGGATGCTCACCCGCTGATCGTTGCGCGCGACCGTGATCCGCGCCTGGTTTACCTCACCGCCGAATTCGCGCAGCAGCGGCTGCGTGAGCTGCAGCTTGAGCTGGTTTTCCCAGAAGGGATTGGTGACAAACGTTCTGGGCTGAAATTCGCTGTCCTGGATTTGATAGCTGATTGATGCCTGGCCGCCGCTGGCCAGCTCCTGTTTCACGCCCGGCTCCAACGTGTAGATGTCGCCGCGCTCAACTGACAGCAGTTCGTTCTTGCTCGGGTTCTGCGGGTCAACGATCACCTGACCGGCCGTCCGCTGATCCTGGTGTTCATACTTCAAGTTGGTGAACAAGATCGGGTCAAAATGCCCCTCTTCCTCGACGACTTTCGTCTCGGCAATTGCCGCATCGTAGCCCGAGACCCGCACTTCCTTGCTGTTGATCACAGACCGCTGCACGATCTCGCGCAGGCTCAACCGAATTGTCGGATCGTTGCCCAGCGGGCGGATCTTGTCCGATGGATAGGTGGTGGGCGCCTCCTCCGGCGGGGGGAGGGACTGGAGTGTCGTTGGCAGCGGCTTCATGGGAAGCGGCTGCAACTGCGTGGCGCTGCTGCGATCAGGCTGTTGCAAATCGCGCGGATCGAACGGCGCCGGCTCGGTCAGGCCGCAACCGGCCAAGAGAGCCGCCGCAACGGAAAGCCCGGCGATCCTGACTCCTTTGTGCATTCTTGGTTCCTGCTTTCCGCGCCTCTGTTCCACATGGAGGGGCGGATTATAAGTTGACAGAACGGCTCCGCCCAGTCGGCATAGCCAGCGAAATTCGCAGCGCGCGGCGTCTTCATCCGACGCCCATGCACGCCCCGCGTGCAATAATATCGGCCATCCGCGGCGCGATGCTTCCCTAATTGCGAGCAGAGATTTATAAAAAACCATTACCGCCGGGCGTCCGATAGTTCAACCATTTGCTGACGTGAAAAGAAATTCTTGATTGCGAACCCAGCACAGTTTGTTACTATTTCGTGCATGCCTCCCGACAACGAGCAAGGCAGCTGCAAGTCCCTGCAAGAACTCATCGAGGATGTGGGGGTTTATCCCGCTCCCGCCTATCAATTCGTTCAGGATGCGCTCGGCTACACCGTGCGCAAGGTGCATGGCGCGCGGCAGGACTGCGACGCGACGGTCAGCCGCCACGTCAGCGGCCAGGACCTTTGCGAAGGCGCCCGGGAATATGCGGTTACCCAGTGGGGACTGCTGGCCTACACGGTGCTGCGCCGATGGAACATCACCCGCACCATCGACCTGGGGCGGATTGTCTTCGCTCTGATCGACATCGGGCAGATGCAAAGGACCGAGCACGACACCCTCGACGATTTCCGCGATGTCTTCGACTTTAAGAAGGCGTTGGAAGCTGAATACTGCATCCCCCTCGGCTCATGAAATCCGCCAAGCCACCGGCTCGAGTGCGGCCTCCAGTTGAGCAATCGGTTGAATCCTCCCCGGTACTTGCACCGCGCCTCAAACTATTCTGGTCGCTGGCGGGGCTGACGCTGCTTTGGATCATCGCGTTGCTGCTCATGTATTGGTTTAGCGTTCGGCCAGAACGGGAACGCGTAAGCCCTCCTGTAGACGGGTTCCACTTGCCCGCAAGCAATCCCTGAAACTGGCTCTACTAAGCGGGCGACCGCGGCAAGCTGATTCGGCCTTTTGCATCCGCCCGGCCCAGCAATCCCTTGCGATCCACCAAACTGCTGATTCCTACGATCATCGCTTCGCCGGCAGTGGCCCATAGCCGCAGCAAAACGCTGAGGAACGCCAGAAATCCCGCCAACGCCTTGGGATCGGTGAACTCGTGCCTGACCCCCGTTGGCAGGGCCACTTGCATCGCGGCAATAAACACCAGCTCGCGGACGCCCAGGCCCCCCGGCGCCCAGAATGCGAGGAACCCGGCGCACCAAGCCAGGCAATACGCGCCGCCGACCACCCACCATTTGGTGAACTGCAGGTGCAATGGTCCAGTCGTGATGATCCAGATCGCCATGCTCTGCCACAGCAGTCCAAGCATCGCCCATCCCAGCAGCCCAAGCAGCAGGCGAAAGCGGAGCTTTCGCTCGATTGGATCTTTGCCCATTTTTCGCAGGATCGCATCGGTGATGCGGTAGAACACTCCCGGATGCAGCAGCGCAAGAAGGAGCGGCGCCAGCAGCGAAACTAAAATCAGCCAAGCCTGCGCCGTCTGGTGCATATGCTTGAGCCCGAACCACGTGAGACATCCCACCGCCAACAACACATTGGCGAGGAGGAAAATTGTCAGTTCGAGGAGATGACTTGTCGAAGAGTCCGTCCCCGAAACTCCATAGGGCCTGACCAGGTACGCTCGACCGACGACCTGCCAGATTACCCCCGGCAGATAGCGGGCCAGCTCGGAGGACGACCAGATTCTCGTCGCAGCCGCGATCGGCAACTCATGTCCAAGCCCCTTGAGAATTCGCCGCCAGGACATCGCACGGAATAGAAACAAGAATGCCGCGAACATCGCTGACGCCAGAAGCACCAGGCTCCAGTCAGTCCGCTCGACGCGGTCTTTCACCTGCCCCCATCGCCAGTAGACCGGCTTGAGGATCCAGAAGAAGATCGCCGCGGTGACCAATACGCCCGCCGCCCGGCGTCCCCATTTCTGGCCGGTCGACCAAATCCCGCGCACAGCTTTACGCTGATCGATCGAAAAAATCTCCTTATCGGGCGCCCGCGTCATTGTCTGATCCATCCGGGAGTGCCTTCGGGTCCTTCTCCGTGGAGGAAGCAGCTCGATTCCATATCCGCGCAGCAACGGCCGCACCCTGCGCCGTGCCTTGGGCACCATCGCCAGCGCGCGATTGTGCAGATGAATCATCGGCAGGCCGAAAAACAGCGTCAGGCCCGTTGCCGCGATATAAATCAGTGCCAGCAGTCCGCAGGTCTCGATCGTCAGTTGATAATGCCGGGGAAAATTTCTGACCAGGTAAGCGATCAGCAGCGTCGGTATCGCGATGGCGAGCACCGCCATCCCCACGCGGAACACCATGCTCTCCTCGGGCACTCGCCGGCCGCTCAATACCCGCGCCGTGATTCTCCGTTTGCCCGGAAACCAGATCAGGCCAAACCCTACAAGAAACAGAAAAAATCCGAATGGCACCGGCGAGAGCAACCCCGCCGCCCAGGAGCAGATGATCAGCAGCCAGCCGAGAACGTTCCGTCCGATAACCCAGCTGTAGACCACCACCCGCGACGGCCGCCGTCGCGCCGGTAGAGCGCCGCCGCTTGCAGCGATGGTTTTCTCGGATTCAAGCAGCTGATTTGGGGCCATGTATACTCGAACCAGGGATGCTCTAAAACCGTTTCGAGTCCGGCGGATTGTAAGGGTTCCGACAGTCGTACAACAGTCGGCTTTCTCCCACCTCCGATGAATGCTACATTTCTGTCGTGCATGCCGATATTGAGAAGGTGCTGCTTCCCCAGGCGGACATCGCCGCGCGCGTCGCGGCGCTGGCCGCCCAGATCACCGCGGATCATCTGGCCTCCGCTGACGGGGCCGAGCTGATGATCGTCCCCATCCTTACGGGCGCGATGATCTTTTGCGGCGATCTGATTCGCAAAATTCCCATCGCCATGCGCATCGGTCTCTGTACCGTCAGCAGCTACCCCGGGCAAAGCCTGCGCAGCCAGGGTTCCCGGCTTCTCTCGCAGCAACTTGGCGACCTTGGCGGGCGCCACGTTCTATTAATTGATGACATCCTCGACAGCGGCGGAACCCTCCGCCTCGTCGTCCCGCTCCTGCGCGACATGCGGCCTGCCAGCCTGAGGGTGTGCGTTCTTCTTCGCAAAAATCGTCCCGAGGCGCAGTCCGTTAAAGTCGATTACGTTGGATTCGATATTCCCGACGCATTTGTGGTGGGCTATGGCCTGGATTACAACAATTATTATCGAAATCTGCCCGATGTCGTGACACTCACGCCGCAGGCAATTCGAGCCAAAGCGTGATCAAAGCCGCTCGACAGTCTCGCAAAATGTTTTCGCCGCGCCGGCGGACCGCGCGTCGCCGCCCCCTGGCTGCGCTCCCGGCCTCCGAGCCGATGGTTTTTCCGATCGAGGCCGTCGTTGCGACGCCGCTGGCGACACCGATGGCCAGCCTGCTCACGCGGCATCAGTTGCGCGACGGGGAAGTGATACTGCTGGTCCTCAAGCCGGCTGTCTGGTTCATCCTTCTCGTCTCACTGCGCTTTATCGCCGCGGTCATGATCGCCGCCATCGCCGCCCGGATCTGGCTGCACGCCAATACGCATCTCTGCGTCGATGGAACCGTCTTCTGCATCGCCGGCCGATTGATGCTGGCGAGCATCACGTGGTTCGGCCGGCTATATGTGCTCACCGACCAGCGTGTGTTGCGCATCACGGGTGTGCTCAACGTGGAGATTTGGGATTGTCCGCTGCGAAAGGTCGCACGCACCCGCGTCCTCCGCACCTTCGGGGAAAAAATCCTCGGCCTCGGTTCCATCGAATTCATCCCTCAAGAAGAGGAACGGCCATCCGCCCTCTGGCAGACAGTCGCCCGGCCGATCGAAATCAGCGAGCAATTGAATGAGACAATCCGGCGTGCAAAGGCGGGATGAGTATCGCGCGACTTATCCGAGCCCCCAAGTCCGCGAGGGGAGTCACAGAGTCGCGACAGCGCCGGTCCAGACCGCAGGTTTTGCGATCGGGGCGGTTGCTTGCCGGATGTCGCACACTCTGCGATGCAGCTCGCGGGACGCGCCCGCCAAGGCGGGCGGCTAAAGTGGAAGCACGTAGATTGTGACGTTCCTGCACCGAGTCTTCGCAAAGCGTTTGCGCTGATTCATCAGTGGCCGCGAGAACAACCGCACAACTTTGTTGCTGCCCCTGATCTAAGCACGCGCCTCCCGGTTCGGAGCCCCGGTCCAGACCGCGCAAGGGAGCGCACCGTTTTCAAGAATCTCTCGCAATGGCTCATCGCTGACGGCCGGAAAAATCGCGAAATCAGCCCGACTCCCCATCGTCAGCTTCCCGCACGATTCTTTACAACCCACCGCGGCAGCGCCGCGCACGGTTCCCATTTCCCAGATGCGCTGCGGCGGAACCTCTGGCGCCAGGCGATGCAGCAGCCGCAGATCGTCCACCAGGTTGAGGTTCGGCGAGCTTCCCCGGCTGTCGGTTCCGACCGCGACGTTGATGCCCCTCGCCAGCATCTCCCGCCAACGGTGCGGCGGGTGCCCGAAATAGGCGTGTGTCCGAGGGCAATATACGACGCTGGCTCTTCCACCGGCGAGCGAACGCAATTCGTCATCATCGCAATAGTTCACGTGAGCCAGCAGAGCCTTGGGGTAATCGAGGTATCCCAGCTCCGCCACCATGCGTATGGGGCCGCCCGCGAACCTCGTTACCGATTGATCCCATCCGCCGATGCGTTCCCACAGCTCGCGCAAGGGGCCGCTCTGTGCTGCAAGAAATTCAGCCTCGTCGATCGACTCAGCCAGATGGGTCGCGATCGGCAACCCCTCCTGCCGCGCGCGCTGCAGACATCGTCGATATCCTTCTGTCTCCACCGAATACGGGGCGTGCGGCGAGATTCCCACGCGGAGCGTTTGCGTCTGCGTCGAAAGATCCGCCGCGGTGCTGAGCCGTTCTTCCAGTCGTCCGCGCCGCGTTGCCATCGCGAGCACTTCGCCGTAGCTGACCACGCGTAACGGACCATCGCACAGAAGTTGCCGCGACAGTGCGCATCGCTGGCTGATATCGCCGACGCACGTGATGCCACACCGCAGACATTCCGCCGCCCCCGCTTTCACCGCCCGCTTGATCCGTTCCACTCCGGCCTCGCCTGGCGGGGCGAATTGTTTCACGACTTCCGCCAACCAATCCGCCAGCCGCCATCGTCCCGGCGGGGGCGTCAGATCGCTGAGCTCGAGATGAACGTGCGCATTCACCAACCCTGGCAACACCACCGCGTCCCCGTAGTCCGTCACGTTTCCGCTCGGAAATTCCTTGCGAACCGCCGTCCACTCGCCAACGCCGATGATCGTGTCACCGCGCGCCGCGACCGCGCCGTTGCTAATGATCGGCCCCTGCATCGGGGCAACCCATGCCGCGCGGAGAATCGTCTCCGCCGCCCCATCTCCGCGTGCGCGTTCAGTCTTTGGCATAGCGCCGCAGTGTAGTCGGCTGCGTGAAACGAGCGCGAGAAAAAAAAGGAAGGTCCGAGGGTGCAAGCACCGCTGGGCGTTCAGTTCAAGAATAACCCTCCCCCGAACGCCAAGGGTGCTTGCACCCTTGGTCCATCCTTCCCTGAACCCTGAACCCTGAACCCTGGAAACCGCCCTATGCAGCCCCGTCTTCCTGGATGTCGGCGGCGAGGAGACTGGCGACTTCCCGAGCCCGCGCCAAGCGGGATTGGGCGATGTTGCGGGCGGCGAGAAAATGGAACCCGTCCCGAATGCGGGCGTCCCAATAGCCGTATTGCTCGCGTTTCTGCAGGCCGTCGGCGAGAGCTGCGAGGCCTTCGCCCTGGCGGGCGAGCTGGATGATCTGATTGACGATGCCGATCACGCCGAAGTCATCGAGGTTGATTGCGTCGGCCAGCAGCTTTGCTTCGTCGAGCATCGGCGAGCGGTGGGGCATCTCGTGCAACAGCCGCGTCGTGCGGTCCAGCAGCGATTCGTCCGCAGTCTTGTCCAGCAGGCCTACCAGCATCTCGGCGGCGTCCTCAGCGCGATCGCGCAGGCTGGCCCGAGCGGGCTTGCCGGTCGGCAGGCGTTTGTCGTGGCGCAGCGGAAGCTGCAGCGCATAACAGGCAAGTTCCAGCGCGTCGACGTCGATGATGTGGGTGAGCAGGCCCAGCTGTTGGAAGCGGCAGACGCGGCGCCAGAGGCGCATGGCATCTTCGCGGAGGCGCGGGCCGACAGCGCCGTGGTCGTCGACGACGGCCAGGGCCTTTTCGAGGCGCTGAACCAACTTTGTATCCAGCGACATAGGCATCGGATTCATGCGGGGATCGAGAGAAGGAGGCGTCGTTATCGGACTTATCCCGCGCGCCTGGCGCGTCTCGAATTCAGGAGCGGCGCGGGGACACATCTCTCCCGCGCGTGGCAGAGTATTATGATCGACCGTCAACGCGGGCGGAAAGGAATAATTCATGTTTCTCTGTTTAATTCGCGGGACAACTGGCGAAGAAATGAATCAACCCGAATTTGCCCAGCTTGCCGCAATCGCCGGGTTTGAGGAATGTGACGTTGGCGTCACGTTCCAATCAGCAAATCATCGCGAAGAAATAATCTGCGAGCTGGGGATCTGCTCCGGCCCCACGTGGCTGATGAACTCGGGGTATCCGGGCGCGCCCATCTCCGGAATATCCAACCCGGCAATTTCAACTTCCGGTGAGACGCGATTGGTGCCGCCCTCGAAGCGGGCGATAATCATCAGCGTCAGCAGACCTGCGCCAAGGGCATGCATGATGCAGACGATTACCATGATCAACTGACAGAGCAGCTGCGCGCCGCCCCCGCCGTAGAGTAATCCCGTGACGGGCCCTCCGACACCGTTGTAGCCGTCTCCGAAGCTTCCGTTGGCAAAGAGTCCGACGGCAAGCGTACCCCACACTCCGTTGATTCCATGAACGCTGATGGCGCCGACCGGGTCGTCGATGCCGCGCCGTTCGAGGGAGAGCACGCCGACTACCGCGAGAATTCCCGCGATGCCGCCAACGACGAATGCGGCAAACGGCGAGAAAAATGCGCATCCCGCGGAACTGGCCACAAGGCCTGCCAGCAGCCCGTTGCACATCACGGAAGGATCCGGTTTGCCGTAACGGCTCCACATGTAGATGGTGGCCCCCAGCGCCCCGGCGACCGAAGCGAGAGCGGTATTCATCCCGATGATTCCGCTTTGTCCGTCACCAGCGGCAATGGAGCGCCCGCAGTTCAGCGCGAACCAGCCGAATGCGATGATGAGAGTTCCCAGAATGACCATCGGGACGTGATGGCCGAAGATGGGGCGCGGTGCGCCGGTTTCGTCATATTTTCCAAGGCGTGGTCCGATGGCAATGGTCACGGCCACCGCCAGACAGCCTCCCATCAATTGAACGACCGCTGAGCCGCTGTAATCGACGGCTCCGTGGCCGAGATGCGCGTTTATGCCCAGTTGCGCGAGCCATCCTCCGCCCCAGACCCAGCAGGCGAAGAGTGGATAGATCACCGCGCCGGCCACGAAACTGAACACCACAAAGCTCTTGATCTTCCACCGTTCGATGTTCGCACCGCTGGGGATGCCCACCCCGATGGTCATGA
>Ga0302326_10034542_pt1 | contig 10017 bp, 10 predicted proteins | sample Palsa_T0_3_FD_202264 | JGI IMG/M metagenome (GOLD analysis project Ga0302326, IMG submission 202264) | Peat permafrost microbial communities from Stordalen Mire near Abisko, Sweden - Palsa_T0_3 | ecosystem: Environmental > Terrestrial > Soil > Palsa > Peat permafrost | place: Sweden: Abisko...
GCGGACACGGCGACGGCGCACGGCGTTCACGCGCTGCGCCTCGAGCCGCGAGGGCGAATCCGGGTCTCGGGAGGGACCTTCACCATGGGCTCGTCGCCCGCCGACATGGCCGCAGCGATCCAGCTCTGCGGGCAGGAGATCCTGGGCGTCCACTGCCACGACGACGATATCCTCGGCCCCGTCGCCGCCGAAGGGGTCCCGCACGAGGTCAGCATCTCGAGCTTCGAGATGGACCGCACCGAAGTGACGGTCGCGGGCTACTCGCGCTGCACGTCGGCCGGACCCTGCGCGCCGCCCGACTTCTCCCCGGACGACGCGCGGTTCGCGCGCCCCGACTTCCCGATCACGCACGTCCGCTGGGAGGACGCGGATGCGTACTGCCACTGGGCGGGTGGCCGGCTGCCCACCGAGGCGGAGTGGGAGTTCGCCGCGAGGGGCCCCGAGAGCCGCACGTTCCCATGGGGATCGATCTACAACCCGCACCTCGCCAACCATGGCGCGTGGGCCGACGATCGGACCGACGCGACGGACGGCTTCGCGGGCCTCGCGCCGGTGGGATCGCTGCCCGACGGCGCCACGCCGCTCGGCCTGCTCGACATGGCCGGCAACGCCGCCGAGTGGGTCGCCGACGAGATCGAGCTCGACGTGAACAACCGGATGGTCGGCTACGCCCCGGCCTCGGAGGCGGATCCGAAGCCCCGGCGCGGCGCCGGCGGCTACCACATCGCGCGGGGCGGGTCGTTCCTCGACGCGCCGATGTGGCTGCGGGCTGCGGCCCGCGGCGACGCACCCGAAGGGGCGATGTTCTTCCCCCGTCCGGCGACGATCGGATTTCGTTGCGCTGCGGACGCCCCGCCCGAGCATCCGTGAGGCACCCCCCACCATGAAGGTCGCCCACCTCTCGGATCTGCATTGCCTCGCTCTCGACGGGGTGCCGGCGCGCCGCTTCCTCAACAAGCGATTCACCGGATGGGTCAACCTGCGGCTCAAGCGAGGCTCGATCCACCGCTCGGGCTACGTGCACGCGATCGCGCGCGAGATCGCCCGGCGGGGCGTGGATCACGTGGTGGTGACGGGAGACCTCACCAACCTCGCGCTCGAGGGCGAGTTCGAGCTGGCGCGCGACGTGCTGGAGCACGAGCTCGGCCTCGGCGCAGCCAACGTCACCATCGTGCCCGGCAACCACGATGCATACACGCGCGGCGCGCAGGCGACGCGCCGCTTCGAGCGGTACTTCGGGCCCTGGCTCGCGAGCGACTTGCCGGAGCTCGCGGTCGACGCAGGCACCGCGCGGCTGCCCGTCGTCAAGCTGCGGGGCGACCTCGCCATCGTCGCGCTGTCGAGCGCCGTCCCGCGGCCGCCGCTGATCGCCGCGGGCGAGGTCGGCAAGGCTCAGCGCGCCGCGCTGGCGCGCGTGCTGGCGCACCCCGAGGTCGTCAAGCGCACGCTCGTGCTCGCCCTGCACCACCCGGCGCTGCACGATTGGTCTCGCGTGAAGGCGCACCTCGAGGGCCTGCGCGACGCCTCGGAGCTACTCGCTCTTCTTTCGGCAGTCCCGCACGGAGTGCTCCTTCACGGACACCTGCACCGGCGCGAGCAGCGCACGATCACGACCCGGGCGGGCACGGTGAATCAGATCGGCGCCACGAGCGCCTCTCTGCACCACGACTCGCCCGACCGCATGGCCGGCTTCAACCTTTACGAGATCGACGCAGGTGGCCTGCAGCGCGCCGAGGCCATCGTGTTCGACCCCGCCAAGACGACGTTCCACACCGAAGGCATCCCGAAGCGGGCTTAGCGCGTCGCGCGGCGCCTACTTTGAGCCTCGGGAGAGAGCTCACAGGAAGGCGGGAAGACGGGAAGGATGACCTCCACAACTTCCCGTCTTCCCGCCTTCCTGTAAAACAATCACTGAGCCTACTGGGATAGGCTCTTAGTTGGGGGCGTGGGCCGCGTCCTGGCGGACGACGTTGACCGCTTGAAGCCCCTTGGGCCCTTCTTTGATTTCGAACTCGACGACCTCATCTTCGATCAGACGACGGCGGCCGTCGCCCTGAATCTGGGAGTAGTGAACGAAGACATCGGGGCCAGCATCCTGCTTGATGAACCCCCAGCCCTTCTCGTCGTTGAACCACTTAACTTTCCCCAGTGCCATTGCCTTGCCCTCCTCGTAACCCAAGGACGACGACACGCTAGGAGATTGCGTTCGGGGACGTCAAGCAAGGATCCACGCCCGGCACGTGCGCGCGGAGACCAGCCGCCCGCCCCCCCCCGGCGCGCGCATGAACTATTTCAGTGGGGCTTTGCGTTTGCCTTCGAGGATATCAAGCTCCTCGAGATTGGCCTTTACGCGAGGGTCGTCCGGCGATAGGGCACGAGCCTTTGCGAGTGCCGCGCGCGCCTCGGGGCGCGTCGCGGGATTGCGGGCCAGGGCGGTTGCAAGGTTGATCCAGGCGCTCGTCTGCGCCGGGTCGAGGCGAAGGGCCTCGTGGTACTCGGCGACCGCGCGGTCGATCCGCCCCAGCTGCTGGAGAGCGAATCCCAGGTTCGAGTGGAACGCGGGCCGGGATGGATCGAGCTCCACCGCGCGCTCGAGCTCCGCCACGGCGCGCTGCAGATCGTCGGTGCCGAGGAGCGCCGTCCCGAGATCCGAGTGGGCGCGCGGGTCTCCGTCGTCGGCCTTGGCGCGCGCCTCGTAGTGTTCGATCGCCTCGCGCGTGCGCCCGGCCATGATGAGCGCCGTGCCCAGGTTGCCCTGGCGCGCGGGGCTCCCCGGGTCGAGCTCCACGGCGCGTGCGAGCTCGCGCACCGCGTCGTCGGCGTGGCCCGTCGCAAGCCACGCGACGCCGAGCTGCGAGTGCGCCTCGGGCTCGTCGGGGAGCAGCTGCACGCCGCGCTTCATCGCGACGATCGCGGCGGGCGCGTCGCCGAGCAAGAGGCGCGCGCGTCCGAGGTCGACGAACGCCGGACCGAACGCGGGCGCCGCCTTGGTCACGCGCACGAGATCCACGGCCGCCGCGGTGAGCAACGCGTTGCCTTTCGCCGCGCCGAAGTCCAAGGCGACGTCGACGCGCGCGAGGCGCACGCGCGCGAGGCCGACGGCGACCGCCGGAGATTTGGGGGCCTCGCCCAGGGCGGCCATGAAGTGCTTTTCGGCGGCGTCGACGTTGCCCTGGGCGAGGGCGTCGTCGCCGGCCGCGAGCTCGGAGTCGCCCGGGTCGCCGCTACCGGTCGAGAGGCGGATGATCGCGGGCCGAGCGGGCGGCGTGGGGGCGGGCGCGGGCGCGGGCGCGGGCGCGAGGTCGGGCGAGGCCGCGGGCGCGGGCGCGGGGCTTTGCGTCGACGTGGGTGCCTGGGCGGGGGCGGACGGGGCGACCGCGACCGGCGCGCGCTCGGCGGGGGCGCCGCAGGCCGCGAGGGCAAGGATCAGCAGGGCACTACGGGGCCTCATCGCTTTGCTCGTGCTTCTTTACCACCGCCCACGCGTGCGCGATGACGTCGCGCGCCGCTTCGATCGCCGGCCCGTGATCGCGCGGCGTCCTGAGGCGCACGATCTCGCCCGAGGGTGGGGTCGCGTCGAGGACGCCGCGAGCCGCCACGCGCACCCCTTCCGGCACGCGCGGGTCGAGCGCGAGCGCCTCCACGTGCTCGATGTACGTGCGGCCCCACGACTCGTCGGGCTGCACGATGAGCGCCGCGTTGAGCGCCATCCCGGCGGCGCGCTTGACGCCCACGACCCCCGCGCGCACCTGGCCCGCCACCCACGCCTTCTCGGCGCGCGCCAGCTCGCCGAGCGCGGCGCGGATCCACTCGTCCGGCGAGAACCGGTTCAGCCAGTGCCCGGGGTCGCGCGTGAACTCGCCCATGCAGCGCCCCCGTTCGCCGCGTCACCCTCGGAGGTGCCGCGTCGTCTGCTCTTTGCCGTCGTAGCGCAACATCACGGTCTTGCCCTCCGCGATGGTGGTCACGTTGACCGGGCGCTTCCATACGCGCAGGAGGCTCCGCAACACCTCCTTGGCGTAGTCCTGGCGCAAATCGAGGCCGTGATGGTCGTGGCGCAGCAAGAGCTCGCCCCGGTTGTCGAAGTTCGCGTCTTCGACGTAGATGCTCGGGTTGCCGCCGTTCGTCAGCTGGAAGAGCAGCTTCTCTTTGACCGCCTTGAACTCGCGCGACTCGATCTCGAAGCGCTCGTTGCGGTTCGACCAGCCGAAGGCGAAGAGCTTGTGCTCGCGCACGAAGTCGGGCGTCAAGAACTCGTCGATGAAAGTGACGTCGTTGTAGAGGGCCCGCACCTCGAAGATCTTTTTCTTGCCGAGGCCGAGGCCCAGGTTCCAGTTCTTCTTCGCGTCGAGGTCGTCGCACTCCTCCCACTCTTTGCCGAACTGGCCGCGGTCCCAGCGCTCCTCGATGTGGCGATAGAGCTCGACCCCCAGCTTGTACGGGTTGAGCCGGCCGCCGCTCGTGGCGAGCACGCCGGCGGCGTGATCGGCGTAGTCGATGATCTCGCTCGCATCGAGGATCTTCTCGGTCATGAGCCTGGAGTGCCAGTACGTGGCCCACCCCTCGTTCATGATCTTCGTCTGCCACTGCGGAGAGAAGTAGTAGGCCTCCTCGCGGATGACCTCGAGCACGTCGCGCTCCCAGCGGTCGAGCGGCGCGTGCTCGGCCAGGAACTGCAAGACGTCGCGCTCGGGGTGCTCGGGGAACCTGGTCGGCTTGTCGCGCTCGGCCTCGATCTTCTTGCGCTGCTCCTCGAGGTACTCGGCCGGGTTGATGAAGGACTCCATGTAGTCCTTGGATTTCAGGCGCGGGATCTCGGTCGCCTGCGGCTCGTCGTCCTCCGCGGGGCGCTTGATCCAGCGGCCCGTGAACGCCGCGTGCAGGTCGAGCAGGTTCTCGAGGCTCAGGCAGTGGTCGATGAACTCCTCGACCTTGTTGATCCCCTGCCGCGCCACGACGCGCCGGATGCGCGAGCCGTGGTTGGCCATCTTGTCGATCCAGCGGCGGTTCGGGTCGTACCCCGCGGAGCGCCGCACCGGATCGGTGGTGCGTCCGCCCGTGTCGAGGTCGGTCTGCCGGAAGCAGAAGTTGTTCTTGAAGAAGTCGACGTGCGCGTACACGTGCGCCATGACGAGCTTCTGGTCGACGAGCGAGTTGCCTTCGAGCAAGTACGCGTACGACGGGTTGTTGTTGATGACCATCTCGTAGATCTTCGAGAGGCCGTACTCGTAGCTCTTGGCGAGCCGCTCGTATTCCATGCCGAAACGCCAGTGCGGGTAGCGGTTGGGAAACCCGCCGTACGCCGCGATCTCGTTCATCTGGTCGTACGTGAGGATCTCGAAGACCGTGGGAAAGAAGTCGAGCCCCGCCTCGCCCGCGAGCTTCTCGATCTTGTTCTGCTCCTCCCGCAAGTACGCCGGCAGCGCGGTCTTCAGGGCAAATTCACTCATGGACGCCTCGAGAGAGAGAGGAACAGGGAGGTGAGGAGGAAAGGACGTTTTTTGCTCTGGGCAGACCCAAAAACTCCTCCCCTCCTTCCCTCCCTGTAAATCTCTCTCGATCTCTCACTAGTTGCCCTTCCCCAGGAACTCTTTGATCGAGCCGACGATGGCGTCCTTGTCCCGGATCTCGCTCGTGATGACGCGGCCGTCGCGCGAGAAGTGCTCGCGCAGGTCCTTGACGAACTGGCCGGATCCGTACGGGCTCTCGACCTGGCCGTAGGCGAACATGTTCACACGCGGGAGCAGCTTGTTCTTCAAGAGCTCGACGCAGAGCAGGGTGTCGTCCATCGACCAGTTGTCGCCGTCGGAGAAGTGGAACGGGTAGATGTTCCACTCGTCGGGCGTGTACCGGTCGTCGATGAGCTGCGAGCAGAGCTTGTACGCGCTGGAGATCATCGTGCCGCCGCTCTCGCGCGTGTGGAAGAACGTCTCGCGATCGACCTCGCGCGCGACGGCGTCGTGGATGATGTAGCGGCTCTCGAGGCCCTTGTATTGCTTGCTCAGCCACGCATCGATCCAGAAGCTCTCGATGCGCACGATCTCTTTCTGCTCGTCGCCCATCGAGCCCGAGACGTCCATCATGTAGATGATGACGGCGTTGGCGACGGGCTCGGCCTCCGTCTTCCAGCTGCGGTACCGCTTGTCGCTCGGGATGGGGACCACGACAGGGTTGCCCGGCGCGTACGTGCCCGTCGCGATCTGGCGCTTGAGCGCCTCGCGGTACGTGCGCCTGAAGTTGCGGAGCGACTCGGGCCCGACGCGCCGGATGCTGGTGTAGCGATCCTTGGCGTTGATGATCTTGCTCTTGCCCTTGTCCTGGATGTCCGGAAGCTCGAGCTCCTCGCCCAGGATCGATGCCAGCTCGTCGAGCGTGACGTCGACCTCGAGCACGTGCTCGCCGGCGCCCGAGCCGGCCTGACGGCCCTCGCCCTCTTCTTCGCCGTCCGGGTCGCCGCCGACCGGATCGCCCGGATCGCCGCCCCCCTGCCCCGCCCCGCCGCGCTGCTTGTCGCCGAACGAGAAGTGAGGGATGTCGATCTGCGGGATGGGGATCGACACGACGTCTTTGCCGTGGCGCCCGACCAGCTCGCCCTGCGAGATGTATTTCCGCAGGTTTTGCCGGATCCGTCCGCGGACGATCGAGCGGAAGCGCGAGTGGTCCTGGTCGATCTTCAGGGACATCGGCTGTAGTCTAGCGCACGCGGCGCGCCGCCGGATCCCCGTCCGTCACGAAGCGAGCGCGGTCGCGTCGGCGCCGCGGCCGACGCCGGCCGTCACCTCGAGGATGCTGCGGGCGACGGTCTCGCGGTCGTCGAACATCGGGACGTGGCCGAGCCCCGAAAGCTCCACGAACTCGGCCCCCGGCAGCACGCTCCGCCAGTGTTGCGAGTAGCGGCTCATCGGCAGGATGCGATCGCGCGTGCCCCAGACGAGCCGGATCGGGCACGGGAGCGGGTGGAGCAGCGTGGGCTCGTCCTCTTGCCGGAGCGCGCGGACCACGTCGTCGAAGACGTCGCAGCGCCACGACGCCGTGATCATCATCTGCGCGTCGGCCCTGGAAAGCTGCTCGGGCCGCGCCACGATGCGGCCGAGCGCCACGCGACGCGTCGTCGCGAAACGCGCCAGAAGCGGAGCGATGGGCCCGCCGACGTGCAGCGACGTCTTGATGTTCCGGAAGAGCTTTTCGAGCCGCAGCGCCTCGCGGCTGTCGCGGATCCACCCGCCGCCCGGTGAAATGGCCACGACCGACTTGGCCCTCCCGCGGCGCGCCAGCTCGATCGCCAGCCACCCACCGAGCGAGTTGCCGACGATGTGCATCTTGTCCCACCCCGCCAGGTCCATCTCCCGCTCGGCCAGGTCGACCGACGCCGCGATCGTGTGCGGAAACCCCGGCGGGATCGACTCGCCGCCCATGTGGCCCGGGTAGGTGACGGCGACGACCTCGTGGTGCCGCTCGAGCGCCGGCAGCACCGGTCCCCACGAGTCTGCGCAGGCGGAGAAGCCGTGCAGCAGCAGCAGCGGCTCGCCTTTGCCGCCGCGGTAGCGAACGGAGGAGCCTTGACCTTGGCCGGGGACGACGCGTGCGCTCATTCGGCTCCTTGCGGGCAGGCCCCGTCCCCCGTCGGGCTCGCCTCACTCTAGTGGATAGCCGATCAATGAGACGCCGCACAGGCGTTGCACGAGCAGGTCTCGGTCACATCGCCCCCGTTGTCGCTGCAGGAGCAACTCTCGAGCACCGAGCCCACGGTCGGGAAGCACGAGCAGGGGCTCGCGGCGTCGCACGCGGGCAGCGTCTCGCACGAGTACGTGCCCGAGCTGGTGCCGCCGTCGATCAGGACGACGATCGTCGATATGGTGGAGTGATCGCAGTATTGCGTGGCCGAATCGCACGTGAGCGCGGGGCCGCACGCGAACGCTCCTCCGTCCTTGCCGCCGTCGCCGCTGTCGTGCGCCGACGCGTCGAGCGAGGCGTCTTCGCCGCCGTCGTGCGCGGCTGCGCCGTCGGAGGCGTCGGCCACGGCCCCGGCGTCGTTCACCTCGGCGTCCATGGCACCTGCGTCGGCCGGACCCGAGTCAGGGCCGGTGCCGGCCTCGGAGGCGTCCGGGCCGACCGACGCTTCGGCGGGGGTCGCGTCCAGATCGCCGTCGTCATCGCCGGAGGCGTCGGCGCCTGAGGCGTCGGTGGCGGTGGAGTCCATCGCGGACCCATCGCTCCCGGGCGAACCGGGGTTTCCCGTCGTCGCGTCGCCTGCGCCCCCGTCACCGAAGTCGTTACTGAAGCTCGCGCCACCGCAACCGACGAGAGCCGCCGCCGTCAGGACCACCGCGACACACGTCCCCCGCCCCGCGCCACCCCGCGCCGCCCCGCTTAAGCCCATCGCTACAGCGTGACCGGCAAGCCGGGCCCCAGCAAGGGACTTTGGCCTTGGCAGGCCCCGCCGCGACCCTACCATCGCCTTCACCCGCCCCATGGACAGTGCGACTTTCGACACCATCGTCGTCGGCGCACGCTGCGCCGGCGCCTCGCTGGCCGCACACCTCGCGAAGGCGGGCCAAAAGGTCCTGCTCCTCGACGCGGCCAAGCTGCCGAGCGATCAGCCGCTCTCGACGCACTTCGTGTCTCCGCGCGGCGTCGACTGGCTCGACGAGCTGGGCGCGGGCGAAGAGGTGCGCCGGCTGACGCCGCCGTGCCACGGCATACGGATGGAGATGCTCCGCGCGAGCGTCGACGTCCCCTACGTCCGCGGAAGGAGCGGCCGATGCCTGCGCCGGCTGCGCCTCGATTCGGTCCTGCAAGAATGCGCGGTCCGCGCGGGCGCCGAGCTCCGCGATCGAACGAAGGTCGTGGGCCTCCTGCGCGAGGGCGATCGCGTCGTCGGCGTCCAGGCCGTCCACGGCGACGCGCGAAGCGAGCACCGCGCGCGGATCGTCGTCGGCGCCGACGGTCGGAGCTCCCAGGTCGCCGAGCTCGCGGGCGCGAAGGAATACCGGGGCTACGATAACCCTCGCTTCGCCTACTGGGCCTACTGGCCGCGCAAAGCGTGGGACGGGGAGCTGCGACGCCTCGGCTCGTACCTGTGCTTCCACGACGACCGGGTGCTGCGATTCGTCTTCCAGACGGACGACGACCTGCTTCTCGTCGCCGCGGGGCCCCCGCTTTCGGACCTGCCGGCGTGGAAAGGTCGCTTCGAGGAGGCGTACATGCGAGCCCTCCGCGCTTCGCCCGTGACCGCGGCGATCGTCGAGGGCAACCGGCGAGCGACCGATCTCGTCGGCGTCCTCAAGCTCCGCTTCTTCTTCCGCGAAGCCGCGGGACCGGGCTTCGCTCTCGTGGGCGACGCCGGCCTGCACAAGGATCCAACGCCGGGCTACGGCATCACCGACGCCCTTCGCGACGCGCGCAACCTCGCCCCGGCGATCCTCGACGGCAGCGACGCGGCGCGCGCCCGCTACTGGCGGCAGCGCGATGTCGATTCGTGCCAGCTCTTCGAGTGCGCCCGCTACATGGGCGATCCCGCCTACGGGAACAAGCTCAACGAGCAGATCTTCAAACTGGCGGCGCGTCGACCGGACATCCTCGCCAAGCTCGCGGCGCAGGTGGAGCGCGAGATGTCTCCGTTCGACGTCATCGGCGTCGGCGACGCCATCGGCGCGATGCTCCGTGGCGTCTTCACCGGCAACTTCTCCGCCTGGCCCTCGTTCCTCTGGGCGGCCAAGACGGGCGCCAGCGTGAGGCGCGCGAAGCAAGAGAGCCTCGCGGCGCTCGCGGCCGTGGGAGGCTCGTCGGTCTAAACCGTCAAGGGAGAGCCCGGTCGCTCAAAGGAGAGCCCGGTCGCTCACCAACGGCTTTTCTCGAGCTCCCGGCCACCCCGGAACGCTTCCCAACGGCCTTCCTCGACCTCCCGGCCACCCCGGAACGCTTCCCAACGGCTTTTCTCGAACTCCCGGCCCCCCGGGAACGCTTCCCAATGGCTTTCCTCGACCTCCCGGCCACCCGGGAACGCTTCCCAACGCC
>Ga0302326_10034544_pt1 | contig 10016 bp, 10 predicted proteins | sample Palsa_T0_3_FD_202264 | JGI IMG/M metagenome (GOLD analysis project Ga0302326, IMG submission 202264) | Peat permafrost microbial communities from Stordalen Mire near Abisko, Sweden - Palsa_T0_3 | ecosystem: Environmental > Terrestrial > Soil > Palsa > Peat permafrost | place: Sweden: Abisko...
CGGGGCGGTCGAGCGCAAGCCGTCCCATCTCCAGTACCAGCGCGCGGTTGGCATACTTGAGCGCGGTACGCACATTCTGCTCGACCATGAGCACGGTGGTCCCGGCGTCGGCAAGCCGGCGCAACAGGGCCATCACCTCCTGCACCAACTTTGGCGAGAGACCGATCGACGGCTCATCGATGAGGATCACGCGCGGACGCAAAAGCAGCGCCCGACCTACCTCAAGTTGCTTCTGTTCGCCGCCGGACATCGTCGAGGCCTGATTGTCGATGCGCTCCTTGATCCGAGGAAAGCGCGCAAGGACCTCGTCGATGCGGCCGGAGAGTTCGCCGCGCGGGAGCGTGATGCCGCCCAATTCGAGGTTGTGCCGGACGGAAAGCGAGCCGAACAGGTTGCGGCCCTGGGGCACGAAGGCGATACCCTGGGCCAACAGACTGCGCTGCGACTTGCCGTTGACGCGCTTGCCCTCGAAACGGACTTCGCCGGTGCGCGGGACGAGCATGCCAAATAAGGTCTTGAGCACGGTCGACTTGCCGGCACCGTTCGGACCGATAAGCAGGGTGATTTCGCCCTCGCGCGCGTCGAGCGTGAGCTCATTCAGGATCGTCAGACTCGGCGTGTAGCCGGCAACGACGCGGTCGAATTCGATGATCTTGGCGGCTTCCATCGTCAGTTCCCCAGGTAGGCTTCGAGAACCTGCCGATTTGCCTGCACTTCGGCCGGCGGCCCCTCAGCGAGCACCTTGCCTTCCACCATGCACACGACGTGCGGGCAAAGCCGCATGATGAAGTCCATGTTGTGCTCGATGACCACGAAGCTGCCGCCCTGGGTTCGGTTGAGCTCGCCCAACAGCTCGCGCAGTTCATCGACCAGGCTTGGGTTGACGCCCGCGCAGGGTTCGTCGAGCAGCACCAGCCGCGGCGCGGGCATGAAGGCCATCGCGATGTCGATGAGCTTCTGCTGACCATAGGAGAGGCTCCCCGCGGGCAGCCTGGCGACGTGCTTGAGGCGGAAGAGCTCGATCATCTCGTCCGCATGGTGGCCGAGTCCGGCGTCGGGTTTGGCGAACATGCGCCCGATCATCGTGCCCTTGAACTCCTGCGCTGCCGCGATCAGGTTATCGCGCACCGAGAGCTTGACGAAGACCTGCAGGGTCTGAAACGTGCGCCCCACGCCGCGGCGCGACAGCTCCAGCGGCGACATGCCCGTGATGTCCTCGCCGCAAAATTCTACGCTGCCGGCGGTGGGCTTGATCTGGCCGAGGATGCTGTTGAACAGCGTTGTCTTGCCCGATCCGTTGGGCCCGATGACGCCGACAATCTCCCCGGGACCCACCGACAGGCTGACGCCGTCGACTGCCTTGATCGCACCGTACTGCTTGCGCACCTCGCGCACCTCGAGAAAACTCGGCCGCGATGTCATTCGGCGCCTCCGCGTGCCTTGAAGCGGTCGACAAGGGACAGTAGCCCTCCGGGCAGGAACACCATGAGCACGATCACGGCAAAGCCGAAGATGGCCAGGTACCAGTCCTGCAGGAAGCGCAGCCATTCTGGCAGAAGGATCACCACCACCGATCCCAGCACCGGCCCCAGGAAGCGCCCGGAGCCGCCGACGATCACCGCGAGCAGCATGAGCAGCGAAACCGAGAGGCTGAACTGCCCGGGTTCGATGAAATTGACCAGCGCGGCCAGATAGACCCCGCCAACGCCCGCACAGGCCGCACCGATGGCAAAGGCCAGCAGCGTGTAGGCGGTTATGTTGACGCCGGTGCTCTCGGCACGGATTGGATTGTCGCGCAGCGCCGCGAACGCCCTGCCCCAGGGCGAGCGCAACAGCCACCACAGCACCGCGACGAGCACGATCACTGACACCAGGGTGAAGTAGAAAAAGGGCAGTGTGCCGTCAAGCGAAAAGCCGAACAGCGAGGGGCGCGGGATGTCGGAGATGCCGAAGGTACCGCCGGTAAGCTGCTCCTCGTTGCGCATCACCAGATAGACGAGCACGTTGAAACCGAGCGTGGCGAAGGCCAGGTAATGGTGCTGGACGCGAAGTGCCGGGAAACCCAGGGCGAGGCCGATTACGAAACAGTCCACCGCAGCGATGGGCAGCACGACGAAGAATGGCCAGCCGAGCTTGAGCAGGATCGCCGCGTGGTAGGCCCCGATGCCGTAGAACGCTGCCTGGCCGATGGACATCTGCCCGGCATAGCCGACGATGAGGTTCAAGCCGAATGCGGCCATCAGATACACGCACAACAGCGTCATCAGGTAGATGCCGTAGCTCTTGAGAAACAGCGGCAGGATCGCGTAGAGCACCAGCAAGACCAGCAGGGCGAGCTTTTGTGCGTTGTTCATACCTTGCGCTCCTCGGTCTTGCCCAGCAGCCCCTCGGGCCGGAAGATGATCACGACCAGGAACAGCAGCAGCGCCACACCCTCCTTGTACGAAGGCGAGATGTAGGCTCCGGTCAGGTTCTCCAGCACCCCCACCAGCACGCCGCCAAGGAGGGCTCCGCGTGTCTGATTGAATCCGCCGATGATCGCGGCGTAGAAAGCCTTCAAGCCGATTGACTCGCCCATGTCGAACTTGGCCAGATAGATCGGGGTCACCAGCAGCGCCGCGACAACCGCCAGCACCGCGTTGATCAGGAAGGTGTAGAGCACCATGCGCTGCACGTTGATGCCGAGCACCCTGGCCGCATCGGTGTTCTGCGCCACCGCCTGCATGGCGCGACCGGTCAGGGTGCGGTTGAGGAACAGCTGCAGGCCGATGACGATCAACCCGGCAACGAGCAGCGTGCCGACGTCGGCGTAGGAGACCTTCAAATCTCCCAGGGCAATCAGGCCGTCGGGAAACGGGCTGCTGAACGGCAACGCCTGCGCGGTTACCCCCGCCTTCACCAGCTGCTTCACCCCGATCGACAGGCCCAGGGTCGCGATTACCAGCGGAATCACGCCGTGGCGGATGAGCGGGTCGACGATGGCACGCTTGAACGCGTAGCCGAGCACCAGCATGGCCACGATGCAGGTCAGCAGAAACGCGAGCCACAGCGGCAAGTTGGCGGTGTTGATGAAGAACAGCATCATGAACGCCGGCAGCATCACGAACTCGCCCTGGGCGAAGTTGATCGTGCCCGAGGCCTGCCAGAGCAGCGTGAACCCAAGTGCGCACAGCGCATAGATCGCGCCGATCGCCGTCCCGGAGATGACCAGTTGCAGGAAATCCGTCATGCCGTCCTCCTTGCGAGCGCGACCGCGTCTACCGGTCGCGTCCGTTTCGCGGCTACGGGATCGGGTGCACCGGCGGCAGCGTCTCGATTACGACCTGCTTGCCGTTGACAACCTTGACGAGGAAGCTCTCGCGGTCCAGATCGCCATGCTCGTCGAAGCGCACGTCGAGCAGCACACCGGGATAGTCTTTGACCTTGATCGTCGCACCATGCAGCGCGGCCGCGAACGCCTTCCCGTCGAACTTGCCGACCTTCTCGGTAATGGCCTTGACAACGTACATACCGCTGTAGCCCTTCATGCCGTTGTGGTCGCTCTTGTACTTGTATTCCTTCTGGAACTTTTCGTCGAACGCCTTGATCGCCGGCTGCGGCGCGTCGACCGTGAGCCCGACATGCGCGACCGCACCGTTGGCCGCGTCGCCAGCGAGTTCGATGACCTTCTGGCCGGTAAGCGTCGTTTCGCCGATGATCGGTTTGTCGTAGCCCTGCTTCTTGAGTTCGCGCAGCGCCCGGGCCGATTCTTCCTCGTTGGTATAGACGAACACGGCGTCGGCATTGGACTGCTTGACCTTGAGCACCGCGGCGGAGAAATCGACCTGGCCGGGATCGGTCGAGATGTCGGCGACGACTTTGATGCCCTGCGCTTCCAATGCCTTGGTCATCGCATCGCGACCGCCCTTGCCGAAGTCGTTATTGACCCAGACCATGGCGACGGTCTTCGCCTTTACGGTGTCCTTGATGTAGCGCGCAAGCTTCGGCATCGCGGTCGCCTGCGTGAACGAGGTGCGGAACACGTAGGGGTTGCCCTTCTCGGTAATGTCGGCCGCCTCGCCACCGGTAAAGTTGGGAATCTCGGCGCGCCGTGTCTCGACCATGCTGACGATGAACGAACCGGAGAACACGGGGCCCATCACCACGTACGCCCCCTGGTCCACCGCTTTCTGTGCCAACGCTTTCGCAGTCTGCGGCGCCGACTGGGTGTCCATCGACGTGTACTCGATCTTGCGCCCGAGGATGCCGCCCGATGCGTTGATCTCCTTGACCGCGAGCTTGACGCCATTGTCGAAATTGGTGCCCGCGGTCGCCCCCGTGCCCGACAGCTCCATCAGGCCGACGACGTTCACCGGGCCCTGTTGGGCGAAGACGGACGCCGATGCTGCGAGCGCGATCGCGACGACGGTGTTGCGCAATGCATGCTTCATGGCTTTCTCCTTGGCGTGTGATGCCGTCGATGCATTCAAGTGAACAGCAATGGGACAAATCATGGTGTCAGTGAGGCGCGCCGGGCGTGGAGGTCTGCGCGCCCAGCCACAGCGCCGCCTTGCGGCCGCGCGCGGCCACCGCCGCTGCAGGCAGGTGTGCGTAATCGTCGTTGACCACGTCGAAGGAGTAGTCGCCGCCGTAGCCGGCGCGCTCGATGCGCTCGACCAGGTCGACAATCCCGGTGCTGTGATTGCCCTCCGAAGGGAAGACGCGGCGGTGACGCGCGGTCTCGATCAAGTCGTCCATGTCCCACAGGTAATCGGCGAGCTGGACCAGGAAGATCCGCTCTCCGGGGATTGCGCCGAAATGCTCGCGCGAAGTGCCGCGGGCGAGGACGTGGAAGGAGTCGATTGCGAGCCCAACGTTGGGGTGGCCGGCAAGGCGTACCGCGTCCCACGCCGCCGTGTACTCGTTGATCCAGCGTCCCCAGGCCTGCGCACCGTAGGCGACACGGATTCCCGGCGGTGCCGCCAGCGTCCCGAGCATTGCCAGGTCCGCAGCGATCTTCGATGGATCGCCGCTGGCATGGGGCGAGGTTGTGGAGGCGACGATCAACAGCGGCGCGTCGACCGAGCGCATCATGTCGAACAGTGCGCGCGCGACGTCGATCTTGTAATCGAGCATGTGTCCGGACAGGCCCTCGAAATCGTGCAGCATCTGGAACGCGCTGACCTTGAGCCCGCTGCCGTTGACCAGTTCCACCGCCACATCGAGCCCGTCCGGATGGCCTACCAGGTCCCCGCCGGAGAGAACGATCGCGCCGAAGCCGGCGCCCCTTACGGCGCGCAGCTTTTCCTCGAGCGTGCCGGCGAGGCTGTTGGTATTCATGGCGAAGCGGGCCATATCGGGCATGGAGACCACGGCCTCAGGTGAGCGTCGCAACCGCGCGCAACGCGTCGGGCGTAACGCTCGCGAAACCGAAGAACTCAAGGTAGAGCGGTATCTGCTCGAAGAGCATGTCGGTGCCGACCTGAGTGCGGCAGCCGCGCTCGCGGGCGGCGCGCAGGAGCGGGGTGATCTCCTGTTTCATCACCACCTCGCCGACAAAGGTCGCCGGACTCAACCGTGCGACGTCGAATGGCAACGCATCGGTCGCATTCATGCCGAGCGGCGTCGCATTGACGGCCAGATCGACGTCCGCGGGGTCCTTCGATCCGGTCCGCAGCCCGAGCTGCGGATAATGTGCCCGCAAACGGCCGGCGAGCGCGTCGGCGCCGGCGCCATGCTGATCGTAGAGCACGAGCGCGGCCGCACCGGCGGCGGCCAATGCGGCGGCGATCGCCGAACCCACGCCGCCGGTACCCACGACAAGACAGCGCGCGCCCCTGACATTGAAGCCCTGGCGCTCGAGGCCGCGGACAAATCCCGCACCGTCAAACAGATCACCCAGGAGTGTCCCATCGGGCCGGCGCAGCACCGCGTTGCATGACTGCGCGATCTGGACGGCTTCACTGCAGGCGTCGAGCAGCGCCACCGTCGCCACTTTGTGCGGCATGGTCACCAGCGCACCGCGGATGTTGGTGAGCCGGAAGAGCGCGCGCAGGACCTCGGCGTAGTCCTGCGCGCGCACGCCCATCGGTACGACTACGGCGTCGATGCCGGCGCGCTCGAAATACGGGTTGTAGATCATCGGCGCCTTGACCGGGGCGATAGGATCGCCCAGGTGCGCGATGATCGTCGTGGTCCCGCGAATCACGACTTACTCCTCCGTTGTGCGATTATCGAATTATTGTGCGGCTAACGAACTGTAGGCCACGCTCCAGGGGCCTGTCAAGGGCGATTATCGCAATATCGGGCGATTATCGATCATTTTCCTCCGGCGGCCTGGGATATTTCCACTTGTTTTCGATCCACAGCCAATCGGCGGGATGCGCGCGGATTTCCGCCTCCAGTTTGCGCGCGTAGGCCTCGACGATCCAGCCGCCGCCGGCTTCCCCTTCATCCTCGTGTCCATCATAGGGCGGTTCGGCCAGCACATGCAGGTGCACCGCGTAATGACCGCGTCGAAGTCGACGCATCGCCACGTACACCACCGCTGCGTCAAGAAAGCGGGCGATCTTTTCGGCACCGACGTAGAACGCCGTGTCCTGGTTCAGGAAGCGCGTCCAGTACTTGTCCATCTGCCTGGGCGGCGTCTGATCGGCCACCATGCCGTACGCCCGCGGCTGCCCCGCGCGCCGCAACAGTTCGAACGCAAAGCTGTTGATCGGGATCGGCTGGCCGCCGAAGCGGCTGCGCGCCTCGCGCATGTAGGCGTCGACGCTGGCCAGACGCAGCGGCTTGTACACGGCGTCGATGGGGATGCCGAAGTGCGCTCCGCCACCGGGTAGCAGCCATTCCCAATTGCATACATGTGCGGTGAGCAGGATCACCGAGCGGCGCTCGGCGACAAAGCGCGCGACAAGCTCCGGGTTGTCCATCACCAGCCGCCCGGTGAGCTCGTCCGCGCTGGCGCGCCAGCCCCAGAGCAGTTCGGCGAACACCTCGCTCATGTTGCGATACGCCTGCTGCAGGATCGCCGCGCGTTCCGAGGGCGACTTTTCTGGAAAGGAGAGAGCGAGATTGCTCACCGCTCTGTCGCGCCGCCAGCGCAGCAGATGAAACGTGACAAAATAAACGATCCAGGCAAAGCCGTAGAGCGTGGCGAGCGGCAGACGACCGAGCGAGCGCAGGAGGAAGACCATCCGATACCGCGATAGGCGACGCGTAGCGATCCTAGAGTCCGCGCCGCAACGATCCTTGAGGCACAACGGCGAGTGAGGGTAGACGATTTCCCTGCCCCGGGCAATCCGGACGACGCGCCGGTGGCCCTTTCGTCCAGCGCGGCGGAGGCGACGCTATGGTGGGCGCCGCTCATCTCCGCCGAGGCCGAGATCGCGCGTATCTCGGCGTGGCTCGCGCCGGCGGAACATGCCCGAGCGGCGCGCTTCGGACGCGAAGCGCTGGCGCGGCGCTACATCGCCGGCCGCGCGCTGTTGCGCTGGTTGCTCGGGCGCACATTGGATGTTCCCCCGCCCGCGGTGCCCATCGTCCGCGGCGCGCGTGGGCGACCGCAGCTCGCCGGCAACGCCGGGATCGATTTCAACGTGTCCCACACGGCGGGCGTCGCGCTGATCGGAATGACTCGCGGCCAGCGCATCGGCGTCGATGTCGAGCGCGCCGACCGCAGTGTTCGCGCCGATGGACTGGCGGCGAAGTTTCTTACCACCGCCGAGCAGGCGACACTTGCCCCGCTGCCCGAGGACGGGCGCCGAATGCGCTTTCTGCGCTACTGGACATGCAAGGAGGCGATGAGCAAGGCGACCGGCGACGGCCTGTCGGCACCGTTTCGCCGCCTTGAGCTGCGGCTTGCTGAAGGGATCGAGCTCGTGGGCGGCCCGGATCCATACCGACCCGCGCGCTGGCAGCTCAGCGTGGTCGACGTGCCGGCGGAATTTCTCGCTACGGTCGCGCTTTGGTCCCCGGAGTCTTAGTCGGCAACGCGGCGCAAGCGGCGTCAAGCCACCGCGATCAGGCGATCGAGTATCGCCGGGTCCTTCAGTAGCTCTTCGCTTGCCGCCCGGTGGACCACGCGCCCGCGATCGAGGACGATCGCCTGTTGCGTCAGGCCCAACGCCAGGCGCGCGTGTTGTTCGACGACGATCACCGCAAATTCCCCGGCGTGCACGATTTGGCCGATCACCTTGACGAGCTCGGAGACGATGATCGGAGCGAGACCTTCCATCGGCTCATCGAGCAGTAACAGCTTCGGATTGGTCATCAGCGCGCGGGCGATGGCAAGCATCTGCTGCTCGCCACCGGAGAGCTGATTACCGCGGTTGCGCTTTCGCTCCTCAAGGCGCGGAAAAACCTGGTACGCGCGGCCAAGATTCCATGGGCCTCCGGGCCGCTCGACCACCGTCAGGTGCTCCTCGACGGTGAGCGAGGGGAACATGAAGCGCTCCTGCGGCACCCAACCCAAGCCCGCGTGGGCGCGGCGCCATGGCGACAGGCGGGTGATGTCCTCGCCGCGCAGCGTGAGGCGGCCCTGCTGCAGACGCGTGAGCCCCATCAGGGTCAGCAGCAACGTCGACTTGCCCACCCCGTTGCGGCCGAGCAGCGCGAGGCTGCCGCCCTCGTCCATGGTCAGCGACACGTCCTCGAGCACGATCGAATCGCCATAGCCCGCGGTCAATCCCTCCGCCCGGATGAGCTCAGCCATGTTGCGCTTCCCCGAGATAGACCTCGCGCACGCTGCGGTCGCGCGCGATCTCGTCGGGCGTCCCCTCGACGAGTACCGCGCCGGCCACGAGCACCGTGATGCGTTCGGCGAAGCGAAACACCAGGTTCATGTCGTGTTCGATGAAAATTATGGTGACATCGCGCGGCAGCTGCGCGATCACGCCGAACAGTTCGGCGCTTGCTGCCGACGGAATGCCCGCCGCCGGTTCATCGAGCAGCAGCACGCTCGGTCGGGTGGCGAGCGCCAGGGCAATTTCGAGCAGGCGTTGCTTGCCGTAAGGCAACGCGCGCGTGGGCGTGTCCGCATCGGCGTCGAGGCGCAGCCGTGCCAGGATTTCCCGCGCCTCGTCGATTGCGCCCCGTTCGGCGGCAACGGTGCGCCACCACACGCCACCGCGGCCAGCGCGTTCGCAGCAGGCAAGGACCACCGACTCAAGCGCGGTTAGCCCGGGAAACAGGGTGTTGATCTGGAAGGTGCGCGTCATGCCGCGTTTCACGCGGGTGTGCTGCGGCAGATTGGTGATCCGCTCTTCGCCCAGATAGACCTCGCCTGCGCTCGGCGCGAGCACGCCGGTCAGCAGGTTGATGAACGTTGTCTTGCCCGCGCCGTTGGGCCCGATCAGGGCATGCCGCGCACCGGCCGCGAACGCGAGGCTCACCTCCGAGTTGGCCTTGAAACCGCCGAAGGACTTTGACAGCGCCACCGTGCGCAGCGCCGCCGTCACCGTGCCCTCCCTGGCAGGCGCCCCGACAGCGCCACCAGCGCCCCCATGAGGCCGCCGCGCGCGAAGAGCACGAGCAGCACCAGCAGCAAGCCAAGCCAGAACTGCCAATACACCGGGTTGAGGTTGGCCAGATAGTCCTGCAGGATCATGAACACCGCGGCGCCGAGCGGGCCGCCATAAAGGTAGCCCGTGCCGCCGAGCACGAGCATGATCATGATATCTGCCGAGCGCTGAAAACCAAACACGTCGATGCCAACGAACTGGGTGGTCTGCGCCAGCAACGCGCCGGCGATGCCGGCAATGCACGCACCTACCGTGTAGACGGCGACCAGCTTGTGCCGCACCGACGCGCCGATCGCCGGCATGCGCCGCTCGCCCTCCCGAACACCCTTGAGACTCAGACCGAACGGCGAGCGGACGAGCGCGCGCGCACCGTTGAAGACGATGAACAAGACCGCAAGGCTGTACAGGTACGCGGTCTTGCCATCAAGGCCGAAACCGAAGAGGCCGAAGATTTTCTTCATTTCCACACCCGACAGCCCGTCGACGCCGCCGGTGATCGAGGACGCCTGGTTGGCC
>Ga0302326_10034545_pt1 | contig 10015 bp, 7 predicted proteins | sample Palsa_T0_3_FD_202264 | JGI IMG/M metagenome (GOLD analysis project Ga0302326, IMG submission 202264) | Peat permafrost microbial communities from Stordalen Mire near Abisko, Sweden - Palsa_T0_3 | ecosystem: Environmental > Terrestrial > Soil > Palsa > Peat permafrost | place: Sweden: Abisko...
GCGTCATAGCAGATCGGATCGATAACCAGCAGCTTCTCGGCAATCGTTCGCGAGGTCTTCATGTAGCTCAGGCTGGCGAGGTTCCGTTTTTCAATCAGCGCGGTGTAATCGCCCCGCAATCCGTTCGCGAGAACTTGCGAGAACAGGGCATTCTTGTCATTTGGATTTTGCGCCAGAATCTTACTAGCCGCTGCATCGCTCTTCGTCAGCTCGCTGTCGAACTCCTTCTTCACCGCCGCATCAGGAACCAGCTTGCCACGCTGCTCGAACCGATGATCGTCGGTGAACAAGTCCGACTCCAGAATGTGCAAGCGGTCGAACTCGGAGAAAAGATAAGCAGCCGCGTTCGAAACATACCCCATGGGATCTTGCGGATTCGCCTGTTGATAGGCACGAAACGTCTCATGGGCAGCAGGGAAGTCCAGGTTGTACATCTCCTGAAAGCCGCGATCCAGGTTCAGCGAAACGTCGGTTTGCTTCGGAGGCGATGCGAAGCTGGCACACCCGAGCACGAGCACGGCGCTCATCAGCAATGCATTGCCGCGAATTTGTTGCGATAACTTCATCCGCCAGACGTTTTTCCCCTGCACTTCTTTTGATGCATACAAACCCCGGTTTCATCCCGAGGTTGTGTTCAATTATGGCGCAGGCGACAATGCGGCCATGTCATCGGAATGTGTCAGCGCCGCCAAAAAGCAGTCGCATTTTCGCAACAGCCTTAAGACTCAAGGAAACTCTGATTAAGTCCAGTTTCTTGAAGGGGACGGCTTTTAGGCCGTCCGCAAACGCCCCTGCAATGAATGCGGCTTTAGCCGCTGCGGGACTTTGCCGTGACAGCTTCTTTCAATGCACCGTCTTCGTCTTGCGCGACATGTAGTCCATCAACAGATACTGCCCCAGGGTGTAAGGCGTGGTGAAGTAAGCCTTGCCGCGGCACATCTCCGTCACCTTCTGCACAAACTGCACCAGCCCGTAATCGGAGGCCAGCATGAAGGTATTGATCAGCACGCCGGCGCGCTTGCACTTCGACACTTCCTTCAGGGTTTCGCTCACCACCAGCGGATCGAGCCCAAACGCGTTTTTGTAAATCCGGCCGTCCTCCAGCGTCAATGCCGACGGCTTGCCATCGGTGATCATCACGATCTGCTTCATGTCCTTGCGCTGGCGTTGCAGAATGCGCTGCGCCAAACGCAGGCCTTCGCGCGTGTTGGTGTAGTACGGCCCAACCTTGACCCGCGCCAGTTGCGACAGTGGCAACTCTTCCGCCGAGTCGTGAAACAGCACCAGTGACAGCGAGTCGCCCGGATACTGTGTACGAATGAGATGCGACAGCGCCATCGCGACCTTCTTCGCCGGAGTGAAGCGGTCCTCGCCGTAAAGAATCATCGAGTGCGAGCAGTCCAGCATCAGCACAGTCGCGCAGGAGGACTGATATTCGCACTGATGTACCTGAAGATCTCGGTACTCGATGTTCAGTGGCAGGCTCAAGCCCTCACGCTGGATCGCATTGGAGAGCGTCGCGGTGATATCAAGGTTCAGCGTGTCGCCGAATTCATAGGTCTTCGACGCCCCGCTGGTTTCAATCCCGGTCGCCGTGTCGCGCGTGTCGTGACGTCCGAAGCTGGACTTGCCCAGCGAACCCAGCAGATCGCGCAGCGCGCGGAAGCCCAGAAAGTCGAGGCCTTTGTCGGTGATCTCAAAGCGTGTCTGGGATTGCGTATCGCCGACCTGTCCGCCGGCAGTCGAAGAGCGCGAAGGATCGTGCGGCTGATCGACGTTGATGTAGTTTTCCTGCTCCATCCGCTCGATCAGCTGTTCGATCAGTTGCTCCAGCTGCTCGTCGCGCATGTTCTCAATCTGTTGCCGCATCTGCTCGTCCAGCATGTCGCTGTTCAGCAGCGCCTCGGCAATGGCCTGGCGCAGGTTCTCCAGCGTCTGCTCAGCGTCGTTCAGATCGTAGAAATCCATGTACTGCTGTTGGAATCCGCTCTGGAGCAGGTAGTTGGAGAGCGCGCCAAGCAGGTCCTCCATGCTCATCTCGGAGGCAGGCTCGGGAACGTACTTCTTGTACTTGATGAATCTCATGAAGAAGTAATTAGCAGTTGGCAATTAGCTTTCAGCCGTCAGCTCTCAGCCGTCAGCCAAGAATCCAGCGTCGGGTATGTCGCTCGAGCAATCCCAAATCCCTAGCCCCTGATCCCTAGCCGCCAGCCCCTAATTAAATGGTCTTCTCTGCCGCCGAAACTCCCGCTCCTCATCCTCATCGCGCACTCGCGGCTTCTCGCGCTGTGGCTGCTTCTCGCCCGCGGTAAAGTTCCGCTCTTCGGTCCGGCCGATGCGCTTGTGGGCATACAGCCCTTCGAGGACGAACTCCGCCCCCGACACAATCACCTCCGACGGCTCCTTGCCGCTAAGTCCAAGCGCGCTCAGCTTGTCGAGCAGGCCCTGGATTCCGCGCAGCTTGCCCAGCATCTCATGCGCGCTGGCGGCATCGCGCAACTGGATCTCGCCGCCCAGATCGAACCACTGCACAATCTGGTTCATGTTGTTATTGCCGTGGAAATACCTGTCGTACGTGCGGGCAACAGCGGCGCGGATGATCTCGCGCACCACATTGTCCGCGCCCTTTAGCTCGCCTTCGTATTCCAGCTCCAGCTTGCCGGTCATCGCCGGCATGGCGGCGTAGATATCGCCGACGCGCGGCACCACCAGCTTCTCGCCGGAACGAATCGCGCGCCGCTCGGCATTCGAGATCACGTTTTCCATCGCGCTGATGGGCAGGCGCTGACTCACGCCCGATCGCTTGTCAATGCGTTTGTCCTCGCGCGCCACGAACGCGATCTGCTCAATCACCTGGCTCACAAACTCGGGAACCTGTAACTGATGACCGTTGCGTTCCGTCCACGCTTCCTGCGCGGTAATCGCAATACCTTCGTCGACGGTCGCCGGATAGTGAGTGCGAATCTCAGAGCCGATACGATCTTTGAGCGGCGTGATGATCTTGCCGCGCGCGGTATAGTCCTCAGGATTGGCGCTGAAGACGAGCGCCACATCCAGCGGCAACCGCACCGGATAGCCTTTAATCTGTACGTCGCCTTCCTGCATGATGTTGAACAGGCCAACCTGTATCTTGCCGGCGAGGTCGGGCAGTTCGTTGATGGCAAAGATGCCGCGGTTGGCGCGCGGCAGCAATCCGTAATGCACGGTGTACTCGCTACCCAGCGCGTGACCGCCCTTGGCCGCCTTGATGGGATCGAGATCGCCGATGAGGTCAGCGATGGTCACGTCGGGCGTCGCCAGCTTCTCGACGTAGCGCTCCCCCGGTGTCAGGTACGCAACTGGTGCGTCGTCGGGATTGCTGGCCAGCAGCTCGCGACAGCGGCGGCAGATCGGCTCGTAGGGGTTGTCGTGGATCTCGCAGCCGCGCAGATACGGCACATGCGCATCCAGCAGCGTTGTCAGCGCCCGGAGAATGCGGCTTTTCGCCTGCCCGCGCAGTCCTAAAAGAATGAAATTATGGCGGGAAAGAATCGCATTGACGATCTGGGGCACAACCGTGTCGTCATAACCGACGATGCCGGAGAAAATGGGACCACTTCCGCGCAGACGTTCGATAAGGTTGTCGCGCATCTCGTCCTTCACGCGACGGTTGCGCACCCGCTCTTCTGAAAATTGCTGGCTGCGGCGAAGCTCGGCTAAAGTTTGTGGGAGATTGCTCAAGGGCTGGTCACCTCCGGGGTCACGGCCGCCAACATCAACGGCATGCCGAACCAATTACGGATGTCCGTATTCTACGCCAGTCGCTATCACCCGCGCGGGTGATAGAAATCACAGGGAGATTGGTTGATTGCTGAGAGCGAAAGAGCGACAGCAATCCGCTTCAGGACATTTCAGGGAGGGATAAAGCCATCATCCTTTGCCGGCTCCGCGCCTCATTGTTCGTCCTGCACGAGTGAGGCCGGTAACTCGCGGTCGTTGCCCGTGGTCAAGGCATTTCCGTTGGGGGCCAGCAACGTCGCTGCCGCATCGGCATCCACCGCGCGCAGCCGCAGATCCCGCTGCGGGAACGGAATCTCGATACCGGCTTCGTCCAGCAGACGCATCACTTCCAAAGCCACTTCGCTCTTCACCTTGACCGTGTTGCTCTCCTGCATCACCCAGAACTGCGCCTCGAAGTTGAGCGAGCTGTCGGCAAATTCCTTGAAGAAGACGGCGGGAGAAGGCGAGGTGAGCACGTCTTCGTGCGCCGTTGCCGCCTGGTTGAGCAACGTGCAGACCAGCTTGACATCGCTGCCGTAGGCCACACCAACCGGCAAGTCCACGCGACGCTGCGATTCCGACAGCGTCCAATTAATTACTTTGCCGGAGATGAAGTTCCCGTTGGGAACGATGACCTCGGCGCCCTGGAAGGTCTTCACCGTGCTGGAACGAATTCCGATGCGCGTTACCTTGCCGGTGGTCCCATCGACATCCAGAACATCTCCCACGTGGATCGGCCGCTCGAATTGCAGGATAAGTCCGGAAATAAAATTGTTAACGATGTTCTGCAAGCCAAAGCCTACGCCCACGCCAAGCGCGCCGGTCAGCACCGTGAATTTGTTCAGCTCCACGCCGCCGGCGTTGACCGCAAAAAAGAAGACCAATAGCAGCAACAGGTAGTGCAGCATCGACGAGAACAGCTCAGGCAGGCCGCGCGACAGATTAAATCGGCTGAGGAGCTCCTCGCGGAACAGAAACCGGATGGAGCTGGATATGCCATACCCGGCCAGCAGGATCACGAAAAAGCCCAGCACGCCGCCCAGAGTGACGCTCGCCGAGCCGCCGGCGATGTGAAAGTCGCGCACATCCCTAACGCGAGCGGCAACCCATTCGCCGAGGCCGAGCAGGTCCGCCGTGACCCTTAGCCAGATCAGGACTCCGGCCCATTGCAGGGTCCGCGGCACCCAACGCGCGATGGTGTCGCGATGGCAGCGGACCGCGGCCAGTTGCTGTGCGCCAGGCCGGTCAATGCCTTCTAGCAATAGCAGGGTAAATACGCGCACAATTGTGAGCATGCAGATAGCGATAAACGTACTGTAGAAGCACAGGACTGACAGGAACTGTGCCAGCCTGACATACCCTAAAAGATTGGCCAGCAGTGAGACGCCCAGAATGAGCACGCCGAGCCTTATGGCCTGAAGCCGAAGCCATCTGGCGCCGCCCTCGCCCTTCGCGCGCGGTGTGCGCGAGGGGCGCAGCAGGACGGCAAAGAATACGAAGACAACCAGTTGCAGGAAGAACTGCACCTCCCGCTTGGTCGCAGGCGAGAACGCCATCCATGCGATAAACGCGCTCAGCCCGTAAACGCCCGCCAGGCAATACAGCACAATGCGAAATGGCGGTGCGATGAATGGAGGCAAGAGAAGAACAATGGGGATGAAAGAGATCAGGATGACCAGGCCCACCAGAGGCAAAGGGGCCATCGGCGCCAGCAGGTAGGCGCCCACCATCGGGGGCAGCAGAGCGAGCCCAATCCAGTGACGAGCAATATGCTGCAAGAGTGCGGATTGAGCATCCGCCGGCTGGGCGTAGCGCGCCGCCGTGTACAGCCGGTGCGCGCCAAACAACGACAGCAGCAGGAGCATCGCGAGCAAGATAAGTGCGCCGCGCGTTTGCCCGGCAAAGGCGCGAATGGCTTGCATCCGAGTGGAGGCGGTCAGGTAAATGTCGCTGCTCTCGCCCTCTTGCCGTCGCTGATTCACCTGCCACAGAGGCAGGCTGTCCCGTTCGAAGAGGCGGCTGTCCTGGTACTGTTGCGCTTTATTCAGGCGATATAGGATATCCAGGGCATGCTGGTCCTGGCTGCCGGCCCGCACCTGCAAATTCACCAGGACCCGCAGCTGATCTTGCGCTTGCGCCGTGAGCTTGCGTAGGTCGGCAACCGATTGCCGGATGACATCCAAAGTCGGGCCGAGGTCGGGCGTCGCCTTGTTTTCCTCGAGCGTGGCATCCCATTGTGGCTGCTGCGCCTGCAATTGCTGAACTGCCGATTGCGCAGTATTGGCCCATTCCAGCAGGTCTCGACGCGTGGCAGCGGTTTCTTTCTGCACAGCCCGCCAATAATTTTCCTCTTCGCGAATCTCCAGGTTCGTAGGCGACGCGCTCAGCACCGCGTCCGTCCCCTTTTCCCGGGATTGCAACTCATCACTGCGCGTGTCGAGGGTGGCTTTGGTTTCACTCAGTTGATCGGGCGAGGGCAATCCGTCTGAAACCTCGCGCAGGATGCGCTTGAGATCCTCTGAACGCGCGGCGACATCAGGCAAGGGAATGGCGAGCGAAGCCGGAGCCGAGGAAGCATTCGGCGCAGCCGCTGCCGTCGGGGCCGGTGGCGACGCCGCCTTTTGTTCAGAGGTGCCAAGCAGCAGCTTTGCCGCCGCACCAGTCTGTGTGACAGCCGGAAATGCCAGTGCGAACACCAGAACAAGAACACAAAAGATGCCGCGAGCCCTGGCTTTGGCGGACTCAGGTCCGAAGGTGGATGGCCGTTGGGACATGCTGCCGCCATTATCGCCGATCACAGCTACTTTGAACGAAATCCAGGCGCAGCACTCTAGCCGCGCTCCAACTCGCCTAGCATTCCTTCCATCTCGGCCAGAGCGTGCTGATTGCGGGTGCGCTGGGCGCATTCGATGCCTTGCCGCAGCATGGCGCGCGCTTCTTCCGTGCGTTCCGCGCGGGCCAGCGTCTGGGCAGCCATGAAGTATCCGTTCGTGTAGTCGGGATGTGCAGCCAGCAGATGTTGGAACTCAGCGAGAGCGGCGTCAGTTTCTCCACCGCCGGAGTACTCCAGGCCGAGCGCGTAGCGGGCAAAAGCGTCGTCTGGTTTGGCTACGAGGATCTCCTTGAGGGCGGCTACTCGGCTTTCGTCAGGCATGGCGCGGTTCTCCCGCAGTCGATAATCGCACGCCAGAGGCAGGTTCTGAAAGTCCGTCCTATTCCACGGTGGATGCGATGAAGCCCTGCCAGTACAATTGGCATTTGATTTACTGTTTGCGAGGAACTGCGTGGCCTGTCCCTTCTTCATGCCGGATTCACGACTTTACTCGGACTGGCTGTTTCCGCAGCGCCTCCCTTTGGGCGCGGGGTGGGCGGGTGTCTGTACCGCGCCCGGCCACGAGGGTGCGCAGCCGAGCGATGACGAACTGAAGAATGGCTGCAACCTCGGCTATGCGAAGACGTGCAACCGTCTTCCGCCCGAGCGCCATGCTGACGCGGTGCGTTTTGTGTTAGGAGAAGAGCGCGATGGCGTCTTGCGCGTGCTGTTCGTCTGCGAGCGGGCCTACCTTCCGGCCAGCCACGGCGAGCTGTTGTATGTGAAGGCCAGCGGGACGTGGCTCCAGCGACACGATAACGCCTGCGTGCAGCGCATGGCCGAGTGCTATGTGCAAGCGCAGATGGAGCGGCGCGCGGGCGCCAACGGAAGCTCTTAGGATGTGTGTTTTCTTTTAGGAACCGATATGGACCTGAACGAGGGTAATTTACGACCGAGGCCGGTGAGCGAGTCGAAGTCCGAGATGATCGAACTCGTTTTGCCGAACGACACCAACCCGCTGGGCGCCCTGCTGGGCGGCCGTTTGATGCACTGGATCGACCTGGCCGGAGCGCTGGCCGCGCATCGCCACTCGCATTCCTACGCCGTGACCGCTTCGATGGACCACATCGATTTCCTGGTACCGGTGCACGTAGGGGACATGGTGATCCTGCAATCGGCGGTCAACCGCGTCTTCCACAGTTCGATGGAGGTTGGAGTGAAGGTCCTGGTGGAAAACTATATCTCCGGCAGCCGGCAGAAGGTCGCGACCGCCTACCTGACGTTTGTTGCCGTCGATCGTCATGGAAGGAAGCTGCAAGTGGCGCCGGTAATTCCCGAGACCGAAGAAGAGAAGCGGCGCTACGAAGGTGCGCTGCGCCGTCGCGAAGCTTCGCGAAACGAACGCGAGCGCAGACAAGCGGCCAGAAAATAAGCATTCCGTACCGGTAAGTGTCGCCGAGTTATCGTTATCTGCCTTGGACTTCCCTCTGTCCGGCAAAGCGGTAGGTGATGCCGTTCCAATCGTAAGCGTAGATCACATATTTCACAGAGCCGTCGGCAATCGCGGTTGGCACTCGCACGTTGATGACGCCATCCTGGGCGCCGGCCTGGGCGCCGCCGAATGTGGTATCGCAGAAGCCAGTTCCATCGGGCGGCTGCTCAATCGACCATAGCTTGGAGAAGTTGATGTCGGAAAGCTGGCGGAAGACAGTGATAGTCAGGCAATTTTTCTCGCCCGCATAAGTGACCAGCAACACGTGGTGGCGCTCTTCCAGTCCGGTCAGATCCAGGTTCGCGATGCGCGAGTCGTCATCCTTTTCATCGGGAACGGTCGATGCCGTCCGCCAGAGTTTGTGGACAGTCCACGGATCCAGCCCGCTCGCTTTCGCCCACTTGGCGTCGTCTGCCCGGTGGACCTGTTTCCAGTTTTGGCCGAACCCGCAAGGCACCATCCAGAACGCGCAGGTGATGATGGCGAGAGTACGCATAAACGCGAGGGTCGAGAACCAGCGTTGTAAGCCTGAAGTCTAGTCTATTGTGGAGCGCTCCACGGCAAGCGTCGCGACGAATTATCCCCGCGCGCAACGGCATCCGGGCCGCAGCCTCACGAGCTGGCCTGCTCAACCCCCAACCTGTCCGCCGGCGTGAGTATGGGAGCTAGCTACGCCGGGAGTTTTGCCTTTTCTATTTCAGCGCTATGGTCTGGGCCTGATTTCCCACCAGCTTCTCCAGTCGTGACATCCGTTCCTGGAGGTCGGCATTCTGCATTTGCAGTTGACCCTTCAGGCTCTCGATCTCCTTCTGTTGCGCCTGGATTACCGCCGCTGCGTCCTGCGCCCGCCGATATTGCTTCTGCACCTCGTTCAACAACATCGATGCCAGGTACTGATAGCGCACGGTGTACGGCTGGCCGTCTTTATCGTAGGCCACCAGTTCGGGATAAACCTGGGCGACTTCTTCCGCCAGCAATCCGTACTGTAGCGTTCTCTCGCCCTTGTCGTACTCCGGTTTGTAGAGGAACGTTACCGGCCGCAACTTCATCAGAGCGCTGGTGCTGTCGCCCATGTCATTGATCTGCTCTTTGAAGCGCATGGAAGAGGTTAGCGTTCCCAGCAGCCCATCCGAATTGACGAACACCGGGACGCCCGACGCTGCGGTTGAGCCGAAGATGCCAGCGATGTAAGCAGCATTCTGCTGACCCGCCCCGCTGCCCGGCGTGCCGATGCGGATGGTGTTGGACTCGGTGCCCGAACTGGCGCCCGGATTGGCAATGTACACGTCATTGCTGCCGGTCGTGTTGCCGTAGCCGGCATTCTGTCCGTAGAAGACGTTATCGGAGCCCGTGGTATTGCTGTAGCCGGCGAAGAGGCCGGCAAAAGTATTGTTCTGGCCGGCGGTATTGCTGTAGCCGGCTTTGTGGCCATAAAAGGCGTTGTAGGAACCGCCGACATTGCTGAAGCCGGTGCTATCGCCGAAGAACGCATTGGCAACGCCCGTGGTATTACTGTTGCCGGCGTTGTTGCCAGAGAACGTGTTGTCGATACCAGTGGTATTGCTGCCAGCTCCGATTCCAAGATATAAGCCGCTACTGGCAATGCTCAGCACAGTGCTGCCGCTGATGTTGTAGTTGGTAGCGGCATTTACGAAGGTGGCCGAAAGCGCTCCCCCAATGGTTCCGTTGCCGCTGATGTTAAAGTTCGTGCTGGCCTGCTGGGTGGTTCCGTTCTGAATGTAGTCAGTGCCGTAATCGCTCACCAGGGGTAGGACTGCTCCGGTACGCCCATTGAACGAGGTCACGAATCCACTGCCGCCGCCGGTGCCCAGCTTCCCGGTGGAATCAATGAACACCACCGAACCGTTGGTAGTCGTGGAACCGTAGATGCCGGCCATGTAGGCAACATTCTGCTGGGCTTCGCCGGCGCCCTGGGTGCCGATGCGAATGGT
>Ga0302326_10034548_pt1 | contig 10015 bp, 7 predicted proteins | sample Palsa_T0_3_FD_202264 | JGI IMG/M metagenome (GOLD analysis project Ga0302326, IMG submission 202264) | Peat permafrost microbial communities from Stordalen Mire near Abisko, Sweden - Palsa_T0_3 | ecosystem: Environmental > Terrestrial > Soil > Palsa > Peat permafrost | place: Sweden: Abisko...
ACGCCCTCATTGCCCCGTGGGCCACAGCGGGCAAAAAAGTAAATCTCATTGTCTGGGCCAACAGCGACAGCACGACCAGCCCCTGTAGCAATGGCGCTGCGAATCCTACGGGCAACTGCGGCATTCCCTCTTACGTTTGGAAATCCCTGGGATCGTCCAACTACACCACTTGCGTGACCCAGTACGGCACACAGCAGATTCCCAACTTTCTCGACCGCGCCAGCTTCCAGATTCCTTATCAACAGTTCATGTCGGCTCTGATCCAAAAATACGGTTCCGACTCCGAGATCGGTTATATCCGCTTCGGCTTGGGCCATGGTGGAGAAACCTATCCCGCTACCGGCTGGAACACGGCAACTGCGGCCTGTGGCAAAGCCTTCGCATCGTGGGGAGTCACAGTAACTACCTGGGAAACTTACTTAGCGGGTATGTTGAACTACGAAGCCACGTTACGCTCCACCAAGCAACTTATGGTGGGAGTAACGCCCATGGGCGCGCCTAACACGGTAGTCCCGGATTATGTAGCCCCGCTCGCCGTACCCATGAACGTTGGATTCGGCAGTCAGGGCTTGCAGCAGAGCGACATCACGAACTATCCCAACTGCACGGCGAACTGGTGCAACTTATTCGCACAATTTACCGGGCAAGCCCCGCTGGAGTTGCAGACCTACCTTCAAAGTTGTCCCGACAACAGTTGCACTACCGGATCGTTGGTAAATCTGGTGCCGTTCGCGGTCAGCCATCACGCAACGGTGCTGGAAATTTACTATCAGGACTGGCTCCTGGCCTTCGACCCTTCGTACCCCGGCAACAGCGAATACGGCGCGTCTTACGCCAAGGTATTAACCACTGCCGCCGGTACGAATATTCAATAGGACAGGTATTTCTCCCTCCAGCAGCATGGGCGACGGTTGAGCCATCAACTGCCGCCCCTTTTTTTATTTTGCGAACCTAGCGCAATTCTGCGAACGCCTAGAAAAGACGCAATATTAGGGACATGGACCCCACACTCGTAGTTACTCGACTAGCTCTCACTCGATTACTTCTTGGAAAGAGCGTCGAGCCCCGCTTGTGCGATTGCCTCGTCAATCTCCGATTTAGCGCCACTGGCCGCAATCCCGCCGAGGGTCTGCCCATCCACCTTAATAGGCAGTCCTCCTTGGACCGGGAAAAAGCTCGGCATTGCCAGAGCACCGGCACTGCCAGTTTTCATGGATTCTGCTGCCTCTCTCGATGGATTGCCGTAGAGGGCAGAGTAGCGGGCTTTTTCACGGGCAAACTCAAGCGTGTTGATCGAGACGCCGTCCGCCTTTTGCAGAAAAAGCAGATTGCCACTTTCATCCACCACGCAGATAGTGACTGCTACATTCTGCCGTTTGGCCTCTACCTCAGCGCCCGCAACCATGGTTTTAATGGCAGCGAGGTTCAAATACTTCTTAGTGGGAAGATCGGCGGCAAATGTCACCGCCAAAAGAGTGAGCACGACAATAGGTAGTTTGCGCATGCGCAGGATGCTACCAAGTGCCTGCGCAGTTTCCAAATGAAAGTTGGCCGAGTCTTGCCATACGAGCGGAACTGTTGGGGTGAACAGTCGTTCCTATCTTCCCGCAGCATTCGCGAACGTTTTCGCTTTGCCGGTAAATGCCTGGTACCGGGCACGCAGAGCGCGGAAACAATCCGCATCCAGCTTCGCTGGTACGTCCGTCGCCATCATGCCAAGAACGAGATCAGCGGACATGCTGTCGCGATAAGCGCGCTTTTCGGTAAGCGCCTGGAATACGTCCGCCACCGCGATGATGCGCGCCGCAAGCGTCAACTCTTTAGCACTCATACCATCCGGATAGCCGCTGCCGTCCAACCTTTCATGATGCGCCGCAGACACCGCCGCGATCTCCTCAAACCCCGTAATGATGGCAAGAATTTTCTTGGTATAAACCGGGTGCATCTTCATGATTTCCCATTCGCCGGAGGTGAGCTTTCCCGGCTTGTCGAGGATAGCGTTGGAAACGCCAAGCTTGCCGATGTCGTGAAGCAGCGCCGCACGGCGAATTATGGTGACTTTGGGAGAACCCAGTCCCATCTCTCTCGCCAGGCCGACCGCGACCTCCGTCACTCCAATCGAATGTTGAAAAGTAAAAGGCGACTTGGCATCCACGATGCCCGCGAAGGCTTCGCACAAGCTGTCGATCCGCTCTTCAGATGCGGGCAAGCACCGACCGGGCTCTAACGCAAGAATGGATTCGCGCGCCCCGGCGGCCTGAACCCTCTGCCAAAGTTCTTGATCGCCCTCGAGGCTTGCCGCCGCGTTTACGACCTCAGGATCAAACCAGGAGCCCCTACGTTCCCGCAAAACCCTCAACGCTTCCGAGGGCCCGCCAGCCGCAGCAAACACTTCCAGTGTTTGGCTTGCATTCATAATGCGGGACAGGATGGGAATCTGCTGCCCTGCTAGGCCCGTGGGATAACCGCCACCGTTCCAGTGCTCATCGAGCGCGCGGATGGCTTGCGAAGTGTCCTCATTGAAGCCGATCTTGCGGGCGATTTCCGCTCCGCGCTCGCAGCGCGCCGAAACCAATTCCAGGTTGTTTCGCTTCTGCGCCAGCCCCACTTGCACAATCTTCGTAATCCGGCGCAAAGCCGACGAGTGAGGCGAGACATTCCGAATCGCATAATTTAGACCGGCGAGAGATATCTTCGTCCAGTCCTGCAACTTCACTTCCCGCTTGCCCTGGATCTCGTCCGATCCCAAAATCTGATGCATTCGCGCCGAGTTTGCGCTGCAGCCGGAATCCTTCAACAAAGAAGCATAGTAAAGATCGGTAAGCTGTTGCTGGTCGAGACCGAGTTGCGTCCCGATTCGAATGGCCAACATACAAGAGCGAATGGAGTGTCCCATCGGCTGACCTTCCGTCAGGTCGAGCGCAAGGGAAAGAGCGGAAACCACGTCGGAAAGAAGAATGGTTTGGTCCAAAGGAAGTCCTGTATACCCCTATCGTGGCGGCGCAGCACGGGACGGGCAAGTTACAGCGGTAACGATCCGCTTGCAGAAAGACGTTTGCAGCGGCAACATGGTGAACTTTCGTCGCGTGCGGATTTCTCATTGGAGTCAGCCGCATCTCAGCCGAACTCGCCCCGGTAGCGTGGGAATGACTTATGCTAAGAGCGGCAGCCAAATTTGCGGGGGCTGCGCTTTCATGGTGATTCACGAATGAGCGGCAGAGCGTGCGTAATCGGCGCCGGCCCCAATGGACTGGCGGCGGCCATCGTCCTGGCGCAGGCGGGGATGCAGGTCGAGGTGCTCGAAGCTCAATCGACGCCGGGCGGCGCGGCCCGCACCATGGAATTAACATTGCCCGGATTTCATCATGATTTCGGCTCTGCGGTTTATCCTCTGGGCGCAGGGTCGCCGTTTTTTTCCTCACTTCCGTTGAACGAGCATGGGTTGGAATGGATTCATTCGCCGGCTGCGTTGGCGCATCCTCTTGATGACGGTACGGCGGTGATGCTGGAGCGTAACCTTGATGAGGCCTCGGATTCGCTTGGGATCGATGGATTGGCGTGGAAGAGGCTCATGCGTCTGTTTGTCGAACACTGGACTGAGTTTGCTCCCGACATTCTGCGGCCTGTCTCTTCTGTTCCTAAGCATCCGTGGTTGATGGCCCATTTCGCCATGGTCGGGCTGAAGTCGGCCCAAGCCGTTGCTCGGCGTTTTCGCAATCCGCGAACCCGGGCTCTATTCGCCGGTCTTGCCGCTCATTCCTTTCTTAGCCTGGACGAACCATTGAGCGCGGCGTTCGCAATCATGATGGCCGTACCAGCTCATGTTGTCGGCTGGCCGATTCCTCGTGGCGGCGCGCAGGCTATCACGAATGCGCTGTGCGGATTTCTGGCGACACTTGGAGGCAAGATAGTTACCTCATCGCCAGTTACGAGCTTGTCCGAACTTACTAACTACGATTTGCTCCTCTGTGACGTGACGCCGCGGCAGTTAATCAGAATCGCAGGCAGCAGGCTGTCCGATAGCTATAAGCGGCGGCTAAGTAACTTCCGTTACGGTGCTGGAGCATTCAAAGTAGACTACGCGCTGAATACACCCATTCCCTGGAAAGCTGCCGAATGTTCACGCGCCGCGACGGTGCATCTAGGTGGCAGCTTCGAGGAGATTGCAGCTTCGGAAAAAGTAGTGCGAAACGGAGGGCATCCTGAGAGTCCCTTCGTTCTACTGGCACAACCGAGTCTATTCGATAAGTCGCGGGCTCCGGCGTGCAAGCACACAGCGTGGGCGTATTGCCATGTGCCGAATGGCTCCTCAGTTGATATGCTCGATAAAATAGAAAATCAGATCGAGCGCTTTGCCCCGGGGTTCCGTGACTGCATTTTGGCGCGGCGAGCTTTTTCCCCAGCAAACCTCGAAAGCATGGACGCGAATCTGGTGGGAGGAGATGTGGGAGGCGGAGTCCTGGATCTTCGTCAATTTCTATTTCGCCCCACCTGGCAGCATTACGCCACTTCGGCTCGCGACATTTATATCTGCTCTGCGTCCACACCGCCAGGAGGAAGCGTGCATGGCATGTGCGGCTATCATGCGGCGAAGATGGCGTTGTCGAGATTGAAGCGTGGTTAGATTTCATCGCGGGACCGCGCGCTCCAAAGCTTCATGGTGATGCTTTGTCTTCTAAACTGTCTAATCAAGGAGACCGGCCGTGACCAGCAAAACCCCACGTGTAATGCAATGCCAAAAGCCGTCAGGCTGGCTGGGCCGGCTCGTTTTGTGGAACATGAATTCCCGGCATTCCAAGGTGACGGACTGGGGCCTCTCGCACATTTCCGTAGACAAGCATGACATCGTTCTCGACGTGGGTTGTGGTGGAGGCAGAACGGTGAATAAATTGGCCGCGCTCGCCTCCGAGGGCAAGATCTACGGCGTCGATTATTCCCCAGCGAGCGTCGCCGCCGCGCTCCGGGAGAACAAACAATGGATCCATATGGCGCGAGTGGAAATTCGGGAAGGAAGTGTTTCGCAATTGCCGTTTTCGGCGGACACCTTCGACTTGGTCACGGCGGTGGAAACACACTTCTGGTGGCCTGACCTGCCGCGCGATATGGGCGAGGTGTTCAGGGTGCTCAAGCCGGGTGGCACGCTCATCATCATCGCCGAAATATTTAAAGGAGCGAAGACCACAACTGCCAAGCTGGCGGAGAAGTACCTTCCAATCTCCGGAATGAAACTGCTGAGCATCGATGAACATCGCGAACTCTTTGACAACGCCGATTTCTCGGACGTTAACATCGTTGCTGAGTCCGGCAAGGGATGGATCTGCGGCACAGGCAGGAAACCATTGGAGCCGAAAAACTCCGCTTCCGATGATGCTCAAAAAAGTGCCTAGCGGAGAGACGCGTCTGGCTCACGTCACTCGCGCGGACCCACCGTGGGATATTCGATGCCATGAATCGTGCCGTCGGGTTCACGTTCGAGGGTGGGCGCGTAGAGTCCAATGTACTGACGTCGCCACCATAGGCCTTGCGTTCGCTTCTCGGCCATTGTCGTGAACCAGTATTGCCAAAGCACGGCGCGTACTTCATGCGGAGGCTCATTGGGAAAAGGATTGCTCCTAAGAAGATTCAGAACATTCTTGTCATTGGCCAGCAAGCGAATTTCCGTTCTCGGCACAATCGAGTACTCCTGCCACGAGCCCAACGAAGCAAACCACAGATTCCAGTCAAAGCGCGGTTGATAAGGCGCATAAATCCCCGGCGCCTCACTCGCATCCTGCGGCTTGTAGCGGAATGGATAAGCAATCCAGGTCTTGCCATCGTCCGATCCCTGGAACTCGATCTCGTATCTCCCGCGTGTCATGATGCCGAACAGGCCATATCGATTCGCAATACGAAACGGTTCCAGCGCCGATACCGGTGTGGTGGGTATCGGCAATTCAGCGAACATCCAAACCAACGGCGCCGTCGTGGCGTAGCAAATCCAGGACAGCGCGACGGCGACGAGAGACAGCTTCGCCCATTTGAAATACTGCGGCAAGCCTGTGGAGGTTTGTGTTTGACCTTGCACGCCCGATGTCGGCGCACCCGCGATAAAAGATCGCTTCCAGACCTGCGGCAAGCAATGCAGCACAGAGCGATCATCGAGCAGCAGAAATCCTAGGGCCAAAACCAGGTAGTTGAGAAATGTATAGTTGGCGGTAAGAATGATTCCCAATTCCCAGGGCGTCACGATGAAGAAGCAGACAATACGCCAGCGGCGTGGGAGAAAAAACATCCAAACCAAAACCAATTCGAGCGCGAGAGTGGCGAAGACCGAACCTGCGTGAAACCAGTGCGGCAGATGCTGTACGTACCAGCCGATCCACGTTGGCAGCGGCCCGTTTTGATAGTACTCATCCATCGCCGTAAAGTGGCGCCACTCAGGATCTCCACCGGCAATTTTTGCCACACCGGATTCGAAGTAGATGCGAAACCACTCCCACTGCAAAAGGAATAAAGCGGCCCGCGATGGCGGGGATACCTCTCCGAAGCGCGGCCGAAAGCCGCGCGGAGCGAAGAAGAGCGCAATGAATCCGGCTTCCAGCAACATGCCGTCCGACTGATAACTGGAAAAATCCTGAGCCGCACTCACAAATGAGAGGAAACATACAAAGCAGATCGCCAGCATGAAGCGTGGCCAAACATTCAGTATCAACAATATCGACGCCACCATCCCCATCCAGCAAATCGCGATAAGCATGTGTGGGCCACTCGACACCCACAACACGGTTGGAGCAAACCATAAGCTTTCCACGCGCCCAAACGAATGCGCCACGGCCTGCAGATATTCGTTGGCGGGGAGAATCCCGTCTGCTCCAATAAGCCCGCGAATCTGAAACACAAGAGAAAAGAACGCGGAAAAATAAATGCAACCCAGCGCCCGCAGGAAGATCCAGCGCGGGATCAGACGGCCGGAAGAGCCGCGCTCCGAGTCAAACAACCAGCGCAGTATGGAGGCAGGAGAGCGCATGGGCGTATCGTGAATCCTGGCGCGAGCCTACTGATATCGCACGAACCGGCGCGGTAACGCTCGCCGGAGCAAACGGAAGATGCGCCGCGGCGCACTCACTGCGAAGTTTCACTGGCCGGAATCGCTTCCAACCGCAGGTTGAGGTCTCCGCCCTCCTGCAAATGCACCGTGTGGCTGCGATCTTCAAACGGTTGCAGAAACTCCGGATTCAACGAAGCACCTCGCTCCAGATCCTCGAAAGCGAATATTTTGTAGTCTCCGGGAACGACGCCCTTCATCGAGAATCTTCCAGACTGGTCGGTCATCGATCGCCGATAGAAGCCGGTGCGCGCTCGACCGCCGTCGGGAACGAGCACAACTGCAGCCCCAATCGCAGGCTGATCGCTGCTCGAAACATCGCCCTCAAGATGTGCGACTTTGGAACTGAGAGTGAAATCCAGAGCAGGCAGCGACTGGCTGTGGCCAACCCTGATCTCGCTTTCCAGAGCGTCTCCCGCGCCGTTGGACTTGACATAATATCCCGCTGGCAGCGAAGAAAAATTCAGCAGATAGGCACCCTCGGCGACATCTGCGAACGCGAAGCTTCCGTCTGCACCGACCGTAGCATTCTCCACACTCGGCATCAGCGCGGTCACCGAAGAAGCGCCTTGAGGTTCCAACTCGACGGTGATGCGGCTGAGATCGACTTTGGATTTGTCGTCCGACTGGTCCTCCAGATGAACGCGGCCGCTCATGTAAATTCCGGGGCCGACGGCGATCTCGGCTTTGCTCACGTTTGTTTTGCCAACATCAATCGGCTTGCTGCCAAAAAGAGTTTTGCTGTTGTTGGTCTGCGGTTGAATCTGCGCCAGCAGAACGTAGCTTCCGGGAAGAACATTGTGCAGAACGAAGCTGCCCTTCACATCCGCCGTGGATTCGCGAGTGGAAGAAGGATTTCCATCCGCGTCCACCAGCGTGACTTCCGCCTTGGCAGCCGGAACGGAATTGGCTGCGATAAGGGCTTTTCCACTCACCTCCACTGTGCGCACGGACGCCAGCGTCAGATCGATGCCGGAGACGTCCGCTCCCGGCAATACGACCAACTCGACAGCGCGAACCAGATCGCTGCTGCCGGGATAATAAGCGGGAGCGTACGCTTCCTTCGCAGGATCCTTCGCCGATTCCTTCGCCACCGTCGAAGCCCGCAGATAATAGCGGCCGGGAGACAAGCCGCTGATACGATATTCGCCCTCAGGATTCGTCATCGCAGGCGCGCGCACGCCGTGCAGTTGCTTCTGCCCAGCATCATAAAAATATTGCAGTAACTCGACGGATGCTCCGCTAAGACTTTTGCCGGCCGCGTCCTTCACTTGGCCCGAAACGACCGCTCCCGGCGTCAGTTGAAGAATTAAGTTATCAATGTGCTGATCCGGGGCAACGGTTAGCATTTTGCTGCCGGATCCTCCGCCACGGCGTTGACCGATATAATCTTCGCGCGTGGCGGAAACGGAGTAGCGGCCTGACGCCAAGCCTGTCAGTACGAAGTGGCCTTCGCCATCGGTGCTCGCCGTGGAAAAATGCCTGCCCTGTCCCAGCCCAAAACTGCGAGCCCAAACACTCGCAGCCTTCACCGGTTGGCCGGTAACGGAATCGACTACCGCGCCGGATATGGACCCGGTTGCTTGATTACTTGCTTGTGACGGCTGCAGATCCTGCGCGCAAACGAACGCGGCGAATGCCACAATGACCACGAATACGACGGAGAGTTTTACCACTGCATTATCCAGGAATACCTCGAAGCGCCGTTCGCTTCGGCCCTTGTAGTGTAGTAGACTGTCCACCCCGAAGGCGATTCCGACCGCGGATGATTTGTCATGAGTATGGATTTGTCATGAGTGAACCTCTCGCCAAAAAAGTGTTGCTGATCGGCTGGGACGCCGCCGATTGGAAAATTGCCACTCCGCTCCTCGATCAAGGCCTGATGCCCACTCTGGACGATTTTATCAACCATGGTGTGATGGGCAATCTGGCGACTTTGCGGCCCATTCTTTCGCCCATGCTTTGGAATTCTATCGCCACGGGCAAGCGCGCGGACAAACACGGCATCCTCGGATTCATGGAGCCCGATCCGCAAACCGGCAACGTGCGCCCCGTCACCAGCACCTCGCGAAAAGTAAAAGCCATCTGGAACATCCTCACCCAGCGCGGCTACAAAGCGCATGTGCTCGGGTGGTTCGCCGGACATCCGGCCGAGCCCATCAATGGAATTTCGGTTTCCGATTTGTTTCCCTACGCGGTAGCTCCGCTGGACAAAGAATGGCCGCTGCCGCCGGGAGCGGTCCATCCCGAAAGCATGCGCGACACGTTCGCGAAACTCCGCATGCATCCCGCGGAGCTGACCGAAGCTGCAATTCTCCCCTGGATTCCCCGCGCAGCGGAGATTGACCAGGAGAAAGACAAGCGGCTGCAATCCTTCGCCAAGATTCTCACCGAGAACTTATCCATTCACAACGCAGCGACGTGGATTCTGAAAAATCAGCCGTGGGATTTCATGGCGGTGTACTACAACGGCATCGACCACTTCTGCCACGGCTTCATGCACTTTCATCCCCCGCGCATGGAAGGCGTCCCCGCGGATCAATTCGAAATCTACAAAGACGTTGTGAACGGCGCGTACCGTTTTCACGACATGATGCTGGAAACTTTGCTGGAGCTGGCCGGGCCCGATACGACCGTGATATTGGCATCGGATCACGGTTTCCATTCCGATCATTTGCGGCCGCGAGGCATTCCCAACGAGCCTGCCGGCCCAGCGATTCAGCATCGCCCGTTCGGAATCATCTGCATGAAAGGCGATCACATCAAGCAGGATGAGCGCATCTACGGCGCAACGTTGCTAGATATCACGCCGACGATGCTGACTCTCTTCGGCTTACCCGTCGGACAGGACATGGATGGCCGCGTTCTGGTGCAGGCGTTCGAAGAACCACCAGTGATCACGCGCATTCCCAGCTGGGAAGACGAAACCGG
>Ga0302326_10034550_pt1 | contig 10015 bp, 4 predicted proteins | sample Palsa_T0_3_FD_202264 | JGI IMG/M metagenome (GOLD analysis project Ga0302326, IMG submission 202264) | Peat permafrost microbial communities from Stordalen Mire near Abisko, Sweden - Palsa_T0_3 | ecosystem: Environmental > Terrestrial > Soil > Palsa > Peat permafrost | place: Sweden: Abisko...
AACTCCGGATTAAAAGTCCGCTTCACCTCGTTCTTTACCAGTTCCTCCATCTTGTCCATCAGCAGATCTTCGCGGTCGGACTGGAAGCCCAGACCCTGCTTGCGCTGCAGGTGCCGGGCGCCGATGTTCGAGGTCATGATGATGATCGAGTTCTTGAAGTCCACCGTGTTACCCAGACCGTCGGTGAGCTGACCATCTTCAAACACCTGCAACAGGATGTTGAAGACATCGGGATGCGCCTTCTCGATTTCATCCAGCAACACCACAGAGTAAGGGGAACGCTTCACCCGTTCGGTGAGCTGACCACCTTCCTCGTAGCCCACATAGCCCGGAGGCGAACCAATCAGCTTGGAAACCGAGTGCTTCTCCATGAACTCCGACATGTCGAAGCGGATCAGAGCCTTCTCGCTGCCGAAGAGGAATTGGGCCAGGGTGCGCGCCATTTCCGTCTTGCCCACGCCGGTCGGCCCCAGGAACAGGAACGAACCGATGGGGCGATTGGGGGATTTAAGGCCAGCACGGGAGCGGCGAATCGCGCGGGAGAGGGCAGAGATCGCCTTGTCCTGCGAGATCACACGCTTGTGCAGCTCTTCTTCCACCCGTAGCAGCTTCTGGGTCTCTTCTTCCTTGATCGAGGTGATCGGAACCCCGGTCCAGCGGCTCACCACATCCTCGATGTCTTCACGGCCTACGATTCCGGCGGTCGAGTCGTCGAGGTGATACTTGTCGCGCAGGGCGCGCAGGTTCTCGCGCTCCTTACGCTCCTCGTCGGAATAGAAGCGCGCTTTCTCAAACTCATGGTTGGCGATCGCGTTTTCCATGCGATGCACGATGAACTTGATGCGCTTCTGCACCTCGGTGATCTCTTCCGGCAATGAGGTCTGGCGCAGCTTGACGCGGGCACCGGCCTCGTCGATCAGGTCAATTGCCTTGTCGGGCAGGAACCGATCGGGAATGTAGCGATTGGAATGAGACACCGCGAAGTGGATCGAGTCATCGGTGTAGCTGACCGCGTGGAACTTTTCGTAGCGGTCCTTAATGCCCATGATGATCTTGATCGCATCTTCTTCGTTGGGAGGCGGCACTTTGACCGCCTGGAAGCGGCGCTCAAGCGAACGGTCCTTCTCAATTGATTTGCGATATTCGGCCGGCGTGGTTGCGCCAATGCATTGAATCTCGCCACGAGAGAGGGCCGGCTTGAGGATGTTGGCGGCATCGAGCGAACCCTCTGCCGAGCCAGCACCCACCAGGGTGTGCAACTCATCGATGAAGATGATCGAGTTCTGGTTCTCCATCAGTTCTTTCATGATGGTTTTGAGCCGCTCTTCAAACTGACCGCGGTATTTGGTTCCGGCAACGATGAGCGACAGATCGAGGGCCAGTACGCGTTTGTCGGCCAGGAAGCTGGGCACTTCTCCGTCAGAGATGCGCTGCGCAAGTCCCTCAACAATGGCCGTCTTGCCGACTCCAGGCTCGCCAATCAGCACTGGATTGTTCTTGGTGCGACGGCACAGGATCTGCACCACGCGCTCCAATTCCTGATCACGGCCAACCAACGGATCGAGCTGGTTGTCCATGGCTGCCTGGGTCAGATCGCGGGAGAACTCCACCAGCAAGCTGGATTCGCGATTGCGCTGCGAAGGAGGAGCTTTTTCCTGCGTGGCCCGTGCCAATTCCTCACGGATGGCGAGCAGACGGAGCCCACGCTCATGCAGTATTTCCGCGGCAAAGCATTTTTCTTCGCGCAGCAATCCCAGTAGTAAGTGTTCCGTACCAATATGCTTGTGTGACAGGCGCTCGGCTTCTTCCGCCGCATACGCCAGGACCCGCTTACACTCGTTGGACAAAGGCAGATCGACAGAAGTGGAAACCTTCTCCCGAATCGTAGTGTGACCTTCAATCTGTTTGCGAATGGATTCAACTGAAGCATGGGAGCGGAGAAAGCGATTGGTCAGCGCTTTATCTTCACGCAGAAGACCCAGCAGCAAGTGCTCAGTCTCGATATATGGGGAACCAAACTGGCTGGCCTCATACCGTGCAAAGAAGATGACGCGCCGCGCCTTTTCTGTATACCGTTCGAACATGTTCCCCCTTAAAAGCTGCCCCTGGAAACGTCACGTTTAGACGCCAACGGCAACTTTCTTCCTGTTCCATTTTCCCGATTCCCCTGGAACCGGGAAAACCACTCGGCTGGGCGAATATAAGCTCTGACTCAATCTTATATCGGTCCAACCATTGTCACGTCTCACCCTTTTGGGGTAAGCCGTTGTCGTACTATGCCCCCGCTTAAACCTCCAACGGGGACAACTCCTCGAGCCGGCCATGGGCCAGCCGCAATACCCGTTCACAACGCCTCGCCAGAGGGAGGTTATGTGTAACCAGGATTGAGGTAAGACCATAGCTTGCGTGCAGGCGCTCAATCAATGCAAACAGGGCATCCGCAGTCTGGTTATCCAGATCGCCTGTGGGCTCATCAGCCAGCAAAAGCCTGGGCGCAGTGATCAGCGCTCGGGCAATCGAGACTCGCTGCTGCTCGCCGCCGGAAAGCTCACCTGCACGATGGGTGGACCGATCCGCCAGTCCTACCTCGCCTAGCCAGTGAATAGCTTCCTGCAGTGCCTCTCTTTTTGACTTGCCTCGCGCCAGAAGGGGGAGCGCGACGTTTTCAGCGGCCGTAAACTCTGGCAGCAAGTAGTGAAACTGCCATACATAGCCGATCTCGCGATTGCGAAAGTCCGCAGCCTCACCAGGGGAGAAGGATCGCAAGAGTGTTGATGAAAAGTATACTTCACCCGCGGAGGCGGTATCAAGCGCTCCGAGGATGTGCAGCAGGGTACTTTTGCCTGCCCCGGACTGGCCCACTATGGCCAGCATCTCCCGCGGCCTCACCTGAAAGTTGATGTCTTCAAAAAGAACCAGCTTGCCATACTGCTTGCGCAGATTCCGCACCTCGACCAGTGCAGCGGGCAGCACCTGGCTGCCGAGCATCCCCAGGCGCCCTTCGGTGGCTTCGTCTGCGGGGGCGGCCTGTTCCATCATCTGCCTCTGGGGTCGGTAATCAATCTTGACCTATCTTCATGTATCACTAATGCACCCCTCTACGGAAGAGGGTTTGTGCGTTGGGTAGTTCAAAATACATCAGTTCCCCGGTTTACTTCTGTTCTGGGCTGGTTACCAAAGGATGGAAATGCACGGGGTCAAATAGCTTACGTTACTTTGATGCAAAAGGCATCAAATTCGATTCCCCTGCGTATCATTCGTAGCGCAGAGCCTCGGCGGGCAGGATCCTCGCGGCAGAGCTCGAAGGATAGAGAGTCGCCAGCAACGACACAGCGAGCGAGACACCCGCCACGATCAGCCCGTCCGTCCAGCGCGCGGCGAAGGGGAGATAGTCGATCGAGTAGACCTCGGCAGAGAGCTGGATAAAACGGTAGTGGCCTCCCAGCCAGGAGAGGGTATATCCGGCGATGAGGCCTAAAACCGTGCCGGTGAAGCCTATAAGCAGCCCCTGCAGGAGAAAGATCTTCCTCACCTGGCGGGGCTGAACGCCAAACGACATCATGACCGCGATATCGCGGGTTTTTTCCATCACCATCATGGTCAGCGCGGTGAGGATGTTCAGCGCGGCGACGCAAACGATCAGGCCGATGACGATGAAGGTGACGATCTGCTCCAATTTGAGCGCGCGAAAGAGGGGACGATTCTCTTCCATCCAATTGGTGGTCAGGAACCCTGGTCCGGCGGCCTGTTCGATGGAACGGCCGATCTGATCGGCACGGTCGAGATCGTCCACTTTGAACGAGATGACCGAGACCACGTCAGGCTCTCCAAACAGCCGTTGCGCATCCGCAAGGCTGGTGAACGCCATGCTCGAGTCGTATTGATAAAAGCCGGAATGAAAGATGCCTACTACGCGAAATCGTTGCCATTTGGGGATGACGCCGAGAGGGGTCAGCTCCCCTTGCGGGCTGGTCACCAGAATCGTGGTACCCACCCTGGCATCGATCGTATCCGCCAGATCTTTGCCAATCACGATGGGTGGCGGGGCTTGATTCAGGTTACCCTGCGGCTGTTGTTCGAGGGGAGCGGCGCTGGTCTCGAGGGGTGCTGCGCTGGTCTCCAGTGGAGCTGCGCTGCCTAAGGTCACGCTGGAAAGCAGGTCGCTCACCCGGCGTTCCTGTGCAGGCACGATGCCCTCGATCAGTGCTCCGCCGGAGCGAGCCCCATGAGAGATGAGTACCTGCTCGTACAGCCCGGGCGAGGCTGCCTTCACATGGGGCAGTTGCTCCAGCCCCGCTGTGAGCTCGCGCCAGCCGCGGATGCCGTCGCTGGCCACGCGCATCAACTGCACATGCGCGGTCGAGCTCAGGAGCCGGTCCTGCAAATCGCGGCGCATGCCGTTGGTGATGGCGAGGGCAATAATCAGCGAAGCAACGCCGGCGGCCACACCGGCGATGGAAATGATCGTGATTACACCCACAACCGCCTGGCGGCGCTTGGCTCGCAGATAGCGCACAGCGACAAAGAGCTCGAAGCGCATTGCTTAGTGGATCACGGTCTTGGCCGCGCTCACGTTGTCGTAGCGGTCGTAAACGCGAACCGTGAGAATGTGTTCCTGCGGGTCGACGACCGGCGGCGGCGCACTCTCCGGCTCTTCTCGAGGGGGACGTACGGGAATCGACGCCAGGGGAACATTCAGATCGTAATGCTCGGTCAAGGAGTCAGAGAGCTTGCCTACCGGTTCGAGAAACTGCCATCGGCCAGCGTCCAGCGAGTACTCGGCGCGGGCAATGGGCGAGGTTGCATCGGTAGCCACGAAGCTGGCATGAAGCACGCCAGACTGTTGATTGCCCTGCAGCGCGGCAAGCACAGGGGGCGTGGTATCGACGATGAAGTGATCGCTTTCCCGCTCGCCGGTAAGTGCGTCGCCTAAGGTATGCGCCGGCGCATCGCTCGCAACCACCCGCATCCGGTAGCCACCATCGGGAAGCCTGATCGAGTCGAAGGAATAGAAGCGTTCGGTGACGCGCGGCCGGAGCAGGCGCCAGTTCTTTTCGCCGTCGCCGCGCACGTAAACGTCGAAGATCAGTTCGTCGCCATTGTCGTCATGAGCGGACCAGCGCACGGTGACGGCGGTACGGTCACGGATTCCGGAGAGAGGGCCGGTGGCCGGATCCTGGGTGTAACTGATAGTGCTCTGTGCGGAGGGCAGATTGATGGTGACCGGCTGGGGTTGGCCGGTCTGCTGCGGAGGTTGATTGGCTCGCGCGCCCGGTTCGACCGCAATCTCATCCACCACCGGTGCAATGTTCACCGGCAGGTAGTTGATGCCGACGGAGCCAACCCGAGCGCCCGGCTCCAGCACTGCCTTCCACTGCACGAAGCGCGCGGCGGGCACGCCGGACGAGTTGGAATTGGGGGTTACCTTGCGCCACTCGCTCCAATTGCGTTCCGGATTTTCCACATTGCCGGTGCGAGCGAAGATCTCGTACGAGCCGCCGCTGTCGGTTACTTCCATGCGCCCGAATTGGGAAAACACGCCCGAATCCAGCACGTCGCTCAGGTAAGTGGCTTGGGCGGCGGGCTGGGTACCCAGCATATAGAGCCTACCGGTATTGCTGGTGGCCACGTAAAGTCCATCGGGCGCATTGGCGAAGGCGGTTGCCTGGCCGGTTGCCGCGCGCGCCAGGTCAAGATAAGACCCGTCCTCGTGGACACGATAGATTCTGCCCCGATTGCCGGTGGCGACGAGAAGGCCCTGAGGGGTATCGCGCATTGCGTAAACGACGTCTTCGCGGGTAGCCCAGAGTTTGCGCGGGGCGCCCTGGGGGCTTAGTTCGTCTACCTCAGAACCGTCAGGAATCAGGCCGTTGCTGCTCGAGGCTTGCACGGATCCGGGCGTGACGATGGTGATGGTGGCCGTGGCCACGGCGATACCCTGCACCGGCAGTGGGGGCAAGCTGCTTTTGGTCTTTTCGCCTACGGCCGCGACGTACAACCGGCCATCCGTGGATTCGGCCAGGGCCGTCACTTCGCGCTTCGGGGTGTCAAAAATTACCAGACCTTTACCGTCTTTGCCGATGCGGTAAACGAGGCCGCCGCCGTCGCTGCCTGCGATGAGATTTCCATTGGGCTCGAAGAGGAGGCAGCGAATATGCTGCTCGTCGCTTTCGAAAAAGAGTTCCGCGTGCGGGGTGTCTGTCGATACGTTGACGCGATAGATCGCGGCGGGTCCGCCGGTCGCGATGTATAAGGCCCCTTGAGAATCGAAGGCCAGGTCCCAGATGTATCGCGCCTGATCGGCTGACTTGGCCGTGGCCACGTTGCGCGCGGTGGTCGCGGCATCAAAGACGACTGCGGCGGTGGTCTCGTCGAGACCGGATTGGCCGGGCTTGATGCGGTATACCTTGCCCCCGGGAACAGTGGCCGCGTACACGGAGCCATCAGGGCCCACGCGGACCGCTTGCACGGTGAGTTCTTTCGTCGAGAAGAGTTTGGTGGAAACGCCGGCGGGCGTGACCTTGAGTACAGTCGCCGGCGAGCCGGTGCCAATGTAGGCGTTTCCCTGGTTATCGGATGCTACGGCCCAGATATAAGTGGAAGGCGTTAACAGCACCGATTTCAATGGAGGCCCTGCCTCCAGGTGTCCCTGGCTGGCAACGGCGATACTTTGAGGTTGGCCTTTTTCGAATTCCTCGTAGCGGGATTGCACCCACAGGCGGGTTCCCTGGGCCAGGATAGCGTGTGGATAAAGAACGAGGGCCAATAGACTTGCTGTTACGACGCGAGGCATCATGCTCAACCGAGTCTACTAGGCTGTATTTAGCAATCACAAATGTGGATCATCCGTTTTAGCGTCAGCCTCGAAACCCAGAGCTCCCGAGTCTGTATCAAACCCGAAGAAACAGTAGACCTCTCCACGCCGCTACGGTTTGTCGAAAAACATTTCCAAGAGGGGTCCGCAGAACTGCAGATCCCTCCACTTCGCTTCGGTCGGGATGACAAAGGTGAGGACATCACTTCCATTTGACCGTCTGGTGAGTGGATGGAAGGAAACAGCAGGTCCCTCCACTTCGCTACGCTTTGGTCGGGATGACAATTCTGTTGGAACGGACCAAAGAACGGGTAAAGCAGTTTCCGTGGAAGTGTCGCCTTCCCCTTTGTCATCCCGACCGGAGCGAAGCGAAGTGGAGGGATCTGTGTTTTTTGACCTCACGCAGACGCTAAAGGCCGTCCCACAGCCGCGCCTTAGTTAGCCAGGACTGCTCGATAGCGGACTTGGTTTTTCTTTACTTTGTTGATGGCGTCGTTGGCTTTGGACATGGCGAAGCGTTCGGTGATGGCCTGGACTTTGTGGCGCTCGGCCACTCGCATCATTTCGCGGATCATGCGCGGACTTCCACCTGGGCTTCCAGTGATCACCTTTTGCCCTGTGACGAGCGGAGAGACCGGTAGACCGAGGACGCCGGGCGGCACACCGACAAAACAGAGTTTGCCGTGGGGACGTAGAGCACGGACGTAAGCGCTCCAGTCCTGGTCGGCCTCTACCGTCGAGAGGATGAAGTCGAAATGACCCGCAAGTTTCTTGAGCGTCTTCGTCTCCCTCGTGTTCACGAAGTGCTCTGCGCCCAAAGAACGGGCGTCGGCTTCTTTGGCTGGGGAGCTGGAAAAGGCGGTGACTTCGGCCCCAAACACGTGGGCAAACTGTACCGCCATGTGTCCCAGACCACCAATGCCGACGATACCCACACGCGATGAGGGGTTGATGCCATGCTCGCGAATCGGCGTGTAGACGGTGATCCCGCCGCATAGCAGCGGCGCAGCCCGCTCGCTCTCCAGGCCATCTGGAATGGGAATCACAAACCGTTCGTTCACGCGCACCCGGTCGGCGTAGCCGCCGTTGCGGTGTACGCAGGTACCCTGGCTGTCGGCACACAAGTTTTCTTCGCCCTGCAAGCACCACTCGCAGTGGCCGCAGGAACTTGCCTGCCAGCCGACTCCGACGCGGTCACCGGAATTCAGTCCGAGGACAGCACTGCCGGTTACCGTGACCTTGCCGACAATTTCGTGGCCGGGAATCAGAGGATAGTGGCTGATGCCCCAGTTGTTGTCGACCATGTGGATGTCGCTGCGGCAGATGCCGCAGTGGGAGATGGCAATCTCCACCTCATTTTGTTTAATGTCCCCAGGATCGTACTTGTAAGGCAACAGTTCGGCGCCAGCGGCGTGCGTGGCGAATCCTTGAAAGAGCGGCATAGAGGGTTGCCCTTGGCAGTGAAATTAGGCACAGGTGTTTCCAGGGGGCCCGCTAAGTCTACCTTATTCGATTTCCAGAGATACGACCTGCATTCCAGTGAGCATCGCTTCCACCGGAATCGAGGTTACGGGAACTACCGATTCGCCGTTGAGCGAGATGCCGCGATTCGTCCGCAAGGGCTCCAACACGTTGGCCATGGAGATGGGGATCGACGCCAGGGTTCGCCCATCCACCACGGCCTGCGCGTTGGGCAGCAGGAGGGTTACGTACAAGCGGTCGTCTTCATGCACCGCATTCATCTGGTGAATGATGCTCGTCAACTCCAGGGGCCCTTCGGCCGAGGATGAGGAAGTGGTCAGACGATCAAGGGTGGCTCCATCGCTGAATAGGATTCGCAGTGGCCCGGGATTCAATGTCTGGGGGAGGGTAATGGGAATGCGAAGATTTCTTGTTTCGCCGCGGAACGGGCGCAGCGTCGCCTCCACCATGACCGTGTCCCCGGGATGCGCCGCCGGTTGTGTTGCCTGGGCTCGCTCTAACTGGATGCTGCGCCGTCCGGGAAGCGAGTCAACATCCAGATCGATGCTTTGAATGTTGCGCACCCGGGCAGAATTGCCATAGACCGCCTGGAAGCGCTGCCCCACGGTCAGCGCGGCGCGCAACGCGGAGGGCAACTGCTCGGTAGGCGCAATCAAGGATTTGAGGTGCAGCGGCGGATAGCCGTCGATGGCGACGGTGCCGCGAAGCTCATAGGTGAGTTCTTCGCTGTAGCTGTTGGTCTCGAGCAGAGATTCGTAGAGCGAAACCATCACCGCGCCGGGAGTGATGTCGGGGTTATCGACCACTTCCATATGCAGGGTGCGCTCGTGCGGGCCGCCATGGGTATGGATGGCGACGGGGATCATGCGGGCGGACTCGCCCGGCACGCCGCGTATCGCGGAGGAGCGATCTTCGGTAAAGGCGCCGATGGTCTCGGTGGTGTTGACGATCTTGAAGGAGTTCAGGGGCGAGGCCAGGGTGGCGACTACATCCGCCTTGGTCATGGGTATGGAGACGTTGCCGTAGCGGGTGATCGGGTGCCCGCAGGCCAGGATCTGGTGCGGGTCGACGTAGGTCACGGTACAGGTGGCGGCAATCTCAAGGTCACCCCGGACCAGCAGGGCGCTTACTGCCGACCCGGGCAGCAGAGGCGAGGAAGAATCCATGTGGGTACTGGCGGAGGCGTTGCCGCCCAACCCGGCAACCGGCATGAGTCCCATAACGGAAACATGGTCCTGGAAAAACTTAACTGCCTCGGGGCTGAAGCCGGAGAGCACGAGAGGGGTTTCGATGGGATGGATGTCGGTGGCGTCGGCTACCGCGGTGGGGGAAGAGGAGTTCCCTTGTGGAGACCACATGACCGCATCCCGGACACCGGGGCGAACGATCTCGGGCTCTGCCGTGCCGTTGACCGCCAGCATTTCGGCAATGGGCGTTATTCCCGCGATCGGCTCCTTGCTGAACTGCCCGATTCTGTAGGACAGAGCGCCGAGCAGCTTGCCGTCTATGTAGACGGGGCTGCCGCTCATTCCCGCGACCACTCCGGTGTACTCTGGTTTGGAGCCGTGGAGACGGGCCAGAATCATGTCCTGGTCGGGGCCGAGGACGTTTTTGAGCACCCCGAGGATCTCCACGTCCATCGCTTCCGGCTGCGTTCCTTCAAAAACCGTATAGGCGACACCATGGAGGCCGCGGTGCACTTCTGACAAGGGGTAGATT
>Ga0302326_10034551_pt1 | contig 10015 bp, 9 predicted proteins | sample Palsa_T0_3_FD_202264 | JGI IMG/M metagenome (GOLD analysis project Ga0302326, IMG submission 202264) | Peat permafrost microbial communities from Stordalen Mire near Abisko, Sweden - Palsa_T0_3 | ecosystem: Environmental > Terrestrial > Soil > Palsa > Peat permafrost | place: Sweden: Abisko...
GGAGCGGCTCAGATGCCAATCTAGGCTCGGCCACCTCAACAACTGACGAGGGGTGCACCCTGATCGGGACGGAAACGGTGCTGCGGGACTCACTGCGACCCAGGCCTGCTTCCGTTGCCGAGGCTGTAGCCGAGCCGCCCGGTCAGCGGGTCTTGGCCATACCGATCGCACAACTCGGCGAGGACATCTTCGTGTGAGAACCCGACGTTGAGTACCGTGTCGTTCCCGCCGTAGTACAGGACGAGCGTGCCGTCCGGGCGGCGGATCGCTCCGCAGCAGAACACGACATTCGGGACGTGCACGTAGTCGGTTTCTGCTCGCCGACAGTCGGCGGCCGACGGGAACAGGATCGGGATGCTCGACATGCGGACGTTGCTGGGGTCTTCGATGTCGTGGAAGGCGACGCCGAGCACATAGGGGTTGCCATCCATGGTCGTACGGACCCCGTGGAAGATGTGCAACCACCCGTGACGGGTGCGGATCGGTGGGGCACCCGGCCCGATCTTGTCGGAGAACGCGCTCGGCCCGGCACCGGTGCGCATGACAGGATCTTCGTCAAAGTGCCACGGTCCGAACCTGAAGTCGTTCGTGCGACCCGCGACGATCCGGGTGAACGCCCCGCCGGTGTCGCCGGCCAGGCTGTCGTTAGGCCGGAAAAGGCCCACGTAGCGGCCGGCGATCCGCTCCGGGAAGACGACGACGTTGCGCATGTCGGCATCCGACATCGACCCGTAGCGGGTGAAGACACGAAAATCGTCGGTGGTGGCTAAGGCCACCCTGACCCGGTTCTTTACGCGCTCGTGGTAGGCGCTGTAGGTGATCGCGAATGTGCCGTCGATCGTGTTGATGCGTGCATCCTCGACGCCGCCCGACTCCATGTCGACGACCGCGGCCGTGTCGACGTTGTCCCCGAAGCGGTCGGGTCTCGTCGCCGGGATCAGCGCAGGATGGTCGTCGACCCGCCAGCCGCTCACCCCGTCGGGGCTGCGCGCGACCCCGAGCACGCTTACACCACACCGCAGGTGGGAGCGGAACAGCAGCACCGTCTCCCCGGCGACAACTGCCGCGCCTGCGTTGTGGACGGTGACCACCTGCAGCTGTGGTTCGCGCCACACGTCGTTGACCATGTCGGCGGTCACGATCGGGTTGGCGGCCAGCCTCACAACCGGCTCGCGCAGCGACACCACCCCGTCCTCCCCATTTCCCATCGCCACGTTTCGCTCCACAATCGGGCCTCCCCTCGCGTTGACCGCCCGCGACAGACTTACCAGCGCGACCAGCGCGCACTACTTCGTCCGACCCGTCGCTGACACGGTAGGCGCCCAGCCTTTGTGCTCGCCTAGCTCGGGCCGTGTCCGCGATTGCCGTCTTGCCTAATCGGATTGGCTGTTTATATAGCTCTGGCCTTGGATGGTTGGATCCTCACGGCGTCCGGGGCAGACGTGAGGCATGATGCCTCAGTGCCGGGCGATCACGTCGACCCTGGTCGCGAAACGCCGGCTAGCAATGCTCGGGACCGGATCGCCGATGACCGGGACCTGACCTCCGAGTCGCACCGTGCGGCCGCCGAGGCGCGGGACGACAGAGCCGAGGCCCGGGACGACAGAGCCGAGGCCCGCGAGCGGGACTTCGGCAGATTTGACGCGGGAGCGGCTTCGGACCGTGCGGAAGCCCTGCGAGATCGTCGGGGAGCGGCCAGCGACAGAGCGCATGCCGCCGCCGATCGTGAAGCCGCGTCGTCAGACCGCGATGTGTCGGCCGGGGAGCGAGCGCTCTCCTCCATCGATGGGCTCACCGGGGCGCATCGCAGAGACTCCGGGATCGTGGAGTTGGAGCGTGAGACAGCCAGAGCGAAGAGAACCGGGCAGCTTCTCGTGCTCGCCTTCGTCGATGTCGACGGTCTTAAGGCGATAAACGACTCGTTCGGCCACCCTGCCGGAGATCAGCTTCTGCGTCAGATAGCCGAGACGATTCGGGCCAATCTCCGCTCGTACGACCTGATAGTCCGCTATGGAGGCGACGAGTTCTTGTGCGGACTCCTGGATATGAAGATCGAAGAGGCATCCAGGCGGTTCTTGCTCGTCAACACACACCTGGCAGACAGTCACCACGCATCCGTGACGGTCGGGCTCGCCGAGCTACTAAAGGGAGACGACTCCCTGGCGGAACTCATCGGGCGAGCAGACGAGGCCTTGTACAGAGAACGCGAACAGCGACCTCTTCATCGGGCCTGACAGTGGCTCCGGGAGCGCAGGCAATCGGCAAGGGCGATCCTCGAGGAGCCCTGGTGGGATGTCTACAACGACGCCATGCTGCACATTCCCGCAGACCAAGTCGAGGATATCGACGTGACCTTGAGCGAGTTCGTCCGCAGGGAGAGCGATATCGCATAGGAGGGCGCGGGAGATGAGTTCACGGCCAGCTGAGGGCTTTGTGTACGGGAGGTCGGGGTCCCTTGGGGGGAGGAGGTGCAGCAAAGGTCGATAGGCTTAGCATCCAGGATGTCAGTCACGGCGGCGTTGATGCGGCCGGTCGTTGATGCGCCTACCTGGCTCGGAGCGAGAGGAACGTCTGGCCGAGGTGAGGGTTGAGCCGCACAGGATCATGTCGGCTCCCGCCTCGATGGCAGCGACCGCCGGCTGGTCCACAGTGAAGCCGGCGTCGCGGATCACACCGCCGAGAGACTGTCGGTGAGCACCAGCATGGTGAACCCGAGTTGCTGCCGGTTCCGTACCGCCGGCCGCAGGAATGCCGATCGGTTCGGCGGTTACGGTCCGAGGAGGGCGGCGGGTATGACGGCGATGTCGTCGGGCAGGCGGTAGGCGAATTCGCCGGTGGTGATGACCGCCGCGTCGAGGAGGTCGTCGCCGAGTTCGTTCGCCAACCACCGTAGGTGCCGGACGTCGTGGTCGTCGACGACGGCGCTGAGCTTCACTTCTAGCGCGACGATCCGCTGGTCGCCTCGTACGACGATGAGGTCCACCTCGTGGGTGCCGCGGTGGGTGCGGAGGTGGTGGACTCGCGCTTCGGCTGCTTGGGCGTAGACGCGCACGTCGAGGGTGACGAGCGCTTCGAACAGGGCGCCGAGGAAGGTGCCGTCTCGTGGAAGGGCTGGTCGGACCGGCCGGTCCTCGAGCAGGGCGGCGGCGTCGAGGCCTAGGAGGCGGGCGGCCAGGGCGGGGTCGGCGAGATGGTGCTTGGGTGCGGCCCCGAGTTGGTGGAGGTAGTTGCGCGTCGGCGCCCACGCCGGTACTGGGTCGAGGACCCAGAGGTGTTCGAGGATGTCCCGGTAGGGCTGGGTGGTGGTCTTGGCCGGCTTGTCCCCCTCGCCGCTGGTCGCGGCGTCTCGGATGGCGTCGTAGGAGGCGGTAGTCGCTGTCGCAGCGGCGTAGGCGGCCATCCAACGGTGCAGCGCGCCGGGGTTGCGGACCGGGCGGCCCATCTCGGGGAACTCCCGGTCGACGATCCGGGCCAGATACCCGTCGAGCTGGGCTCGCCGGGCCCGCGCCCCGAGCGGGCGGATGCCGGGGAACCCGGAGGCGAGTATCTCCTCGACGTAGCGCTCGAGGCCGACGTCGCTCCTCCCGGTGATGGCCGACCGATTGCCCTCGAGCAACCCGGCGAGGCTGACGGTGGGCGTCGCCACACCCCGCTCCGCGAGGCTGAGGGGGCGCATCCGCAGCCGGATGATGCGACCGGCGCCGCTGTGGGTCTGCGGCGACGCCGGCGACGCCGAGCCGGTCAGCAAGAACCGTCCGGGGCTGGGGTCGTCGTCGACGGCTCGCCGGACGGCGTCCCAAACAGCCGGTAGGCGCTGCCACTCGTCGAGCAGGACCGGTGGCGTGGAGCTGAGCACCCGCCTCAGGTCAGCGGCCGCCAACTCGCGCACCGGGTCGCGGTCGAGCTCGTAGATGGTCGCCGCCCGCCGCCCAGCGGTGACGGTCTTGCCGACCGCTTTCGCGCCTTCGATAGCAACGGCGGCGAGCCCCTCCAGGAGCTCGTCGAGCTCGGTGTCGACCACCCGGCTGTGGTAAGCCCACGGTCCGTCCACCACGCTGACACTACTGTTCTGTAGCGCTGCAACGCTACCATTTCGTTGCCAGATGGCCTACCAGTTCGCATCACCAGCGGTCAGCGTGGTTCCTGCGCGCGCCGGGATCCTGACGGAATCGTGAGCCGAGCGACCTCGCTGCAAGCTCACTTGGGATGAGTTGACATCGCCTCGCCGGTCGAGTCGAGCTGGCGAAGGGCCGACACGAGGCGCTCAACAAGCCCAGGCGTACTGGCTGTTCTTCCCCGTCGAGAGCGCCGCCAAGGGAAGCCGCGACCCAGGATTCCGTCACGATTCCGGTTGTCAACGGCCAGAAATGGCGACCAACGGCAAGAGTGGCCCGGATTCTTGGTCGTCGGACTCGCTCGTCCACGCCGCCGAGTATCGAGGAAACCCAATGGAATCAAGGGTTTTTGCCTGAGCACAGCACCCTAGGATCGCCTACACTGGCGGCGGGAGAGGTGCGAGAGCGGCCGAATCGGACTCACTGCTAATGAGTTGATCTTCTCAAGGGATCCGAGGGTTCAAATCCCTCCCTCTCCGCTGGTTCGGCCGGTGCCTTCGGGCACCGGCCGTCGCTCACTCCGGCGGCTTCTTGGCCGCCTTCTTCACGGCCTTCTTGGCTGCCGGGGCCTTCTTTGCGGGTGCGGCCGCCTTCTTGGCTGCTTTCTTCGCCGCCGTCGCCTTCGTGGCCGCGGGAACGGCCTCCGCGAGGGCGGTCAGGTCGACGACTGAGTCATCGCCGCCGAATGCGTTGGGCACGTAGGCGTCGGCGGCCCAGTCGTTCTCCCAGCGCTCGCCGTCGAGGAGGTACCGGAATCGGTACGACTGCCCGGCTTCCAGCTCCAACGTGAGCTCGAAGCCATCGCCGGCGGGCACCATGATGTCACGGTCAGCGGACCACCCGTTCCAGTCGCCGCAGATCGCGGCGTGCCGAGCCCCGACCCGCACGTCGAGGGTAAAGGTCACGACCGCCTTGCCGGATGGTCCACGCCTCTTGATCATCGTGCCTCCGTCTGCCCTGTCCGCTGTCGGTCGCTCCGACAGTCTCGCACCGGTGAGGAATCGGCCAGAACAGGCCCCCCACCGTGGTCCCCCTGCGGGCCATCGGCGAAACCTCGGTACTGTCGGCCTCCCGTGAGAGGCGAACGCGTTCGGTCGTGGTGGGGCTGGGGCTGGGAGGACCAGTCGATGACGCCCGAGCAGGTGGACCACCTCGGCGCGGCGGTGTCGGGACGCTTCGGGGTCGCGGTCGAGCGCGTCCCACCGTGCCCACTCGCCGAGGCCGACCTGCCCGCAGCGGCCGTGGACCCGCCATCCCAGCTGGCGGCCATGTGCCGCCAGGACGATTGGATCCGGGCCTCCCACACATACGGGCGGAGCTACCGCGACGTGGTGCGCGGGCACCAGGGCACGTTCGCCTCGGCGCCGTCGTTCGTCGCCTGCCCGACCACGGAGGACGACGTCACCGCGGTGCTCGAGTGGTGCGGCGCGGCCGGGGTTCCCGTCGTTCCCTTCGGCGGAGGCTCCTCGGTGGTGGGCGGCGTGGAGCTGGCCGGCGCCGTCAGCCTGGACCTCACCGGGCTTGACCAGGTCCTCGAAGTCGACCGCACGTCCCGGGCGGCCCGGGTCCAGGCCGGCGTCTACGGACCCGACCTCGAAGACCAGCTCCGACCCCACGGGCTGACGCTCCGGCACTTCCCGCAGTCGTTCGAGTGTTCGACACTGGGGGGCTGGATCGCCACCCGGGCCGGCGGTCACTACGCCACCGTCTACACGCACATCGACGACCTCGTGGAGTCGGTGCGGGCCCTGACGCCGATCGGTGTGTGGGAGTCGCGGCGCCTCCCGGGCTCCGGCGCCGGACCGAGCCCGGACCGGATGTTGCTCGGATCAGAGGGCACCCTCGGCGTGATCACCGAGGCGTGGGTGCGGCTCCAGGACCGCGTGCGGTGGAAGGCGTCGGCGGCGGCCCGGTTCGAGACGTTCGCCGGCGGCGCCGAGGCGGTCAGGGCGCTGTCGCAGTCGGCCCTGTTCCCGACCAACTGCCGCTTGCTCGACCCCGGCGAGGCGGCGACCTCGGCCGGGGTGACCGATGGCACCGCGGTGCTCGTGCTCGGGTTCGAATCCGCAGACCATCCCGTTGATGCGGCGATGGCCCGCGCCGTCGAGCTGGTCGGTGACCACGGCGGGTTCCTTCCGGAGGGAGTGCGCGGCACCGGCCCGACGCCTGACGCCCCCGGATCCGCTGGTGCGGCCGAGGCGTGGCGGTCCTCCTTCGTGCGGGCGCCGTACACGCGCGACGGGCTGGTGCAGTTGGGCGTCCTCGTCGAGACGTTCGAGACGGCGGTCACCTGGGATCGCTTCGAGGCCCTGCACGCCGGAGTGACCGACGCCGTCTCGCGCGTGCTGGGCGAGGTGTGTGGTGTCGGGGTTGTCACCTGCCGGTTCACCCATGCGTATCCCGACGGCGCCGCCCCCTACTTCACGGTGATGGCCCCGGCCCGGCGCGGCGGCGAGCTGTCGCAGTGGGGCGACATCAAGACCGCCGCATCGGAGGCGATCCTGGCCAACGGGGGCACGATCACCCACCACCACGCCGTCGGGCGTGATCACCGGCCGTGGTACGACCGACAGCGACCGGACCCGTTCGCCGTTGCGCTCACCTCGGCCAAGCACAGCCTCGATCCGGCCGGCGTCCTCAACCCCGGGGTGTTGATCGGGGGGTGACGGAGGGCTCGGGCCGATGCCCGAGCCCTCAGCCGGCTAGCGCTTCTTGACGGCAGCGGCCTTTTTAGCCACCGGTGCCTTCTTCGCCGGTGCCTTGGCCGGCGCCTTCTTGGCCGGCGCCTTGGCCGCGGGGGCCTTGGCTGCAGGGGCCTTGGCTGCGGTCGCTCGTGCGGCAGGAGCCTTGGCCGCCGGTGCGGCCTTCTTCACGGGTGCGGCCTTCTTGGCCGGTGCGGCCTTCTTGGCGGGCGCGGCAGCGGGGGGCCACACACCCTTCTCCAGCTTCGGCGCCGTGGAGGGGTTGAGCACGGCGTCCTTGAACGCTTTCAGGGCGGTGACGCGCACTCGCTTGCGGGCCGGGATCTTGACGGGTGCGCCGGTCGCCGGGTTGCGCCCGATGCGGGCCTTGCTCTCGACGCGGGCGAACTTGGCGAATCCGGAGATGGCCACTGGCTCCCCCTTGGCGGCCACCGCGGTCACGACGTCCGTAAATCCCTTCAGCGCGGCGTCGACGGACTTGGCTTCTTGGCCCGTCTGGGCGGCCACCGCCTTCACCAGTTGGCTACGGTTCACTCATCCTCCTGAAGTTTTGGGACGGATCGAGTGTGGCGTCGTTTCAGCCGTGAGCGGCGGATCCCTTCGGAAAGGCAGGCTCAGATGGGTGCCTTGGACGGCGACGTGGCGATCGTCACCGGCTCGTCGAGCGGGATCGGGGCGGCTATTGCCAGGCGGTTCGCCGCTGAAGGAGCGTCGGTCGTGGTCAACTCGAGCCGCTCGGTCGAGGCCGGGAGCGCGCTGGCCGCGTCCCTCCCGGACGCCATCTACGTCCAGGCTGACATCGCCGACGAGGCCGACGGAAGCCGCCTCGTCGCCGCCGCATTGGAGCGGTGGGGTCGCCTCGACGTGCTGGTCAACAACGCCGGGACGACCGAGCTCATCCCCCATCACGACCTCGATGCCGCCGGGCTGGAGGTATGGGAGCGGATCTTCAGGGTCAATGTGTTCGGCACGTGGCTGCTCAGCCGGTCAGCGGTGCCCGTGCTCCGAGAGGCTCGCGGTTCGATCATCAACGTCACGTCGCTGGCCGGGCTCCGACCGACGGGGAGCTCCATCCCCTACGCAGCATCCAAGGCCGCGCTCAACCACCTCACGGTGCTGCTGGCCAAGGCGCTCGGCCCGGATGTGCGGGTGAACGCCATCGCACCGGGCCTGGTCGACACCCCGTGGACGGCCGACTGGGACGCGACGCGCGCGCTGGTCACGCAACTGGCGCCGATGAAGCGCACCGGCCAGCCGGAGGACATGTGCGACATCGCCGTCGCCCTGGCCACCTCGTCGTACATCACCGGGCAGGTGGTCGTCGTGGACGGCGGGCTCAGCCTGGCGCCGTAGGGCTGAGCTTCCGGGCGACTGCAGCGTCGCAACCACAGCGACCGCGGCCGGCCGGGCTTCGGGTCGGGCGGCTAGGCGCCGAGACTCTGGGTCATCAACTGGACGTGCATCCTGGCGCCGGCCCGCGTCCGCATTCCCGGCACCATGTGCGGCGGTCCCTCGCTGGTGAACCCCATGGCGGAGAAGAAGGCGAGCCCTCCGATGTTCTCGGCCATCGTCTCGAGGTGGCACCCGGCGACCCCGAGTTGGCGGAGGCGGTCGAGCCACGTCCGCACGAGCGCAGCCCCGACCCCGGTTCCGCGCGCCGATGGCAACAGATCGATGTGGAGGTGCGACGGCCAGCGGTCATCGACCACCGGCCGCGGCGGCAGGCGCCGGCGCCAGGCGTCCACGGCCACGTCCCCGAACGACCGCCACATGAACCCGGCGGTGCCGGGCCGCACCAGGAGCGCTCGCCGCACAAGGGCGCGACCGATGACGCGTTCGGGGGGCCACGCCGTGGAGGAGTCGACGCAGCCGAGCAGGTATCCGACGACCGTCCCGTCCTCGTCGGCGACGAGCGCGGATTGCGGTTCGGCGTCGGTGTAGTAGCCGCTGAAGAGATCGGCGAAGCTCGGCGCGTCGCGCCAGTACCAGGCAGCCGGCTCGCCCATGTAGCCGGTCACCCAGCAGATCTGCCTGACCTGCGCCCGGTCCTCAGGCCGGTAGGGCCGGATGTCGATGCTCAGACGCTCTCCTTCTGGGCCTGTTTCACCGCCGGTGCTGTCCTCCAGTCGGGGATGCCGTCGGCCACTTCGGCGATTGGCCACTTGCTTTCATGGATCTCGGCCCAATGGCTGTGGTTGAGCTGGTGGAGCGTGAAGCAGGCGTTGAGCGCGTTGAAGAAGCCCATGTTGTCGACCGTCTGGTTGACCGACTCCTTGACCAGGAGCGCGGTCATCGTCGGGAGGACGGCGATGCGCCGTGCGAACTCCAACGTGCGCTCGGCCAAGTCGGCCTCGGGGAACACCTTGGAGACCATGCCGAGGCGATGGGCCTCGTGGACGTCGATCGAGTCACCAGTGAGCATGAGCTCCTTGGTGCGGCGAGCTCCGAACTCCCACGGATGAGCGAAGTACTCGACGCCGCACATGCCCAGCCTGGTCCCGACCACGTCGGCGAACATCACGTCGTCGGCGGCGACGATGAGATCGCAGCACCACATCAGCATCAGGCCGGCGGCGAACACGGTGCCGGTCACCTGGGCGACGGTGATCTTGCGGAGGTTGCGCCAGCGCATCGTGTTCTGGAAGTAGTAGTGCCACTCCTGCAACATCCGGGCCTCGGCGCCGGAGCGGGTGCCGCCGTTGATCACCGAGGTTGGGTGCTCGTCGGGGCCGCCGCGGCGTTCGGCGACGGCCTGCTTCGAGCCCATGTCGTGGCCGGACGAGAACATCGGGCCCATGCCGCCGAGGATGACCACGCGCACCTTGTCGTCGGCCTCGGCCTGGAGAAACGCCTCATCGAGCTCGACAAGCAGCCCCCGACTCTGGGCGTTCCTGGCATCGGGGCGGTTGAGCATGATCCGGGCGATCGAGCCCTCGTCGAGGGTCTCGTAGGTCACGAACTTGAACTCGGGCACTGGGATCCCCCCGGGAGTGATTGTCGGCTGGTGCAGCCTACTGTGACGTCCGTGTCAGGCTCGGGCGCTCAGCCCGGCCTGCACGAGGGCGGCAGCGCCGGCCCCTGCGGCGTCGAGCGGCTCGGTGGTGCGCATGGCCCGACTCAGGATGAAGGCACCCTCGAGCATCTCGATCAGCACGATGGCGAGGCGGCGGGCTGCGGCCGGGTCGGTCCCGGCCTCTT
>Ga0302326_10034553_pt1 | contig 10014 bp, 10 predicted proteins | sample Palsa_T0_3_FD_202264 | JGI IMG/M metagenome (GOLD analysis project Ga0302326, IMG submission 202264) | Peat permafrost microbial communities from Stordalen Mire near Abisko, Sweden - Palsa_T0_3 | ecosystem: Environmental > Terrestrial > Soil > Palsa > Peat permafrost | place: Sweden: Abisko...
CGGTAGGCGGCAGGGTCGTCGATATCGGCGACGATGCCGGGGTCGTTCACATCCAGGTACTCGGTTTCATCCACATGGCTGTAGACCACGTCGCGCGCGGCGCCGCCGGCAGGCAACGCCAGAAATTCCGCTATGAGTGCGCGCGAAAACCAGACGGGATGGCCGCGGCGGCCTTCGAAACGCGGCACACGGATGAGCGGGCGCGGCTGGGCGGCGAGGGCGGCGATAGTGGAAGCGGCTACCGCCGGATGGTCGGCCAAGGTGAACAAAACGCCTTCGGCATCGGGTGGCACGGCGCGCAGCCCGCATTGCATGGAGCTGGTCTGCCCGGTACGGTAATCGGGATTGATTACGAATGTGGCATGGGGCGCGTTGTCGCACGACGTGCCGCACGACAGCCCACGGCGAATCTTATCCGCGTCAGCTCCGAGCACAACGATCACGGGCGAACAACGTGCGGCGAACAGCGAAATCAGCGTATCGAGAAAGGTGTGCCCGCGGTAGCGCAGCAGCGCTTTGGGCGAGCCCATGCGGCGCGATTCGCCGGCGGCTAGAATGACTCCCGCGGCGCTCACGGCCCTCACTTGAGCAGCACGGCCGGGATGGAGCCGCCGGCATAGACCGACATGGAAAGCGCGCGCCAGTTGGACGCGGCGTTGCGGCGCACGGCGATCATCTCCGCGGCCACGGAAATGGCGATCTCTTCCGGCGAAATGGCGCCGATATCGAGTCCCATGGGCGCGTGAATGCGCTCGAACGCCTCAAGCGGCATGCCTTCGCGCTCCAGCTCGCGAATGACGTTGATCACTTTGCGCTTGCTGCCGATCATGGAAATGTAGCGGGCCTGCGTGGCCATGGCGAGCTTGAGCACGCGCATATCGTCGCGGTGACCGCGCGTGACAATGATCACGTAGCTGCTCTCATTGATGATCAGCTTGGGGAAGACTTCTTCGTACTCCTCGGCGTGCACTTCGGCGGCTTCGGGGAAACGCTCGCGGTTGGCGAACGCCTCGCGGTTGTCGATGACCACGGTCGCGAACCCGGCGAGAGTCGCCACCTTAGAGAGACTCTTCGAAATATGCCCGGCGCCGAAGATAAAGGCGTGCGGGATGGGCAGCACCGGCTCGACGAAGACATCCAACTGGCCGCCGCAGATCAAACCGTTATCATAGGCCGCGTCCTGGCCCAGGTTGAAGGTAAGATGCTTGGGCTTTTCCGTTTCGATAACCTCCCGCGCGGCATTCCACACTTCGGCCTCGACGCAGCCGCCGCCGATGGTGCCTGTCATGGAGCCGTCTTCGCGCACCAGAAGCTTGGCGCTTTCGTAACTGGGGATGGAGCCGCGCACGTCGACAATGGTCGCCAGCGCGCATTTCTGGCCCAGGTTGCGAAGGCGCAGAAGCTCTTCATAAACATCCATTACACCAGCGATTATAGCGTGGGAGTGCAGGGCGGAACGCCGGGGACTCGAAAGTTGCATGGGATTGCCGATTGAATCTGCGGCTAGAATGTAAATGACGATGGACACGCATCTTTCGGGCGGCATCTCGAAGCCAGGTTTGCATGTAGCGAATCCTCATTTGGCAGATTCGGTGAATCGCAACATCATTCGCTCGGAGATTGAAGGCGGCGTTTATCTGGGAGATCTGCAGCCGGGATCGGTCCTATCCATTCAGACAAGGAACCGGGTCTACGAAATAGTAGTTCTCGGCGATGGCGCCGCCCTCATCTCCGGCCATCCCGAATTCTGCCCCGAGCCGACGAAGGTACAGATCCACGGTTCAACGTGGGGCGGTCCGATGATCATGACCAGTTATCTGGGCCGCGGCATGCACCTCGAATTCGAGCACCCTCAGTACCAGGTGATTGTCACTTCCCGCATCTTGGACATCCGCGCTACTGCTTGAGAGTGCGCGCGTTTTGACGATCGCGAACAGCGTCCGAAGTGTCCGCCCATTGTGCTATGCCGAGCGCCGAATCGCGCCTCGGCACATTTACCAGGAGGCTTGACATGGCTAAGCGAACCTTACGAAGGCCACTCTTTGCCACTGTTGCGCAGGATCGCGGGCGCCTTGAACCAGCGAGTCGAGGTACTATCGCGAAACCGCTTGCTGACGCGCGCGGCTCTGATCGAGCGGCATTTCGACAATCGAGCAGCGTTCGAGGATCGAGCGGGATTCGACGATCGGAGCGGTGTTCGACCCGTCGAAAAAGATGTGACAATGCGGCCATGGGAACATCTATGGAAACGATGCGAGCGCTTCGAATTGAAAAGTTCGGCCCGGCGGCGGATCTGCAAGTGCGCGATGTAGAGAAACCGCGCGCCGGCAAGGGTCAGGTTCTGGTGCAGGTGTGGTGCGCCGCGCTCAATCCGAGCGACGTCAAGAACGCCGCCGGAGCGATGAAGCAGACTACGCTGCCGCGCACTCCCGGCCGCGATGCCGCGGGGATCGTCGTCGAGGGACCGGCCAGTCTCAAAGGCGCCGAAGTGTGGGTGACGGGCGGCGGTCTGGGATTCACCATAGATGGCTGCCACGCCGAGTATGTCTTGCTGCCCGAGGCTGCGGTTCGCCGCAAGCCGGACTCTCTGACGCTGGAGCAGGCCGGCTCGATTGGCGTTCCTTTCGTGACTGCCTGGCTGGCGCTGGTGCATGCGGCGGCTATCCGCGCCGGTGAGACTCTCCTGATAGTGGGCGCTTCCGGTTCGGTGGGCGGCGCGGCGACGCAGATCGCCAAGTGGAAAGGAGCGCGAGTGATCGGCGCGGACCGGCGCAAGCCGGCTCAACCGGCGGCTGACGAAAGCATTGACACCCTGGCGGAAGACCTCAGCCAAAGCGTCCTTCGCCTGACCGGTGGGAAGGGGGCCGATCTGGCGTTCGATACCGTCGGCGGGCCCATGTTTGAGCCATGCCTGAAGAGTCTCCGCCGGGGCGGGCGGCAGGTGGACATCAGCAGCACGGGCGACCGGCGGGTGAGTTTCGACCTGATCGATTTTTACCATCACGAGCTGACTTTGCATGGCGTGGATTCGTTGCAGTGGGACTTGGCATCGTCGGCGGAGATACTCGACCAGCTCAAACCGGGATTCGATTCCGGCGCGCTGACGCCGCCGGTGACGCGGGCTTACTCGCTGGCGCTTGCTAAGGAAGCTTATGAGGCGCTTGCCGGGGGTAAGGCAGCGGGTAAGTTGATCATTACTCCCCAAGCGCGATGAGTGAGTGACTACATGACTGCCGTTTTCGAGAAGACCACTCCCTCACGGTCGTGGCTCCGAACGGAGCATCCGAGTTAGTTACAGCCGCCTGGCGTTTTTAACCAGCAACCAATATGGGGGAAGCACGGCGAGCAGGACAGTCACGGCAACCACGAATGCGGGGAAGTAAGATCCCGTCTTCGCGATGATGAGTCCGGTGACCAGCGGCGCGACGACGCCGGAGATGTTGCCGGCGAGATTGAAGAGACCGATGGAGAAGCCGACGTTGCCGCCACGGCTGATGCGCTGCACCAGCGCGTAGAGATTGCCGGTGGAGAGCCCAACCAGCGAAGCGCCGCCCAGAAGAAGAACGCTGGACTGCGTGCCGGCGGCCAGGCCGGCGGGAATGAGCAGGATGCCGGTGAAGAATGCGGCGGTGATGACAGCCTTGCGAGTGAAGGTTTCGTCCCAACCGATGGCCACCAGCCGGTCGGCGATCCACCCACCGATGGGTTCGCAGAGCGCGAAGGTGAGGTAAGGAATCACGGCATAGGCGCCGGCGGCCTGGAGCGTGAGATGCCGGGTTTGCACCAGGTAGGCAGGGAGCCACGTCACCATCAGGTAGAAGTAATAGCCGTAGCCGATGTTCGCCACGCACACGCCGAGCAGGCTGCGATCGACGCGGCCCCACCTGGCTTTCGCGGCTCCGGATTCCCCGAATTCGGCGGTGTTCGCGCCGCGCGGAAAGATTGCGATCCACGGGATGAGCCATAGCAGCGAAGTGAAGCCTAGCAGGAAAAATGCGTTTTTCCAGCCGAATGCGACCACTACGGCGGCGATCAGCGGGGCGCCGAAGGCAAGGCCTGCGCGGGTGCCGCAATTGACGAGGCCGGAAGCCAGGCCGCGGTCCTTAGGCTGGAAGAGGATGCTCACCAATTTCATCCCGCCGGGAAGATAGATCGATTCTCCGATGCCGAGCAGCATGCGCAGAACCAGCAGGACGCCGAGGCTGGCGGCGAAACCGGTGAGTCCGCAGGTAAGCGACCAGAGAGCGAAGCAGGCGGGGTATAGCCAGCGCAAGTTATAGCGGTCGGAGAGCCAACCGATGGGAACCTGCATCAGCGCGTAGGACCAGAAGAAGGCCGAAAGCAAAACGCCCATGCGCGCGGGTCCGAGGTGCAGGTCGGCGGCGATTGCCGGCAGGGCCACGGAGACGATGGTGCGGTCGAAATAGTTGATCAGGCCGGCGAAGAAGAGCAGTGACGCGATCCACCACCGGCGGCGGATCAGGATTTCGCGGGCTTGCAGGTGGAAGGCGTCCTCGATCGCGGAGCGCATGGGGCTGTGTTCAGTTGTAGCAGAGTCGGGGCAGCGCTTGAATAGGTGCGTGCCGATATCGTGGCCTGGCAAGCGGCCGTGGGACGGGCGCGGCCCGAAAGCCTCAGCCTACTCGAGTCTCGATGCCACATTCGGATCGACCAGCGTAGCTCTGCGACTGGGAAAATAGATCGCGAGGAGTCCAACCACGCTGAGGACGGCCGGAGCGATCACGAAGGTTGCGGGATCGCTGGCGTCGACGCGGAACAACATGGCGCGGAAGATCCGCGAGAATGCCAACGCCATAATCAGTCCGCAGTTCAAGGCAATGGCGATGAGTCGAAGACCCTCGTGCAGACTCATCCACAACACACGAACCGCGGGCTTCTAATTGGATATGTTTCGACGCAACGCAACACTAGTCTCGACACGGGCCGGGAGTTTGATGGGATTCTGAGGCGCCGGTTCGGGTGATATGGATTTGACATCATATGGACTATATGACATATTGTTACTGTGAGCTGGGGCGTAGAGATTGGCGATGAGTTTGAGCCGGAGTTCGACGAATTGCACGAAGATGTGCGGACGGAGATTCTGGCGCTGACACGGCTCCTTCAGCAATTCGGGCCACAATTGGGGCGGCCACGCGTCGATACTTTGAACGGCTCCCGCCACGCGAATATGAAGGAGTTGCGGTTCAGTGCGGCCGATGGCGAGTGGAGAGTGGCTTTTGCTTTCGATACGAAGCGCAACGCCCTTCTGCTTGTTGCAGGGGATAAATCAGGCGTCGGCGAAAAGCAGTTTTACCGCGAGCTGATCCGAAAGGCAGATCTGCGTTTCGACGCCCACCTGGACCGGCTGAAAAAGGAAAGGAAGTGACTATGCCTACGAATGTGGACGACATAATCGGGAAGCTGAACCCCGCCCAACGCAAGAAGGTCGAGGCCCGCGCCGCTCAGTTAATCGCCGAGGAGATGACCCTGCGGGAGCTAAGGCGCGCGCGCAAACTCACCCAGGTCAGGATGGCCAAGAAGCTCGGGATCACTCAGGACAGTGTTTCGCGCCTCGAAAAGCGAAGCGATCTGCTGCTATCCACGCTGCGGAAAACCGTAGAGGCCATGGGCGGGAGTCTCTCTCTTGTGGCTGAATTCCCCGACCGTGGGCCAGTTGTTCTTTCCGGCATTGGTGGAGACGAGCCGGGGCCGAGGCGAACGGATGGAAGACACACGCGCGTACGCGCTTAGCGGGTCTGCGCGCGCTCTAACTTGGTTTACAGGGAAGGCGAATTGCTATTCAAGGCGAGCGAAACCCAAAATTCCCAAATCCCTGCCCGCCTTCCGGAACGCCTCCAACGCCCGATCTAATTCTTCCCGCGCATGCGTCGCCGTCACAGTGGTCCGCACGCGCGCCTTTTTCTTCGCGACGGTGGGAAATCCGATGCCGGAGGCTAGCACGCCTTCTTCAAACGATGGGTTCCGTACACTCATGCAGCAACGTTTTTCTTCTTTCGCTTGCCGCCTGGAACCGGGGTCGGTGCGACCACAGTTTCCGTACAGGCGGTTCTGTAGGAATCGAGTGCGGTCATCGCCGGAATGCTGAGTTTCTTTCCGATAGTTGGGGAGCATGTGATTTCGGCAATCACCGCCTCGCGGGAGTTGAATGACGGATACGCATTCCACGTCGACCCAACCAAGGCGTCGCTCGCGGACGTGGCGCACTGGCTGGATCTGTGGCGCCGGTGCTGCCCCTTCTACGAATTCCAGATCGACTTCCATGCCGCGGACGCCAGCGTTTGGTTGTCGGTGAAGGGGCGGCCGGGCGTGAAGGAATATATCCGGGTGGATTCGCCGCGACTGGCGGCGAAGTTGCCGAAGTAGACCGCTGCTATTTCGGAATCGCCCTTCCCTTAATGTCTCCGTAGAAACTGACGTTCCCGGCGCGGTTGGGCTTGCGGCGAACAGCTTACGGCGAGCCGGATGCGCGCGCATTGGGGTTGCAGCCTCTAACCAAGTAGGCCGGCGAGGACTGCGGAGCCCGGCTTGCGGAGCCAGATGCGCGCGCACTTCACAATATGCCCGAACCGGCCAGCAGCCTCCGGGCACGTGGACCGGCGAGGGAGAAACTCGAAAGCCACGCGTGGACACCCGCCATGGCGGCGAATGGAGAGTCGAAACCATGCGCGCGGGGCGCGGAATGTCCCACTCTTCCGCTTTTCAACGCTTATCCAGATGTATAGTTCGCTGGTCCCGGAAATGACGGGACCTCAAAGGAGATGAAGATGAAAAAGGAACTACTGTTCGTATTGTCGGTTCTGCTAGTGGGCATAGCGCTGGCAGACGAAAGAGATCATCACGCAGGTCCGCCGGAGAATCACCCGGATTTCAAGGTATTCCGATGGGGTGAGAACATTGCGGGAGACTGCCATCAGGTAGGCGCCACACTCGTAATTCGGTCGAACGGGTCGGCGTCGTTCGACAGCGATATTTGGACACACACGCACGGGACTGATGTATGGCACTCCACTATACACCTCCGTGGACCGGGCGGCGAGTTAGGAAATAGTGGTAACCATGACAGTCCGGGTATTCCCCACGATCACGATGGGCCTGGGAATCCGGTCCATCTTCATTACGATTTTGGTTTTCCCTCAGGTAACTTCGGTAGCATTAACGAAGCTATAGAACACTCTGCGTGCTGAGGACACGCCACGCCACTCCCTCTTCGACAATGGACTGCAGAGTGGGGACTCCTCTTTACGTTCATCGGGCGCCCACCCGGCTGCGGATGAGATGCGGTTGGGGTTGCGGCGCCCGGCTCACCACTCGCCAGATCGCAAGCACTCCACCATATGCGCGAAGCGGCCCGCAAGGCTCCGACCGTGGACCGCCGTGCCGCACAATGCCACCTCTTCAATGCAGTATGAGACGAGGCCGGGTACTCCAGAGGAGCCACCACACCAGGAGCAATTGCAACGGGAGACGGCCCCATCTCAAGACAGGCGCGATGGAAGCCGCGCCAGCTTCGATCGGATGTGTGGCCATATAGATGTTTGCCGGAAAAACCGCGATCAACAGCGCAACCAATCCCCATGCGGCAGCCCGGCGCGTCTCAGAAACAAGCAGCCCCAGACCGCCAAGAATTTCAAGAGCGCCACTGACGCGCACCATAAACAGGTGCGACGGAATATATGGAGGCATGATTCTTAGGTAGACCCCGGAATTGATGAAATGCATCGCGCCCGCAACGATGTAGAAGATGGCTGCCACCAACGCGCCCATCCTCTGGGTCGTGGACAGGATTTCAAGACGGGCCACGGCTGATCGTACCAAAAGCCATCCGAAGCTGCGTTGCGCGCACGCGTTGTTGGGTCGCTCACCTCTGCAAGTCGCTGCGCTATTCGTACTCTCTGTTGTGCTATCGCGGCGGCAGTTCGCGTAGCTTCCGGCGCGCCTCCACCTCGTCATCGGTCAGACGTGCGTCATAGATCGAGCGAGATTCGATGGTCCTTGCAACGAGAGTAGCGGTACCCACTGCCAGCAGCAGCGGCACGATAAAAGATCGGTCCCGTCCGGTCAGTTCCATCATCAGGACCACAGTCGAGATCGGGCCTTGCGTGGTGGCCGCGAGCACCGCCGCCGCGCCGAGCAGTGCGAACAATCCGGGCGGCACACCGGGCCAGAACCAGGACCAGGCATGCCCCAGCACCGCGCCGAGCAGTGCGCCGACGGTCAGAGAAGGCGTGAACAAGCCGCCGGGCGCGCCGCTGCGCACACATAGCACGGTCGCCATGGGCCGCAGCGCCAATAGAACCAGAAGCAAAGATGGCGCTGCCTGGTTCGCGAACGCAAGTTGCGAGATGTCCTTGCCGTTGCCAAGCACCTGCGGGAACGGGATCGAGACCGCGCCAAGCAGCCCCAATACCACCACCGGCGCGGCCAGCCGGCGCCAGCCATCCGGCTTATTGCGGTCGGCCCAGGTGACTGCCCGAACATAACCGACCGAAACCACACCCGCAACCGGCCCGGCCACCAGCGCCCACACTACACTCGAAGCTGAGCTGGCATAAGCCGGGATGAGATAAGTTGGCGCGTCGGGTAAAACCAGCCACGACACCGCGGTCGCGACCACCGACGCGAACAGGGCAGGCAAAACATATCTGAGCGCCAGCACTCCGCGCATCACTTCGAGTGCGAACAGCGCGCCGCCCAATGGTACGCCATAGGCCGCGGCCATCCCGGCTCCCGCGCCGCACGCAACCAACAGCCGGCGTTGTTCGTCGGACAAGCGCGCTTTGTCCGAAAAAAAGTTCGCCATCACCGCGCCGGCCTGTTTCGGCGCGCCCTCGCGACCCAGCGCCGCGCCCATGCCGACGATGACCACCGAAAGCAAAGCGCTGCCCAAGGTGCGCCAAGCCGGCAGCCGCCCGGCATGGAACCAAATGGCAGCGGTAGTATCAATTCCGTTGCCGCTCGACAGGCGCCCTAGAACGATCTGCCCCGCGCCGGTCACGATTCCGGCGCCGAGCAAAACGAGAATATGACGCCACGCACTGGCTTGCATGGCGGCGTCCAACAGATCGGCGCCGGAGCCGCGCCACATCAAGCGCTGCACCAATTCCAGAACCTGCGTCAAGGCTGCCGCAGCCACGCCCGTGCCGATGCCCGTGAGCACCACCGCCGACCAGAAGGGGAGGGCGCCGGGACGCGCAAGCGTGGACGGTATCGCATCGCCGCTGGCTGGTATTGGAGACGGCATCAATGCCAGTTATACCAGCCCTTGCCTGGGCTCGTTTAGATGGTGCGGATGCACAGATGGCTCCGATGGCAACCGCCGATGAAATGCGGTTGGGCTCCCAGCTCACGGCGAGCCGGATGCGGGCACTTCGCAATATTCCCGAGGTGGCCTATAGCAGCGCCGCCGGCCACGGGGATCAGTCGAGGGAGGAGCTTGAAAAGCCAAGCGCGGACGCCCACACGGGCGCCAAATGCTGTGCGGCTGGCGCTGCGGCGCCCGGCTCACGGCGAGCCAGGGCAGGGAGAAACTCCGGGAATGCCGGCCAAGCACTACAGCCGCGACCACCGGTCGCGATCGCACGGCAAGCCGAGTTAGAGAGTTTCCGGCGGTTGCCGCAGGACTTAGACAGAAACCACATAGATGCACGCGCTCAGGTCACCGTCTGCTGTGCGTACCCGGGTGACCACTCGCCGGTAGCCGGCGCCTTCAAACTCGTCGAGGCGTGACCAGTGATCCGGCAGGTCTGCTGACTCGAAGAGGTAGACGTCCACGGCAGGCCCTGACGCGTCGAGGATCAATCCGGGAAAACCGAGAGTAGTTCCCCAACCGGCATCGATACGCTTGCCCTGCACCGTCCCGCGCTGCCAGCGCCCTTTCAGAGCAGCCAACTGGTGGTGATTCACCTGGCCCGGTGCGAGCGATCCGTAGCTGGCCAGACGTGTTCTCGCACTGCTATCGCATTCCAACAAGCCGATACCTCTCAGCCGGTC
>Ga0302326_10034554_pt1 | contig 10014 bp, 12 predicted proteins | sample Palsa_T0_3_FD_202264 | JGI IMG/M metagenome (GOLD analysis project Ga0302326, IMG submission 202264) | Peat permafrost microbial communities from Stordalen Mire near Abisko, Sweden - Palsa_T0_3 | ecosystem: Environmental > Terrestrial > Soil > Palsa > Peat permafrost | place: Sweden: Abisko...
GGCGTCGAGGCTCTCCGCTTCGAGATGTTTTTCAGGATAGGCCGCGGCGCCGATCGAGAAAGAGAAATCGCGCGCGAGCATATCGATCAGCTCGGTGGCATACGAAAACCCGCCCGCGTGCGGAACGAACTGCTCGTCGCCGAGGGGCGGATCGCCGCGCAGCGCCATGATGTTCTCCACGCCCGCCTGCGAGAGTTCGGAGAAAAGCGAGCGCAGTTCGCCCTCCGAGTGCCCGACGCACGTTACATGCGCCATCGACTCGATCGCCAGCTCGCTCTTGATGCGCTTCACGACCTCGAGCGTCCGGGTCCGGCTCGACCCGCCCGCACCATACGTCACCGACACGAACCCGGGATCGAGCGCGCGCAACGCCTTCACGGTCGCCATCAGTTTCTCGACGCCGTCGTCCGTCTTCGGCGGGAAAAACTCGAACGAAACGCACGGCCGCTCCCGCCGCAGCAAGTCCCCAATACGCATCAGGAGATGCTGGTTCGCCGTCTAGCCATTCTGTTCCACTATCGAAAAGACGTCATCACGCCCGAGCACACGAGAGCCCAGCCGTCCACCATCACGAACAGCAGCAGCTTGCACGGGAGCGAAACGATGGGCGGGCTCAGCATGAACATTCCGAGGCTCATCAGGATCGAGGCCACCGCGAGGTCGATCGCGACGAACGGGAGATAGAGGGCGAAGCCGATCGCGAAGGCACTACGCAGTTCGCCGACCACGAAAGCAGGTAGCAGGACGGCGGGCGTCGCCTGCGCCGCAGAGCGTTCCGGCTCGTGGGCGATCCGCGCGAAGAGGGCGAGATCCTTCTCGTGGGTTTGGCGGAGCATGAACGCTCGGAGCGGTTCGAAGGCGCGGGCGAGCATGGCGGCCTGGCCGATCTCGCCGCGCGAATACGGGTCGAGCGCGTCGTGCGAAATGCGCTCGATCGTCGGCGTCATCACGACGAACGTCAGGACGAGCGCGAGACCCGTAAGCACGGCGTTCGGCGGCAGCGAGGAGGCGCCGATGGCCGAGCGGACGAGCGAAAGCACCACCACGATGCGCACGAACGAGGTGGTCATCACAAGGACGAACGGCGCGAGGCCGAGCAGCGTCAAGGTGACGAGCATGTCGAGCGGAACGCCCGGCCTTCCGCCGTGCGCTCCGATGGAGAGGAGGTGGTCCACGCCTACAGCCGCGCCGTCTTGCGTGCGACGACTTCGGTAACGCGGACGCCGAAGCGGTCGCCCACCGCGACGACCTCGCCGCGCGCGACCAGGCGATTGTTCACGAGAATGTCGATCGGTCCGCCCGCGAGCCGGTCGAGTTCCACAACCGACCCCTTGGCGATCTTGAGCACATCGCTGACGCGCATCGTGCAGCGTCCGAGTTCGGCGCTGACGCCGAGCGAAACGTTCATCAGCAGGTCGATGTTGCGGCCGTCGCCCGTCACGCGGCACCGCGATCGAGATCGCGTTCGAAACTGATGGCGCTGCGGCCGTTCGTGACCCCGCACGTTCCGCGCGCGAAGGGAACGTCGCCGAAGGAAAGCAGCCCGGGCGCCCCGAGCGGCGTCTCGAGCGCGAGCGTCACGCCTTGCGCGAGTCGCGAGAAAGCGGGAACGCCGAGCACGCCGCGCGCGAACTCGACCGTACCCTCGATCTCGACCTCGGCGAGATCGCCGAGCGTGAGGCGTTCGCCCGTTTCTTCGGCCGGATCGCGCGTGAGAGCAAACCCGAGCGCGACCCGCAAGCGGCCGGTCGTGCGAGCCTCGAAATAGGTCGCGAGATCGCAGGCCGCGCGTTCGCTCGATTCGGCTCTGACGGGGCCGAGCGTCCCGCACAACGTGTTGCAGAGCGGGACGAGCGCCGCGACGATGCGTTCCAGCGTCGTGCGCTCGATCTCGGAGAGCGCGTCGCGTTCGGAGCGTTCTTCTTCTCCGAACGCGAGGGCGACGAGGCGCCGCGCATCGGCCGGGCGGACGATCACGAAACCGTCGCACAGCCGCCCGCGTACCCGCAAAATCGTTGCGCCCGCGAGCAGGACACGGCGCTCGGCCGAGCCCGGCATCGCGGGTTCGCTCAGATCGACTTCGAGTTCGGTCGCGAGCAAACGCGAGAGCGTTTCACGCACGCCGTTCGCGACCAGGCACGCGGCCGAGAGCGGCAGGGTCGAGCGCGGCACGAAAGAGACGTCGCGTATCAGCCGGGTGCCGACCAAGCGCGGCGGACCGAACGCAAGGGCCGCGATCACTTGACCAGATCCATCGTCGTCTTTTCCACGTCGCCGCGCGCGTGGTACGCCGCACGCTGCGCCTCGAACGCATCGTACGCCTCTTTCATTTTTTCGAGGCTCGCGATGATATCGACCGAGCCGAGATCGCGGGAGTGCGGCGCGAGCGCAGGGAAACTGCCGTCGCCCGGAACGCCGATCTGCGCCTTGACACCGGCCGGCGGCACGACGTGCGCCGCGTCGACCCGCGCGGGTTGCGTTCCCGCCGGAAAGCGCGCGATCGCGACTCGTCCGACGACGACGCGTTCGCTGCGCCGCGCACCGGTGCGCGGATCGATCGACGTGCGCGTGTACCCAAACGTCCCATCCGCATCGACGCGCGCGTCTGAAACGCGGCCGAGCGCGGCGTCGTAGGGATCGATCCGCAGCGGCGCGAGCGCGCTGCGATCGTCGAGCGCAAAACCGAGCACGGGACGGCCATCGGACCCGCGCAATTCACCCTTTGTAATCTCGAACGCACCCTCTCGCGAGAACGCGACTTTTCCACCAGCGTCGATGCCAAGGAAGTACGCACTCTGCGGCGCGGCGACGCTGAGCGGATCCTGCACGGCGACCGGACGCGAGGGGCGCGCGACGTCGCTCGATTCTGGAACGAAGCCGGGCTTGTACGCGTGGGCCGCATCGCGCTCGCGCGAAGCGATCTTTTCGAGGCCGGCAGACGTGCTGCGGTCGATCACGCGATCGCTCCGGGCGGCAACGTCTCGACGCGCGACGACACGGATTCTCCACGCGCTCGCAGATGGAGGTCGGCGCACCCGAGGGCGCGCCGCACGCGATCGGCCACCGCGGGCCGGCAGAGCGCCACGACGTGCAACGTCGCCCCTTCGCGACGCAGCAAGAGCGCGACGCGCTCGCCATCGACTCCGAGCGTCAGCGAAGTGCGAAACGGTGCGTAGCTGCGGGCCCACGCGAAGGCCGCCTCCGAACGTGTCCGGCGCGCGTTCGGCTGCGTCCGCAGCGCCGGTTCCGCCTTCGCCCGGAGGGAGCGCGCGGGCGCGGGGATGCCGCCGGGCACGCGCGCCGGAACACCCCGCTCGGCGCCGCGAAGCGCGCGGGACGCTCGCGCTTCCGGCTGCGCGTTCTCCGTGCCGCGCCGTTCCGGCGGCTTCGGCGAGACGGGTCCATCCGATGCGAGATGCAGCGCGGAGAACCACGCTTCGGACAGCGAGCGGCGATCGATGTAGGGCATACGCGTCGCGATGACGGCGATGCCGCGGTCTTCGGAAATCTCGGTCACGGGCGTTCCTTTGCGAGCGGGTTGCCGCAAACGATACCGGGTGCAGGCAGCCGCTATGTGACCGAGTTGTTTCGCCTCAGTTGCGTGCCCGGCCGTCGTCGAAATCGGGACCGCGTTCGAGATAGAGCGCGGCGTTCGTGAGGTCGAACGTCACGATGAAGTTCTTCAAGAGTCCGAGCCCCACGTTGCCGGCATCGAACCGATCCGCGAAGGCGCCGCTCGTCGCGAGCATCACGTCGGTATCGGCGTTGTAGAGCGAAATCGATCCGAAGGCGATGCTGTCAAGCGTGGAACGATACGACAGCGTCGAGCCTCCGATTCCGTAGCTGTGCCGGCTCGTCGAAGAGAAGGGTACGATGCCCGGGTGCTGCTCCAAGAACGGGTGATAGAGCAGCAATTCGCCGGCGTTACCCGTATCGATGATGAATGGGGCGTCGGTGCGCGAATCGAGCGTGAGCGTCGCTTCGGGAAACGAACGGTCGACTTGCACAGCAATCTTCTCGCCGCTTAGGGCGAGTGTTCCGGGTACGCCGAAGGTCATCGTTTTCGCGCTAAAATCCAGACGGACGGTAGCGGCTGCGAAGAACGGGTAGCCGAGGATGCCGTCGATCCGAAACACGCCGGAGGTTGACGCGCCGAGATCGAGCGTCGACGCGATGATGCCGCTCAGCCGGCCTTTTCCGATATCGATCGCGTCGAGCTTCACGAGCGCGAGACCGCCGGTTCTGGTCGCACCGCTCGCCTCGAGCGCACCGATCGGTGAAAGGCCGAGGTCGGCCGCGACGTGCTTATCGATCACGATGTCCTGGGCACCCGTGTCCAGCAGAAACGTGTAGCGATGTCCCGCGATCGTGACCGGTGCGTAAAAATGGCCATCGTGCATTTCCAGCGGGATCGTGTCGGGCGTCGTCAATGCGATCGTGCGCGGAACGAGCGGTGCGAAGACGCTGTCGGCGATCGGACCGCCGAGCACGATCGAGGTCGTCGTTTGCACCGTGTCGTAGGCGTGGTCGCCGTCGGAGACGATGTTTTTGAAGGCGAAGTGATGGCCCTCGACCACGCGCCAATCGGAAAGGTCGATGGTGGTGCGCCCGTCGTCGTCGTCGTACGCGAGCCGAACCGGCAGCCACGTTTGCGCGTTGAGGTACAGGGTTTCGGTTTCGCCGTTGATGGCGGCGACATTGAGCGCATAGGTATCGATTCCGTCGACCGGCACGCGGCCACGGTAACTGCTGCGCTCGGGATCCTTCGCAAACTCTCCGGAATCGATGAACTCCTGCGTGCGCTCCCGGCGCGCGAGCACCCCGGTAAGTTCGCGCGCGTCGCCGTTTGCGTCTTGCTGGTAGACGTGCTCGCCGATGCGCAGGATCGTCTCGGTACGCGGCCCGAGGCTTTCATCGGTTCGATCGCGCGTGCCCTGCGACCACGTATGAAACGCCCCGGTAAGGCCGCCGCCCGCGAGCAGACCGCTGCTTTCGAGCGTCACGATCTTCGAAGCGCCCGGGTCGTTTGAGGCACGCTCGTAGTTCGCCAGGAGGGCGCTGACCGAGGGGCCCGGCGAAGCGCTTACAGCCGTTTGGCCGACGCCCGCCGCGAGCACGGCGCCGGCGAGAATGAGAACGTTAGCGGGCCACGCGCGCCCGAAACGCGTCCAAGACGCGTGCGACATACACTTTCGTTTCGGCATACGGCGGCACGGCACCGTAGCGTTCGACGGCTCCCGGCCCGGCATTGTACGCGGCGACGGCCAGTCGCACGTCGCCCCCAAAACGATCCAAAAGCACCCGCAGATATCTCGCACCGCCTTGGATATTCGCGGCCGGGTCGTACGGGTCCGTGACGCCCAAAGAGCGCGCCGTTTCGGGCATCAACTGCATGATGCCGGCGGCACCCGTCCGCGACGTAGCCGATGGGTCGAAGCCGGATTCGGTTTGCGCGACGGCGGCGACGAGCGAGGGGTCGACGCGCGCGGCGGCCGCGCTGCGCGCGACGAGGCGATCGAACGCGGTACGATCGAGGGTGGCGCGCGCCCCGCGGAGACTCCGATCGCGGGAAACGGATGCCACCGTATCGCCCGAAATTGCCGCGACACGTTGCTGGACCGCGAGCAGGTCGCCTGTGATGCTCACCCGCGCGGCTCCACAAGCATCGCAAGTGATCGCAGCGACTGCAGCGCCTCCGCCGGGGCGACCGGATCGCGCTGCCGCAGAAATGCCTCGATCGCAGGTTCGCCCGCCACGGCGGCGCGGAGTACCGGATCCTCGTCCGGCGCGAGCCCGACCGAACGCACATCCTTGGTTTGCGCGAGGATCGCGAGGGCGCGACGCACGGTGCGCGCATCGTCGCGGTGCTCCCGCGAGATCACCCCATCGGATGTTCGGCTCGTGCTTTCGAGCACGTCGATAGCCGGAAAGTGGCCGGCTCGCGCCAGCGCGCTCGAAAGAACGATGTGCCCATCGAGGAGCGAGCGTGCGGCATCGGAGAGTGGTTCGCGTTCGTCGGAGCCGTCGGAGAGGACGGTAGCGAGCAGGCTGATCGAACCACGCGCGCCGTTGCCCGCGCGTTCGAGATAGCGCGCGAGGTCGCCCCAAACGCTCGGAGGATATCCGCCCCGGCCGACGGGTTCGCCGAGGGCGACGCGTTGTTCGCGCAGCGCGGCCGCGTAACGGGCGAGACTGTCGATGACGAGCACGACGTGGAGCCCGCGGTCGCGCAAGCGCTGCGCTTGCGTCATCGCGACGTCGGCGGCGCGCACGCGTTCGGACGCGCTGCGATCGCTCGTTGCGCAGATCAGGGTCGTGCGGCGGTCGATCCGCTCGCACCAACGCTGTGCTTCGCGGCCCCGCTCGCCCACGAGCGCGAGCACGATGGCGTCGCCGCGTGCCCCGGCTACGATGATTTCCAACAGGGTCGATTTTCCCGCCCCGGGCGCGCCGAAAAATCCCAGACGCGCGCCCCGCCCGATCGTCAGCAGCCCGTCGATCGCGCGAACGCCGGTCCAAAACGGCGCGGCAACAGGTAGGCGTTGCGCGGGCGCGGGCGCGTTGTTCCGCTCGACGAGCGCGACCGAACCCGCGTAGGGGGCGCCGCCATCGAGCGGAGCACCCGACGCATCGAAGGCGCGTCCGAGCGCGGCAAATCCGGCGGGGCAGCACACGGCCGCGCGGTCGATTTCGACGCGGTCGCCGACCGCGACGCCCGCGAGCGAGCCGAACGGCGCGATCGCCACGCGCGAGCGCTCGACCGCCGCGACTTCCCCGGCGAGCTGGGCACCCGCCGCGCTGCGAATCGTGACGCCGTCGCCGACGCGCGCGCCGGGCAACGCGGCGAGCACGGTTTCGCCGAGCGTCCGTTTCACGCAGCCGGTGCCGCGCGCGATCATACGCCGCGCTCGGCGCGTTCGAGCGCGGCCTCGAGACGGAATGCGAAGCGCGACTCGAACGACCCGTCGCGGACATCGACCACGAGGTCGCCCGCTTCCAGCGTGAGGTCGACACGCACGGGCAAGGGCGTTCGCACGCGCTCCGCATCCGCCGGCGATATCGCGAGCGAGACCGGTTCGGCCGAGGCGAAGGCCGCCAGCGCCTCGGCCGTGAGTGCGTCGATATCGGCAGGCGCCATGATGAGGTCGCGTCCGAGCACATCGCGCGCGAGCGTGCGCACCATGCGCCGGGCCGCGCCTTCGAACGCCTCGTACGCCGCCAAGCGCATCAGCGCGAGCTCGTGAACGACGTCCGCGTGCGCGAAATCGATCACGCCGCGCACGACGGCCGGTGCGGCAGCTTGCGCGGGCGCGGGGGGCGGAACGGCGACGGCCGGTTCGGCCGGTGCGGCCCGCAAAAACGACGCAAGCGAAACGAAGCGTTCATCCACGGCGCGCGATCGTTTCGTAATCGGGAATGACGGGAGCCGCGCCGCGCGACATGCGCCGTACGATCGCCGCGCGTTCTTCGGCGGGATACATATCGAGCACGGCCGTGGCCGTCGCCGCCGGCAGCGCGCTGATGATGGCCGCAGCGGTATGCGGCGGTTCGTTCTTCAGGACGCCACGAACTTGGGCCGGCACGAATGCGACGACGGCTCGCGACGCTCGCTGCAACGCGACCCGCGACGCTAGGGCTTCGACGGCGCGCGCGGCGGGTTTGGCCCCGAACCAGGCGAGGACGCTGAACGCAAGCGCGAAGATCCCGAGTGGCGCGAGCGTTTCGATCAGACCAATCGCGCTCGCGAAACGCACGCCGCGCAGCGGCAGCGCTTCGTGCGAAAACGCGACTTCTTCCACCGAAACCACGTCGCCGCGACTCGAGACCAGGCCAAGCGTCCCCTTAGCGAGCGAACGGATCTTTTCGAGATCGAGATGACGCTCCTCGTCGACCGCGATGCCGACGGAGATACGTTCGAGTCCCCCGGCGGGCGTGTCGACGCGTTCGTCTTCGACCACGCTGCCGCGATCGACGGCGGTGTTTGTCTTCACGTATTGCTTGCTCGCGCTCTTGTAGCGCTCGTCGGCGGTCGTCGTACCGATCGCGCGGCTGCCGACCGGCTTACGCGTCACGTCGTGCACCTCGCGCACGCGCGGGTCGTAGCTGACGCGCACGCGCACGATCGTCGCGCCGGCTCCGAGGGCCAGATCGAGCGCCGATTGCAAGGATTGCTGCAAGCCTTGGCCTTCACCGGAACCGGATGGTCCGTCGTCGGCGAGTGCGAGACCGCGGTCGTCGAGGATGGCGACGCGTTTCGGATCGAGCCCGGGGACACCGGCCGCAACGAAAGAACGGATACCTTCGAGCGCGTCCCGCTCGAGCGTGGCGCCCGGCTCCAAGCTCAGGCGAACCGAAGCGCTGGCGGCGTGTGAGGATTCATCCGCAAAGGCCCCGTCGACCGCGGGAGCGATGATGACCTGCGCATCTTGGATGCCTGAAATTTTTCGCAACCCCGCGGCTAGGTCGCCCGCGAGGCCTTCGGTCGCTTGCGCGTCCAGCACCGATTGCGGCGTGAGCGGTCCCGCCTTCGCGAGCACCTCAGCCGACGATTCGAGATGCGAGTGGGGCACACCGACGAGCGCGAGGCGCAGTAGGAGATCGTTACGTTTCGTGGCTTCGACGCGCACGTTGTCGACCGTTTCGACAAACGCGACGTTCCATTGCGCAAGCCGATCGGCCACCTCGGCGACCTGTTCGGGACGCAACGGCACCGCGAAGAGCGCGACGCGCGTATCGCGCTCTAGCACCGCCGCAAGCGCGATGGCCACGACCAATCCGGCTGCAACGAAGAGCGCGACCGCGCGCTCGCGGGGTTGCAAGCTGGTCCAGCGTCGTACGAGCGGCTGCATCGCCTACACCTGCATCGCGAGAATCGTTGACACCGCTTGCGCCGTGCGCGTTGCGGCGGCGCTTGCGATCGAGAGGGCGATATCTGCCTGTGCTCGTTCCAGCACCATCTGCTGCAAGCCGCCCCGGCCCGCCGCAAACGCCTGCTCCGCGGCGTCCGCGCGGCCGAGCGCATCGTTCGCGCCGGCGAGTGCCGCAGCGAGCACCGCGGCGAAGCCGCCGGCGGCACCGTCGGGCGAACCCGCTTCGATCCCGGCGCTCCCGGCGGGAGCAGCGTCGCCCGGCATGGCCGGGTACAGCTTTGGAATTCCCGCGAAGCTCGCACCGCCGCCGGCTTCGGCGCTCACTGCACGCGCCCCATATCGATGGTTCGTTCCGCGAGACGTTTGCCGATGTCGAAGACCGAAGCGTTCGCTTCGTAGGCGCGTTGCGCGTCGAGCACCGAGACCATCTCCGTGACCGCATCGACATCGACACCGCGTTCGGAGGCCGCGCCGAGATAGCGAATCGGCAAGTGCTCCTCGCCCGTGCCGTCGGGATCGTCGTCGGAAGGGTCTTCGGGTTCGTACCCGTCGGGCGTGGCGGCGTCGCCCGGACTCGGCGCAAGCGCGTAGCGCGGAACGAGCCGTTCGAACGTGGGTCCGTCGGCTTCCGAAGCAGCGACGTTGCGCGCGGCGAGGTCGAGCGCAGCCCGCTGCGCATCCATGCCCGCGGCCGCAGTCCGCAAAAGATCGAATTCGCTCATTTCGCGACGCTCTTGATTTCTTCGAGCCGCGCGTGCATCGCCGAAAGCAACGCGTCGGCAAAGATTGCTTCGCGCGCCGCGGCCGCCATCGACGCTTGCGGCGCGCGGCGCCCGCCCGCGGCACGGGCGGTCGCCACGTCGCTCGCGTACCCGGAAAGGCGCTCTGTTGCGGCCCGCGCCGCACTCGAAAGTTCGCTCGGAATTGCATCCATGCCGCGAGGATACCGGCGGTGCATGAACGCCACATCGACGCGCGATGAACGGGGGGTGACGCGAATGCGGTTTGTAAGCTTTGCGTTAAACATCGCCGCCATGACGACCGAAAGGGAAAGAGATACCTCATGCGTTTTGTGATTTGGCTCGCTCTTTTTGTCGCGACGACGGGAGTGCCGGTTTGGGCCGACACGACCCCCGTTCGGGTA
>Ga0302326_10034556_pt1 | contig 10014 bp, 10 predicted proteins | sample Palsa_T0_3_FD_202264 | JGI IMG/M metagenome (GOLD analysis project Ga0302326, IMG submission 202264) | Peat permafrost microbial communities from Stordalen Mire near Abisko, Sweden - Palsa_T0_3 | ecosystem: Environmental > Terrestrial > Soil > Palsa > Peat permafrost | place: Sweden: Abisko...
TCACGCGCTTGGTGCCGTCCGTTGCCGTGTTGGGCTCCACCGAATAAGCCGTGAGCCAGTCGAAGATGCCGCGGCTGTTGCCGTTGGCATTCTCGAATGCCGTCACATCTCCCGCCGCGCTCAGCTCCGCGTCCTCGATTACGCCGTTGCGATTGGCATCGTAACCGAACAGCAGGTCGGGGGTGACATCTTCGATGAGATTCAGCTCCTCGACCGACTCGAACGGCGCGTTCTTCGCCTCGTAGGGCTCTTGAAGCTGCTCGTAATAATCGCTCTCGGCGCCGCTGTTCGAGGCGGTCGTGGTGGTCGAGGCCCAATCGACAATGGAGTCCCCCACGTCCTCCTCGACGCCCGGCAGCGTTTGCAGCTGCGCGCTGGTCGCCTTGTTGATGTTCAACTTCCCGGATTCATCCACGATGCCGGCCATGTAGGTCTGATCGCTTTCCTGGTCGGGGCAGAGCACCCAGAAATACCCATCCCCCACCGGCAGCGCCTCGGCAGGGGTCTGCGTGATCGTCAGGGCATCGGCGGGATAGGTATCGCATTGCGCCAGCACCCATTGCTCGGCCCCCTGCTCGATGGCATCGGCCTTGGCATAGGCGGTGCGGTTGGCCGACGCGATGCTCTCAGTCGCCATGTTCTGGGCGAAGACCAGAAGCATGCCGCTCAGAACCACGATGATTCCCAGGGCCAGGATGTAAATCGTCCCGCGCCGCCGGCTCGATCGACTGCCCTCTGGTTCCCTCTCCCGGTACGCCGGGAGAGGGTTAGGGTGAGGGCGGTCCTTGATTGGGGAACGCGATTCAACTCCATCGAAGACCCTCACCCCGGCACTCTCCCGGAGTACCGGGAGAGGGGGAAAGACGGCGCGGCTCGATCGACTGTCCCGCGATGTCAAGCGCCCGTGGTTGATCACAGCGATGCCCCCCCGCCATTCACATTTGTATCCTGCGCGGCCGTCGAGCACGGCAACTGATAAACGCGCACAAACGGCGGAATCTTCTCCGGCACACCCAAGGCGCTGGGCCGCGTCAATTGGATCGTCACTTCCACCGCGGCCGGGATGGTGTTGTCCTCCTGCGTCGAATCCCAGGAGTCGTTCCACTGCGACCCGTCGAAGTACCGCAAACTAAAGCCGGCGACATTGCGGCAGAGAATCTCTTCGTCGGGGGTCACCGTGGTTGACGAGAGCAGGTTGGCCGTCACGCGCCGCACCAGCACCTGCTCGTTAGTGCCGGGCAGCGTCTCCACGGTCAACTCCACTTCCTTGACATCGCCGTTGGCGTCAACGTGCAGGGAGGCGTAGCTGGTGGTGTAGAACGTCAGGTCGTCCGCGGACGCACCGCCGGCGGCATTCACGCCCTCGAAAGTGCCAACCAGCACGCTCGTGCTGTTCGCCGCCGTGGCGGTCACCTCCGCGGCGGTCTGTTGCAGGGCGCCCTGCAGGTCCTGGCCGATCAGATCCATCGCAATATCGACCGAGCGCGCCGGCTCCAGGCTGTTGGTGGCCGTCGCCTGTGAATTGAAGGCCGTGCGCATCGCGGGGTACAAGACCCCCGCCAGAGCCGCGACCATCGCCATGGCCACCAGCAGTTCGATGAGCGTGAACCCGCCGCGTCGGAAGTTGTGCCGTTGTTGTGTCACGGTGTTGATGTTGTGCTCGTGCTGGTGCTGCTGCTTGCGTCCAGACCCTTCAGGTACGCCAGGCTCGAAACCGTCAGCGACTGCTCGCGGTTGCGCTGGGTCCAGGTCACGACCAGATCGATCTCCTGGATCGACTGCGTCGTGGTATCGTCGGGCCAGGGCTGCACCGTCGCCTGCCACTTATATCCCGGCCAGTCCTCGCCGAAATCACCGGAGAGGTTGCCGTTCTGCCATTCCACACCGGACAGAATTTCCGCCAGCTTTCCCTGGGCCAGACCGCACACCTCGTTGCGCGATCGGGCGCGGGCGGCGGCCGCCGTGGACTGGGCGACGCCTTCCATGATCGACGGCAAGACGATGGCGATCAGCAACATCGTCGCCGTCACTTCGATCAGCGTGAAGCCGCCGCGCCGCCGGTGGGGCTTCCCCGCCTCTTTCCCCCTCTCCCGGTACGCCGGGAGAGGGCTGGGGTGAGGGCTCTTTCCATTCGAGAGCAGACCCTCACCCTTACCCTCTCCCGGCATACCGGGAGAGGGAACAAGAGAGACGCCTCGGTCGTGGCCGGCCGTGTCACTCATCGCGTCATCTCCGCCGTGGGAACGATCTCGTACATTTCGGTGGGCGACTGGCTGGCGACCTCGATCACGCCGCCGTTCGCGTTGGTCACCCAGATCTTCCCCGGATCGCTGCGACCGCTGGGTTGAAACTCGACATATTGCCCGTCGTCATGCGGCGCAATATCCAGCGTCAACGTCGCCCCGCCGGAGAGCTGAAAGTGCTTGCCATAATCGCCGGGCGGCGGGTTGAACACCGCCCCGTCGGCGGTGGTCAGCCAGAGCGAGTTGCTCGAGGGATCGAAGTTCAGCCGATAGGTGCACCCCTCGTTGATGGCCTCGGCCCGCGCGTATCCGGTGAGGGCGAGGATCATGGTCGCGGCGTTGTTGTTGGCCCGGTTCGTCGCGAACGCCACCAGCGACGGCGCAATCATCGCCGCGAAAAAGGCCATGATCGCCATCACGAGAATCAGCTCGATCAGCGTGAAGCCGCGGCTGCGAGATTGACGAGCCCTGGTCAACATGAATGCACTCTGTGGCACGGGTTTCCAACCCGTGCGCCGGGGACCACAGACACGGGTTGGAAACCCGTGCCACAGGCGGTTAGTTCACATCATCAGCGGTGCCGGGCTGCTTGTCCGGCCCGTCCGAGAACAGGTCGAAATCCTGTCCGTTGGTTCCCGGACATTGATAGACGTAATTGGTGCCCCACGGATCGACCGGCATCTTGTCGATGTAGGCGTGCTTCCAGTTATCCAGGCCGGGATTGGTCAGCAGCGCCTGCAATCCCTCGTCGGTGGTCGGAAACCGGCCGTTGTCGATCTCGAATTGGCCCAAGGCGGTTTTCAGCGTCGAGATGTCCGTCCGCGCCGCCGTGATGCGCGCCTCCTGCGTCTTGCCGACGACTTTCATCGCCACCACCGACGCCAGAATCGCCAGGATCACCATCACCAGCAGCAGCTCGATGAGCGTGAAGCCGTGCGCCGCGCCCCGACGCGCTGAAGCTCTCTGCAATTTGCACATTGGATGTGTCGCTTTCATACAAAAGTCTCCGCTTTAGTGAATCAGGTCTCCCAGATTGAGCACCGGCAACAGCGCGCCGATGACGATCGTTCCGATCAATCCCGCCATGATGAACAACATCAGCGGCTCGGCCACCGCCACCAGCATGCGAAGCTGCCGATCCAGATCCGTCTCATAGGACGTGGCCATTCGCAGCAATTCCTTGTCGAGCCGGCCGGTCTCCTCGGCAACGGCCACCATCTCCACCACCGACGGGGGAAACAACCGCGCACTCTCCGACAGGCTCTTCGAGAGCGACTGCCCGCGCTGCACTTCCTCGATGGCGTGCGAAACCGTGTCGGCCAGCGTCTGATTTCCGATCGCCTCGCGGGCCACCCGCAGCGATGCGACCAACGGCACGCCCGCGCCCACCAGCGTTCCCAGCATCCGCGCAAAACGCACCAGCGCGAAGTGAGAGATCACGCGCCCCAGCAGCGGCGTCGACAGCATCGTCGATTCCAGCCTGCGCCGCCCCGCCTCGGTCCCCGCCAGGCGCCTGACGAGGATGAACACGACGACTACTGCCGCCAGCACCCACAGGCCGTAGGACCGAATCAGCGTGCTGGCCCCGATGATGACCAGCGTCAACGCCGGCAGGTTGCCGTGAAACTGCTCGAAGATTCCCTGGAAGCGGGGAATGAAAAACGTGAGCAGGAAGATCAGTGCTCCGGTCGCCACGATCGCCAGGATCAGCGGATACACCATTGCCATCTTGACCTTCCCCTTGAGGTCCTGCTCGCGGGCGCGGAAATCGGCGATCTGTCCGAGCACGGTGTCGAGAAATCCCCCCGCCTCGCCGGCCTGCACCATGGCGACGTACACCGTGGAAAAACTCCGGGGAAATTTCGCCAGTGCGTCGGCCAGCGGCGTGCCGCCGACCACGTCGTCGTGAATGTTGCTCCACAATTGCTTGGCCGAGGCGCTGGACGCCTCGCGGCGCAGCAGCGCCAAGGCCCGGCTCAGCGGAATTCCCGCCGCCAGCAGGTTCGCCAGTTCGCGGGTGAACGATTCGACGGCCCGCTTGGAGATGCGCCCCGTCTGCGGCGTGGCGGTCTGCGCCGCCGCGGCGCGCTTCGCCGCCAGCGCCTCGTCGCGCGCCTCGTCCATCCGGATCGCGTGCAATCCCTGCCGCCCGATCTGCGCCACCGCCGCGGCGCGCGTCTCGGCCGTCAGCGTCCCGCTGCTGCGACGCCCGTCCTTGCTCATGGCCACGTAGGAATAGACCGACATAGATCACTCTGCTGTTTGCGCTTCCAATTTGCTGGCCGCCATCTCCGCCGCCCCCACCACCAGATTCTCGTCCTTGGTCATTCGCAGCACTTCCTCGGGCGTGGTGCGCCCTTCGCGGATCAGCCGCCAGCCGTCCTGGCGCAGGCTCATCATCTCCTGCCGCACCGCCAGCCGGCGAATTTCCCGCGAGCTGGACCGCTCCAAAATCAGCGCGCGAATCTCGTCGCTCACCGGCATCAGCTCAAAAAGCCCCTGCCGCCCACGATAACCTGTTCCCTGACAATTGCGGCACCCTGCGCCGCGGTAGAGCACCTCCGGGGCCTCGTCCCCGAACTCCTGGCGCAGCTTTTCCGCCTCCTCATGCGGCGCTTCGGTTTTGCACTTGGAGCAGATCAGGCGCACCAGCCGCTGCGCCGCCACCACTTCCAGCGACGAGGAGACCAGATACGGCTCGATGCCCATGTCCACCAAACGAGTCGTCGCGCCCGGAGCGTCGTTGGTGTGCAGCGTGCTGAAAACCAGATGCCCGGTGAGCGACGCCTGCACCGCAATCTCCGCTGTCTCGCGGTCGCGAATTTCGCCGATCAGCACCACGTCGGGGTCGTGACGCAGAATCGACCGCAAGCCGGCCCCGAAGGTCAAGCCCGACTTGGTGTTCACCTGGATCTGGTTGATCCCGCGCAACTGGTATTCGACCGGGTCTTCGATGGTGATGATCTTCAGATCGGCTTTGTTGATCTTCGAGAGGGCCGCGTAGAGCGTCGTGGTCTTTCCCGAGCCGGTTGGGCCGGTCACCAGGATGATTCCGTGCGGCAAATCCAGCACGCTGTTCCACACCCGCTGATCGCGCGTCGACATGCCCAGGTGTTCCAGGCCCAGCAGTGCATCGCCGCGGTCGAGGATGCGCAGCACCACCGCCTCGCCGTGAATCATCGGGATCACGCTCACGCGCAGGTCGATCTCGCGCCCCGCCACCTTCAGGCGGATGCGCCCGTCCTGCGGCAGGCGCTTCTCGGCGATGTCCAGATGACTCAGAATCTTGATGCGCGACACGATGGCCGCGTGAAAGCGCCGAACCTGCGCCGGAATGTTCGCCTCGACCAACACGCCGTCGATACGGTAGCGCACCCGCAACTGGTGCTCGAACGGCTCCACGTGCACGTCCGTTGCCCGCGACTCCAGCGCCTCGGCCAGCACCTGGTTGACAAACCTGATGATCGACGCGTCCTGCGCCGCGTTGGACAAATCCAGATCGTCTTCCGCCTGCTCCTCGAGATACTTGACCTCTTCCTCCTCGTTCACGCCCATCGACTGCAGCGTGTCGGCCCCAACGCCGAGATACTTCTTGATGAACTGGTCGATTTCATTCGACGGCGCGACCACCGGATGAACTTCCATCCCCGTCGCCAGCCGCAGTTCGTCGAGTCCGGAGGTGTCAAAAATCCGCGAGGTGACGATCGTCACCCCGTCCCCGTTTTGTGCCAGCGGCATCAGCCGGCGCTCCAGCAGAATGCTGGCGGGGAATTTCGCCAGCAGCTCCTTGGCCGGCGCGTGCTTCTCCGAGTCCTTTTCCAGGTCGATGTAAGGAACGTCGAAGTGCCCCGCCAGGAACCGAAGGACCTTATCCTCCGCCGTCCCAGCCGCGGCGCGCAGGGCATCGTCCAGCGGCTTGCCCGAGGCAATCGCCGCACGAACCTGCTCGCCCCCCTCGGGAGTGAGCAGACCCTGACCCATCAACATGGCAACAATGTCATCCACGTTTTCACCACCGTTGGAACACTGCGGTTCTCAAGCACCCGGGCCTTGTGCGCGCCGGGATGCTTGAGAACCGCTCACATCGTTCCTAATTCAACAGACCGACCATGACCAAAACGGCCTCCTGCCGCTGGGTCAGAACTCCCTCCAGGTCCTTCTGTGCCGCCTCGAGATCGGACGAGGCCTTGGTCTTGGCATCGCGCAGCGCATCGAGCTTGGCCTTGATGTCCTCGGGAGTGGCGTCCTTGTTGTCGAGCGTGGTCTGCAGGTCGGCCGAGGCCTTCTGCACAGGCGTCTGGTCCGCACCTGCCGTTGCCGCCGCCGGCTGGGCGCCGCCGCCGAAACCGCCGCCGCCGCGACCGCCGCGACCACCACCGCCGCCGCCCATCAGCCCGCGCATTCCGGCGCCTTGGGCGTCGCGCTGAAGGTCCATGACCTTCTCGATTTTCGGCTGAATCGCCGCAAACTCATCGTCCGTGGCGCCGAGGCGTGTTTTCAGATTATCCAGCATGCGCTGGCGAAACTGCGCCCCGCGCGCCGCACCGCCTCCGCCACCACCGCCGCCACCACCACCGCCAGCTCCCGCGGCCGCACCGCCGCCGCCGCCGCCCGGAGTGGTCTGTGCCAACACCGGCATCGCCAGTGTCCCGCACATCAAGAGTGCCGCCAATGTCCCGATTTTCTTACAAGTCATCTGCATCTCCTTTCAGGAGAGGGTTAAGGTGTCACCGTTTTGTCATCCCCCGCCGTCGCCGGCCTGGTGTCCGGCGAGCCGGACCAGTGCGGCGGGCCGTGGTGCAAGTGCATCTGCTTGGTCAACTCGTCCCACCGCGCCTTCTGCGAATCATCCAGCAGCGCCCGGCTGCGCGCCTCGGCGTCCTGAATCAGGCTCTCGCGATCCTTGTCCAACTGCGATCGCTTGTCACGATAATCCGACATGATCTTCTCGTAAGCCGTCTGCTGCGGCGTTGTCAGCAGCGCCATCACCGCCGTGTCACGCTGCTTGTCCGCATCGTGCCGCTGATCCGATGACTGCTCGAGCTTCTGCTTCGTCACAGCCCATACCGCATCCATCTGCTGCCGTTGCTCGGCTGTCAGATTCAATTGATCCGCGATCCACGAAGGGCCCTGGCCCTGCTGCGGCTTGGCCGCCGGTAACTGCGCCCACAGTCGCCCCAGCACCACGCCCGCGCACAACATCAGCGCTGTGGTCATCAGAAATACGATCTTCCTCCACGACATGCGCCCTCCGCTCACGGGCTCTCGTCCGTCGGGCTGCCCGCGTCCGCCAGATACCACTCCGCCGCGGGCGTCGCCGGCTCGCGCGCCGCCTGACCGGCGTCACTGGCAAACGTCACGCCCACCCACGGGGGCGGCGGTGCCGTTGCCGCGGTCGTCTTCAGGTTCATCAGCCACACCGAGCAGACCACCAGCACACTCGCCGCCAGGCCGCTCAGCGTCCACGCCAGCCGCAGCATCCCGCGGTCCATGACCGCATCCATGTGCCGATTCATCCGCGCCCGGGCAATCTGCGAAAGCCGCTGCCGCGGCGCATCGGCAAACAGCCGCGACATCGCCGACAAGCGCGCCGCCACCAACTGACACGCCGGGCATTCCGCCAGGTGCGCACTCACCACCGCGCGCTCCGCCTCGCTCATCTGGCCATCGTGCCATACGCCGAGTTTTTGTTCTGTCGGACAACTGTTCATCGCACGCCTCACGCACCTCTACGGCAAATAATCTCCCAGCAACGCCTTGAGTTCCCGCCGGGCCCGAAACAGCCGCGATTCGATCGTGCCCACCGGCACGCCCAGCAACGCCGCCATCTGCTCGTATCCCAACATCTCGAATTCCCGGAGCACCAGCACTTCGCGATGATCCGCGGTCAGTCGTTGCAACGCCGCCGTCAGATCGATCTTCGCTTCCACGGCGGCCTCCGATCCCTCGGCAGCTTGCCGCGGCGCCATCGCCTCACCGCTTGGCGCCCGCCGCCGCTTCCGATCCCGCTGGCACTTGGCCGCCTGCGTCAGCGCGATCCGCGTCAGCCAGGTCTTCACCGACGATCGGCCCTCAAATTTTTTCGCTCCTCGAAATGCCCCGGCCAGCGTCTCCTGGACAACGTCCTCCGCATCCGCGCTGTTACCCACCAACGACGCCGCCAGTGCAAAGAGCCGATCCGCGTGCCGGCCCATCAACTCGCCAAACGCCGATCCATCGCCCGCGCCGGCTTTCCGCAGCAATTCCACATCCGTAGGCGTACACGCGTCTTCTTCTCGGACGTCGCGCTTCGCCGGGGCCTGGGAATCAAGCTCATGTTCCAAAGTGCCGCTCATTAGTTGCGCCGACATGGCCAGTTCTTCCATCATCTGAAAATTTTTCCGACGACTTGGCTGGCACGACTCTAACCCGCCGCCATTGTCGCATTTTCATCGCAAAGAGGACACAACAAACCAGATTGTCCGCAGACTGTCTGTTCGGTACCCGCTATCATCCCCGGCGGCGAGAGGAGTTTTCTGATGAAGCATGGACTGGCGGCCAAGACGGTCATTGGAGTGATCGCATCCCTGTTCCTTCTCCTGCCGGCCCGGCAAGCCGCGGCTCAGGCCGCGCCGGCCCCGAGCGCCCAATACCAGCCCCTGGCCTCCGATCAGCTCGACAACCTCACCGCTCCCGTGGCCCTCTATCCCGATGCGCTGCTCTCCGAGATTCTAGTCGCCGCGACCTATCCGCTGGACGTGGTGCAGGCCTCGCAATGGATCGCCGCCGGCAATGACCCGGCCACCATCGACCCCCAGCCGTGGGACCCCAGCGTCAAGGGCCTGGCCCATTATCCCGGCCTGCTGGCCAAGCTTTCCAATGACGCCTCCTGGCTCAACAATCTGGGGGCCGCATTCCTCAACCAGCAACCTGATGTCATGGCATCCGTTCAACGCCTCAGAGCCCAGGCTATTGCGGCCGGCACGCTCTACTCCGGTCCCCAGGAGCAGGTTGTCCAAGACGGCGCGATCATCGAGATCATCCCCACCGATCCCAATACCATCTATGCACCCATCTACGACCCCAACGCCGCTTACGAGTCCGAGGACCTGCCGCCGGGAACCGTCATCGCGCCGCTGATCACCTTCGACGACGGCTGCCCCGTCGGCATCTGGCTCGGATATGACTGGGACTGGTACGACAACGATCTGTATTTCGGCAGCTGGGGCTCCAACCGCCCCTGGTGGAATTGGCACGACAGGGATCATCTTCACTACGACCAATATCGCCCCGGCCACTACGCCTCCGCACCCGGCGCCAAGTGGAAGCCCGTCCAGTGGACACGCAACCACGCCCGCCCCGCGCCCACGTTCCATCCGCTGCCGGCTCAAAACGTGCCGCGGCGCGCCTTGGGCGCCGGTCCCAGCGCACTCCCCGAATACGACCGCGGCGCCCAAGCCCAGCGCGATGCCCAACGCGGCCAGGCTGAACGTGAGCGAGCCGCCCCGGCGGCCCCGGCGCGCGAACCGGTCCGCGAGGCCCCAGTCAGGGAAGCCCCCGCCCAGGAAGAACCAGTCCGGGAAGCGCCGGCTCGCGAAGCACCAGTGCGAGAAGCCCCCGAACCCCAAGCCCCGGTCCGCGAGGCTCCCCCCGAGCGAGAAGCGCCCCGCGACTCCGGCGGAGCCATGGACTACGGCGGCGGCGACGATGCCGCCCGCGCCAGTGAACGCGGCGGCGAAAGCCGCGGCGGTGGAGGCGGTGGAGGCGGCGCGGCCGGTGGTGGCGGAGGAGC
>Ga0302326_10034557_pt1 | contig 10014 bp, 6 predicted proteins | sample Palsa_T0_3_FD_202264 | JGI IMG/M metagenome (GOLD analysis project Ga0302326, IMG submission 202264) | Peat permafrost microbial communities from Stordalen Mire near Abisko, Sweden - Palsa_T0_3 | ecosystem: Environmental > Terrestrial > Soil > Palsa > Peat permafrost | place: Sweden: Abisko...
TGGGATGGATCTGGGTGAAGCATGGGTTGGCGAAGAGCGCACCGCGCTTGTAGGCGCGCCAGATGGCGGTGGCGTTGGAGCCCTTGGCGTTGGTGGAGAGATAGTAGACGTTGCCGTAGCCGCCGGTGGCGAGGATGACGGCGTCGGCGATGTGGACGCTCAGCTCTCCGGTGATGAGGTTGCGGGCGACGATGCCGCGCGCCTTGCCATCGACGACGATGAGGTCGAGCATCTCGGTGCGCGGGACCATGGTGACGGTGCCGGCGTGGACCTGACGCTCAAGCGCCTGATATGCGCCGAGGAGAAGCTGCTGGCCGGTCTGGCCGCGCGCGTAGAAGGTGCGCGAGACCTGAGCGCCGCCGAAGGAACGGTTGCTGAGCGAGCCGCCGTACTCCCGGGCGAAGGGAACTCCCTGGGCGACGCACTGGTCGATGATCCTGGTGCTGATCTGGGCGAGGCGATAGACATTGCCTTCGCGCGCGCGGAAGTCGCCACCTTTGACGGTGTCATAGAAGAGGCGGAAGACGCTCTCGCCGTCGTTGGGATAGTTCTTGGCGGCGTTGATGCCGCCCTGGGCCGCGATGGAGTGAGCGCGGCGGGGTGAATCCTGAAAGCAGAAACACTTGACGTTGTAGCCAAGCTCGCCGAGCGATGCCGCCGCCGAACCTCCGGCGAGGCCCGAGCCGACAACGATGAGGGAGTGCTTGCGCTTGTTGGCGGGATTGATGAGCTTCATGTCGAAGCAGGCTTTGGCCCACGCCTGTTCAATCGGGCCGGAAGGGATGTTTGCGTCGAGTGTCATTTTATTTTACGAACCCCAGCAAAACGCTTATCGGGATGGCGATGTAACCGAGAACGATGAGGATGGCGATGGCTTGCGCCGCGCTCTTGAGCAGAGTCGTGTGGCGCGGATGGGCGAGGCCGACGGATTGGAACATGCTCCACATGCCGTGGCTGAGATGAAGGCCGAGCAGCGAGACGGCGAAGATATACCAGACGGAGACCCACCAGACCTGGAAGCCGGCAACGACGTTGTGATAGACATCGCCCTCAATAAACTGCGACTGAGGATGGATGTAGCCGGCGGTGAACTGGAGGAGGTGGAAGATGATGAAGGCGAGAACGATGGGGCCGCTCCAGTACATGGTGCGCGAGGCGTAGGAGGAGTTGATGGCCTCCTTCCGCGAGTAGCCGACTGGGCGGGCTGCGTTGCTGCGCAGCGCCAGCTGGACAGTCGCGACGATGTGCAGGACGATGGCAAGCATCAGCACGCCACGCTCCAGCCAGAGCAACTCTCCCAGGTTGTGCAGGAAGTGGCCGTAGGCGTTGATTCTCGCCGGACCTTCAAATACCTGGAGGTTGCCAAGCATGTGGCCGATCACGAACAGCAGCATGATGCAGCCGGTGACCGCCATGACGACCTTCTTGCCATTGGTCGACTGCCAAAAAGTTACGGGTGGGACCTGATGTGGAACAACTCCGGCGGCGGCCATTAATTTTTACCAGCCTTGCTGCAGTGGATCGTTGCGCGGTGGACCATCGGAATGTGACTCCTTACCTTGTATACGCCTGCGAGTGTCGAGGTTCGGTGCTCGCAATCACTGCGCACCGTGCTTGCAGGAGGTGGACCCGGAAGAAATCTCTTCGCTCGATCTTCGGCCACCGTGAGGGCTGTGCGATAAACGGACATTGAGTGCGAGCAACGGACTTTAGACGGGCATATCCACTATCCGTCGGTTGGGAATGGAAAGTCAAGGAAGAGGGCGGAGCGGCAGAATGGAGTTTGAAACCACAAAACTTCGGGTCGCGAACTTGCGGAGGGCGAATATTCGAAGGCTGGCTGGGTAAGAGACGCGGATATTGCGGCTATCCAGTTTCCTGAGTCAGAAGTTCGCTGAACTATGTGTCGGGCCTTCAGCCCTGATCATCTATGCTGAACCGCCACCTAGGCCTTCGGCCTAGGCTGGTATGTGTTCGGGCCTTCGGCCCTCGATGCAAAGCCGAGGCAGGTCCGCCTGAGCCAGGGAGGGTCTGAACAAGTATTCAGCATTCCCTCAGGGGCTGAAGCCCCTTATCATTTTGTGGCGCCTATGGATGGGATAAATCCCATCCCTTTCAAAACGTCGACTTGATCAGAGTCTCCCTAGAGCGTTTCCCTATAGGTGTAGCCGAAGCCTCGACTCTACACGCCGCTTATTCCCGATAAGACTGGCACTCGCATAAATCCTCCGGATCACAGCATAGGGAAAATGCTCTAGTTGCGGAGACTATCGAGATTGAGATCGATGTTGGCGTGGGTGATGTGGACTTGCTCGCCGCTTGGGAGTGGAGGAGTGTTGGGTGCGGTGGCAGAGTGAATGCGTTTGGAATCGAGCGTGACGGTTGCGATCCCGGGCGACGGTTCCGGGCCGCTCAACCGTGGCGTAACGATGTGGTAGACGACTTCGCAGCGCGATCCTGCCGGCGGAGCGCCTGGATTGGTTGCGTCGAAGCGGGCGCTGTGGACGACGCGGCAGGTGCCACCGAGTTTATCGGAGTGCTTACCGTCCCACAGTGCGATGAGGGCCTGGGCGTGGCGTACAAGGTAGAGGGCGAGGGCCTCGTAACAAGCTGCGCGCACGGCGCTGCTGGTGCGAATCTGCTCGGGGGTGCGGCCTTGCAGCGGAAGCGCGATCCGGACCTCGGACAGCGTCAGAAGTTTGGCCAGGGCGGTCTGCGCTTCCTGCTCCATTTGAGCGCTGTAGATATCGAGTGGCATGGGCAGGACCGCGGCGATTGCAATCCCCTGTTCGAGCGCGACCTCGGCGACGAGTTGATCGGCGCCTTCTGCCAGTGCGGTCAAGAGCAGCAGAGGCTTGGCGGGCATGCGGCTTCGGATTGCGGCGAGGACGCTGCGGATTTCGCGGCGAAGCGCTTCGAGGTCCTGAGGACGAAGGTCGCGATGACCGGTAACGGCGATCACATAAGGCATCGGGGATGAGTTTTGAGCTTCGGACATCGCGAATGAACCACCATCCCGTGGGAAAAATTTTCAGACCAGATGTTCCAGCTTGACGTGCTCGTCTGCGTAGGTGCGGCCGAGTTCCTGGAGTGCGGGAATCGCCTGGATCGCGTCGAGCCTGGACAGATTTCGATGCTTAAGGAGGAGTTGCCTGAGCGTCTCGGTCCCGTAGGATTTGTTGTAGCGGACATAGCTGAACCAGTTCTTGCCCGGCAGTGGCATGCCTACCAGGTCACCTACTTCGGAGTCGAGGTTTTCGGCGTAGATACATTGACCGAGACACCGGCAGAGAAAGTCCTGCTGCCAGGCTACGCCGTGCATCAGCGCCGCGGGAATCTTGGCTGCGTTGTATCCGAGCCAGAGGCGCCGGACCTTCTCGGGCAATCCGGAGGAGAAACCGATGGTGCCGACAGAGATCATGCGAATCTTGTCGGGGCCGGGCTCCCAGTTCATGTTGTAGCAAGGGAGCACGGCGGTGAGGCCGGCGATCAATGCGGGATTGTTGTAGGGAGTGATTCCCCCATCGACGAAGACGTAGGACCGCTGATCGAGGGTGATCTCTTCGGGATCGAAGTAAACGGGCGCGGCGGTGCTGGCCCTTACGACCTTCCAGAGAGGGATTCTGAGATTGCAGTCGGGCAAGGCGCAGTTGTTGTAAAGCGCCTGGGGGTTGTTGGTGAGCGGCCATGCCGAGCCGGTGCTGTGATTGCGGACCACGACGAGGAGACTTTTCCTGAGTCGCTTGCTGTCGAGCAGCGCGGGTATCCGGCCATCGTCGTCCTCGGAGAACAGGCGCTGGAGAAACTCGGAGAGCGGCCTGGCCTCGTAGCGCGAGACGAGGACTTTTTTGAATGGGCGATACCACGGGACCGGAGTGAACATGATTTTGCCGAACCTCACGTAGAGGTCGAGGATGGCTTCGACGGTCATGCCCCAGCAGAGGCAGGTGGCGATGATGGCGCCGGTGCTGGTGCCTGCGAAGAGATCGAAGTGGTCGGCGAGCACCATGTCGGGCGCTCCGGACGACGCGCGGAGGAGGGTCTGCATGCGCAGGAGGATTTCGAGACTGAAGACCCCGCGAATGCCGCCGCCGTCCAGTGCAAGGATGCGCTTCATGGCTTCAGTTCCTCGGCATCTTCATATTCTGGAGGAGCGATCTCCACTCCAGCAACTCGACCAGCAGGGCCCGCTCAATCTTACTCACAACTTCGATGACAGGAGGCCAGGTATGGAAGGCGCGCAGTTCGACCTGCCAGTCGGCGAGAGAACGATGGATCTCGCGGTAGCGCCGCTCTCTTCGCTCACATTCGTTGACCACCAGGAGTGCGCCCGCGATGGTGGCGATCTGAAACAAGGCTGAAGCGAGCAGCGGCAGCCAGGGGCCGGCGGAGTCCATATGGCTCGCGATGAACGCGGACCGGCCGGCGAACGCCCATATCGATAGAAGGATGGCGGAGACGACGCAGATTTTGCTGACGAGGCGATAGCGCCGGCCCATTTGGGCTGAGTGCTTCGATTGCCTGGAGAAATACTTCACCTGATCGAGCAGGCGCGATTCGATGTACGCGTCCTTGAATTGAGCGACCTGAATAGTTGCAGTTCGGCCTGCCTGGGCTTTGAGGAAGTCGAGCGACCGGATCATGCTGTTGAGCTCCGGCAATATCTCCGGGCCGACGACCTGATAGCGGACGGGCGTATCCCAGAGCGCCAGGATTGAGCGTGTGACCTCTGCGGCGGTACGGATGCGGACCCATAACGACTGACGCTTGCCGAGCTTAAGCGCGGCGGGCAGAAGAGAAGCGGTCAGCCCCAGCAACGCTCCGGCGGCGATCCATAAGCCGGACACGTGGCGGCCCTGGGCCGCGCCGCTGACGAACGCGGCCAGCGCGGTACACACGATCGGAACGGCCGCGAGCCTGCGAACCTGCGGCGCCAACTGGGCCGCATTGGCATCGAGCTTGGCCAGCCACTGCTTGCCCAGAGCGACCGGGTCGTCCGATTCACAAGCTGCTTTGTTGCCGGGCAGATGGTTGAGGAAGCTCAGTTCGTCCTCGGGACCCTGATCCAGCTTTCGCTGCTGAGGGATTGACTGAACGACGCCAGTCTCGCTATCAATCCAGACGACGGGACGGCGCATCTGGCCGGCGAACTCGATGATGTCCGAAACTCCGCCAAGACCTGAGGTCGGCTTCCCATTCCAGACGGCGAGCAGATGCTGGCACTGCTGCACGGTTTGCAGGCCACACTCGTAGCGCCGTTCGCCCGAGTCGGAAGACTGCTCGGTCCCGACAATCTCGACGGTGATGGCGCCATCGATAACGCGCTCGAAGCGACTGCGTTCCGGGGCAGCGCAGTCGCTGAGAAATCTGTCCGGTCGAAGGGGCAGGAGCAGACGTAACGGGATTCCCAGATCGAGACAGCTCTCGGCAAAGATCAGGTCGCCACCGGGAGCGATACTGCACAGGCCGCAGACGATACGGCCGGCGATGCTGTTCTGCTGGGCAAGAAACTGGTTTATGGCGCTTCGGCACATGGCCTCGTCCGCGAGGCGACTTTGCCCAACGAAGCCAAGCGCATGGATGTTCGGCAACCTCACCGATGAATCTATATACGTTGAGGACATATACGACGGCGGTGTCTTAGTGAATATGGACTTAGTTGGTGTCGAGCCGCAAGATGCCGGGCAGCGGGAACTTGGATATATCCACGGTCACCTGCGCCGTGAGCTGATTGATAAGGCGAAACATGTCGCGGTTCCAGTATTTGTTTTCGGGAAGCGGGGGGTCGGTTGAATCTGCGATCTGGTAGGTGCCTCCGCGATAGTTCACTTCCACCAGCGATGGGCCGCTCTTATACTGCGACGTCCACTTCAGGCGCAACGCAGGAAGGCGTTCGATCGGCGGAACTGCCTGGTCGAAGGTAAGTGGCTTATCGTTGGCGGCGGCTGTGGGCAGAAGAGCGGTTTCGTTGACGAGCGCGTCGAATGGCGCCTGCTCCTGTGCAACGGCAGCCATGATTCCAATCAATGAGCGCATGACAAGGTGGGCCGAGGTGGTACCGGGAGCAATCGATGGGCACGAGTCGGCGCTCGCGGAGCCGGAGGTAGGCTCTTCTATCGAGAAGCCGGTCGCGAGAGTTCCCAAGACTGTGTTGAGCGATTCGCCAGTCTCAAGCCCTTCCAACCTGCCATCGCCGAGAATGTCGCGGCGTATGTTATCCGGATCGTTGAGGTAAAACTGGGCGCCGAATACCTGCTCCCCCAGGACCCACTGTTTGCCATCAAACTCCCATGCCTCGTTCTTGGCTGCTGCGGCGGCGATATCCGAAGTCTTTGGGGAGAATGTATCGGGTTTGTCGGCAGCTCCGGGAATGCCGGATTTGGGGTCAAGGGGCACGAAAGAGGTTGTGCCCTTGAGCAGTAAATGACCGTGCTTCTGCAAGCCATAAACAACTGCGCTGACCCTTAGAAATGTTGCATAGCTGCTTGCATCGCGAAGGTATTCGCTATCGACCGCGGGGCTCGACTTCGATCTCAGCGCCGGAGGAGAATTGCGAATGGTTTGAACGGTGCAGCCCTTGCCATTCTTGTTGGGCGCGGTGACTTCGATGCGGTCTACCATGAGCCGGAAGAGCTGATCGACTCGCCATCCCTGAAGATACAGGTTGTAGAGGGTCTGGGCCGGCACCGGCTTCAACAAGAGCTGGGCGCTGGTCTCGTCATTCACAGGGATAAAGGTGAAGGCGGGGTCGTTCTCATAAGTAAGCCCCGGATTGCCGCCTCCGACCGCATTTCCACCCGCACCCGTGCCCTGAATCACGTAGGAACCATTCCCGGTCAACGTGGCCGCCATTTTGTAAGAGCTGGAAATCTGGCCAAGCTTGAAGAAGTAGGTGGTGTCGTGATTTTGCAGACGGGCCAGATTGAGGAGCACTTCCCGGTTCGAGGTTTCGGCGTATGCCTTTTCAAAGCCGATAAAGTCCGACTTCAAGCGCTTGGGACCGCAACCGGTGAGCACGATCAGAGACACGCTCAGCAAAAGCAATGCTCGCCATGCAGGAAGCGGAAAGGCGGGCTGCGACTTCGGAACGGCGGGCCGGGCTGTGGACTCGATAGAGTTCAATAGTTCCTCGATACAGAAATGTGCTGCTTGGACATGGTTGCGCCGGCTCGAAACTGTTGCCGCCTCGATCCAAGCATTCGCGAGGGTCGGTCATCAAGGGCAAAACAAACTGATGTTCAGACATGCTTGTCGAGCCGGGATCAAAAGGTAGTGCGGTGCCCGATTCCGAACGATGGGCGGTGGTGGATGTCGTAAGTAAGTGCCCGGCCCAAGCGAAGCGAGAACGAGTTGACTTCCTGGAATCCTGGCAATAGGCGGCAAATTTAGCAGAGACCTAAGCAGTTTTATAGGCCAACGACAGGCACATGGCAAGCAGTTTAGCTGGAGTGCAATCGACGTTTCCATTCCGTCGGCGAATGCTCGACGCCCGGAGTGCGGAGAGCCGCGCCATAATGCGAAGGGCTCCCGCTACGGGGAGCGCCTCAGATCGAGCACTGGCAAAGAACCGGATCATGCAGGAAGGACAGGTTGTGCACGATTTTCGGACCCTGAGCTAAATCGACCGAGACTGCGGCAGTTAACAGCCCTCCCGTGGAGATAGGCCCATTTGCGGCTCGAGTTTTCGTATTTGTGTCGTTGAAATGTCAGATTAATGTTGACCCGTTGCGGAAGATGGAAGGAATCAAGTAGACCATTGACATGCCACTCTTAAGGCCCGAGAGCGGATTCCCATGCCACTCCGCGTCATTGTGGGCGAAGCCGCGTCGAACGCTTGGGCCTCGTTACACAGTCGTCTTCGAAGGAGGGTCCGTGGATTCACTGCAACCCACTGCTCAATCCAGTTGACACTTCCGCGTTTGGACTTGCAGTTTGCCCACTTGCCCGCTTCACCATTCCCCTACGACAACCAAAAAACCATGGAATGACAACTCGCTGACACTTGGCTCGCGGCGACCACCTAGTCTCCATTTTGCCGGCCGATACTTCCCCACCGGCAGAGACTCCTGCCTTCGTACGACAAGAGCAGCAGAGCGAGGTCATCATGCAACAGTCGGCGACGCATCCGCGTCTGGCTACGGCCAGTGATCACTCCCCCACCCGCGACTATTTTTTGCGATGCAAGACGATTCTTCTTGGTGTAGCCGGCCTCCTCGTGGCGTCGCTGGCATCGGGCGGTCTGGCAAGTGCGCAGACCGCGGGCGTCTACCAGGTGAACAACATTATTTCTGACGGCTATGTGCCGGCGACGACGATGGACCCGAACTTCATCGATCCGTGGGGTGTCTCCGGCACGAACACGCTATGGATCAATACCAATGTGACGGGTTATAGCTACCTCAGCTCCATCGCCGGGGTTCTCGGCTCTTTCAAGGTGACCGTCCCCGCAGCTTCAGGCACGGGCCCGGGCCAGCCGACGGGAACCGTGCAGAATACAACGACTGGCTTCGTGCTCTCGAATGGGACCAAGGCGTCGTTCCTTTTTGCGACTGGTGACGGCACGATCTCGGGATGGAACTCAGCGCTGGAGACAAGCGGCAACGTCGCTTTGATCGAGGTGAGCAACAGCGCGAAGAATGCCGTTTACACCGACATGGCTCTGGTGACTAATTCCGGCGGAAGCTATCTGCTGGTGCCGAATTTCGGACAGGGCGGCGATGTTGAGATCTACAACTCAAGCTTCCAGCCGGCAACGTTGCAGGGAACCTTCACCGACCCGAACATCCCGACGGGCTATGCGCCCTATGCGATCAAGAGCATCGGTGCGCAGGTATTCGTGACATACATGCTGCGCACTACGCCGCCGTTTGCCGCAGGAGCGGGCACGTACCAGGAGATTCTGGGTACGAACACAGGTTTCGTCTCGGTTTTCGATGACAACGGCAATTTCATCAACCGCGTTGTGACGGGCGGAAATCTGAACGCACCGTGGGGAGTAGCTATCGCACCGGCGGGATTCGGCATCTATGGGGGCGATCTACTGATCGGCAACTTTGGCGACGGGCTTATTACGGCCTATACTCCAACGCCGCCCTACTCCTATCTTGGAATGGTCGCGGGCAGCAATGGAAAGGCGATCGCGTATCCGGGACTGTGGGAGATCTTCCCCTCGACGGCAACCGCGGCAAATCCGAATGCGATTTACTTCACGGCCGGCCTCGATGGAGAGACACACGGATTGTTCGGCGAGATCGGCAACAGTACGACGGCAAGCGCGCCTCCTACGTTCAACCTCAGCGTCTCGACGCAGTCGGCCTCGGTTGCAGCGGGATCGTCCAACGGGCTGACCATCAGCGTGGCGCCCGTCAACGGCTTCGCCGGCATGGTCGACCTGACGTGCAGCGGCGCTGTGTGCAGCTTTTCAAGTGCTCAGCTTGCGGTTACGGCGAATGCGCCAGCGACCACAACTCTGACTTTTCAGGCCTCTGCTACCCCAACAGTAGGCAGCACGGGCACCGGCGGCTCGCCGAGCGGTGGCTACATCCGATCGGAGTTGAAGAGCCTCAGCCGCGCCAGCGGGTCCGGCATCGCCTCTGCCCTGATGCTGCCCTTTGGATCGCTGCTCGCGCTGCTCCGGAGGAGGCGTTTCAACAGCCTGCGCATCCTCGGAGTTCTAGCCGTTCTAGTTGCTTTCTCAGGCTTAATTGTGGGCTGCTCGTCATCGGCCAGCATGGCTGGTACGGCCGCCGCGCCGGCCACATCGAATGTGACCATTACAGCAACGTCGGGAAGCATCACACAGACCGCCGTCGTTGCCGTGACGGTCCAATAGCGTTTTACCAAGTACCTCACTTCCTCCCCGCCCCCTTGATTGGGGGCGGCTTTTTTGCTTGGAGCTGTGAGGAAGAGCCTTACGAGAAAGAATCCGTGACCACCGTCGCTGTAGTCCAGATGCAGTGGAGGCCGGCACCAGAACCATGCGCGTCTTCACCCTTGCAGCATATTGCATGGGTC
>Ga0302326_10034558_pt1 | contig 10014 bp, 9 predicted proteins | sample Palsa_T0_3_FD_202264 | JGI IMG/M metagenome (GOLD analysis project Ga0302326, IMG submission 202264) | Peat permafrost microbial communities from Stordalen Mire near Abisko, Sweden - Palsa_T0_3 | ecosystem: Environmental > Terrestrial > Soil > Palsa > Peat permafrost | place: Sweden: Abisko...
CCGTCCCGATACTCTTCATCGTCTTCGCATCGATCACAAAGATGCGCGTCCCGTCGTCTTCATCCGCGTAGATGTGGCCGTTAGACGGGTCGTAAGCGATCGCATCGACGTCGCCGTCGACGGCCGCCGTGCGCAGTTCCGTTTTCGTTTCGGGATCGACTTCGGAGACGGCGCGGCTCGTGCCGTCGCCGGTGAAGACGTGCCCGGTCGCCGGATCGACGGCGACGCCGTGCATCGGCCCGACCCTGACTTGGCCAATTACTTTACCGCTATCGGCATCGACGATCAGCAGCGCTTGGCTCGCGGTGTGAGCGGCGTAGACACGGCGGCGGTCGGCGTCGACGGTTACGTAGTCGAAGCCGCTCATGATGGGCACGCTCTGGGGCGGCATCACTGGGACTAACGGCATTCAAGCATTTCGCATTGACTAACCGGATCGCCGCGGACGCTTTTTCGCGGAGACCGATCGCAAAATCGTAACGATGCGACCTTGCGGGCGCATCGCCACGGGTGCCTGCGCCTCGGCACTATCGATCAGGGCCGCGATCTCGGGATGCTCGAGGGTTCGCGCGCCCTCCCGCAGCCGAACGAAACGATTCTGCTTTCCACTTCCCTCGAGCATGCCGTGCGGGTCGGGAATATCCGCCCCCCGGTAAAAAGAAAGGCCCACGCCGTGCGCGTTCGCGGCGAGCGAAACCACGCAGTGCGAGGGACGTTCCGTCGCGCTGTAGCCGATCACGAAGAAGTTATAGTTGTCGTACACGACTTCGTACGCGGTTGGGAAGCGCGAGCGTAGCGCCGTCCTCACTTCGCGAATGACGCGAGCAACGCCGGGATCGAACTTTGCGATCGCCGACGCGATCCGGGCAGCATCGGACTTAAGTGCGGCCACGGACCAACGACAGCGTCAGGTCCGGTTGGCGCTGAGTTCGAAGACGGGCGGACCGTTGTAGGTCTCCGGATATTCGCCCGTCAAGCAACCCATACACATCTCACCGCGTTTGCGCGCGACCGCACTCAACAGCCCCTCTTTGCTGAGAAACCCGAGCGAATCCGCGCCGATCTTTTCCCGAATCTCGGGCACGGTGTTATTTGCCGCGATCAGCTCTTCATGGGTCGCCATGTCGACGCCGAGGTAACACGGGTGGATGATCGGCGGCGAGGTGATGCGCACGTGCACTTCCACCGCGCCGGCCTCGCGTAAGAGTTTGACGATGCGGGGGGTCGTCGTGCCGCGCACGATCGAATCGTCGACCACGATCACGCGCTTGCCCTGGAGCAGTTCGACGATCGGATTGAATTTCAAGTGGACGCCGCGCGCCCGCATCCCTTGATCGGGGCTGATGAAGGTCCGCCCGATGTACCGGTTCTTGATGAGACCCTCGATGTACGGCAGGCCCGATTCTTGTGCGTAACCGATGCCGCCCGGGATTGCCGAGTCCGGCACGGCCATAACGACGTCGGCCTCGACCGGATGCTCGCGCGCGAGTTGGCGTCCCATCTCCAAGCGCGCGAGATACAACTGGCGTCCGTTCAACTTCGAATCGGGCCGCGCAAAGTAGATGTATTCGAACATGCAGAGCGCTTGCGGCTTGGGCTGCACCGCTTTGTCGACGTGCAAGTCGCCGTCGATCCACATAATTTCGCCGGGATCGAGTTCCCGAATGTATTCCGCGCCCACCGTCTGAAGCGCGCACGACTCGGACGCGAACATGTAGCCGCCGCCCGGGAACCTGCCGTAGCACAGCGGCCGCACGCCCCACGGATCGCGGAACGCGTAGAGCGCCTTCTCGGTTGACATCACGGTCGAATACGCACCCTCGGCGCGCGCCATGACGTAACGGATGCGCGCGACCATATCCGATCCGGGCGCCTGCACGATCGCTTTTGCCAACACTTCGGAATCGGAGCTCGCCTGAAGCACGGTCGACGGGGCGAGGGTGGCGCGCAGATCGTCCGTGTTCGTGAGATTGCCGTTGTGTGCCACGGTGACGTCGCCGAACTCGGCCTTCTCCAGTAGCGGCTGCGCGTTGACAACGACCGAGGACCCGGTGGTCGAATAACGCGTGTGACCGACCGCGATGTAGCCCGTGAGATTTCCGAGGATCTCCTCGTCGAAGATGCTCGAGATCAGACCCATCTCGCGATGGCACACGATCGTCGCACCGTCGGAAACCGCAATGCCTGCCGACTCTTGCCCGCGGTGTTGCAGGGCATATAACGCGAAGTACGCCAGTCGCGCCACGTCGTGCCCGGGCGCATAAACTCCGACCACGCCGCACGCTTCGTGAAGCGAGTCACCCGCCGGCATCGGCGCTTGGGCGTCGTAGGAGCGCGCCATTACCGAAACTTTCTCCGCCCGCGGCCGGAACCCCGGGCGGAGGGGTTAGTCATCCCGGCTGCGGTTCCCGAAGATCTGCAGTAGCGCGAGGAAGATATTGATGCCGTCGAGGTAGATCGAGGTCGCCAGTTCGATCGCGGTAGCGCCGCTGTTGCCGGCCTTGATGCGAGCAAAGTCGACCAGCACGAGCAGCGTAAAGACGGCCAGCGACGCCCACGCGTAGACGCCGGGATGGAGGAAGTGCGTGAACGCCGAGATGAGGCCGACGATGATGAGGCCGATCAGCGCGCCGAACGCGATTCCCGATAGCTTTCGAAAATCGAAGCTCGTCAGGTACACGATCGCAGCGAGCGTAAGCATGCCGAGTCCCGTCGTCGACGCAGCGTCGACCACCACACCCGACCCGTCAAGCCTAGCATACTGTCCGACGACCGGCCCGATGCCGACGCCTTCGCATGCGGTAAACGCATAAAACATCAGCATCGAAAGCGCGGGATTACCCCGCGTCGCCTGAATGCCGATGAGGAACCCGAAGCCGATCAGCATCGCAATGAAGCCGACACCGGTCGGGAGGCCCTGGGTCGCATATGCGGTGCAGGCCGTAACGATGAAGCCGGCACCAGTGATCCCGAGGACCTGCCCTAGCTGGGCCGATGTCGAGACCGCGGGGGCACCGAAGCTCTGCCGCTGCTGGTACATAACTTTCCTCACTACCCGCCCTGGGGCGATGGAGTTTCGACGGACCCGCTATCCAAGCTTCGCGATGTCGCTACGAAAACTCAGCGAAACCCCCGCTCCCATCCGGTGCGCCAGCTCGTCGACGGCGGCATAGGCGTTGGTGCGAGCGGCTTCGATGTCGTCGCCGAGCGCCGTCACGGTGAGGACCCGGCCGCCCCCGGCATCGACGACCGCCCCCCGCAGCGACGAGGCGCCCCAGAACGCCACTTGGCCTTGCGGCAGCCCCACATCGGCGCTGAGATCGCGCAGTGGCGCGCTCGCGCGAGGGTAATCGTGGGTCGCGAGCACGACCCCGACGCAGGAGCCGCCGTCGAACCGGGCCGCCGACTCGTCGAGCGAGCCGTTTGCAGCGCTCTCGAGCAGCCGGGCAAAATCGCCGCGTACGCGCGGCATCAGAACCTGCGTTTCGGGATCGCCGAAGCGCACGTTGAATTCGATGACGTACGGGCCGCGGGCGGTCCACATCAGCCCGCAATAGAGCACGCCGACATAGCGCTCGCCGTCGGCGGCGAGCCCCTTCATGACCGGCTCGAGAACCCGCTCGCGCACGATCTCGTAGAGGTCGGCCGGGAAACCGGAAGGCGGCGAATACGCGCCCATGCCACCCGTATTGGGGCCGGTGTCGCCGTCGCCCGCGCGCTTGTAGTCGCACGCCGCGCCCACCGCGACGAAACGCGTCCCGTCGCCGATTGCGAACACGCTGACTTCTTTGCCTTCGAGCCGTTCCTCGAGCAGCACGTCGCAACCACCGCCCGGAATACCACCGGAGCCATACCAGTCGCGCAGAACCGCGAGCGCGCTCTCGGCATCGGGCGTCACGACGACGCCTTTGCCGGCGGCCAAACCGTCGGCTTTAATGACGCAACCGCCGCGCCAATCGCCGAGTACTTTTTGCGCGTTCGCGAGCGAATGCACGATGCGCGCTTTTGCGGTCGGAATACGATGGCGCTCCATGAAGCGCTTCGAGAACACTTTGCTCGATTCGAGCCGTCCGGCAGAACGGTTGGGCCCAAACGTCGAAATTTTCGCTTCCCTCAAGCGATCGCCGACGCCGGCCGCAATCGCGGTCTCGGGCCCGATCACTACGAGATCGACCTTCTCCTCGCGAGCCCGCGCTGCAAGCGCTTTCCCGTCGGTCGCGGCGATCGGCCAGTTGGCGCCCCGCGTCGCCGTCCCGGCATTGCCGGGCGCTGCGAACACGGCGTCGCACGACGGCGACTGCGCGAGCCGCCACGAGAGTGCGTCCTCGCGCGCTCCATTACCAACTACGAGAATACGCACTGGAGGTCGGTTCGACGACACTGCCGCACCGCCTCGCTTGACCGCTAGAGGTCGGCGTAGATCTCGATTTCGTAGCCGTCGGGATCGGCAATGCGCGCGACGTAGACGCCGCCGGACCGCTTCGGTTCGATGAGAACCGGCACGCGATTGGCTCGCAGGTGTTCGATCCAGGCGTCGACGGCGGGGGCGCCGGCGACGCGAAATCCAAAATGAAACGCTCCCCCGACCTTCGGTTTGCCCGCGTTGAGCACGAGCAAATAGCTCGGATGCTCGATGCGTAGCGCCTCGTCGCGGCGCGTTGCCGGCAGCCCGAGCAATTTTCCGTAAAAGTGTTCGGATGCGGCGAGATCGCGAACATCGAGGTTGAGGTGCGTGAGCGCCAGCTCCGCACGCGTCTTCGTTCGTGACCGCGGGGCAGTGCGCGCCGGTCGAAAAGCGCCGTCCGCGAAGACGAACCCGTCGCTCTCCGCAGCCTTCACGAGAAATTCGACCTTTGAGGTCGCCACTTCCGCGATCAATGCGCCGAGCGCGTCGCCGAGTTGATTGAGTTCTTTAGGATCGGATTGATCCACCGAGGCGACGTAACGGCGGAATTGTGTTCGGCGCGACCCTTCGGGGCCCCCCGGATCCTCGCCTAAACGAATATTCGCCGCCCAAAACGCGCGATCGAGCGGACGAAGGGGGATCGACGCTGACGCGGCTTCGAACTTTTCAAGCGTCTCCTTGCTGAACACTTTTCCCACGCCGCCCATTTTCGACGCTACTCGGCCGCCGTACCCTCCGGTTGAATACCGCCTCGTAGCCGATAGCGCACGTAAACGACTCCGGTGTCGAAACGGCGCGTCTCAATGAGTTTGAGATTCCGTCGTAAGCCGGCTCGGAATGCCGGCTTTCCGCCGCCGACGATCACCGGGTTGAGAAACAGGTGACATTCTTCGACGAGCTCCGCTTCGAGCGCCAGCCCCGCAAGCTCGGCGCCTCCAATAAGGAGGTCGTGCTCCGATTCCCGCTTGAGTTTCCGAATGAGCGCGACGTCGAAGCTCCGCTCGACACGCGCGTTCCGTGCGGTAACGCCCGTCAGCGTTCGCGAAAAGACGATCTTCTCGGGCTTCTGGAAGACCCGCGCGAAGTCGCGGTGTTCGGGTGGATAGCCCTCCACCGGTGCATCCCAGTAAGCCATCGTTTCATAGAGTCGCCGCCCGTAGAGCAGCGTTCCAATCGGCCGCAGCAACTCGGTGACAAACGTGAATACCTCATCGGGGTCGACCCAATCGAAACTACCGGTTTCGTCTTCCACGTAACCGTCGAGCGACGTATTGGTGATATAGATTAACTTGCCTATTCCCACTCCACCGTTGCCGGCGGCTTGGACGTAATGTCGAACGCGACGCGATTGACGCCGCGCACTTCGTTGACAATGCGCGTGCTGATCAGCTCGAGCAGATCGTGCGGCAGGCGCGCCCAATCGGCGGTCATCCCGTCTTCGCTCGTGATCGCCCGGACCGCGACCAAATTCGCATACGTGCGTCCGTCGCCCATCACACCGACGCTCTGCAGGGGCGTGAGCACCGCGAAGTACTGCCACGGCCGAGGATCGAGCGTGGCGGCTTCTATTTCGTCGGTCACGATCTTGTCGGCGAGGCGCACCGTTTCCAAGCGCTCCGCCGTCACTTCGCCGAGCACGCGGACGGCTAAGCCCGGCCCGGGAAACGGTTGACGTTGCACGATCTCCGCCGGTAGTCCGAGGACCCGGCCGACTTCGCGCACCTCATCTTTGAAGAGCCGGCGCAGCGGTTCGACCAGTTTCAGCGCCATCTTTTCGGGCAAACCGCCGACGTTGTGATGGGACTTGATCTTGTGACCCGCTTTTGAATCGGGCGTTTTTGATTCGATCACGTCAGGATAGAGCGTGCCTTGCACGAGGAACTCGACGTCTTCGAGCTTCTTCGCTTCTTCTTCGAAGATCGCGATAAACTCGTGCCCGATCCGGATGCGCTTCTCTTCGGGATCGATGACCCCGGCCAAACGTTCGAGGAAGCGTTCCCGCGCATCGACGCGCGTCACGCTCAGGTGCAAGATGTCGCGAAATGCAGCGACGACCGCGTCGCCTTCATTCGCGCGCAAAAGACCCGTATCGACGAAGACGCACGTCAGCTGCGAACCGATCGCGCGCGCGACCAGCGTCGCAGCCACGGCGGAATCGACGCCGCCCGAAAGCGCGCAAATCACACGCCCATCGCCGACGCGTTCGCGAATTTCCGCGACCGTGCGGTCGACGAACGATTCCATCTGCCATCCGGGCGCAATCTGCGCCACGTCGTGCAAGAAGTTCGCGATGACGCTCTTGCCGATCTCGGTATGTGCGACCTCGGGGTGAAACTGCACGCCGTACAGGCGGCGAGCATCGTCGCCCATCGCTGCGATATCGCAGCGTGCGGTGCGCGCGAGCGTCTCGAATCCGGGAGGCGGCGCGAGCACCGTATCGCCATGCGACATCCACGCACGGCTCGCGCCGGGGACGCCCGCCGTCAACGGCGACGCCGCGAGCAGTTCGAGCGATGCGGCGCCGAATTCGCTGTGCTCGGACGCGACGAGCTTTCCGCCGAGGTCGCGAGCCATCAGCTGCATGCCGTAACAGATGCCGAGCACCGGAACGCCCGAGTCGTAAATCTTCGGATCGATCCCGAGCGCATCCGCACCGAGCGTACTTTCGGGGCCGCCCGTCAGCACGATCGCCGCAGGCTCGCGCTTTGCGATTTCACTCCACGGCGCGTCGTGCGGGAGGATCTCGGAATAGACGTTGGCTTCTCGAACGCGGCGCGCGATCAACTGGCTGTACTGCGCGCCAAAATCGAGAATCACGACCGTTGCGGGCCTCGTCTTCGCGCCCGCCGGGTCGACCGTTACCGTCGTCATTTGTGTCGTTCGCAGTTCCCTCCGCTCGGAGGCTGCCCTTCCCGCAGCGGCATCGTGGCCGCCGCGGCCGACAGAACACGGGGCCCTCCGCGGGGCGGCCCCTCCCGCGTTCTGTCGGCCGCTCCATGCAATGGGCCAGTAGGCACGTTGCGGTCGGCGCGGATATTTACACGATTGATCTTCTGATTTACACGGCGCTTTATGATTAGCAGAACAAGCGGCCGAGGGAACGCGGGAGTGGCCGCCCTGCGGAGGGCCCCGCGTTCCCTCGGGCGCGGGCGCCAATTATTGGTCGCGACACTAGGTGAGAATATCGGCGAGACGGCCAGCGCTGCGGGCGAAGACGACTTCGAGGGCGATGCGTTCGCCGACGGAGAGGTCGCGGCCCCAGCGGTACGCGCTGTACGGCGTGTAGCGCGTGCCGGGCGAACCCGGGATGCGCAGCGAGACGTCGTAGACGACGAATGCCTTCGGCGGCCCGGCGACGATGATGCATTGGAGTGCGAAGGGCCCGATGACGCCCGGCGGGTTCGCTTCGCGCGCGGCAACGACGAATCGTTCGCCTAAATCGAAGGCCTTCTCGAGCATCGACTCGGTCAAGGTCGTTGCAATGTGGCCGGCTTCTTCCATCCGCACCGGAATGGCGCTCGCCGCCGCGATCTGGCTGGGCGGCAGGCCGCGCAAGCCGTCGAGATTGGTCTGGCGGCGCGTGTCGGTGCCGAGCAGTTCGAGTTCGCCGAGCATCGGAGACCAAAAGAAATTCAGGTTGACGCTCGGGCCGAGCGCGAACTCCTCGATGCGCGCAGCGCGGAGGCCGTCCTGGGTCACCATGCCGGCGCTCAGCAGATTCGCCGCTTGCGCTTCGTATTCGGCAGGCGACGAACAGAGGAAAAACGCGCGCTCGAATGAGACGGCGGCGTGCGCCGCTTTGACCATGACGAGCGTATCGATCTCCGAGGGTGACGCGAAACTACGCGGATGGCGGATGCCCGCGCGCGCCAGCAGCGCGTATTGATTGTCCGCCTCGTCGCGTTCCTCGGCGCGTAGCAGCCGGCGATTCCCGAAGAACGGGACGCGCATCCCCGTTTCGATCTCGTCGTACGAGTGACGTTCGTGCAAGTATACTTCGAAGGAACGGTTCGGCACGAACAGCACGTTCTTCGCGAGCAAGCGGTCCTGAACGTCGGGGCGCAGGATGTCGGCGAAGCGGTCGAGCTCGAGCGTCTCGTCGACGCAGCCGCGTTCCGGATTCGGTTGCACGCTGAAGTACCGGGCGTACGTTTTCTCGCGGCCGTGCTCGGTGATCACGAGGTTGCGCAGGCGTTGTGCTCGCGCGCCGTACGCGACGTCGAGCGCCGAGTGGCTGCCGATCGATGCGAGCGTCAGATCGTCCAGCCGGTAGCCGGCCAGAACGGTCGCGACGTCTATGACGCCGCCAAGTCCGCAGCTTGCCGCGAGCTTGCGTACTGAACGAGCAGAATGGTTTTCAGCCGGACTGCGGCCGTCTTCGTGTTATCCGTCCCGACGCGTTCGAGCAAGAGGTACGAATCGAGTAGCGTCGCGGGCAGCGTCGTGTCGTGCGGGTACTGCTTCTGCCAGTCCTCGACGGCCGAATCGACTTGCAGGGCGTCGGGCTCCATCCGGTAGCCCCAATCCTTGTCGAGATATTTGTTGATGCGAACTAGCTCGTTGTGAACGCCGATCGGCGAATATTTGAGGTTCCCAAAGTATTCGTCCGCGGGCGCGGTGCGCGTCATCCGCAGGTCGTGCGGAATCGCCGAGACGCGGCCGATCTCGCGCAGTTCGGGCGTATGGTCGCGGCGGTACTTGATCGCGCGCGCAGCAGCACGATCGGCGTCGGTGTAGCCTTGCTCGACGAGAGCACTCGCCGCAATCGCGAACATCTCGCCGTACTCAGGATCCGGTACGCGCGTCAACGGCGACGCCGGGTCGGCTTCGTGCTGCAACAGGGCACTACGATACGACGCGTCGTGCGTAAGGTTGTACGCGCGCACGTCGGCGACGATCAGGTGGACCATCGCGTCGCCGTCGTGGTGAAAGGCTTCCGCGTCTTCCAACGCGTCGTCCTCGGCGGCTCGTGCGAGCATGTGGGGATCGTCCTCGATCGGCTCAATTCGCGTGAGGAGCGTTTGGGCCTCGGGAGCGTGCGTCGTATCGCCATTTTTGGCCTCGTACGCGGCCGCTTCGAGCACGTACCAGAGCGAGGCATCGTTGCTGGTCAGCGGATCGTAGTGCAGCTCGGTTGCGACGTCGACCGCAAGCGCCGCGACGTCGCCGTACGCCGCATCCGTCGGACGAAACAGCGAGTATGCGCGGCCCGCATCGAAGACGGTCGACTCGTAGTACAGCTCGCTCTCGAACGGCCACCCCTTGGACGACCCTTCGTCGTATGCTTTGCGCATCGTCTGATAGAGGGCGAGCGGATCGGTCTCGATCGCCGCCCTAACCGGCACCGCCGCGACGGCAATCGTTGCGGCGAGCAGCGCCGCGAACGCCGCCTTGGGTATCCTAACATCGGGGCGGCGAAGCCCCCCGATCCCCCCCAGTAGATCAATACTGCGCCGAATCATCTAGTACCGCGTGGAGGTTGTTGGAGAGAAGGGCATTCTTGATTTCGCGGGCGATGCGCCGGCCCGTCGACATCGGTTCGCTGTAGTTGAGGTACGAATACGGCGAACCGTCGATGAAAGGGTTCGTGCCCGCGACGATGCGAGCCG
>Ga0302326_10034559_pt1 | contig 10013 bp, 10 predicted proteins | sample Palsa_T0_3_FD_202264 | JGI IMG/M metagenome (GOLD analysis project Ga0302326, IMG submission 202264) | Peat permafrost microbial communities from Stordalen Mire near Abisko, Sweden - Palsa_T0_3 | ecosystem: Environmental > Terrestrial > Soil > Palsa > Peat permafrost | place: Sweden: Abisko...
TTGCGCAAGCCCTGCGTATCGTTAAAGCCGGTGGTCGCGGACAAGTCGATGTTCATGCGAGTTTATCCCGGGGGCCTGAGGAGCCACGTAGCGCCAACATGTCAATTTGCGACATGTCGGTCGAGCCCGTGACGGTGAGCCCCAAGTACTGGGTGCCGCCGTTGTTCACGGAGGACACGTTGAAGTGGTACCCAGAGGTCACGCTCATCAGCGGGTTCAGAGTCGCCGGAGTCGTCGCGTTCGCGGTCTCCGTGTCGATGTAGAGCGCAACGCCCGAAGGCGTGAGGCCCGTCCACACCCCGGCGACCGCCGCGTTCAGGGACTGTTTGTCGTGCGTGGGCGCCCCGCCGTCCCAGAGTTTGGTTTTCAAAAGCCAGGCCGCAAGCGCTGCAGCGGAGTCCATCATCCGGTAGAGCGAGTTCCCGGCCCAAGCGTACATCGTCGCGACGCCGCCGACCGAAATAGACACCATCGACTGATAGGGACCCGACGTCAACCCCGAGTACACCCACCAGCGGCCGCGAAAGTAGAGCGCGAAAATGCCGCGCGTCGCCCCGTAGCCCGTGACGGTGTCGGTGAAGGAGAAAAGCATCGCGGCGCACAGCTCCCCTTGCACCAGCACCTGCCCGCCCCAGGCAAGAGGCATGGAGAAGCCCGGGTTCACGGCGACAATGTTCTGAATGAGCCCCGAGACCTTGTCGGAAATTTTCTCAGGCGTCGCACCCGCGAGCAGATAGAACCCGGAGGCGTGATAGAAAACGATTGCGCGGTAGTAGGCGAAAATCGAGGTCGGAGTCGAGGTGCCGACGCTCGCAGTGACGTTGATGCGCGAGAAGAAGGTCACGCCGGCCGACACCGTGACGTTCGACAAGGCATCGATCGAGGTGTCGCCGAAAATATACAGGTAATTGTTCGCCGCGTAGAGTGCCGTGATGTTGTTGTGCAGGTAGGAATCGGGGATGAAAAATGAGCCCCCGACGCCGCCAAAGGAGTAGTAGGAATTGATGTCGGTGAAGTACACCGTGCGCGAGAGCCCAATCCACACCCGCCCCGAATAGACCGCAATCGAAGTGCCGCCGATCACCCCCGAGGAGGCGGCTATCCAGGTGTCAACCACGCTTGAGCCGGTCTGGTCCTGAACTGCGGTGTCGGTGCCGTAGCCCGTGCCCCGGGTGAGCACCGCCATCGAAATCGCTTGAATGTGGTCGGTGAAAGTCGCGCCGGTGCCCGCGCCTGTGGTGGTGATGGTCGAGCCGGTCGGCCCGGTGGCGACGAAGGTGCTTGTGGTCGGACCCGGGTAGGAGCCCCCGGCAGCCAACGTGATACCGGTTACCGGGCCGGTCGCGCCGCCCCCGGAGATCGAGGCGACGATGATCTGTGCCGGGGTCACCGGCGAGCCGTCGCTCAAAAAGATCGAGTCCCCGACCGCGTAGCCTGACCCGGCGTTCACCAGGGTGACATTGACCACCTGGTAGCTCGCCTGGAAGGTCGCCCCGGTGCCCAAGGGCGCGAGCGTGACGATGCGAAGGCTCGTGCCCCCCGCCACTTGCGCGGCGCTGCCCTCCAGAGTCACGTTCGCGATGGCCTTGTTTTGGGGGGTGAGCGTGTTCGGGGCCGTTAAATTCCAGTCCCAATAGCCCGTCGGGTCGATGATTAGAAGCCCTTGGTTCGAGTATTGCGCGGCCGCCGTGAGCCCGGAGGTAAGCCCCGAGATGATTTTCGTCACCGCGAAGCTCGAGAGGTTCACCACGTAACCATTACCCGAAAACGCCCACACCGAGAACTCGTAATCGGTCCCGAGCACGTTGAAGTTCTGCACATAGGAGGGGGCGCCGGTCTCCGCCGAAACGGTGGCGAGGGCGGCTGACGGGGCCTTGACCGGCACGCACTTGCCCGGGGCGATCGGAATCGCGTTCTCGCACCAGTAAAACTCATTGTCGTTGATGGCCTCGCGCGCGGCCAAGTTGTTCATGCCCTCAAACTCACGCAGGATCCACTCCGGGTTCGCCCCGCCGACGTTCGCGGTTTTAGGTGGCATAGATCGAGCCTATGCGGCGGGTGTAGGAGGCGCAGACCTCGAGCAGGCGCGTCGCATACTGGCGGCGAAACCCTTCAGCCTCGCCGAAGTTCTGGGCGTTGTTTTTGGCAAGGTAGGCGGCAAAGAACTTGATCGGATCCTGATTGCGAAGCGGAATGGCGTCCTGGGTGGTCGTATCCCCGGTGACGAAGGGCGTCGGCAAAATCACCGAGTCGAGCTCGAGCCCGTATGTTTGGTCCGGGGTGACGCCGATGAAAAGGCTCTGTTCGCCATAGAACGCCATCGCGTCGGGCCGTCGCTGGTAGGTCGCCGCCGTGTAGAGCCGGTAGCGCGCCGAGAAGAGGCTAAAAGGGTACCAGTCCAAGGAGTAACGCTGCGTGCCCCAAAGCACGTGCACGCCCAAGATGTCGAAGGTCGAGATGTTGATCACGCCGACCTGCACGCTCGCGCCCGCCCCGGTCGAATCCGTGACCGTGGCGGTGGGGGCACTCGTGTAGCCGCTGCCGTAACTCGTGAAGACAATCGTGTTGAGCGCACCACCGCTTTGAGTCACGACAGCGGCGGCACCAGTGCCCCCGCCCCCAGAAAAGGCTACCGTGGGAGCGGAATAACCGGACCCCGGGGTAAGAATGCTTGCGCCCGCCACCGCGCCAAATTGGTACTGCTCCACGCCTTGGGAGAGATAGGACTGCTGAAGCGTGCGAAGGCAGCCCGAGTCCATGACGAGTTGCTTGCGCGCCTCGTTGATGTAGCCATCGATCTGCGCGATGGACCAGCGGTTATTGTTCGGGTCGTGGAGGGCGTCGAGCACCTGATATTCATAGGTGCCGGGTGTCGTTGAGGGGCCAAGGGTGGTCACGGCTCACGCGCGAGCGCTTCACGCCGCGACGGGTTTCTCAAGCGCGCGCGCGAGCGAGGACTCCGACACCATCACCGCTTTGTCAAACACGAACCGACCGAGCCGCTGGGCGCCTTGCGGGTTCTCGGCCCAGTTCTTGGTTTTGGGGTCATAGATCGTCGCCCAGCCCAACCTCACGAGAGTGTCGGTCTTGTCAACCAAATTAAACCCTAACATGTGGATTGCGGCTTCGACGGGAACCAAAACCCGTTCGCCCGGCGGAAAGACGAAAGCCTCCCCGTTGTAGCCATCCTCGTGCACATCCTCGTTCGTGTTGGTCACGAACACTTGATCCATACCCATAGCTCAACCTTTCTGGGTGTGTAAAAAAATCAGAAGCTGATGAACTTCACCACATCGGACGCGCCGCCGAACACCGGGGTTTGCACCGCCACCGTGCCCACCGTGCCCGCCGCCAACTGCGTGCCCAGCGCGATCGTGGCGGCTGCCTGGATGTTGACGCCCCCGAAGTTGTTGCCCGAGAGCGTGGTGACGCCGGTCGTCGCCGCTACGACTAAGGGCGGGAAAATCGGGTTCGAGATCCTCTGCGTGAAGGAGACCGACGTGTTCGCGGCCGGGGTGGCGACCGTGACGCCGCCTTGCCACACCGCGTAAGCGCCGGTGTAGGTGACGCCGGGCGTGGTGTTGGTGATCGAGGTCACCGTCCAGTTCATGATCGCAGTCGCCGTGGGCGCGGGGTTTGAGGTGCCGCCGTAGGTAAAAGTCGGCACGGCGGTCAACGCAGTGCCGTAGTAGGCCGGCCACATGGCAAGGACCGACCCAGAACCGGTGCCCGCGCCCAAGCCGGCGGTGCCGGTGGCGCCGAAGAGCCACCCCAACACCGCGCCGCCGCCGGTGACATCGCCCGGTTGCGGGACCGCGACAATGCCGGGCAGGCCCATCAGGCCCGCGCCCTGGTCAATGACGGTGATCGCGTTGATGATGCCGCCCGAGATCGTGCACACCGCGGTCGGCAAGATATAGGGCTGCTGGCCTTGGTTCGCCGGGGGCGAGAACACGAGGATCGGGGGTTTGGTCCAAAGCGTGCCGCCGGAAGCGGTGATTCCGCCAGCGGCCGATCCTTGCCCGAAGCCGCCCAAGGACTGGCCGGCGCCGCTGTTCGCGCTCGCGAAGTTGCCGTTGAACACCGTGCCGGAGAAACTGATGGTCGAGTTGATAGCCCCGCCGACAATCGCGTTCCAAAGCCCGCCGCCCGCCGACGGGGTGATGGTGAAAATCGCGTTGCCGGTCGCGACGATGCCGGACTGAATGGTGATCGCGGCGCCCAAGGCGGTCGCCGGCTGAGTCGAGTCGCCCGGGCCTTGCGCGTAGCCGTAGAAGCCGTTCGTGCCGCCGGAGCCCGCGTTCGTGATGACCGCTCCCACGGGGCAGCCGGTTGAGTTGACCACGCGGTAGTTCGTGCCGTCGGATGAAATCGTCGTCTGCGCGTAGATCGAGACCTGCACGCACTGCCAATTGTTGGTGCCCTGATCGTATTGCTGAAGGTTCGTGTACTGACCCAACTGCAGGAGGAACTGACCGCTGAGCGGGTTATTCGTGCCGATCTGCGGCAAGAGTACCCCACCAAAAGCGCCCACTACCCCTTGGCCTGCGGGCACCATCCAGTAAGAGCCCGCCGGCATCCCGACGTTCATCATCGGGGGGACGTTTGCGCCGCCGGAGATTTTATTGAAACCCATCTGACTTTACTCCTGAACGTGCTCTTTAAATTGCCACGAACGTGAACCCCGTGACCACGGTGCACACCTTCGGTTTCGCGAGCACCAACTCCAACAAGGATAGCACCGCGCCGATGAAGCCGATTTGGTTGTTCGAGAGCGTCGACTCAAAGCCGGTGAAGGCAAAGGCCGCGCGCTCGTGGATGTAGAACGCGAGATACCCCGTGTTCAACAAATAGAGCGTGCCCTCAGGCACGTACGGGTCCATATAGATCGGCACCCCGGAGACCATGCAGGCGCGGAACGCCGAGCGCGCGCCCCAGGGCTCATCATCGAACCCCTTCTCAGGGGTCACCACATAGGATTCGTTCGGGATGTAGTCGTTTTGCAGCGTTTGCCAGGTCGCCGGTCCCATGATGCCGAAGGTGGGCAGCTCGCCGCCGTACTTGAAGGTGCCGGTGATGTACTGCGCCACGAGCGCACGCGTCGGGTTCGTCGAGCCCGCCGCATAGCGCTTAGCCTTCAACCACGGGTTGGTGGTGCGCGACTGGTTGCCGTAAAGAGTCGAGTTCGTACCATCATCGACCGCCGCCGGGAGCCCGATCACCTGCGTCTGGTTCGACACGTTGTTAAGGAGCGCGGTTGCGACCCCATCGCAGTAGACGTTGCCCGCATCGTTCATGCGCGCGGCCAGGAGCGGAATGATTTCGTGCGCGTCCTGAATCAAGCCCTCGAACCCAAGGTACGGGATCGGGATCACCGCGCCTTTTAAATTGAATTCGAGGTTCGTCACCGCCGCCTGTACCGCCGGCTGGTTGAACGAGCCGTCGTAGCCGACCCACTGCAAGTTCACGAACTGCGACCCTTGCGCCGGGATCGTCACCGAGGAGACGCCGCCCGAGGCGGGCTGAGAGTTCGCAATGAGCGCGGCGGTTAAGGGGCTCGTGTTGTACAACTGTACAACTAACTTTTTCACGAATCCGCGGCGCACTACATACTGTAGCTCACCTCCCAAAGATCCAACGCCGCCGGCGGGGACAATTCCTGTGCCTAAAATCGGCATGAGCGCAAACTCCTACTGTGGTCCCGTAAAAGCGCCGCTCAAACGCTCACGAGACGTTGAAAATTCTAATTCGCCCGCGCGGGGCCGACTCCTGCAACTTTGCCTGACATGATCTCACCCATCGCATTGTACGCCTCATCCATCGCGATCTTGTTGAGCTTCGCGGGGCTGCCGATACCGCCCGCCCACACTTCCTTCTCCGGCATCTGAAAGGTGGGCCTCTGATACGAAGCGGGTGTCGGGAGCGCGCTCTGCCGGCTCGCGGCGAACACTTGCGCCGCCCCTCGGTAGGTCGGGATCGGATCCTCGGCGCGTACCATCAGCTTCTCGACCTCCAAGAGGTCATCATCGGTTAAGTTGAAGTCGCGCTTGACCGCGAGTTTCTGCTTCTCCAACCGGTCACGTACATCGCGCTCCAGAATTTTCTGCTCGAGCGCCAAGCGCGCCTCGCGCTCGGTCTTGATCTCCTCGCGCACCGAGTCCTTCGCATCGATCTCGGGGATGGAGAGGTTCGGCTGCACTTTCTTGATGAGCCGCTGCAGCGATTCGCGCGTCTCGGGGTTCGAGGTGAGCGAGCGCAGGAGCGTGTGGGAAGACTCGGTCGCTTTCGCGTGCGCGAGTAGCTGCTCAATCGGCAGATCTTCCAAGGTCGGCATCAGCTACGTCCGCCATTGGGCTTGGAGATCTTCAACGGGTTGTGCTGCGCGACGCGAGCGGGCTTGTCGAGGCCGCCGTGTTCCGCGTACCGGGGCTGGTTGATGATCTGGCCGTTATCCTTCTGCGGATCCGTCGGGCGGCGAAGTCCGGCGCTTGAGGGTTCTAGGAATCGCTCCGGCATACAGTGTCCTTTAAGCGGCTTGCGCCGGTTGTGGTTTTGCCGCCTGCATCTGTTTCATAATAGCTTGTTGAACCTGGGTTCCGCCGCCCGCTTGTGGGAGTTGCTTGACCATTTGCATGACTTCGGCTGGCACAAGGTCCGAAGTATCACGCTTCGCGACCAAACTGCCAAGAGATTTCAGCGCGGCCAGGATTTTCGCGCCCTCGGGGGATTCGCTACCGAACTTCGGCAGCGCCTCCTCGAGCATGTTCATTGCGATATGGACGTTGGTCTGGGCGGCGGCTTTCAGGCCGCGCTTATCTTGCGGCTTTGACATGGGACCTGCGGCCGGAGACTGTGCCGGAGGAGCGCCACCCGCGCCCTCAGGGCCGGCCGGTGGGGTCGCGCCAACGCCGGTGGGCGCGGCGCCACTTCCAGCGCCAGCCATCATTTTCTGCATCACTTCGGGCGGCACGGCCATCAGACCCGCCTCGGAGTCGGGCGAGAGGAGGGCGCGCGGCCATAGCGACGCATATCAAACACGTCGCGGGGTGCGGCCCCGGCGGTACGCGCCGCCCGCGCCGCGGCGACCCGCGGGGACTACTTGAGGTTCGTTTTTCATGGCGGTCAAACGGGAGGAGGCTCAAACTCCCGTTATTTCCTTACCGCTTGTGACGACGATGCCGACGAGCCATGGTGCATTCTCCTATTTCAGAAGGGCCACTAATCGAGGGAGCAGCCAACCCTTTTCTCAACCGTTCCGGGCGCCCGCACCGCGCGAGGACTTCGCGCGCGAGTGCGCCGGTCGATGCATGCGGATACCGAATCGGCCCGACGGCGGCGCGTTGAAGTTGCGCTTGTACGCGTGGCCGGGCTGATGGCCGCCGGATGCTTTGCTCGCGCGGTCAATCTTCACTTTTTCTTGCCTCCTGCCTTCGGCGCAATGCCTGCCTGAAGTTCCAACTGCTTCGCTTTCAATTCCTGTTCCTCGATGACTTTAAGCTTTTCTTTCAAAACCTGCAAATTGGAGGGGTGGAACATCTCAAGATAGGTCTCCCGATCGATCGCGTGCGCTTCGAGCAAGGTCACCGCGTCATGCTTTTCGTCCTCGATAAAGATCGGCGAGGCGGAGTGCCCGTCGACCTGTACCTCGTAATCGCGCGTGAACTGCTCGGCAATGAAGGTGCGCGGCGTCTTCTCTGCGGGGACCGAGTATTGAAAGCGCTGGTCGGAATGATCCTGCACCTGGCGCAGAATATTGCCCGCCGCGTCCTCTAAGGATTCCTCGATCGCGAGCGCTCGCTCACGCGGGCGGGCGGAGCCCAACCTCGCCATCAAGTCCGCCTGACCCTTCGAGCGCACGCCGGGTTCACCCTTGCCTTGCAGCACGTGGCCCAAACCCGCCTGATCGTCGAACATGGCATCGATTTGCGAAATTTCCGCAAACACATCGGAGGGCATCTGCGGTTCGTGCACTTGAATTTTGGCGCTCGGGGTGGGCATCGAGAGCCGACCGCGGGCGCTTCCGAACGCCAAGAACTTCTCCTCCGCGATCCCGACGCCGCCGGTCATCGACATGGGCGGATCGAACTGCTTGGACAAAAGATGCTTGATCTGAAACACCCGCTCGCTGCGCCAGTCCTGAAGAAAGGTGAGTTTGGCGACGAAGGCGTTACCCCAAAAATAGTCGTACGCGTTAAATTCCGGGCGTATCGGCACGAACGGCGCGATGCCCTGCACGTGCCCCATGGTGTGGCTCGGCCGGTCGTAGACGATTACATCGGGAGCGGCGCGCGTCACCACTTGATAGTCTCGCTCCTCATCGTCCCATACATAGAGGTCACAAAAATCGATCAAATCCGCTTCGACCTTCGGCGCGTAGTCGTAGGAGGGGCCCCGCCCCATGCCGGTTTGAAAACTGCTCATCTGCCCGGGGATCGCGAGCGAACCCGGCACCCCGCCAACGGGTGAACCGATCAGAAGCCGCGACAGGCCCGAAGATAACGGCGGGAGCGTATCCTGATCGGATCGGCCGACGCGCGCCATGATCGAGTCGCGCCGGGGGTTGCCTTCCAAGTGCGAGTGCAGTTGCGTACGAGTCATCGTGTAGTGATGGGTGAAGGCTTCCTGGTCGGCCAACTCCATGATGTCCTCGCGCAACACGCCGAATTGGTGCGGCTCGACCAAGTAGCTTCGTACGCGCTTCTCGTTCCACAGAATTTTCATGAGCATCATGCCGTACACCAAGGACCAGCGAAGCCCGATGCCGAAAACGATGTGAGTTTTGCTCGCGCGCCACTGCTCGGTCACCTCGGTCGCGAGCGGCACCGCCTTGTAGACCTCATCGTTTGATGCCTCGGTGCCCAAGTGGAGCGAGAATTTCAAGGTGTCGGGCGAGTAGATGAAACTCGACAGGGTCTCGACCGTGGAGGCGATTTTGTTGTAGGGCGCGCCGTTCGCGTCCATGGAGCCAAACAGATAATAGTTACGCAGCGTCTGATAGACCTGGAAGCGATCGTTGCGCGAGGCGGTGCATTGGCGCACCAGCTCCTCATACAGGAGCTTGCGCTCGAGCATGTCCTTGGGGATTTTCACACCGTGAGCGCTTGGGCGCGCGCTTTGGGCGTATCAGGGTCCCCCGATACTTCCGCGGCTTTCGGCAGGCGCCGGCGCGTGATCCCCGCCTCGGTCGCGGCCTCGCGCATCGCGTTGTTTCGATCCAAGCGCAACACTCCAGAGCCGTCGCGTTTCGCAACCACCAAGGGCTTTTGCGCAAGTCCGGAGAGCTCGGTGAAGGAGCGGCCCATCTTTTTTTGCACCTCGTTCCCCCATAACACCTCCATTCCCAACGCCTTGTCGGCGTGACCGGCGAAGGACATATCCCCCTCCCGAGCGCCCGACTTCCAGTTGTTGATGCCGTACATCTCGGCGCTCTTTCGAAGCCCCGCATCAGTGCGGCGGGTCAAGGCGGAGCCGATTTTGGGCGCGGTGCGAAATTCTTGGGATACGGCGCGCGAGTCGCAGCCGTAGGCGGGGCAAATCGCGTGCGAACCCTCAAACGGGCCGTGTTCGAGACACGCAAATTCTCGAATCATAGTTTCAACCTCGGGCCGAGCGCGGTGAGATCAATTCTCATATCGAGACGCTTCGCCGGGGCTTCCTGCCGCGCCGCGGCACCCAATGGTAGGGGGTGCGAATGGCGGGAGATGATTTTCCACTCATCGCCCACGCGCGCCTTGATGATCCTGCCCTCATCGAAGCCCCAAAAAAAACGCGAGAAGTCCCATTGACGCGCCGCAGGCAGCGGCACGGCTTTTTTGGGCGGCGGGCGATCCCGCAGCCGATGTGAAACCCGCGTCATGGTGGGAAACCACAGAAGCACCTCGTTCGCGCGACAGTCAATATAGCGCGTAACATCGCGCAGGCGCAAAACGGCGTTGTGCGGGTTCTCGGGCGGCAGCTCAGCGCGTAGGTGCGCCTCGCCCTCGCGAATCAGCGAAAGGCGATGGCAAATCTGC
>Ga0302326_10034560_pt1 | contig 10013 bp, 8 predicted proteins | sample Palsa_T0_3_FD_202264 | JGI IMG/M metagenome (GOLD analysis project Ga0302326, IMG submission 202264) | Peat permafrost microbial communities from Stordalen Mire near Abisko, Sweden - Palsa_T0_3 | ecosystem: Environmental > Terrestrial > Soil > Palsa > Peat permafrost | place: Sweden: Abisko...
TCCTGGGCGCCTGAGCCCCCAAGGCGGGGTGTCGCTATCGGGATAATCTGCGCCTTCCGGGCCAGATCCGGGCCGCCGGCATTCTCAACCAGCGGTTCACTGCTGTTCGCGGCCCGACCATGGAACGAATTGCTCCGATGGGCCGTTTTTACAGATCTTGTTTACCGGGTCTTTACCCAGGATTTGAACCGCTCCTTGAGGCGTGGCGTCCCAGATTGATGGGAGTCTCGAGTTGTGCAACTGCACAATAATCGGGTGCACCGCACAACGATCAGGCGGCGAAGTCACAATATTTAGTCTTCACGTCACTTGGGCGTGAATTATATTAAGGACATGCGGGTGCCGGAGTCTCGACACGAATTCGGACGGCTAAAGCCGTCGCGCCGAGGATAAAAATGAAACGTGGAATTGCCGTTCTGCTTTCGCTTTGTGCCGTTGTCGCGGTCGCATATTTCACCGCGAGCAAGTGGGCGATCAGGCACGAGATGCTGACGTTCAATGACCCGGTGCGGGGCAACCGTCTGGTCGCTGTCGATCTGGCCGTGCGGCGCGACAAGGAATTGCAGGCGAATGCCGGCATGATCAAGCTGCCGGTGGCGATCCTCAATCACGGCAACACCGTCAAATTCACCGAGTACTCTTTTCTGGCAAACCTGTTTGCCGCCCGCGGCTATATGGTGGTCAGTATTCAGCATGATCTGCCGACCGACGCACCGATGGTGACGAAGATCGGCGAACTCTATGTCGGCCGCCAGCCGCAATACGAGCGCGACATTGCCAACATCCGCTTTGCTATCGATGAAATGAAGCAGGTCCAGCCGAACGCGGACTATGACCATTTGACCATGGTGGGACACTCCATGGGCGCTGACGTCTCGCTCTACTTCGCCAAGATGTACCCCGATCAAATCAAGAAGGTCGTCACGCTCGACAATCTGCGCGTGCCCTTCATGACCGACGGTCGGTTCAAGATCCTTTCGTTCCGCTCAAGCGACCCCGTCTTCAAGCCCGATCCCGGCGTCATTCCGGACGCGGAGATCTGCGAGAAGGCCGGCATCACCGTCGTCCGCACCGGTTTCCAGCACAACGACATGCGCGACACCGGACCGGACGAGGCCAAGGCATCGATCCAGGACATGGTCGACAAATTCCTCGATGACGAAAGCCCGCTCAGGCCGGTCGACACCAAGGTGCCGCCATCGATGACGGATGCCGGGCCGGTTACGCCCTACGCGCCGGTTGCCCAGAACTGACGCCGTCCGGCGAAAAGCCGCTCCGGGATCAAGCCGGGCCAGACGCAACGCATTGACCCCTTGGGGATCGCGGCCCACATAAGGCTTGCAGCCATTTGCGAGCCTTTATGTCCGCCGAACCGACCAAACCGAAATCAGCTGGCGAACTATCCGCGCGCCGTGAGGCCGAGGCCGGCAAAGCCGGTGCGTTGCCGGAGGCGAGGCCGTCCGCCTCGGAAGACATCGCCGCCTTCGTTGCCAAGGCCCGCGCGATGTCCCCGCATGCCGCGGGCGCCAGGGGCCGGCTGGTGTTTGCGCTCGACGCCACCATGAGCCGGCAGCCGACATGGGACATGGCCTGCGCGCTGCAGGCCGATATGTTTCGCGAGGCGGCCGCGATCGGCAGTCTCGATATCCGCCTGGTCTATTATCGCGGTCTCAATGAGTGCCGTGCCACCGGCTGGATTTCCGACAGCGCGCAACTGGCGAAGCTGATGGGCAAGATCGATTGCCGCGGCGGCAACACCCAGATCGGCAAGGTGCTGTCGGAGGCGCGGCGCGAGGCGGTCGCCTCCGCGGTGCGCGCGGTGGTGTTCGTCGGCGACGCCATGGAGGAACGTGTCGACGAGCTCTGCGCCAAGGCGGGCGAACTCGGCCTGCTCAAGGTGCCGGTGTTCATGTTCCAGGAAGGCCATGACGGCGCAGCCGAGCAGGCGTTCCGGGAAATCGCGCGCCTGACCGGCGGCGCATGGTGCCGGTTCGACCCTGGCGCCGCCGCGCAATTGCGCGAGCTGTTGCGCGCCGCCGCGGCCTATGCTGCCGGTGGCCGCGCAGCGTTGCAGCAATTGTCGAAAACCGGCAGCGGCGCCGCCAAACTGCTCGGCCAGATGAAGTGACCCGCAGGCGGGGGGAGTGGCTGGCGGCCGGACGTCGCCGGGATCACGCCGTCGTGGCGGCTTTGGCGACGCCGGTCAGCGCGGCGGTCATATTACCGACCATGGGCTGCGTCTCCGGGCCGGTTCCGTATCGCTGCGCCAGCCAGGCAGGATCGTTGTAGGAAAGCCATGTCTTGCCGGTGGCATCCTGCCAAACCAGCGCTTTCAGCGGCAGGTCCAGCCCGATGGTCTGGACTGAATTCATCAGCGGCGTGCCTGCCTTGGCGTTGCCAAAAATCAGGACCTCGGTCGGCCGCAGCGACAGCCCTGCCGCAGCCGCCCCCGCGGCATGATCGATGCGGGCGAACACCGTCATGCCCTTTGCCTGCACCGCGGCTTCGAGCCTGTTCATCGTCTCTTTCGGTCCGAAACTGCTCTGGATCGTCGTCAAGCCTTGTGTCGTCATGTCGCGCTCCTTCGCCAACCGGTTGCGGTCGGATGGAAGCGTAATGAATTCACAAGACGCTCTCCAAGCAGATTTTGCTCCAAGCAGATTTTGCTCCAAGCAGATTTTGCCCCAAGCAGATTTTGCACCAGGGAGATTTTGGCTTCATCGGCCCCGGGGCAGCAGGGATCGGCATGATTTTTACCGCTGACCCCGTTATATTGAATTCATGGCCACTTTGATCGCCGGCGTTGTCGCCGTTATCCTGCTCTATTCACTGCTGCAGATGTTTCGCGCAGCCAATCCGGTTGTGCTGGCGCGCGCGATCAAGATCGGCGGCGGCGTGGTGGCGCTCGCGGTCGCGGCGTTTACCGGCATCAAGGGTGAACTCGCCGTCGCCATTCCGATCGGCATTTTCGGCGCGGGGCTGCTGGGCTGGTCGCCGTTCGGGACGTCGGGTTTCGGCAACATTGCCGGGATGTTCGGGGGCTCAAGCGGACAGCGCTCGTCGGGACAGCGGTCGCGGGTTCGCTCGCAATTTCTCGACATGAGCCTCGATCACGACAGCGGCGAGCTCTCAGGCCAGATCGTGGCCGGGCAGAATGCCGGTCACTCCCTCGGCGAATTCGATCTGCCGCAGTTGATGGCGATGATCCCGGGCCTGGACGCCGAAAGCGTGCCGCTACTCGAAAGCTATCTGGACCGCCGGTTTCCCGCCTGGCGTCAGGACGCGCAGGGCAACGCGGCAGGGGGGCAGAGCCGCCCGGCGGCGAGCGGCAAAATGACGAACGAGGAGGCCTATCAGATCCTTGGCCTGCAGCCGGGCGCGGGGCGCGACGAGATCGGCCGGGCGCACCGCGCGCTCATGAAGAAACTGCATCCCGACCAGGGGGGGTCGACGTACCTCGCTGCCCGTGTAAACGAGGCCAAGGATACTTTGCTTCGTACGCATCACACTTGAACTCCGGCAACGCTATCAAACGCTAGGATTCCGCGAGTTGCTTCTGCTTCATTCTCCGGTTGACGCCCGTTGCCGCCCGCCGTTGTCCGGCATGGTCGATCTTTAATGGGATCGTTTGTAGCGGCTAAATCTTGACGAGAGGTTTGCAAGGCGCGGATTGCGCGGGGGCCGTGACATGACGGCAACAGGGGCGGTCATGCCCGTCCGTTCGGCGCGAAGCGATGTGAGGCTGTCAACGGGTCCGCGCGTCGCGCGGGCCCGTTGGCGGTTTGCGACTGAAAACGATGTCGATCAGTTGCGAACGGTGATGCAGGAAATGTCGCTGTGCTTCAACGTCCGGCACACCGCTTCGGCCTGATCGCGATCGAGCCCGGCGAAACGGGCCCGGAACAGCTTGCGTTCGCCCTTGGCGACGACCGGTTCGGTGAACGGGTCAGCCTTGTTGAGCAGGCCGTGGGCCTGACTGCGCGCGGCGTCGATACGCTGACGCGCTTCGCTTTCGCTTTCCAGCGCGCCGACCTGAATGATCCATCCCGTATGGGTGGCCTCGGATTTGATCGCGCCGTTTTGCTGAATGGTCTGGGGCTGGGAATGGGGAGCGGGGTCGGCGTAAGCCATCGCCTGGGAAGGGGAGGCGGACGGTACGCTCGATGCCGGCAATACGCCGAGGACGCCGTTTCCGGTGCCGTGGTTTGCCGGCTGCGGCGGCATGTCGGCCTTGCTGGAAATGTCGAGCTTGTTGGAATCAGGCTTGCCGGTCTCGGCCTTGGCCACGACCGCGCTCGATGTCTCCGGCACTTCCGGGCGCGCCGATATCGAATTGGTGACGGGCGTGGCAGGCTGGGCTGAACCCGCCGAGGCCAGCTTGACCTGTCCGGCCTTGATCTGAACGGTCTTCACCTTGACGGGCTTCATCGGTTCGGAGGAACCCGGGATCGCCGCGATCGACTGGGTTTGAATTACGCCGCTGGTCAGCGCCGCGGGCTCGGACCTGGCATCGGACTTGGCCTCGAACTTGATCTCGGATTTGGCCTGTGGCGGCGGCGTAGCTGTGCTGGCGGCCGACGCGACCGTTCGCAAGACCGGCGCGGCCGAATGCACCGGCGGCGGCGCGGCTGGCTCAACCGGCGCGGGCTGAACGGCGCCCTGAACCTGGACCATCGGTGCAGGCTGCGTCTCAGCTTCGGCTTCCGCAACATCGGCATTGGCATCGGCGGGATTGCGTTCGGTAATCGCGGCAACGGTCCGCCTGGTCGAGGCTTTTTCGAGATTTTCCGCGAGCAGGCTGCGCATGATGGCGTCGCGCGAACCACCGCTGCGGCCTCCCATCACCACGCCCACCAGATGGCGGTTGCTGCGGCGCATCGAGGTCACGAGATTGAAGCCGGAGGCGCGGGTATAGCCGGTCTTGATTCCGTCAACGCCCTCGACGGTGCCCAGCAGATGGTTGTGGTTGCTGATCGAATGGCCGTGATAGCTGAACTCGGTCGTCGAGAAGTAGCGGTAATAGCGCGGAAAGCGGTCCTGGATGGCGCGGCCGAGGGTCGATTGATCGCGCGCCGTCGTCACCTGATCGTCGTCGGGCAGACCGGACGCGTTGCGATACACCGTCCGGCTCATGCCGAGCGCGCGGGCCTTGCGGGTCATCAGCTTGGCGAAATCGTCTTCGTCGCCGGCGATGGCTTCCGCGATCACGACCGCCGCGTCGTTGGCGGAACGCGTCACCAGTCCCTTGATGGCGTCTTCGACGCGGATGGTCTGGCCGGGGCGCAACCCGAGTTTGGTCGGCGCCTGCTCGGAGGCGTGTTCGGACACTTCCATTTCGGTGTCGAGCTTGATCTTGCCGGCGTCGAGGCGCTCGAACAGCAGGTAAAGCGTCATGATCTTGGTCAGCGAGGCGGGATGGCGGCTTCCGTCGGGATTGTTGGAGGACAGGGTGGCGCCGGAATTGCCGTCGACGATGATGGAGGAGAACGCCGGGCTGTAGCTCTCATGCTCTTCGCTGTGGTGGTGCGTATAATGCCGGTAGTAGTGCCGGTAGTGGCGCGCGTCGGCGGTATCGTTGGTGAACGCGACCGCTGTGGTGACCGTGACGAACCCGAATACGCATACCCGCAAACGCGAGGAAGCCAAGGTTGTGCGAAGCATGAACTTCCCCGTCCCAATTTCTGTCTTGATCACCGGTTCGTGAGGCCAAATTATGCCCGACGGCCGCTGATATTTCGCTGCTCAGGCACCGACTCGCGACGCGTAGCGCCGCCCGGTCGGCCGATCAGTCCGCTATTCTAGCTAAGACGCTGTACACAAACAGTTTTCGGATGGGTGTCCGGAACCGAACACGCCGAGAATCAGGTTAGGTGCCCGGGGTTTCCAAAAGATTAAGAAAGGCTTGCGTAGAACTGCGGGATTCGATGCTGATTATCATAAATTGGTGCGACGCACAAAAATGTTGACTTTATTGTGCATTGCAGTATTTTACGAGAGGTCAGGGAGCCGGGACCTCCCGGCAGATCGGCGCGACATCAGTCTGGGAAAGGATTCCATTAATGGTCAAAATTGAAGACATTCAGCAGTACGGAAAAGAGCATCTTGAGACCGTTGTTGCCTCCGCGACAACCCTTCAGACCGGCTTTCAGGCGATCGCCAGCGCCTATGGCGACTACACCAAGAAATCCTATGACGACACCAAATCATTCGTCGAGAAGCTGTCGGGCGTGAAGTCGCTGGAAAAGGCCGTCGAAGTGCAGACCGAATACGCGAAGTCCGCCTATGAAACCTTCGTGGCTGAGTCGCAGAAGATCGCCGGGCTTTACAGCGATCTGGCCAAGCAGACCTTCAAGCCGCTGGAAGGCATGGTCGCCAAGTTCACCCCTGCCACCCACTAACGGGAACTCGGTTTTCCGAAATTCAAAAGCCCGGCGGTCACCCGCCGGGCTTTTTCTTGTCAGCGGGACCTGACATCCGTATCGACGCCGGAAGATCCAGGGCATTTGTCCCGGCGCAATCCAGCGCGCCGGCTTCGCGGATCGCAGGGGATAAAAACTTCGCGAATTGGCCAGCGCGAGCCGTCGATATCTTTCAAAGGCCCGTAAACGCCCGGGGTTGGTCCGCTTTGTCAAACCCAACGGGATTGACTAACCTAGTGACATCGCCGGGCCGGGAATCGGGCCCGTCGCAAGCTGCATTTGACCAATATCTGCGCGCTTGCGGCGAACCGAAGCTAGACCCATATTCCTGCTATCGATCCAACTGATGGGTCAGGCCGGCCGGGAGCGGCGATCTGGAAGGGTGTCCGGAATTCTTCGATGCCTCCTCTCGGAGAGCATCATCCGGTCGCCGCCCAGCTTCCCGTGGGGATTTCGAACGCCTGTGCCATGCTGCAACTGACTTTCATATCTGATCCGTCCATGCCGCCCGCCGCCGCATCTGCTCCTCGAATGGGCAATGACGAGAGCCGCGCGGGCGGGACCGGCGGTCCTGCCACATCCGTCATCGCCAAGGTCAAACCGAAGACAAAACGGCCGAATCTCTATCGCGTGCTGATATTGAATGACGATTATACGCCGATGGAATTTGTCGTTCACGTTTTGGAGAAGTTCTTCCAGAAGGACGTCGAGGCCGCGACCAAGATCATGCTCCACGTCCACCATCATGGAATCGGGGAGTGCGGCGTGTTCACCTATGAAATCGCCGAGACCAAGGTAACGCAGGTGATGGATTTTGCGCGCAAGCACCAGCATCCGCTGCAATGTGTGATGGAAAAGAAGTGACGTCGCGCGCGCTCCGCCAAAACGGGAACGGGTTTTGCATTGGCAGGCAATGGATGACAGCATCGCGCAGGCCAAACTTCGGCGAGTCGCGGGAACCGGTCTTCCGCCATGATCGGATGTAACTATATATGACAAAGGTTGTTGTTGCCTGACCGGGCAACGACGATCATGATGGCGGGGGCCAACGAGGACGCGAATGCCGACTTTTTCCCAGAGCCTTGAACAATCCCTGCACCGAGCGCTGGCGATTGCAAACGAGCGTCACCACCAATATGCGACGCTTGAACACCTGCTGCTGTCGCTGATCGATGACAGCGATGCGGCCGCGGTCATGCGTGCCTGCAGCGTCGATCTCGACAAGCTGCGCACCAGTCTGGTCAACTATCTTGAGACCGAGTTCGAAAACCTGGTGACGGACGGCGCCGACGACGCCAAGCCGACCGCGGGCTTCCAGCGCGTGATCCAGCGCGCCGTGATCCATGTCCAGTCGTCCGGCCGGGAGGAGGTCACTGGTGCCAATGTGCTGATCGCGATCTTCGCGGAGCGCGAGAGCCACGCCGCCTATTTCCTGCAGGAACAGGACATGACCCGTTACGACGCGGTCAACTACATCAGCCATGGCATAGCCAAGCGGCCCGGAGTGTCGGAGGCGCGCCCGGTGCGCGGTGTTGACGAAGAGACCGAGACCAAAGGCAATGAGGATTCCAAGAAGAAGGGCGAGGCGCTCGATACCTACTGCGTGAATCTCAACAAGAAGGCGCGCGACGGCAAGATCGATCCGGTGATCGGACGCAATGCCGAAATCAACCGCGCCATTCAGGTGTTGTGCCGCCGGCAGAAGAACAACCCGCTGTTCGTCGGTGAAGCCGGCGTCGGCAAGACCGCTATCGCCGAAGGGCTCGCCAAGCGCATCGTCGACAGCGAAGTGCCGGAAGTGTTGGCGGCAGCCACGGTGTTCTCGCTGGATATGGGCACGCTGCTCGCAGGCACGCGCTATCGCGGCGATTTCGAGGAGCGGCTGAAGCAGGTGCTCAAGGAACTGGAGGCGCATCCGAACGCCATCCTGTTCATCGACGAAATCCACACCGTGATCGGGGCAGGGGCGACCTCCGGCGGAGCGATGGATGCGTCCAATCTGCTGAAGCCGGCGCTGGCATCGGGCACGATCCGCTGCATGGGCTCGACAACCTACAAGGAATATCGCCAGCATTTCGAGAAGGATCGCGCGCTGGTGCGCCGGTTCCAGAAGATCGATGTCAACGAGCCGACGGTGGAGGACGCGATTGCGATCCTCAAGGGTCTGAAGCCGTATTTCGAGGATTACCACCGGCTGAAATACACCAACGAGGCCATTGAGGCCGCGGTACAGCTGTCCTCGCGCTACATCCACGACCGCAAACTGCCGGACAAGGCGATCGATGTCATCGACGAGTCCGGTGCGGCGCAGATGCTGGTGGCGGAGAACAAGCGCAAGAAGACCATCGGCATCAAGGAAATCGAGACCACCATCGCGACCATGGCGCGGATTCCGCCCAAAAGCGTGTCGAAGGATGATGCCGAGGTTTTGAAACATCTCGAACAGACGCTCAAGCGGGTGGTGTTCGGCCAGGACAAGGCGATCGACGCGCTCGCGGCCTCGATCAAGCTGGCGCGCGCAGGCTTGCGCGAACCGGAGAAGCCGATCGGCTCGTATCTGTTCTCGGGCCCGACCGGTGTCGGCAAGACCGAGGTGGCCAAGCAGCTCGCCGCGTCGCTTGGCGTCGAACTGATCCGTTTCGACATGTCGGAATATATGGAGCGTCACACCGTGTCGCGCCTGATCGGCGCGCCTCCGGGCTATGTCGGCTTCGACCAGGGCGGCCTGCTCACCGATGGCGTCGATCAACATCCGCACTGCGTGGTGTTGCTCGACGAAATCGAGAAGGCGCATCCGGACCTGTACAATGTGCTGCTGCAGATCATGGATCACGGCAGGCTGACCGACCATAACGGCAAGCAGGTCAACTTCCGCAATGTGATCCTGATCATGACCACCAATGCGGGCGCGGCCGATCTGGCGCGCCAGGCGTTCGGCTTCACGCGCAACAAGCGGGAAGGCGACGATCACGAGGCGATCAATCGCCAGTTCGCACCGGAATTCCGCAACCGGCTCGATGCCATCGTCTCGTTCGCGCATCTCAATGCCGATGTGATCGGCATGGTGGTGGAGAAGTTCGTGCTTCAGCTCGAGGCGCAGCTCGCCGACCGTGACGTCACCATCGAACTGTCGGAGCCGGCCAAGGCGTGGCTGGTCCAGCATGGCTATGATGAGCAGATGGGCGCGCGGCCGATGGCCCGCGTGATCCAGGAGCACATCAAGAAGCCGCTGGCGGACGAAGTGCTGTTCGGCAAGCTCAAGGGCGGCGGCCATGTCCGCGTCGTGCTGGTCAAGGATGAGGCCAGTGCGGAGGCCGACCTCGAAAAGATCGGCTTCGAATATGTCGAAGGGCCAGTGACGCCGAAGCCGGAGAAGCTGCCCGGCGCGCGCAAGCGCACGGTGCCGCGCAAGCCCAAACCGAGCGGTCCCAGCGGCGGCGGCTCTAAGGGCCCGGCCTCACGGGGGCCGTTGGTCAAGGCCTGAGCCGCCGATCATGCTAATTATTAAGGAGCCGGCGTGTCGCAAGACCGCCGGCTTTTTTGCGAACGCTGCGGTCGCACCCGGCGCTATCCTCACAGGGGAGTTGGCCTTAG
>Ga0302326_10034562_pt1 | contig 10013 bp, 9 predicted proteins | sample Palsa_T0_3_FD_202264 | JGI IMG/M metagenome (GOLD analysis project Ga0302326, IMG submission 202264) | Peat permafrost microbial communities from Stordalen Mire near Abisko, Sweden - Palsa_T0_3 | ecosystem: Environmental > Terrestrial > Soil > Palsa > Peat permafrost | place: Sweden: Abisko...
TGAGGAGCTGGCCCGGCGGTGGCCCAACTACGAGGTGGACGAGGAAGGACTGGCCCGGGTGCAGATGTCCAACGTGGCCGGTTACTCCAACGTGCCGATGCACCGGACCCGCTGAACAGGGTTCTTGGGCGACAGGGCTCAGTTGACCCGGGTGTCTCGGCCCTCCCAGTAGCGATCCCGGAGGGCCTTCTTGTAGAGCTTGCCGTTGTCGAGTCGCGGGAGCTGGGCGTCGAAGTCGATGCTTCGGGGCAGCTTGAAACGAGCGAGCCGGCCCTCGCACCAGGCACGCAGCTCGCCGGCCAGAGCCTCCCCCGGCTCGACATCGGCCACGGGCTGGACCACCGCCTTGACCTCCTCACCCATTTCGGCGTTCGGAATCCCGAAGACAGCCACGTCGAGCACCTTGGGATGAGCCAGCAGAACGTCCTCGATCTCCTGCGGGTAGATATTGACCCCGCCCGAAACAATCATGAACGCACGGCGATCGGTGAGGTAGAGGTAGCCGTCCTCGTCCACCCGGCCGATGTCGCCCAGCGTCCGCCACGTGGCATGCGCAGGGTGCTGCACCGATGTCGTCTTCGTCGTGTCGCCGTGGTATTCGAAACTCGTCGCTGAGAAATCCCCGTCGTGCGCCGATGCGCTCAGGTCCTCGAAGTAGACGGCACCGGTCTCGCCGATGGGGACCTCCTCGCCCGCGTCGTCGCAAATGTGGATCGCTGCGTTGGCGGCCGGCCGGCCCACCGACCCTTTGTGCGCCAACCACTCGACAGAGCTGATGGACGTGCTGCCGATGTTCTCTGTCCCGGCGTAGTACTCGTCGATGATCGGTCCCCACCACTCGATCATCGCCTGCTTGACATGGACAGGGCACGGCGCTGCGGCGTGCGTGGCCATCGTGTGGCTGGAGAGGTCGTGACGTGTCCGTTGTGCTTCGGGGAGCTTCAACATCCGGATGAACATGGTGGGCACCCACTGGCTATGGGTCACCCTCTCGCGCTCGATCAGCGCCAGGGCCATCTCGGGATCGAACCGTTCCATGACCACGACCGTCCCGCCGACGCTCTGGACCGCCATGGCGACCCGCAGGGGGGCGGCGTGATAGAGCGGGGCGGGGCTCAAGAACACCATGCCTTCGCCGAAGCCGTAGCGGGCCCGGCTGTGCTCACCGATCTCCCATTCGCCGAGCGGTGAGTCCGCCGCCGGGAGGGGGAATTTGATCCCCTTGGGACGACCGGTGGTGCCCGAGCTGTAGAGCATGACCATGCCCCGGCGCTCGCCCTCCAACGGGAGCGCCGGCTGCGCGGAGACAGCTTCCTCGTAGGAATCATGCCCCGGCGTCGTTCCGTCCACCATGAGGCGGTGCTCGACACCGGGGGTCAGCTCGATCAGTGCGGCCGCGGCTTCCGCCCGCGCGGCGCTCGTAACGAGAACCTTGGCGCCGCAGTCCGCCACGATGTACCCGGCCTCGGCCGCGGTGAGGTGCGAGTTCACCGCGGTGACGTAGAGACCCGAGCGCATCCCGGCCCAGACCATCTCGAAGTACGAGGGGTGGTTCTCCAGCAGGACGGCATAGTGGTCGCCCGGGCGCAGGCCCATCTCGTAGAGCACCCGGGCGAACCGCAGGGAGCCCTCATTCAGCTCGCGATAGGAGATTCTCAGGCCGGACTCGCCCATGATGACGGCCGCCCGGTCGGGTGCCGTCTCCGCGAATGTACCGATGTACACCGTTGGCTCTTTGGCTGACTGGTCGCCGCCCTGCCCCTCGGCGCGTCAGCGCTTGGTCGTCGGTCCCTCGACCGCGCCGGGCACCGACACGAGCACCGGGGGCGGGCTCTTCCAGTCGGCCACGCCGTCCTCGGGCACGGCCACCGGGTACTTGCTCTCGTGCACCTCGGCCCAGTGGGAGTGGTTCAACTGGTGCAGGGTGAAGCACGCCTGCAACGAGTTGTAGAAGCCCATGTTGTCAACGGTCTGGTTCACCGACTCCTTGATGAGTAGGGCCGCCACCGTCGGGAGCTCGGCGATCCGACGGGCGTAGGCCAGCGTCTTGTCGGACAGCTCGTCGGTCGGGAAGATCTTCGAGACCATGCCGAGACGGTGCGCCTCTTGGACATCGATGGCATCGCCGGTGAGCATGAGTTCCTTGGCCCGACGGGGCCCGAACTCCCAGGGATGCCCGAAGTACTCGATCCCGCACATGCCGAGCCTGGTACCCACAACGTCGGCGAAGTAGGCGTTCTCGGCCGCCACGATGAGGTCACAGGCCCACATGAGCATCAGGCCGGCTGCAAAGACCGTGCCCTGCACCTGTGCGACGGTGATCTTGCGCAGATTGCGCCAGCGCAAGGTGTTCTGGAAGTAGTAGTGCCACTCCTGGAGCATGCGGTTCTCGGCCCCCAGCCGGGTGGCGCCGTCGATCTTGCTCGTGGGGTGCGTCGTGCGCTCCTCCATCGCCTTGGCCGATCCCATGTCGTGACCCGAGGAGAAGAGCGGGCCCACGCCGCCCAGGATGACGACACGGACGTCGTCGTTCTTCTCTGCGGTGCGGAAGGCATCGTCGAGCTCGACCAGCAGGCCCCGGTTCTGGGCATTGCGGGTGTCGGGCCGGTCGAGCAGGATGCGGACGATCTTCCCGTCGTCGTGCTCTTCGTATTGCAGGTAGTCGTAGTCAGGCATTGGCGTATCCCTCTCTTGTGCTGGTTCGGCGACCACCGCAGGACCATCCCAGGTCCGGGCCCCCCGATCGGCGAGCAGTACGCTATACCGTCGCATCCACCGGCCACGAATGCGTCCCGACCAGGGTCGCGGCCGCGGACCCTGGGCCGCGGTGGGCTCACACAGCTCGTCCGCGACCTCGGCGGCGGCCTATCGTCGTCGTATGGCTGACTTCATCGGCGTCGATCTCCCCGGCGCCCGTTTCGAGCAGGTTGACCTGAGCGGCGCGGAGCTCCAGGGGGTCGACCTGAGCAACGCCCGGTTCCGCGGTGTCGACCTGACGGGTGCCGTGATGCGCGGTGTCGATCTCGTCGATGTGGAGATCCGGGGCCACATCGAGGGCTTGACGATCAACGGCGTCGACGTGAGGCCCCTGGTGGAGGCCGAACTCGACCGACGGCATCCGGAGCGGGCCAAGATGCGGCCGGAGGATCCCGAGGGCCTTCGGGAGGCGTGGGACATCCTCGAGCGCCTCTGGAGCGGCACCGTGGAACGAGCCCGCCTTCTGGATCCGGCGCTGCTGCACGAATCGGTCAATGGCGAATGGTCGTTCATCGAGACGCTGCGCCATCTGGTGTTCGCCACCGATTCGTGGATCGGACGGGTGCTCCTGGGTGATCCGTCGCCATGGGACCCCCTGGATCTGCCGTGGGACGAGATGCCCGACGTCGCCGGTATGCCCCGCGACCGTGCGGCGCGTCCCTCCCTCGAAACTGTGCTCCGGCTCCGCCAGGACCGCATGGCGACGGTGCGCCGAGTCATCGAGGGCCTGGACAGTGCGTCACTGGCCGGCGACACCGAGCCGGTCGAGGGGCCAGGATGGCCCGAACCGCGTCGCTACCCCATCCGGAAGTGCCTGCTGATCATCCTCAACGAGGAATGGGAGCACCGGCTGTTCGCCGAACGGGACCTCGGTGCCTTGGAGCGGGGCGGTACGTAGTCCCGCTCGACCAGGAACAGAACCGGCCTACGAGATGTTGAAATAACTATGAAACGCATCGGGTTCTTGTCGTTCGGCCACTGGACACCCTCGTCGGGCTCACAGACCCGCTCGGCCTCGGATGCCTTGCTGCAATCCATCGATCTCGCCGTCGCCGCCGAGGAGCTCGGTGCGGACGGGGCGTACTTCCGGGTGCACCATTTCGCCAATCAGCTTTCCTCTCCGTTTCCACTGCTCGCGGCCGTCGGCGCCAGGACCAGCACGATCGAGATCGGGACCGCCGTGATCGACATGCGCTACGAGAACCCGCTCTACATGGCCGAGGATGCCGGCTCGGCCGACCTCATCTCGGGCGGGCGCCTGCAGCTCGGCATAAGCCGTGGATCCCCCGAGCAGGTGATCGAGGGCTACCGCTACTTCGGCTACGAACCGGCGGACGGCGGCGACCACGCCGACATGGCGCGCGAGCACACGCGGGTCTTTCTCGAAGTCCTCAATGGCGAGGGCTTTGCCGAACCGAATCCGCGGCCGATGTTCCCCAACCCACCCGGGCTGCTTCGGGTCGAGCCGTACTCCGACGGACTGCGCGAGCGGATCTGGTGGGGCGCCGGCACCCGCAAGACCGCCGAGTGGACCGCCGAACAGGGGATGAATCTGATGAGCTCGACGCTGCTCGGCGAGGACACCGGCGTGCCCTTCCATCAGCTGCAGGCCGAGCAGATCGGGCGATTCCGCAAGGCCTGGGCCGACGCCGGCCACCCTCGCGAGCCTCGTGTATCGGTCAGCCGGAGCATTTTCCCGATCGTCAGTGACCTCGATCGGGCCTACTTCGGCCGCGATGGCAACTCGCAGGACCAGGTTGGGTTCATCGACGGCGGCACGGCGCGCTTCGGCAAGACCTACGCCGGGGAGCCCGAGCAGCTCATTGTGCAACTGGCCCAGGATGAGGCGATCGCCGCCGCCGATACCCTGCTGCTGACCATCCCCAATCAGCTCGGAGTCGACTACTGCGCCCACGTCCTCGATTCGCTCCTGAGCGACGTCGCACCGGAGCTTGGCTGGCGCTGAACCGCCCACCGGTCGCGTCCGATGCATGGTTGGTCGGCGAGACTACGGGGTTGCTCTTGACGGATCCCGCTTCTTGCCACGCCGGGTCTTCGAAGCACGCAGAAGGTCGTGGCGGCTGCGCGAGGCATCACGTGCGCGGCCCTCGAGCGCGGCGACGGCAACGCGGCGCACAAGGGGATCCTCGTCAGAATTGGCTGCCACTTCGATTGCGGCACGCGCCAGCGGGTCACGATCCGAGAGGCGCAACAGGATCGGGATGGCCATGTGTCGAATGTCGGGGCTCGGGTCGGAGCGGACGACCCGGCTCAGTACCGGGACAACGTCGGAGACACACAGTGCATCGTCCCGGCACTGCTCGCAGGCCAGCCCGTGCAGTGCCATGGCGCGCACCGGCGAGATCGGGTCGTCGAGCGCGGCCAGGAACGTGGCCGTGGATTCCTCATTGGCATAGTGATCGAGGAAGAAGAGGCAGCCACCCCTCGTCCATGGGTTCGGGTGGAGGACGGCGGCCGTCTGCATCTCGGCGATGGGAATGTCGTGGGCGATGCGATACCGCTGTTTGTTCGGCAGTGCGTTCCAACGGCGCAGGAAATCCCCGACCGTGTCCAGGTCGCCTACCGGTGGCATCGCACAATTGAACCACAGTGCGCTGAGCCGCAACTCGCATCGACGGCGCCGATGTTGCTTGGGCAAGACTGCTGCGCATGAAGCGGGTTGCCATCGTGGGATCGGGAGGGGTCGGCAAATCCACCTTCGCCGATGAACTCGGGCGGCGCACGGGGATACCGGTCGTCCATCTCGACCAACGCTTCTGGAAGCCGGGCTGGGTCGAAACGCCCAGGGATGCCTGGATCGACGTCCAGCGTGAGATCGTGGCCCAGGACTCGTGGATCGTCGATGGGAATTACGGCGGCACCTTCAACGTCCGATTTGAGCGGGCCGACACGGTGATCATCCTGACGCTGCCACGGTGGCGCTGCGTGTTCCGGGCGGTGCGGAGGTCACTTCGCCATCTCGGGCACGACATCCAGGCTCCCGGTTGTCGTGAACGGCTCGACTTCGCGTTCTATCGGTGGGTGTGGCGCTACCCCGTCGACAGCCGCCCACGACTTGATGCCGCGCTCGAGGAGCACGGTGGACACCTTGCCGTCATCGAGCTGACAACGGTGGAGTCCATGGAGGCCTTCCTCGGACATGCGCGCTAACGCTCACCGCGTGAAGCGCGGCATGACCTCTTGCGCGAACAGCGAGATGGAGCGCATGACGTGCTCCTGCGAGACCCCGCCGCAACCCATCCAGGGGACGACGTTGCGGACGCCGGCATCGCGTAACAGGGCGATCTTCTCGATGCATCCCGCCGGATCGTCGAAGAGCAGCATGCTGTCGCAGCGCTCCTCGTAGTTGTCGTCGTCGAGCGCGGCGAACTCGTCGTCGGGAAGGTAGAGGCTCTCCCAGGGAGGCGGCTCGGCTCCCGGTGGAAGCTGGAGTCGTGCCAGGCGCGCCATGTGCCACTCGAACGGCCGGCGGGCGATCCGGCGGGCCTCCTTCTTCGTCGGCGCCACCAACGCATAGAGGACGACAACGGTCCGGTCGAGGAACTTGTCCACGTCGAGATCAGAGCGCTCGAGCGCGTCGACGTAGTCGACAAAGGCCGAAGCCGTGGACACGATTGGCGAGAACGGAGCGGCGTACGCCGCCGGGAGCCGCCGCTCGAGGGTGGCGGTCAGCGAGGTGGATGAGCCGGTGGCGTACAAAAAGACCTCGTCGGCGGGCCGCACCGGGTCCGGCCAGATCCGCACCTCGGGGAAGTCGTAGTGCCGCCCGTGATGGGCATGGCGCCCGCCGTCCCAGGCCGCGAGCAGGATGTCCACTCCCTCGTCGAACCGGGCCTTCGTGTTCGCCTCCTCCACACCGAACACAACATTCTGCGGCCACTGGTAGCCGCGACCCACGCAGATATCGATCCGTCCTCCTCCCAGGTGGTCGAGCAGGGCCACTCGCTCGGCCAGGCGCAGCGGGTGCGTGAGCGTGATGTTCACCACGGCGGCGCCGACGCGCACGCGGGACGTGCGCGCCACGAGGTAGGTCACCATCTCGAGCGCGTCGGGGCAGATGCAATAATTGAAGAAATGTTGCTCGGGAACCCAGACGCTTTCGTAGCCGAGCGACTCAGCCAGATCGACCCGCGCCAATTCGTTCGCCATGACCTGAGCTGCCGTTGTCCAGGGCGGGCACTGGAACGTGTGATATGTGCCGAACTTCATCGCGCTGTCCTCGCGTGCGGATCGTTCAACCGAGTGCGCCGCTGTCGCGCAGTGCGCTGATCTGCTCCCAGCTCTTGCCGCGCTCGAGGAGGATCTCCTCGGTGTGCTCCCCCGTCTCGGGTGCCCGGCGCGCGATCCCCCACGGCGTGGCCGAGAAGTCGACCGGTGTGGCCACCATGGTGGCGGTTCCCTCGGTCACCGGCGCCTCGATGAAGGCTCCCGCCGCTACGGCCTGGGGGTCGTTGGGAATGTCCATCGGCCCCTGGACCGGCGCCCACCACATCCCGTGCGCGTCGAGCTTGGCGGACCAGTCGGCCAGGCTGGCCGATGCGAAGGCCTCGCTCAGGATGGCAATCAACGCCGGCGCATTGGCGGCACGTTCTCTCGCCCCGGCGAAGCGGGGGTCCGCGAGCAGCTCGGGGTCGCCGAGCGCGGCCACCAGGGACTCCCAGTGGCGGTCGGGTTGGAGGCCGAGCAGGAACAGGTGCCGATCGTCGGCACACCGATACGAGTTGTAGAGGGGGTTGGGCACCTCGGTGCGGTTCCGGGTGCCGAACGCCTCGCCCACCCGGAGGACCCGGTTCACATCGGCGCCGATGGTGAAGATCCCGGCCCGGAACAGCGAGGTCGACACCTGCTGGCCCCGGCCGGTGCTCGCCCGGCTGGCCAGGGCGGCGGCGATCCCGGCCACGGCGGTGATGGCCGTGACATGGTCACCCGAACCGCCCGGAGCGAAGGGCAGCTCGCCTCCGGGGAGGGTCATGCTGGCCAGGACGCCGGCCCGGGCCCAAAATGCCCCGCCGTCGTAGGCGGCCCGGTCACGATCCGGGCCCTGCGAGCCATAGCCGGTGATGGCGGCATAGACGAGCCGCGGGAAGCGCTCCGCCAGCGATGCGTAGTCCAATCCCAGGTTCTCGAGCACCCCGGGACGCAGGTTGGTGACCAGGACATCCGCCGCCGAGACGAGGTCCAGGAGCACCTCGATCGCATCTCTCACCCTCAAGTTGAGAGTTATGCTTCTTTTGCCCCGATTGTCCAGCTCGAAGGTCGGATTGCGGTCGGTGGTCCAGGCCCGGTTGGGGTCGCCATCGGGAGGTTCGACCTTGATGACGTCGGCCCCCCAGTCGGCCAGGATCGCCGCGGCCGAGGGACCGACCACGAACGTGCCCAGATCTATGACGCGCATGCCGGCAAGCGGTCCTGACATCTCGTCCCCTTCTCTCCTCTCCTGTTCGCCCGCCGACCGTGCCGCCGGGGCCGAGGAGGGCTTGTTATGTGGTCGCCGAGGGCTCGTCGGCGGGTTCGGGACCATCACGCTCGAGTACGAGGGCGCCCCGGCTCAGCTTCATGGCGTCGCTGCGGGGCAGGGAGTCGACGAACTCGACCGTCTTCGGAGCCTTGTACGGCGCCAGGCGCCCCTTGGCGAACTCGATCACGTCAGCCGCATCCGGAGGGTTGTCCCGATCGGCCGGCTGGATGATGGCGTGGACCCGGCGGCCCCATTCGGCATCGCGCAGCCCCACCACAACCACGTCGAGAATCTCCGGATGCTCGCTCAGGGCCGCTTCGACCTCGGCCGGGTAGACGTTGGCCGCTCCGGTGACGATCAAGTCCACCCGGCGGTCGGCCATGAAGAGGTAGCCCTCCTCGTCCAACCAGCCGAGGTCGCCCACGGTGACGAAGCCCTCGTTCGTCTTGGCCATCGGCGTGACGTTCTCGCCGATGTACGACGCTGCCGGGCCGAGCGGGGTCCGCATGTAGATGCCACCGACCTCGCCCGGCGGCAGTTCATTGCCGTCGGCGTCGAGGATCTTCACCTCGGTCTCCCCGTAGGGCAACCCGAGCGTGCCCAGATGCGCCAACCATTGATCGCCGCGGCAGCTCACGAGCCCGTGCCCTTCGGATGCGCCGTAGCTCAAGAAGAGATGCTCGGGCCCGACCAGGTCGCACCAGCGGCGCCCGAGCCACACCGGGAGCGGCGACGCACCCTGCTGGACCCAGTCAAGCGAGGAGAGGTCGCGCCCGTCGATGTCCGGCACTTGGGAAAGGCGCAGCAGCATCGGGGTGGCACCGATGAATCCGGTGATCTTGTGCTTCGGGATCAGGTCGAGGATCTGCCCGGCGTTGAACCGCGCCAGCAGCACGATGCGCTCGCCGTTCATGAGGTTCCTCGTCGCCGTAAAACCGTTGGTGTGGTACAGCGGCGCCGGGACGAGCACCCGCTGCGGTTGGGGCAGCGGCCCGTACGCCTCCACGATGGTGTTCATCCCCATCTCGGCGAAGAAGAGCCCCTCCGCGTTCATCATGATCACCTTGGGCACACCGGTCGATCCCGAGCTGCACACGCCCCACCCCCGTGGCGGCGTGACCTCGTCGAGTGGGACGGTGGAGGCAGACAGGCTGGCCTCGAAGTACTCGGGGTGATCCGCGTCGACGATGAGCGTCGGACGCATGGTCGCCAGCACCCGTCCCCGCTCCCATTCGGGGAGATCCCAGCGCATCGGGATGACAGAGGCCCCCACCTTCCAACCGGCGAAACAAGCCATGAGGTGCTCCGGGGAGTTGGGCAGGCATACGGCCAAGAAGTCGCCCACAGAGAGGCCCTTCTCGGCGAAGACATGTGCGAGCTGGGTCGAACGCTCGTCGAGCTCGCGCCACGTCACCTCCCGCTCCGCCCCGTCCTCGGCAACGAACAGGATACCGACGCCGTCGGGGTCGGCCTCTGCGATCCGGCGGATCTGGGTGCCGTAGGGCACGCCAGCACCCGTCATGATCGATGTCATCTCATCCTCCCAGCAGGTCAACAGGTCCAGTGTGCAGTGCAACTTCTCAAATGATGCCTTTTCGTCCCCCAGGGTGACTACTCGGCGGTCGTTCGACCGTACGCGGTCCTCATGCACCCTGCCAACCGGACATCCTGGTCGGCCACGGCGGCCTACGCTCCCACACCCGCCGCGGCCCGTCCACTGGGCAGGAGCGGCGGCGCGTCCGGCGTTGTGTGTTGTTGGTCGCCCGTCAGTTCCCGT